>Ga0265339_10001693_pt1 | contig 16264 bp, 16 predicted proteins | sample 4CB219metaG_FD_202085 | JGI IMG/M metagenome (GOLD analysis project Ga0265339, IMG submission 202085) | Rhizosphere microbial communities from Carex aquatilis grown in University of Washington, Seatle, WA, United States - 4-CB2-19 metaG | ecosystem: Host-associated > Plants > Roots >... | reverse complement strand
AGGGCCAGTCGAGCGCCGAGGTCTTCTGCCCGGGCATCTGATCCGGCGCGAACAGCGTGGTGAACGCAACGTACTTCGCGCGGCTCGTCGGCTGCAGGCGCTGGATGAGCGGGCCGAGAGGAAACCCGACCCAGGGGATCACCATCGACCAACCCTCGACGCAGCGGAGGCGATAGATGCGCTCCTCGAGCGGGAACAGCTTGAGCAGAGCATCGATGTCGATGACCTGCGGCTTGGCGATCTCGCCCTCGAACGCCACGGTCCAGGGACGCGTGCGCAGCGAGCCGGCGTTCTTGCTCGGGTCGGACTTGTCGGTGCCGAGCTCGTAGAAGTTGTTGTAGCTGGTGATGTCTCCGAAGGGGGTCGGCGGCTCGGTCGTGGCGTAGGGGCCTTTCGTCACACCGGGCAGGGGCGGCAGGTTCGACGGCGCACCGGCCGGCGGCGCGGAGCTCGCCCGCGACTTGCAGCCGCTGAGCGCGACCACCAGCCCGGCCGTGGCGGCGGCGCCGCCCGCGAGAAAGTCGCGACGGCGCAGGTAGAGCCCGTGCGCGGTGATGTCTGACGAACGGATGTCGGACGGCTTCTTGATGAGCATCGGCTTTGCTTTTCCTACGCCGCTCCGACACTCAGGTTACGCTGCTCGGTGGCCCGACGCGAACCGGCGCGGACAGCGACCGGCGGCGTGTAGACTGCGCGAGCACCATGGCCGACCCAGCCGACGCACTGCCCGAGATCCTCGAGATCAAGCGCACACTCGACGGGAGGGAGAAGCGCTTCCCCTGCCGGCTCATCGAGGGCGACCGCCGCCAGGCGGTCCTGCTCTTCGTCGCGCCGGCGGCCATGCACGTGCATGGCATCGATTTGCCGGCGGGAACCGTCACCTTCGGCCATTTCTGGACCGATCGCCCGTACAACGTCTACCACTGGCTCGACGGGCGCAGCGGCACGATCGCGTTCTACTTCAACCTCGCCGACCAGACGGTGATCGACCTCGCGCGCCTCGAATGGCGCGACCTGACAATCGATGTGCTGGCGACGCCGGCGGGCCGGGTCGACGTGCTCGACGAGGACGAGCTTCCGCGCGAGCTCGACGCGGCCACGCGCGCCCACATCGCCGAGGGGAAGCGAGCGATCCTCGCCGACCCGCGTGCGCTCATGGCCGAGATCGAGGCACGGACGCGAGAGCTCTTTCCGCGCGCGTTCCCGCGCGGCCGAGGGGCCGGCGATCGATGAAGACCGTGCTCCAGCGCGTCGAGCGCGCCGAGGTGCGTATCGCGGGTACCGTCGTCGGACGCATCGGTCGCGGCGTGGTGTTGCTGGTGGGCGTCGAGCGCGGCGACAGCGAGGCCGACGCCGACGTCACCGCGCGCAAGATCGCGGCTCTGCGCATCTTCTCCGGCCGCACGCCGATGGATCTGACGCTGGCCGAGGTCGGCGGCGCCTGCCTGGTCGTGAGTCAGTTCACGCTGGCGGCAACGCTGGCCAAGGGCAACCGCCCGAGCTTCGAGCCGGCCGAGGCGCCGGCGCGCGCCGATGAGCTCTACCTGCGGGTCGCCGCCCAGCTGCGCGCGGCGGGCCTGCCGGTCGAGACCGGCCAGTTCGGCGCCGACATGCAGGTCGACCTGGTCAACGACGGGCCGGTCACGTTCCTGGTATTCACGGCGGGCGGCGCGCTGATCAAGTAAGCGGGCGGCCAAAGCCACTCAGATAGAGCGAACCGCCAAGGCGCCAAGGACGCCAAGATCCGGACTTGGCGTCCTTGGCGTCTTCGCGGTTCGCTATCCATGTTGCAGTCAATCGAATGCACGATCGTCGATCGTCACGGGAGTCGACGGTACGTGCGACCAGTCGAACGACGCGATCAGGTCTGCCGCAGCGACGCGTGCTCCCGCGGGCGCGAGACCGGCCGACCCCGCGAGCGCGCCTACGATCGCCGCCGCGGCCACGCCGCGCTCGCGCAGCGACGCAATCGACGGTGGACGCGTCCGCTTTGCCAGCCGCTCGCCGCCGGGCGCGAGCACCAGCGGCACGTGCACGAACGCGGGCGGCGGCGCGCCGAACGCGCGGTAGAGCGCGAGCTGCCGCGGCGTCGAGCGTAAGAGATCCTCGCCGCGCACCACGCGGGTGATCCGCATCGCGATGTCGTCGACCACGACCGCCAGCTGATAGGCGGCGACGCCGTCGGCGCGGCGGAGCACGAAGTCGTCGACACCAGGGGCGGCGGCGTCGCTTGCGAACCGGATGCTCGGCTTGCGGCCGTTCGCGGCCGCGCGCGCCGCGACCTCGCTGGCCGGGAGTCCGCGGCAGGTGCCGGGATAGTGAGGCTCATCATCGTCTGCGGCGTGCGGCGCGGTCGCCGCGCGCGCGACGTCGGCGCGCGAGCAAGCGCACGGAAACGCAGCCCCCGCGGCGAGCAACCCAAGGATGGCGTCGTCGTAAAGGCGCGTGCGTTCGCTCTGCCGATAGGGAGAGCAGGGGCCGCCGCCGCCAGCGATGTCGGGGCCCTCATCCCAGTCGAGCCCGAGCCAGCGCAGGTCGGCAAGTAGTCGTTCTTCGGCGCCTGCGACGATGCGCGCGCGATCGAGGTCCTCGACGCGCATCACGAATGTGCCGCCCACCGCGCGCGCGTCGAGCCAGGCCAGCAGCGCGGTGCGCCCGTTGCCGAGGTGCATGGCGCCGGTCGGGCTCGGCGCGTAGCGGCCGCGCATCGAGGTCAGTAGCGAATCAGCGCGTCGACTGGAACGGAGGGCAGCCGATCGCGTCCCTTCAGCAACTCGAGCTCGACGACGACGGCGACCCCGACCACCTGGCCGCCCTGCGCGCGTACCAGCTCGGCGGTCGCCGCCGCCGTGCCGCCGGTCGCCAGCAGGTCGTCGACGATCACCACGCGCGTCCCGTGCACCACCGCGTCGGCGTGCATCTCCAGCGAGTCGGTGCCGTACTCGAGATCATACGTCCGCTTGGTCGTGCGCCACGGCAGCTTGCCGGGCTTGCGCACGGGAGCGAAGCCCGCCCCCAGCGCCACCGCGACCGGCGCACCGAAGATGAAGCCGCGCGACTCGATCGCGACGATGGTGTCGGCGCGATGGGGCGCGATCTTTTCGACGAGCATCTCCACCGTGGTCCGCATCGTCACGCCGTCGCCCATGAGCGGCGTGAGGTCGTAAAAAAGGATCCCCGGCTTGGGGAAATCGGGGATATCGCGGATGCGGGAGCGCAGCAGCGCAACGCGCGGGTCGGCATTTCGATCGGTCACGGCGAGCCTCCGGACGAAGAAGAAGACAACGATGGAAGATATGACACGGGATCGACAGGAATCTGCCCCGAACGCACCTCGAAGTGAAGATGGGGGCCGCTGGCGTGGCCGCTCTGACCGACCAGCGCGATCCGCTGCCCTGCCCTCACCTTGTCGCCCTGCGCGACCAGGATCTCCGAGCTGTGGGCATACACGGTCAGGAGATCTCCTTCGTGTTGAATGACGATCAGGTTGCCGTAACCGCGGATGCCGTTGCCCGCGTAGACCACCTGGCCGTCACCGGCGGCGAAGACCGGCGTCCCGATCGGCGCCGGCAGATCGATCCCCTCGTGCTGGCGCCCGGCGCGGGTGCCGAAGGGCGAGCCGACGGTGGCGCGGCTCTCGAGGGGCCACCGGAAGCGTCCGATGCCCCCCGGCGCAACCGCCACGCTCGCGAGCGACGGCGGCGGGAGACTCGCCGGCGCGGGCGGAGGTGCGAGGCCCAGGGGCCCGGTGGGCGTCGGCGCGCCCCCCGGCGGCGCGCCGGCGGGAGGGGCGACCGGCCCGTGCCCGGCCAGCACGTAGATGATCTTCCCCGGGCGCACGTCGCTGGCGCGCGAGAGACCATTGATCTCCAGGATGTCTTCGGGTGGAACCCCGGCCCGCGCCGCGATCTGCTCGAGCGTCTCCCCCGGCGAGACCGTGTACCAGGCCCCCGGCGGATTCTCCGGATGCATCGGCAAGCGCCGGTCTGGATGACAGGCGGCGAAGCCGAGCAAGATGAGCAGGAGGCTGCGTCTCAAACGGCGGCAGTATAGATCCAAGATCGAAAGCCCTCTCCTCCACGTCTGCGTGGAGGAGAGGGTTGGGTGAGGAGGTCCGTCTGGACCGAGGCCGCCTCTCGCGGGTCGGACCTCCTCACCCCGACCCTCTCCTCCCCGCGGACGTGGAGGAGAGGGAGACGGAGCGTATCGGGCCTGCCCTTCCCTACGCCTGGGGCGGCGTGCCGCCCACGCCGAACTTGCCCTGCAGGTCCACATAGCGGCAGCGCGTATCGTACGACGTCTCGTAGGCGTCGCCGTGGCGGCGGATCAGCGCCAGTTCCTGCTCGTGCGGCGGGCCGATCGGGATCACCATGCGACCGCCGTCAGCGAGCTGGTCGACCAGCAGCGGCGGCACGCGCGGCGCGCCGGCCGAGACGACGATGACGTTGAAGGGCGCGTGCTCGGCCCACCCCGCCGCACCGTCGAACGAATCGACGGTGACGTTCCGGAAACCGAGCTCGGCCAGCGTACGGCGAGCGCGCTCCGCGAGCTCGGGGATGATCTCCACCGCGAACACCTGCCGGCAGAGCTCCGCCAGCACTGCCGCCTGATAGCCGCAGCCAGCACCGACCTCGAGCGCACGATCGCTCGCCCGGGGCTGGCAGAGCTCGGTCGCTCGCGCCACCATGAACGGCTGCGAGATCGTCTGCTCGAAGCCGATGGGCAACGGCCGGTCTTCGTAGGCCACGCTGTGCAGCGACGAGTCGACGAACGCGTGCCGTGGAACCGACGCCATCGCGCCCAGCACCCGCGGATCGGTGATCCCGCGCGCGGCGATCTGCTCCAGCACCATCGCCCGCCGCGCCCGCTCGAACGAGGCTGCCGCCGTCTTCTCACCTTGCGAGCCGCCGCCTGCCATTGGGGCTAAGTGTTAGCGCGGCTGACTGCGTCGTGCACGAAATTACCCAGCCGCCAGGCCACGAGCTCGCCCATGAGCCGCGTGTGGGTGAGATCGAGCCCGAGCGGGGTCACCGATGCCAACCCCTCCCGGACCGCGCTACAGTCCGAGCCCGGCAGATCAGTGGCGTTTTCTTCGGGGCCACCAATCCAGTAGTAGGAACGGCCGCGCAAATCTTGCCGGACCTCGACCTGATCGCGGTACACCCGCTGGCCCAGGAAGGTGACCTGGTAGCCGCGCAGCGCACCTCCCGGGATGTTCACGCTCAGCAACGAAGCCTCCGGGATCGCGCCCGGCCCGCGCGCGATCGCCTCGGCCGCGATCGCCTGCAGGAAGCCGGCGGCCTGCGAGAAATCCTGCTCCCTCCGCCTTTCGAGCGAGATCGCAATCGAGGGCACGCGCCGGAGCGCTGCCTCGACCGCGCCCGCGACCGTGCCCGAATAGAAGACGTCGGAGCCGAGATTGTAGCCGTTGTTGATACCCGAGACGCACAGAGCCGGCCGCCGCGGCACCAGGTGCAGCAGCGCCAGGTAGACGCAGTCGACCGGCGTGCCGTCGATCGAGAAGACGCCGGGCTCGATTTCATCGACGCGCAATGGACGGTCCAGGCTGATCGAGTGCGAGGTGGCGCTCCGTTCGCGATCGGGCGCGGCGATCACCACGTCGCCAACATCGCGCAACACCTCGGCCGCGGCGCGAATCCCCGGCGCCATCACGCCGTCGTCGTTGGTCACCAAGATCAAAGGACGCTCGGACATCGTGCCGGGGTTCTACTTTGCGGGGAACGTCGCGCGCAAGGAGCGGATGCGATCGGGCCCGCTCCCACTTGCGCGCGCAGCCACAAGGGTTGATGGTGGGGGCCCATTTCGACCGAGGAGACGACCATGTCGATCAGCCGACGAGAGACGTTCCAAATCCTGGGCGCAAGCGCGCCTGCCCTGTGGCTCGCGAGCAAGGCCCAGCCTGCCGTCGCCGCGCCCGCAGCCCCCGCCGCGGGCGGCGCATTCGCTGGAAAACACGCCGTGGCGCCGCTGCCGTTCGATCCCAAGAAGCTGACCGGGATCTCCGAGCGGATGATCACCTCGCACCACGACAACAACTACGCGGGCGCGGTGAAGAACCTCAACAAGGTCGAGGAACAGCTCGCGACCACCGGCAAGGACACGCCGGGCTTCGTCGTCAGCGGCCTCAAGGAGCGAGAGCTGCTGTTCACCAACTCGCTCATCTATCACGAGCACTACTTCGGCAACCTCGGCGGCAACGGCAAGTGCGGAGGGCCGATCGAGAAGCGCCTCGCGGCAACCTACGGCTCGCTCGCGCGCTGGGAAGAGCACTTCCGCGCCGTCGGCAACAGCCTGGGTGGCGGCAGCGGCTGGGCGATCCTCGACCTCAACTTCCACACCGGCGAGCTGCGCACCTACTGGGCCGGCAACCACACGCAGTCGGTGGCGTTCGGCGCGCCCCTGCTGGCGATGGACATGTACGAGCACGCCTACGCGATTGACTACGGCGCCGCTGCCGGCAAGTACATCGACGCCTTCTTCCAGAACATCAACTGGGACGAGGTCAACCACCGCCTCGAACGCGCCGACAAGGCCACGGCGTCGTTGCGGACCTAAGGGGTTGCGGAGGTTCGGATCCCCAGGGTTCCGAGCTCAGGAGGTTCGGAACCCTCCCAGGGTTCTGAGCTAAACTTGGTCGGGGCGACTGGATTTGAACCAGCGACCCCCTGTCCCCCAGACAGGTGCGCTAACCAGGCTGCGCCACGCCCCGACGTTTTTTGTGAATGCCTTACCTACTCTGAATCAGCCCTGTTGCGAAGGGGTTTTCGCTAGGTCCCCGGGCCGTCGACCAGCCGGATCAGGTCGACGAGCCCCTGCTTGATCTTCCGCGCCAGCTCTCGATCGATGGCCGCCTCGGGCAACGGCGGCGGCACCGCCTTTTCCGCCTCGCCCAGCTCGCGCAGGCGGGTGCGTGCGCCCTCTATCGTGAAGCGCTCGTCGTACAAAAGGTGTCGGATGCGCAGCAACAGCTCGACGTCCTTGCGCTGGTAGAGCCGCTGCTGCGACCGCGTCTTCTTCGGGCGGATCGAGCTGAACTCGGTCTCCCAGTAGCGCAAGACATAGGGCTTGACCGCGCACAGCCGCGCAGCTTCGCCGATTTTGAAAAACGGCTTGTCTGGTATTCCGGATGCGTCGGTCGGCCTAGGAGCTCGGCGCGCCAAAAGTCCCTCGTCCCCGGATCACCCGTTGAGCGCGTTCTTCAGTACCTGGCTCGGCTTGAACGTCAGCACGCGACGCGCGCTGATCGTGATCTCCTGTCCGGTCTGCGGATTTCTTCCGGCGCGCGCGTTCTTGTCGCGCACCACGAAGTTACCGAAGCCGGAAATCTTGATCTTCTCGCCGCGCTCGAGTGTTTCTTTGATCGTGTCGAACACTGTCTCCACGATCTCCGCCGCCTCTTTTTTCGAAAACCCGCCGACCTTCTCGTACACGTTCTCAACAATGTCGGCCTTCGTCATGACCCACGAGCTATAACCCGAATAAGCCTTTTGGGTCAAAGAGTTAGTAAAACCCTTCGCGCTATGACCTCGGACCCCTCAAAGGGTTCCGAACCTCCGAGAATCAACGAATCGAAATCGGATGCGCCGCTCCCAGCGCGGAGACCACGCGCGCGTGCGCTGCGTCGACCTCGGCGTCGGTGAGCGTCCGATCGGCGGCGCGATAGGTCATCGTCCAGAGCATTCCCTTTTTCCCCGGTGCGACATAGCGCGGATCGCGGAAGTCCTCGAGCACCGCGAGCTCGCGCAACAGGGGCTCGGCCGCTGCCGCCATCGCGGCTCGCTGCTCGTCGGCGGTGATCGTGTCGGCGATCCAGAACGAGACGTCGCGCGTCGCCGCGGGAAAACGCGGGGGCGAGACGCTGGCCGGCGCGCGCCGCTCGCCGGCGACCGCGTCGAGCTCGACCTCGAAGTAGAGCGCGCCGTCGCCGAGGCCGAAGCGCTTGCGCTGCGCCGGGTGGACCTCGCCGCAAAGCCCTATCTCGCGTCCGGTCCCCTGCGGACCCGAGAAGATCCGGGCGGAGATCCCGGGGTGCACGATCGGGGTCTCGCCGGCCGTGGCGCGATAGCTCGGCTCCTCGATCCCCAGCGCACGCAGCAGCTCGTCGGCGATTCGCTTGACGTCGTAGAAGTCGAGCGAGTCGCCGGGCTTGAGCCACTCGGGCCGTCGCCCGACCAGGATGCCGGCGGCAATGGTCGGCTCCGACGGATGCTCCTTGGCATCGGCGCCGCGCAGCACGACCGGCCCCACCTCGAACAGCGCTACGTCTGGCACACCGCGCATCAGGTTGCGCCGCGCCGCCTCACAGAGGCCGGGGAACAGCGACGTGCGCATGACCTCGTAGTCCGACGAGATCGGGTTCTTCACCGCGACACCGTCGGCGAGCGGCGCGCCGTTGCGCCGGGCCTTGCCCAGCGCCTCCAGCCAGGGGCGCGGGACGAAACCCCAGGTCACCGCCTCGTGCAACCCCTGCGACGCCAGCACATCGCGCGCCCGATCGGCGAGCGCCTCCGGGCTGTTCCCCGGCGCGCGCGCCCCCGGCGGCAAGCGCGCCGGCACGCGGTCGTAGCCGGTGAGGCGCATGACCTCTTCGATCAAATCGGGCTCGATCGAGATGTCGGGCCGGAACGTCGGCACGACCGCGGTCAGGGCATCGCCGGCGAGGTCGGCGCTTATGTCGATCGACGTCAGCTTTTCCGCCGCCTGAGCGAGCGGGATCTCGAACCCCGCCGTGCGCGTGAGGCCGGCCAGAGACAGCGACACGCGGCGCGGGTACTGCTGCATTGGATAGCGGTCGACCGGCTCGCCGTTGACCACGCCACCGCCGAGCCGCGCGATCATCGCCGCCGCGCGCAGCGACGCGTGCGGGATGCCGTTGGCGTCGACCGAGCGCTCGAAGCGATGCGACGCCTCCGAGTGCAGGCCGAGGCGCCTGGCGGTGCGGCGCACGCTGCGCGGGTCGAACGTCGCCGCCTCGAGCAGCACCGCGGTCGTCCCAGCGGACACCTCGCTGGCCGCACCGCCCATCACGCCCGCGAGCGCGACCGCGCCGCGCCCATCGGCGATCACGATGTCGCCCTCCTGCAACGGCCGCTCGACGGCGTCGAGCGTGGTCATGCGCTCGGCACGGTTCGCGCGCCGCACGACGATCGCGCCCGAGAGCTTGTCCAGATCGAACGCGTGCAGCGGGTGGCCGGTCTCGAGCATCACGTAGTTGGTGACGTCGACCAGATTGGAGATCGCGCGCACGCCGCACGCGGCGAGGCGGATGCGCAGCTCGATCGGGCTCGGCTCCGCGTGGAGACCGGTGAGGATGCGCGCCGTGTACCGCGGACACGCAGCGGGGTCGCGGATCTCGACGTCGATCCCGCGACCGGCGGGCAGCGGCGCCACCGGGGCGTCGTCGGGGCGCGGCAGCTTCCAGCGCGTCTTGAAGAGCGCCGCCGCCTCGCGCGCGATGCCGGCGTGCGAGAGGGCGTCGGGCCGGTTAGGCGTGACGTTGACCTCGAGCACCTCGTCGAGCAGGCCGACGGCGCCCGCAAAGTCAGCGCCGAGCGCCATCGCCCCGCGCGGCAGGATGATGATGCCGTCACTCGACTCGCTGATGCCGAGCTCCGCCTCGCTGCACAGCATGCCCGGCGACATCACGCCACGGATCTCGCGCCGGTCGAGCGTACGCCCGCCCGGAAGCGTCGCACCGGGAGGCGCCCACGCGACCAGACCGCCGGCGGCCGGAACGTTGGGCGCGCCGCATACGACCTCTTCCTCGACGGCGCCGTCGCCGGCGCGCACCCGCACGCGTACGATCTGCAGCTTCTCCGCGCCGGGGTGCGGGCGCAGGCCGCGCACCTCGGCGATCTGCACGCCGCGCACGTCGCGGCCGCGGCGCTCGATCGACTCGACCTCGAGCCCGGCCAGCGTCAGGCGCTCGCCGACCGACGCCGCGGTCACGCCGGGTGGCAATTCGCAGAGCTCGCGCAACCAGTTGAAGGAGATCTTCATGCCCGTGCTCTCATCTCACCGAAACTGCGCCAAAAACCGCTCGTCGTTCTCGTAGAACGCGCGCAGATCGTCGACGCCGTACTTGAGCATGGCCATGCGCGAAACACCCATGCCGAAGGCGAAGCCCGACACCGTCGCCGGGTCGTATCCCACGGCGCGAAAAACGTTGGGATGCACCATCCCCGAGCCACCGATCTCGATCCAGCCGCTGCCCTTGCACAGGCGGCAAGCGCGCGCGGCACCGCCCGGCGCGTCGGTGCGCTGGCCGGTCCCCTCGCACAGATAGCAGGCGGCGTCGACTTCGGCCGAGGGCTCGGTGAACGGGAAGTAGCTCGGACGCAGGCGCACGCCCAGCTCGCGCGTCGAACCGCGCCCGAAGAACTTCTGCACGAAGTGCAGCAACGTGCCCTTGAGATCGGCGAACGACACGTCCCGATCGACCAGCAACCCCTCGACCTGCGGGAACATCGGGGTGTGGGTCGCGTCGTCGTCGCGCCGGAAGACGTTGCCGGGCGCGATGATCCGCACCGGCGGCGGCCCCGCCATCATGGTGCGGATCTGCACCGGGGAGGTGTGCGAGCGCAGGATGCGCCCGCCCTCGACGAAGAACGTGTCCTGCATGTCGCGCGCAGGGTGGTCGGGCGGCGTATTGAGCGCGTCGAAGTTGTGCCACTCGGTCTCGACCCAGGGGCCGGTGCGCACCTCGAACCCGATGCCGTGGAAGATCTGCTCGATCTCGCGGCGCACCAGCGTGAGCGGGTGCAGCGTGCCCAGGCGGCGCCCGCGCGGCGGCAGCGTGACGTCGATCGAGCGCGCGAGATCTTCGGCGAGCGCAGCGTCGTCGAGCCCGGAGAGGCGCGCCGCGACAGCGCCTTCGATGCTGCCCTTGGCGCGGTTCGCGGCCTCGCCGACGGCGGGGCGGTCCTCGGCCGGCAGGCGGCCGAGCGTCTTCATCAGCTCGGAGACCTTGCCCTTCTTGCCGACGTAGCGCGCTTGAGCGAGGCGGATCTCCTGCTCGGCCGCGAGATTGGAGATCTCGCCGCCAAACTCGGCGGCAAGCCGATCCAGGTCGGCGATGATGCGGGAGGCGTCCTCGCTGGGCATGACAGCCGGGGCGGCCGGCCGCCGACGGCGGCGCCGTCAGGCGACGGCGGGCGTCAGGCGGCGCGCGCCGTCTCGATGACCTTCTTGAACGCGCCGGGATCGCTGATCGCCAGGTCCGAGAGGATCTTGCGGTCGAGTGCGATGTTCGCCTTGTCGAGGGACGCGATCAGCCGCGAGTACGAGATTCCGTTGTCGCGGGCGGCGGCATTGATGCGCGTGATCCAGAGACCGCGGAAGTCCGGCTTCCTCTTGCGCCGGTGGAAGAACGCGTAGCGCCACTTACGGTGGACCGCTTCTACGGCTGCTTTCCAGAGCTTTGACCGACCGCCGCGGAAACCCTTCGCGTGCGCGCGAATCCGTTTGCGGCGTCGAGTTGACTTGTAACCACCTTTGGCGCGAGGCATGGACTGTTTCCTTGTTCCTTATTTCAAAACTCTGTGGCGCTCGAAGCGGAGCAACAGGAGGGCATGGGAACCCTTCCGAGGGTTCCCATCAAGAATAAGGCAGCATCGCTTTGATCTGATGCTCTTGAGTCTTGCTGACGTACGCACCGCGGCGCAGCTTGCGCTTGGCCGACGAGGACTTGTGGGTCAGGCAGTGGCGAAGGTACGCCTTCTTGCGCTTGACCCGCCCGTTCGCAGTCAGCTTGAAGCGCTTCTTCGCGCTGCTGTTGGACTTCATTTTGATCTTGGGCATGAGAGGCCGCGGAGTATAGCGATTCGCGTTTTCTAGGCAAGCATTTCGACGCGAAACGAACCTCCGGGCCCCCCGACGCCCCCGGGGCTAAGACTTGCCGAGGGGCTTCGCCGGTTCGGACGCCGGCTTGGCGGCCGGGGTGGGCGCCGTGACCGGTGGCTTGGCGGCCGGGGCTGGTGCCGGGGCGGCCGAAGCCGCCGGAGGGGCCGAAGCCGCCGGAGGGGCCGAAGCCGCGGGAGCGGGAGCGGTGGGGGCTGCAGCCGGTGCTGCCCCACTTGCGCCCCCCGCGACCGGCGGACCGAGCCGCGCGCCCGAGGACGGAACGGCGGCGGGTCCAACCGCGGTGGGGGCCGGGCCCCCGGCGCGGATCACGCCGCCGCGCGGGCCGATGGTCATGACCATCCGGCGCCCTTCCATCATCGCGCGCTGCTCGACCATGGCGATGTCGTTCACCGCCTTCAATACCTGGTCCAGCATCTGTTGCCCCATCTCCGGATGCACGATCTCGCGGCCGCGGAAGACGACCACCAGCTTGCACTTGTTGCCCTCCGACAAGAACCGGCGAATGTGCTTCACCTTGAAGTCGAAGTCGTGGTCGTCGGTCTTGGGGCGAAGTTTGATCTCCTTGAGCACGATCGTGGACTGGTGCTTGCGCGAGGCCTTTTCCTTCTTCGAGGTCTCGTACTTGAACTTGCCAAAGTCCATGATCTTGCAGACCGGTGGCGCCGCGCGCGGATTGACCTCGACGAGCTCGAGGCCCAGCTCTTCCGCCATGCGGAGAGCTTCGTGCGTGGGGATGATTCCAACCTGGCCGCCGTCGGCGCCGATGACCCGCACCTCGGGCACGCGGATGCGCCGCCCGACGCGGTAGCTGTCTGCTGAGCTCGAAGGGGCTTGAAAGGATGGCCTTGCGATGATCTTTCTCCTGGTTCCGGTTCTCGCCGCGGTTACGCGCCGACCGCTCCAATGGGCGGAGGCGCTGCTTCCTTGGCCAGCCGCTGCGCGAACTCCTCGAGCGCGGTGGCCGGTTGTTGCTGACCTTCTCGTGTGCGCGGCGAGACCACGCGAGCGGCCATGTCCTTCTCCCCTACGACGACCATGTAGGGGATCTTTTCCATCTGAGCCTTGCGGATCTTCGCGCCGAGCTTCTCGGCCGACACGTCGGCCTCGACGCGCAGGCCCTCGGCACGCAGGCGCGCCGAGACCTCGTTCGCGTAGCTCTCGGCCTTTTCGCTGACCGAGACGACCCGCGCCTGCACCGGCGCCAGCCAGAGCGGGAACGCGCCGGCGTAGTGCTCGATGAGCACGGCGATGAACCGCTCCATCGACCCGAGCAACGCGCGGTGGAGCATGATCGGCCGCTGGCGCGAACCGTCCTGGGCGACGTACTCGAGCGCGAAGCGCTCCGGGATCTGGTAGTCGAGCTGGAACGTCGAACACTGCCAGTGCCGCCCGAGCGCGTCGCGGATCTTGAGATCGATCTTTGGACCGTAGAATGCGCCGCCGCCGACGTCGACCTCGAACGGCCGGCCGGTCGCCTCGAGCACGCGGCGCAAAGTCGCCTCGGCGCGGTCCCACGCCGCCGGCTCGCCCATGAAGCTCTCGGGCCGCGTCGCGAGGAAAAGATCGAAGGTCTCGAAGCCGAAGAGCTTGAGCATCTCCAGCGCGAACTTCAGACAGTTGGTCATCTCTTCGCCGATCTGGTCCTCGCGCACGAAGAGGTGCCCGTCGTCCATGGTCAGGCCGCGCACGCGCAGCAGGCCGTGGAGCACGCCCGAGCGCTCGTAACGGTAGACCGTGCCCAGCTCCGAGTAGCGCAGCGGCAGCTCGCGGTACGATCGCATCTGCGAGCGGTAGATCGTTGCGTGGAACGGACAGTTCATGGGCTTGACCAGATAGCGCTGGCCGTCGAGCTCCATGCCGCCGAACAGGTTTTCCTTGTAGTGCGCCAGGTGCCCCGACGTCTCGAGCAGCTGCTCCCGCGCAACGTGGGGTGTGTAGACCAGGTCGTAGCCGCGGCGCACGTTCTCGCGCCGGATTATCTCTTCGATCTGGTAGCGGACGTAGGCGCCCTTGGGGTGCCAGAGGACGAAACCCGGGCCGACCAGGTCGTCCATCGAGAACAGATCCAGCGTCTTGCCGAGCACGCGGTGATCGCGGCGCTTGGCCTCCTCGATGCCGGCCAGGTACGCCTTGAGCTCGTCGGTGCTCGAGAACGCGGTACCGTACACGCGCTGCAGCTGGCGGTTGCGCTCGTCGCCGCGCCAGTAGGCGCCTGCGAACGACAGCACCTTGAATGCCTTGATATCGCCGGTACGCTCGACGTGCGGCCCGCGGCACAGGTCGATGAAGTTGCCGTGCTGGAAGAACGAGATCGTCTCGCTCTCGGGAATCGACTCGATGATCTCGACCTTGTAGATCTCGCCGCGCGAGCGGAACAGCTCCAGCGCCTCGGCGCGGCTCACGACCTTTTGCTCGAAGCGCAGGTTCTCGGCGATGATCTTGCGCATCTCCCCCTCGATGCGCTCAGCGTCCTCCGGCGCGAACGGCTCGGTGTCGAAGTCGTAATAGAACCCAGTTTCGATCGACGGACCAATCGCGACCTTGGCGTCCGGTCGCAGCCGCTTCACGGCGTCCGCCATGACGTGCGAGGCTGAATGCCTCATACGCGACAACGGATCGTCGGGCACATCACCCTTGTCCCGTGGCCGAATCATCTTCCCTTCGCTCATGTAGCTACGGACACCCGCGCGGGCCCACGCTCCCCACCTCGCGCCGCCAGACACATGTTCGCAGACCGCATCCGCGCACCGCGCCTCATCTCGGCAACACTTGCGGGCCCGCCACGACCAATCCAACCAGCGGAGAGAGCGAAGCGAGTCGCCCTCCCGGGTCGGAGGGTAGTGGTAGGCACGGGCGGGATTGAACCGCCGACCCCTACCGTGTCAAGGTAGTGCTCTTCCACTGAGCTACGTGCCTGAGCCGCGCAATTGAATGCGCGTACGTTACGGCTAGAGGGCGCGGTGTCAAGAGCAATGGCTCGCCCGGGTTCAAATAAACCGGGGCAGCTGCGCGGAGATAGTTGCCGTCGGTCAGGGCCTCGGGCCTCGGGCCTCGGGCCTCGGGAAAAGCCGGAGTCCTGCCCCTGGATCCGGAAGCCTGAGGCCCGAGGCCCGAGGCCTGAGGCCCTGACCGCCCTCAAGCGACGCCTCCCTTTCTGTCGAGGTGCCCCGAAAACTGTTACCGTGCTGTGTCGAGAAAGTGCGCCCGCATCGTCAGCGCCCCTGTCAGGTCCGAGCTTGGCTCGCGATGTTCATCGGGCTCACCCCGGCGATCATCGTCCCGGCTATGGTCCCGGCTATGGCGCACGCCCAGGCGGCGATCGACATCCAGCAGTTCGAGCCGACACCGTTCTCGGACGGGTACCTGCGAGTGGATGGCACGGCGATCCTGCCGCGCTGGAAGCTGCACGCCGGGCTCGATCTCGACTACGCCTGGAAGTCGCTGGTGCTGGTCGATGTCGCGCCCGCGATCCAGCGCTCCCGTAAGACCATTTACGACTTCATCGACCACTCCGCCTCGGCCCACCTGAAGCTGGCAATGGGCATTGGCGGGCGCTTCGAGGTGGGCGCGCTGATCCCGGTCACCGCGTTCCAGACCGGCGACAGCGTCCCGACCGGCGAAGCCCGAGGGATCGCGGGCCTCGGTAACACCCGCATCGGCGCCAAGGCGCGCATCCTGGGCAGCGGGACGTCGTCGGGCCCGGGACTGGGCGCATCGTTGCTCGTCGCCCTACCCTGGGGCTACGGCGGCGCCTTTACCCACGACACCACACCCGCCTTCGAGGGGAAGCTCTTCGGCGAGCTCGCGCAGGAGCGGTGGAGCGCGCGCCTCAGCGGCGGCTACCGCGCCCGCTCCGCCACGCAGCTCTTCGACATCACGCTCGACGACCAGCTCACCTTCGGCGTCGGAACCGAATTCCGGCTCCATGACCGGCTCGCCTTTCTCGCCGAGCTCGCCGGCGCGACCAGCGCCGCTCATCCGCTGAACGCGGCGAAGCAGACTCCGGTCGAGGTCCTGCTCGGTCTCCGGCGCCAGCTGGCGTGGCTCGGAGGTGACAACCGCTTCTGGCTCACCGCGGCCGCCGGTCCCGGCGTGACACCGGGGTATGGATCTCCCGAGGCGCGCGTGGTGGTGTCGCTCGACTGGTCGAACCGCCCGGTGCCCCGCCCGCCCGAGCCCTGGTCACCGCCGCCGCCACCTCCCGAACCGCCCAAGCCGCCCCCGCCCCCGCCGCCGGTCGCCGACCGCGACAAGGACGGAATCCCCGACGACGACGACGAATGCCCCGATGAGCCGGAAGACAAGGACGGCTTCGAAGACGAAGACGGCTGCCCGGATCCCGACAACGACAAGGACGGGATCCCCGACGCCGCCGACAAGT
>Ga0265339_10001691_pt1 | contig 16272 bp, 6 predicted proteins | sample 4CB219metaG_FD_202085 | JGI IMG/M metagenome (GOLD analysis project Ga0265339, IMG submission 202085) | Rhizosphere microbial communities from Carex aquatilis grown in University of Washington, Seatle, WA, United States - 4-CB2-19 metaG | ecosystem: Host-associated > Plants > Roots > Rhizosphere... | reverse complement strand
GCGGGGGCGGTGCGCGCGCTGCGCGTCCTGCGCGAGGCGCTCCACGAGCGGACGCCCGAGACGCCGCTCGCGCCGCTGCTGGCCGAGCTGGACGAGCTCTCGCGCGCGACCGACGAGCCGACCGTCGCGGCCCGTGCGCTCGCCGAGCTCGGGCACGAGGCCGCGCTCGACGCGCCCTGGGTCGCCGCGTTGCTGCGCGAGCGCGCGCGTCTCTGCGCCGAGCGCCTCGACGATCCGCGCGGCGCGCTCGAGGCGCTCGAGGGCGCGGCCCGCCTCGAGCCGGGACACACGGTGGTCGCCCTCGAGCTCGTCGAGCTCGCCGCCGCACAGGGCCGCTTCGACGTCGTCGAGCGCGCCGTGGCGCGCTTCGAGGGCGCGACGCGCAGCCCGGAGCGCGCGCAGGCGCTCGCGCTCGCGCAGGTCGCGGCGCTCGGCCGCGCCGGCCGCGTCGCCGAGGCGCTCGCCATTCTCGACTCCTGGCCGGGCCTCAAGCGTGCCGCCGGCCAGCCCGCCGTGTTCGGGCTGCGGGTCGCGCTGCTCGCGCGCGGGCACGACGCCGAAGGGCTCGCGGCCGCCTTCGCCGCCGAGGGGGCGCGCGCGGGAGGCGCGGCGGGCGCCCGCGCGCTCACGTTCGCCGCGGCCGTGCGCCAGGGGTGGGCCGACGACGCCGCCGGCGCCGAGGAGCTGTACCGGCGCGCCCTCGCGGCGGCGCCGGCCGAGCGCGCCGCCTGGGACGCGCTCGATGGGCTGCTCGCGGCCCAGGGGCGCCACGCCGATCGCGCGGAGCTGCTCGAGTCGGCGCTCGCCGAGGTCGCGGGCTCGCCGGGCGCCGCCGAGCGCGAGCTCGCGCTGCGCGAGGAGCTGGTCGCTCTCTACCGCGACGATCTCCAGGCGCCGGAGCGGGCCTTCGCCCACCAGAAGCAGCTCGTGCATGCGGCGCCGCGCGACGTGCGCCAGCGCGTGCGGCTGCACGACCTCGAGCTCGCGGGCGGCGCGGTCGCGAGCGACGTCGCCGAGGCGGTGGCGGAAGAGGTCGAGTCGCTGCGCGCGCTCGCCGCGGGCGCCGACGATCCCGCCGTGGCCGCCGCGCTCAAGGTCGAGGCCGCGCGGCTCCTCGGCCTGGCCGGCGACGATCCGGCGCGCCGCGAGGAGGCCGTGCGCCTGCTGGCCGAGGCCGCGCCCGAGGACGTCACGGGCCTCGGCACGGCGTTCCTCGAGGCCGCCGCCTCGAACGCCGACGCGCGCGCCGCCGTCGTCGAGGGCGAGCTCGAGAGCGCGGTCGCCGAGGCGCCCGCCGAGATCGTGCGCGCGCTGCGCTTCCGCCTCGCGCACCACCACGCCGCCGTGGGGCGCTACGCCGAGGCCATCGCCGCGCTCATGCCCCTGCGCGCCGAAGAGGACACGCTCGCGCGCGCCTGGAGCTGGGATCTCGCGCGCCGCTCGCGCGACGCCATCCTCGAGGTGGCCGTGCTGTCCGACGAGGCCCGCGCGCGGCGCGGCGTGCTCGGCACGCCCGCGGACGTCGAGCTCGCCTACGGCGAGGCGCTCGAGCGGGCGGGCGACGCGTCCGGCGCGGGGGCGGCCTTCACGCGCGCGCACGCCGAGGCGCCCTCGGCCGAAGCGGCGCTCGGCATGCTGCGCGTCGCCGCGACGACGCCCTCCAAGCCCGACGCCATGAGCGCGGCGCTCGCGGCGCTCCAGGTCGCCTGCGGCGACGAGCCGCGCGTCGCCGCCGCCGCGGGGCGCGAGGAGGCGCTCCTGCGCGTCGCCTCGGGGGCCGCCGAGGCCGCCGATCTCGAGGCCGCGGCGCCGCCCGGCGCCTCGCCGGTCGAGGTCGCCGAGGCGGCCATCGTGCGCTGGGCCGCGGGCGTCAACCGCGGCGACGCGGGCGCCGTCGCCAGCGCGCTCTTCGATCTCGGCGCGACGATGACGGCCGCGGGCGGGGAGGGCGCCGCGGCCGCCGTGCCGCTGCTCGCGCGCGCGTCGGCCCGCGCCCGCCTCGCGGGCCGCGACGCCTCCGAGGCGCTCCACAAGCGCATCTGGCGCGCCTCGCACGCGCCGCGCCTCGCGACGGCCGTCGCCGATCGGCCCGTCACGCCGGGCGAGGGGTGGCCCTCCGATCGCCCGGACCCCCGGCGCGCGCGCGCCACGAAGCTGGGCGGTCCGCTCGGCCTCACGCTGGACCTCGAGGCGGCGCTCGACGCCGAGCGGCGCGGGGCGCTGTCGGCCGCGCTGGCCGGCTACGGCCGCGTCATCGCCGCCGCGCCCGATCACCTCGAAGCCTGGGAGGGCATCCGCCGCGTCGCGCGCGCGGCGGACGACCCGCTCGGCGAGGGCCGCGCCCTCTGCCGGCTCGCGGCGCTCGCGCGCGCGCCCGCGCTGGCCGGTGGGCTGTTCGGGCAGGCCGCGCGCCTCTTCGAGCAGGTCGGGCGCTGGGACGAGGCGCTCGCGCTCTGGGGCCATGCCGTCGAGGCCACCCCCGACGACGCGGCCGCGTTCGATCGCCTGCACGCGATCCTCCTCGGCGATCTCGAGACGCCCGGGCGGCGCGAGGCGCTCGATCGCGTGCTCGGGCACCGGCTCTCCGCGGCGGCCATCGGCGACGACGAGCGCGTGACGCTGCTCTTCGAGCGCGCCCTGCACCGCGCGGAGCGGCTCGGCGACGCCCGCGGGGCCGCCCAAGACTTCAAGCAGATCTTGAGCATCGACCCGGGACACGTCGAGGCGCGCTGGCGTTTGGCGCGGCTGGCGGTCGACTCGGGCGACGCGGCCGGCGCCGCCGCCGCGCTGGCCCGCTTCGTCGACGCCGCCACGGACGACCCGCGCGCGCCCGACGCGCGCCTCGAGCTGGCCTCCGCCTACGAGGCGACCGGCGATCGCGCGCGCGCCATCGAGGCGCTGCGGCGCGCGGCGACGCTGCGGCCGGGCGACGCCGTCCCGCTCGAGCGCCTCGTCGACCTGCACACGCGGCTCGGCGAGTGGCGCAGCGCCGTCGAGGTGCTGCGCGACTGGGAGGGGCGCCAGGCGGACCCGCGCGACCGCGCCGCGCTCCAGCTCCGCATCGGGACGCTCCTGCGCGACGTCGGCCGCGACGCCACGGGCGCGGCCGTCGCGTTTCGGCGCGCCGCGGAGCTCGATCCGATGGGCGAAGGCGGCCGCGCGCTCGTCGCGCTGCACGACGCCCAGAGCGACGGACGGGGCGCCGTGCAGACGATCGAGCGCGAGATCGCCGAGCAGCGCGCCGCGCTCGTCCGCGCGCCGCTCGACGAGGCGCGCCTCGCGCGGCTCGAGCACTTCCTCGACGAGCTCGCGCGGCGCGCGCCTTCGCCCGTCATCGCCGCGGCGCACGCCGCCGTGACCGAGGCGCAGGGCCTGCTGCGCGAGGACCTCGACGCCGATGCTTCCGGGCCCACCCGGGCGCGCGCCGCGAAGCCGAAGCCGTTCGCGCTGCGCTCGGGGGAGGCCGGCAGCGCCTTCTGGGCCGAGCTCGCCTATCCGGGGGCGCTCGGCTTCCGCGCCGAGATCTGGCCGCACCTCGTCGAGTCGGCGTCGGCGCTGTTCCCCTCGAAGCACAAGACGCCGCCCGGCCGCGCGAAGCGGATCGACCCGACCGAGGAGCCGCGGCTCGCCTGGGTGTTCGCGACGGCGGCGGCCTGCGGCCTCGGGAGCCTGCACGTCTACCTCTCGCCCGCGGTGCCCGACGCCGACCCCGCGCTCATCATCGAGGAGCCCGAGGCCGCGCTCGTCCTCGGCAGCGCGGCGCTCGATCCGAAGGCTTCGACGCGCTTCCTCGTGGGCCGCGCCATCGGCATGCTGCGCGCGCGCGCCGCGGTCCTCGATCGCGTCGATCCCGCGGCGCTCGCGCCGCTCTTCGCGTGCGCCGCCGTGACGGCGGGCGCGCGGGCGCCGGCGGAGCTGGGGCGGCCGGACGACGTCACCGAGCGCGTCGTCGGCAAGGTCATGAGCCGGCGCGATCGCAAGGCGCTCACGCTGCAGGTCTCGCGCTTCGGCTTCGAGAGCATCGACCCCGGCCCCTGGGGGCACGCCGTGCGGCGCACCGCCGATCGCCTCGGCCTCCTGCTCGCGGGCGATCTCGCGGCGGCGGCGCGCGCGGCCGCGCGCACCGACCCGGCGCGCTGGAAGACGGCCGTGCGGCAGACGGCGAACCGGCTCGCCCACATGCTCGACAGCGACGGCACGCCGGCGCCGCCCGAGGAGCCGACGTCGCGCTCGGCGCTCGACCAGGTGAAGGACAGCGAGCGGGCGCTCGACCTGCTGCGCTTCGGGCTGGGCGACGTCTACCCGGCGCTGCGCCGCGAGGTCGAGAAGGAAGGCTCGGCGCGCGCGGCCGAGGCGAGGCGCTGATGGCCGATCCGCGCAACTACAAGGGCCGCTGGCCGCCGCCGCGCCCGCCGGGCGCGCCGCCGGACGACCCCGCGACGTCGGAGGACACGACGGTGCTGCCGGGGCTCGAGGACGCGACGATGGTGCCAGCCGCGGAAGATCTCAACGACGTCCCGGACCGCTGGGACGAGCCCACCTCGACGGAGGGCGAGGCCCTGGCGGACGTCGAGGAGGTCGAGGTGTTCTCGGCCCACCCGCCGCGCGCGCAGGAGTCGCAACCGCTCGCGGCGCCGCCCGAGCCGCGCGAGCCCTTGTTCCCGCCGTTGCCAGAGATGTCGGCGGAGATCTGGCAGGCGGGGCTGCGCGCGCTCGTGACGGTTCCGGAGACCGCGCCGCCGCCGTGGCTCGAGGACGAGTACTGGCGCGACCTCGGGGGGATCTTCCTCGACGAGCTCGCGCTCGTCCCCGAGGAGGATGTCTGGCGCCGCTTCGAGCTCATGACCTCGGCGGCGCGCGTCGCCGAGCGGCTCGGCGACGGCGACACGGCGCTGCGGCTCGTGGACGACGCGCTCGCGCTCGCGCCCGACGCGGTCGAGACCTGGCGCGCGCGCGCGCGGCTCCGCGAGGGCGCGGGCGACCTCGACGGCGCGCACGAGGCGTGGCGCCGCGTGGGCGCGCTCGTCGAGGATGCCGAGGAGCGCGAGGTCTACGCCGCGCTCGACGGCGAGTGGACGCTGGCGCGCCGGGGCTCGCTCGACGGCGGCCTCGATGCGGGCGCGCCCTCGCTGGCGTCCATCGCCGACGGGCCCGCGCGCGCCCTCGCCGAGGCCGAGCTCGCGCTCCTGCGCGGGACGCCCGCCGAGGTCGCGGGCGCGCTCGAGCAGGCCGCCTTCGGGACGGGCGACGCCGTGGGCGCGGCGCTGCTCGAGGCGGCGGCGCGCTTCCACGAGGTGGGCGGCGACGCCGCCGCGGCGGCCGAGCAGCGCTTCGTGGCGGCGCGCATGGACGCCGGGGGCGCGGCGCCGCCGCTCGGGCGCCTGCGCGACGCCGCGCGCCTGCGCGGCGCCGAGATCGAAGCCGAGCTCTCCGAGTTGCGCCACGAGCTCGGCGCGTCGGCGCTCGGCGACGCCGTCGCGCGCTGGGCCGCCGCGCTCGCGCTCGCGCGCGGCGACCGCGAGGCCGCGCGCGAGATCCTCGCCGACGCCGCGGGCCCGACGCCGTCGGCGGCGCTGCTGCGAGACCGGCTCGACCTCGACCTCGAGCTCGGAGAGCCGTTCGACGAGGACACGCTCGCGCTCGCGCGCGCGCACGCGCCCTCGGCGGCCACGCGCGCGAGCCTCGGGCTGGCCGAAGCGACCGCGCTCGCGCGCCGCGGCGCCGTCGCCGAGGCGCTGGCGCGCCTGCAGGAGGCCGTAGCGGGCTTGGCCGACGCGCTGCCGCTCGGGCTGCTCGCCGAGGAGCTCGCGCGCGGGACCGACGATCCCGCGACGCGCGTCGCGGCCCTCGAGCTCTGGCTGGGCGTCGATCCGGCGCGTCGCGCTGCCGCCGCGCTCGCGCTCGAGGCTGCGCTCGCGGAGGCCGCTGCCGCCGGCGGGCAAGACGCCGCGCTCGCCTCGCGCGCGGCCCTGCAGACGGCGATCGAGGGGGCGCCGGGCGCGGCCGTGTTCTGGTCGACGGCGGCGCGCGACGCGCGCGCGGGCCGCCTCGCCGACGCGGCGGCGACGCTCAAGTACGGCGCCGAGATGTGGGCGGCGAGCCGCCTCGGCGCGCCGCTGGCCGAGCGCGCCGCCGAGCTGCTCGCGTTGACCTCGCCCGAGGCCGCCCTGGGCGAGCTGCACGCCCTCGCCGGGGCCGGGCCCGCCGAGCTCGAGCGCCTGCTCACGATCGCGCGGGGGATGGCGCGCGCGGGCGCGTCGGCGGATCTCCACGCGTGGCTCACCGATCAGGTCGGCGTGATCGGCGACGCCGAGACGCGCGCCTGGTGGTGGGTGCGGCGCGCGCAGGCGCTTCCGCCCGGCGACGAGCGCGTCGCGTGCCTCGACGCCGCGCTCGAGAAGGCGCCCGCGCACCCGGTGGCCCTCGCGCTGCTCGTCGGCGAGCCCGGGGCGCCGGCCGCGCGCGCGCCGGCGGCGCTCGGCGTCGCGGGCGCGGCCACGGACCACGTCGGGCTCCGCGTCGCGGGCGCGCACCTCGCGGCGCTGGCCGGGGAGCTGGCCGTCGCGCGCGATCTCGGCGCCGAGATCGCGGACGCTCAGCCGGGCCTGGCGCCCGCGCGCGAGCTGGCCGTCGCGCTCGCCCGCATGGCCGACGGGCCCGAGGCCGCGGCGGCGCGCGTGGCGCGGCTGCCGCCGGACGTCTACGTGGGCGACGACGGGCAGGCGCTGCGCGTCGCCGAGGCGCTCGAGCTCTTGGGCGAGACCGCGCGCGCGACGGACGTCCTCGCGCCGCTCGTGCGCGGGCCGCTCGCGCCCGAGGCGCGTCGCGGGCTGGCGCGGCTCGCGGGCGGCGGTCCCGGGGCGGGCCTCCCCCTCGAGCTCTACGCGTCGCCCGCCGATCGCGAGGCGGCCGACGCCGCGGGGGCGCTCGCGCGCCTGGGGACGGCAGCCGAGCAGGGGCGTCCGGACGAGCTCGTCGCGGCGCTCGAGCAGGAGCCGCCGCACGAGCCCGCGGGCGGGGTGGACGCGCTCTTCCTCGCGGCGCTCATCGAGGAGACGCGAGGCGGCCCCCGCGGCGACGAGCTCTTCGCCGCGGCGGACGCGGGCGGGCCGGCGCGGCTCGCGGGCGTCACGCGCCTCGCGGCGGCCGGCGACCCGCGCGGGCGCGCCGCCGCGAACTTGCGGGCGGCCGAGCTCGTCGCCGACGCGTCGGTGCGCGCGACGTACCTGCGCGACGCGGCCGCGGCGCACGAGGCCGCGGGCGAGCCGGGCAGGGCCGTGTTCTCCCTGAAGGCCGCGCTCGCGGCGGAGCCCACGCACCTGCCGTCGCTCGTCGCCCTGCGCCGGGACGCGGCCCGCCGCCGTGACCTCGGCGCGACGGTCGAGGCGTGCGCCCTCGAGGCCAACATCCTCCGCGTGCCCGCGGCGCGCGTCGAGGCGCTGCTGCGCGCCGCCGCGCTCGCGCGCCACGACGACACGGCCACGGCCCCGCCGCCGAGGCCGAGCGAAGCGAGCGGGGCAGGGGGAGGGCGTGGAGGGGCCGAAGTGCCCGCAGGGCCGAACCGCCACGTGCGCGCGCTCGGCCTCTACCGCCAGGCGCTCGAGCTCGACCCGGCGAACGAGCTCGCCTTCGCCGGACTGCGCGCGCTCCTCGAGGAGAACGAGGCGCACGGCGTGCTGGCCGAGGCGCTGGCCGCGCGCGTCGCCGTCGCGCGCAACCCCTTCGAGATCACGGCGCTGCGCCTCGCGCGCGCCGAGCTACTCGCCGGCCCCCTCGGCGATCGCGCCGGCGCCCAGGCGGAGCTCGAGACGATCCTGCACAAGGAGCCGCAGCACGCGCGCGCGCTCGCGCGCCTGTCCGAGCTCGCCTTCGAGGACGGCGCCTGGAACGAGGCGGGCGAGCTGTACCTCCGGCGCGCCGTCGTCGAGCGCGCGCCCGAGGTGCTGCGCGAGGTGCTCGTGCGGCTCGGCCGCATCTACACGCGACACGTCCCCGACGCCAAGCGCGCCATCGGCGCGTACGCGCGCGTCCTGCAGACCGAGCCGCGCGAGCCGGAGTCGCACCTCGAGGCGCTCGCCGCGCTGTCCGACCTCTACACCGAGACGGGCGACGTCAAGAACGCGCTCGCCGTCACCGAGGCGCTCGTCACCGAGGAGCAGGATCCCGTGCGGCACGTGGCGACGCTCGTGCGCTGCGGCCAGCTCCACGAGCGCGCGGGCGACCTGCGCCCGGCCGCGGCCCGCTTCCGCGCCGCCGTCGACGCCGCGCCCCGCGACGTGGTCGCCGTGGGCGAGCTGGCGCGCTTCCTCGAGCGCACGCGCGATCCGGCCGGCCGCCGCGCCCTGCTCGATCACTCCGTCGGGCTCCTGCGCCACGACGTCGAGCGTGGCCGCTTCGACCTCGGCACGCTGCGCGCGCTCGTGCCGCTCTTGCAGGCGCGTGGCAAGACGCGCGCCGCCGCCGCCGCCGCGCAGCTCATCGCCGCGCTGTCCGACGACGCGGCCGAGCGCGCGGCCGCGCGCGGCTGGGCGGTGCCGCCGCCGCGCGGGCGGCGCCTCGCCGCGCTGGCGCGCCCCGAGGTCGACGAGCGCGCCTGGCCGCCGGCGCTCCTTCCCGGCATGCGGCACGTCTTCCGCCTCGTGGGCCCGCTCCTCGCCAAGGGCGCCGCCGATCTCGCGCGCCACGGCGTCTCGCGCGGCGATCGCCTCTCGCGCGGGCAGGCCGCCCGCGACGCCGTCGAGGGCGTGGCCGTCGAGCTCGGCGCGCCGGACGTCGAGGTCTACGTGCGCTCGCCGTCGCCGCGCGCCGCCGAGCTGGGCAGCGTGCGCGTCGAGCCGGGCGACCGCGCCGCCGTGATCCTGGGGGCCGAGCTGCCGGCCCTCGGCGGTCACGCGCTGCGCTTCGCGGCCGCGCGCGCCATGCGCCTCGTCGCGACGCACCTCGATCTCGTGCTCGCGTCGCCCCCCGCCGACGCGGGCGCGCTGCTCGGCGGCGTCATCCGACAGTTCGTCCCCGACTTCCGCCACCCCGAGATCCGCGACGAGCTCCTGGCCATCGAGGCCGAGCGTGTCGCGAAGCTCCTGCCCCGCAAGCTCAAGCCCGACGTCATGCCCTTCGCCGTCGAGAGCGCGGGCGCCTTCGACGTCGCGGCCGTCCACGCCGCGGTGCGCGACGGCGCGAACGCCACGGGCCTGCTCGCCTGCGGCGATCTCCCCGCGGCGCTCGCCGCGTTGCTGGCCGGATCGGGCCGCACCCTCGCGCCCGCGGACCTCGCGGGCCACCCCGAGGCGCTCGCGCTGCTCCGCTTCGCGCTCTCGGACGACTACGACGACCTCGCCCAGGCGATGGAGTAGCCCCGGTCCGGCGTGTTAAATTAACGCGATGCCCGTCGGAGACGCTCAGCCGCCTACCGACGATCCGCTGATCGGTCTGGTGCTGTCCGACCGGTACCGGATCGTGCGCAAGCTGGGGGAGGGCGGCATGGGCGCCGTCTACCAGGCCGAGCACGCGCTCATCGAGAAGCGCCTCGCGCTCAAGGTGCTTTTCCCCGAGCTGACACGCCGTCCCGATCTCGTCGCCCGCTTCCTCCAGGAGGCGAAGTCCGCCTCGCGCATCGGCCACGAGAACGTCATCGACATCTCCGACTTCGGCCAGTCGCCCGAGGGCCTCGTGTACATCGCGATGGAGTACCTCGACGGGCAGGACCTCGGGCAGCTCCTCAAGAAGAAGGGCGCGCTGCCGTGGACGCGCGCCCGCCCGATCCTGATGCAGATCGCCAAGGCGCTGCGCGCCGCGCACGAGCACGGGATCATCCACCGGGACATGAAGCCGGAGAACGTCTTCCTCATCCAGCGCGAGGGCCGGCCCGACTTCGTGAAGGTGCTCGACTTCGGCATCGCCAAGAGCGTCAACCAGGACGGCGACACGCCGCGCCTCACGCAGGCGGGCGCGATCTTCGGCACGCCCGAGTACATGTCGCCCGAGCAGGCCCAGGGGCAGACGCCCGACCACCGCGTCGACGTCTACGCGCTCGGCTGCCTCATGTACCACCTGCTCACGGGCGACGTGCCGTTCCGCGCCGAGAACTTCATGGGCATCCTCACGAAGCACCTGCTCGAGCCGGTCGTGCCGCCGCGCCAGCGCAACCCGAAGGTGGCGATCCCGGCCGACGTCGAGGCCGTCTGCCTGCGCGCGCTCGAGAAGGATCGCGACCGGCGCTGGCAGGACATGGATCAGTTCTATCGCGCGCTCGGCACCGCGGGCGGCGAGCCGTTCGAGACCTCGGGAGTCTACACGCCGAGCCCCGACGTGCGCTTCCCCGTGCTGGCACAGCCGAACCTGCGCGCGCGCGACAGCCGCACCGAGGTGGCGCCGCCCGTGACGATGCCGCCCTCGTCGCCGACGGGGGGCCACTTCGACGACGAGCGGCCGGTCGTGCGCAAGTCGGCCGGGCTCAAGCTGGGCGGCGCCTTCGTCGCGGTCGCCGTCGCGGCCGTGCTCGTCGTGCTCGCGCTGCGGCCGTCGTCGAAGCCGGCGGCGTCCGCGCAGGTGGCCGCGGCGCCCGCTCCGGTCGCGCCGCCGTCCGCGGCCACGCCGGCGCCCGAGGCGAAGCCGGCCGCTGTCGCGGCGAAGCCGTCCCCCGAGGCGAAGCCCTCTGTGGTCGAGGCGAAGAGCGAGCCCGAGGCGGAGGCGAAGCCGGCCGACGAGCCGAAGCACGGCGCGCGCGGCAAGGCGCACCGCTCGAGCGCGGACGCCGTCCGCGACATCGCGGCCAAGGCCGGCGTCGAGCCGCCGCCCGCGGAGAAGCCGGCGCCCACGACGCCCGCCGAGCTCAAGAACCCGTTCGGAAACTAGCAGGTCGCCGTGCGCGGTTTCCCCGTCGAGGTGAGCGCCGAAGCGGCCGCGGCGCACGCGCGCGCGACGGTGGTGGACCTGCACAACGACGCGCTCACGAAGCTCACGCACTCGCGCTACGACTTCATGCGCCGCCACGGGCCCGCGACCTTCTACAACCCGCTGCGCATGGACCTCGACGTGCCGCGCATCCGGGAGGGCGGACTGCACGCCCTCGGGTGCCTCCTCTTCGCCGGGTTCCACGTGTCGCGCCAGCGGCGCTTCTGGCGCCAGCTCGAGCGGGCCCAGAAGCTGGTCGCCGAGCACCCCGAGGCGCTCGCGCTCGCGCGCAGCGCCGACGACATCCGCGCGGCGCGCGCCGCGGGCCGCATCGCGCTGTTCCTGGGCGTCGAGGGCAGCTACGCGCTCGACGACCTGCCGGACCTCGACGCGGGCGTCGCGCGCCTCGTCGCGGGCGGCGTGCGCTTCCTCGGGCCGCTGTGGGAGCGCGACAGCGCCGCGGGGACCTCGTGCCGCACGAGCGGCAAGCGCGACACCGGCCTCACGGATCGCGGGCGCGCCCTCGTGCGCGCGTGCAACGACGCGGGCGTCCTCCTCGACGTCGCGCACGCGAGCAAGAAGACCTTCTGGGATCTGCACGAGCGCTCGTCGACGCCGGTCTTCTCGTCGCACTCGGGCGCCGCGGGCGTGCATCCCCACGCCCGCAACCTCGACGACGACCAGGTCCGCGCCGTGGCGAGCCGCGGCGGCATCGTCGGCATCATCTTCGTGTCGCCGTACCTCGGCGGGCCGTTCTGCGATCTCGGGCGCGTCGCCGACCACATCGAGCACGTCGCGAAGGTGGGCGGCGAGGACTGCGTCGCGCTCGGCTCGGACTTCGACGGCTTCATGATCCTCCCGCGCGGGCTGCGCGACGCGGCCGACCTGCCGCGCCTCACGGAGCTCCTGTGGCGGCGCGGCTGGCGTGAGCCGCAGCTCGGCAAGCTGCTCGGCGGCAACGCGCTCCGCTACCTCGACGGGGGCACGGTGGCCCCGCCGGCCGTTTCGACGTAAAAATGGCCGCCGTGAACCTCCGGAACCTCGATCGGGCCGAGCTGCGGGAGGCGGTCGCGCCGCTGGGCGTCCCCGCCGACGTGGCGGCTCGCCTGTTCGCGCACGTGCACCGCGACGGCGCGGCAAGCGTCGCGCACGGCGACGTGCGCGGACTCTCCAAGCCCGCGGCGCAGGCGCTCGCCGCCGCCGCCGAGTGGCCCGACCTCGAGATCCTCGAGCGGCGCCGCGCGGCCGACGGCTTCGTGAAGTACCTGTTCCGCACGCCCGACGGTCACGCCATCGAGGCGGTGCGGATCCCTCTGCCCGATCCGGAGGACGCGCGCGCGCTGAAGGCGCGTCGGCGCGAAGGGAAGGCGGCGGCGCTCGAGGCGCTGCCGACGGCGAAGTACACGCTGTGCGTGAGCTCGCAGGTGGGCTGCGCGCTCGCCTGCGACTTCTGCGCGACGGGCCGCCTGGGTGGCATCCGCAGCCTCAAGACGTGGGAGATCCTCGCCCAGCACCGTCTCGTCGCCGCCGAGGCCGACCACCCGATCCGCGGCGTCGTCTTCATGGGCATGGGCGAGCCGCTGCTCAACTACGAGAACGTCATGCGCGCGGCGCGGATCCTCTCGGACCCCGCGGGTCCGGCCATCGCCGCCAAGGCCATCTCGATCTCGACCGCGGGCGTCGTGCCCGCGATCCGCCGCTTCACGGCCGAGGGCCACCGCTACCGACTGCTCGTCTCGCTCGGCGCGCCCACGTCGGCGCAGCGCCGCCAGCTCATGCCCATCGAGGACCGCTGGCCGCTGCCCGAGCTCATGGACGCCGTGCGCGCGCACGCCGCCGCGACGGGGCAGCGCATCCCGATCGCCTACGTGGCCATCGGCGGCGTCAACACGTCGCCCGAGCACGCGCGCCAGCTCGCCGCGCTCGTCGACGGCCTGCGCGTGAAGCTCAACCTCATCGACGTCGTCGACGAGACGGGGCAGTATCGCCCGCCCACGCCCGACGAGCTCGCGACCTTCCGCGACGCGCTGGACGCCCTCGGCGCGCCCGTCGTGCGGCGCTACTCGGGCGGCAAGGACATCGCCGCCGCCTGCGGCACGCTCGCCGCGTCCCAGTCGGGCGGCAAGCTCGTCTCCATCGCGCGCCCGGCGGTGACCGCGTGAGCCGGCGCGTCTCGGTGGTGCTCCTCGCCGCGGCCCTCTCGCTCCCGATGGGCGCGCACGCGAGCAAGGCGGCGAAGCCCGCCCCGTCACCCGCGCTCGCGACCGAGCTCCTCGCGCGCGACTTCCGCCTCGTGCCGACGCTCGCCGACCTCCCCGAGAGCGTGCGGCTCGCGCTCGCCTCGTACCTCGCCAAGGCGCCCGTCGCGGATCCCGGCCAGGCGTGGGACGCGACGAAGGTCTCGAACCCGCCGCGGCCCCGGCATCGCCTCCGGCTGATGGGCTATACGGATGGCGCCGCCTTCGTCCTGTACGAGCACGCCGGTCGCAAGGCGCACGACCACCTCGTCCTCATGAGCGTGAAGGACGGCACCCTCGCCGTCACCTACGACTGCCACGTCGACGCGAAGGGAAAGGTCGACCTACCGAAGCTGCGCGCGCTCGCCCGGACGGGCTGCGAACCCGCGGGCGAGCACGGCGAGACGGACTAGAACCACGTCACGTTGACGTGAACGTGGACGTGGTCCTGGACCTAGTCGCTGACGCTGTCGTGTGCCTGAACGCGTGCGGCGTACAAGCACACGACAGCGACTACGACGGCGTCTAGGACCACGTCCAGGTCCACGTGAAGACGCTCTAGCGCCTTCTCGGCTTGGCGGGCTCGCACACGAGGGAGCGGCCGCCGAGCTCCTTGCCCGTGAGCGCGTCGCACACGCGCTGCGCGTCGTCGGCCGGCACGTTGATGTACGTGTGCGTGTTCATGATGTCGAGCTCGGGCGGCGCCGACACGCTCGCGTGCGTCGCGATGAGATCGGCGACGTCGCGCTCGGAGGCGCCGTCCTTGCGGCCGAGGTTCAGGTAGAGGCGCGCCGTGCCCGGCGGCAGCTCCTCGCCGGGGCGCGCGCGCGGCGGCGCGATGACGGGGCCCGCCTCGCCGACGACGGCGACGGTCTCGCCGCTCGTCGGCGCGCCGAGCGCGCCTCCCGCGGCCTCGGCCTGGCGCTCCTCGCTCCACACTTCCCAGAACTCCTTCTCGGTGGGCGGGGCGTCGTTGCGCAGCGGCGCGGGGCCACGGCGCTCGTGGTGCCGCCCGCGTGGGCCGCGCTCACGATCCTCGCGCGGGCCCGTGCGCCGCGGCCGCTCGCTCTCGGGGCGGGGAGCCGCCTGCGCCGGTGCGCCCTCGGTGCTCGCCGCGGCTTCGGCCGGTGCGGGCGCCTCGCCCGTGGCCTCGGTGGGGCGGGGCTCGCCGTACTCGCGTCGGATCTCGCCGCGGTCACGCGGCGGTCGCTCGCCGCCGCGGTCGCGGTCGCCGAAGCGGGGACGGTCGCGGTCGCCGAAGCGAGGACGATCTCGGTCGCCGAAGCGCGGGCGGTCACGGTCGCGGTCCCGCGGGCGATCGCGGTCGCGCTCACGCTCGTGCTCGTGCTCGTGCGACGTCGAGCGCGCCACGGGCGCCGGCGGCGCCGGCGGCGTGGGGACCGCCGGCATGTTCTCGACGTCGTGGAACGACCGCGCCAGCAGCGCCGCGATGAGGCGCTCGCCGTCGACGGCGCTCGTGAGCCGCCGCGCCAGGCCGCGCCACTCGGCGCCCGGGTCGAGCGACAGCGCCGCGCGCAGCACGGTCACGCGCTCGCCCTCGCGGCGCGAGCGGATCTCCGTCTCCGACGGCAGGGCGCGCTCTTCGGGGCGGATCTTGTAGAGCAGCTTGAGGTAGTAGAACGACCCGACCTCCGTGGGCCCGATGAGCGAGACGGCCGTGCCGTTCTTGCCCGCGCGACCCGTGCGGCCCGTGCGGTGCACGTAGACCTCGGGCGACTCGGGGAAGGTGTAGTTGAAGACGTGCGACAAGGCCTCGATATCGATGCCGCGCGCCGCGACGTCGGTGGCCACGAGGTACTTGATGCCGCCCGCGCGCATGCGCCCGAGCACGCGCTCGCGGTCGCTCTGCGCGAGATCCGACGAGATCGCCTCGGCGTCGTTCCCGTGCTGCCGCAGGAAGGCGGCCACGCGGCCCGTCTCCTCGCGCGTATTGCAGAAGATGATGGCCGACTTCGGATCCTCGAACGAGAGGATGCGCAGCAGCTCGTTCTCGCGCTGCACGGCCGGGATCGAGTAGTAGAGGTGCTTGATCTCGTGGACGCCGACGTAGTCGCCCGAGAGCTTGAGGAACTCGGGGTTGCGCAGGAACCGCCGCGAGATGCGCTGGATGCCCTCCGGCACCGTCGCCGAGAACAGCATCGTCTGCCGCTCCTTGGGCGTCGCCTCGAGGATCTTCTCGATGTCCTCCTGGAAGCCCATGGACAGCATCTCGTCGCACTCGTCGAGGACGGCGATGCGGACTCGATCGAGCTTCAATGTCCCGCGGCGCATGTGGTCCAGCACGCGCCCGGGCGTGCCGCACACGATCTGGCCGCCGCCGCGCAGCTGCTCGACCTGCCGGCCCATGGGCGCGCCGCCGTAGACGGGGACGACCGTGAGGCCGCGGTAGGCGCAGATCTTGGCCATCTCGGCCGCGACCTGCAGCGCGAGCTCGCGCGTCGGCATGAGGACGATCGACTGCACGAACTTGTCGTCCGGGTTGACGATGCCGTTCGCCATCGGGATGCCGAAGGCGGCCGTCTTGCCCGAGCCCGTGCGCGACTGGACCATGAGGTCGCGTCCCTGCACGATGAGCGGGAAGGTCTTGGCCTGGACGGGCATGGGCTCGGAGAAGCCCATCTCCTCGACGGCGCGGAGCACGTCGGGGTGCAGGCCGAGCTCGGCGAAGGTCGGGCCCTTGGGCTCGACGGGCAACGCGGGGGCGTCGGGGGCGGGGGGCGGGGGAAGCGTAGTCTCTTCGTTCATGGTGTGGTGTCTCCAGCGTCTATCGAAGCGGTCGATTGAGGAGACTCGCCCTCGACGGCGCTGCCCGTTCCGAGCTTGGCGCCGACGCGATCGAGCCTCTCCTTGATGCGGGCCAGGCGGGGGACCTGGACCTGACCGAAGCGTTTGAGCTCCTTCGTGTAGCTCTCTTCGGTCTCGCGCAGCTCGGCGTGTATCACCGCGAGCTGCTCCCATTCCTTCGTGAATTTTCCGGGGCGCGCCGCCGCGAAGTGGCAGCGCTGATCGGCGGCCTTCCACTGGCCGAGCCAGAACGCCCGGTGATCGTCCCAGCGCTGCGCCTCATCCGAGTCGTAGTGCGCGATCTGGAAGTTCTCCAGGTGGCTGGCCAGCCCCTGCA
>Ga0265339_10001690_pt1 | contig 16275 bp, 15 predicted proteins | sample 4CB219metaG_FD_202085 | JGI IMG/M metagenome (GOLD analysis project Ga0265339, IMG submission 202085) | Rhizosphere microbial communities from Carex aquatilis grown in University of Washington, Seatle, WA, United States - 4-CB2-19 metaG | ecosystem: Host-associated > Plants > Roots >... | reverse complement strand
AGTCGGCGTCGAGGCGCGACAGGATCTCATCGTCGACGAGCAGAACCGCATGGTCGGCGCCGACAGCTTCATGCCGCAGGTCGTGCGCTTCCGCAGCGAGACCTTTCACAACAATCTGACCGCCCCGGCCGTGTTGTCGCTGGCGCGCCCGGTCGGGCCGCTGGAGCAGAAGCCCGACGGCGTGCAGGTGACGCCGATCGCCGCGACCAGTCCGGACAGCTGGGCGCTCGTCGGGGCGCGCCAGGCGCCGGACGGCGAGGTACAGTTCCGCCGCGAAGTCGACCAACCGGGACCGCTCTCGGTCGGCGTGTCGGTGAGCTTCACGCCACCTGCGCCGGACGCCACGGCCGGGCAGCTGATCGTGTTCGGCGACTCGGACTTTGCCACCAATTTCTACCTGGACCTGCTCGGCAATCGCGATTTGATCCTCAGTGCGATCGCGCTGCTTGCCGAAGACCCATCGCTGGTCGCCGTGCGGCGCAAGAGCCAGCCCGGCGGCACCTTGTCGCCGCTGGCACTGACCGACGCGCAAAGCCGCGTCATCTTCTGGGCCGCGGTCCTGACCATGCCGCTGCTCAGCTTGGCGATCGGCGGCATCGTCGGCGTGCGCCGTCTGCGCCAACGCGGCGGCCGCTGATCGTGCGCGGTCGCGGCACGCTGGCGCTCATCGCCGCGCTGCTCCTTGCCGGCGTCTGGCTGTACTACGACGTCACCGGCGGCACTCCGGGCTCGTCGTGGCGGACGATTTTCGAGGAGCCCGCGCCGCCGATTCCGGCCGCCGATCTGAAGCGTCTGATGACGTTCCCGGCAGCCGACGTCACGGCGATTCGGCTTCGACGCGGCGAGCGGACAGTGCAGACCGAGCGCACCGCAGGCGGCTGGAGCGGCATAGAACGCCAGAGTGACGTGGCGGATTTTCTCGCCGATCTCGCCGAGTTGGTCGAGATCATTCCGATCGAAGCCGGTCCGAACGATCTGGCCGCACTCGGACTGTCGCCACCGACCGGCTCGATCGAGCTGACGCGGCGCGATGGGCCGCCGTGGCTGTTGCAGATCGGCGACCGAAATCCGCCCGCCACCGGCGTCTACGCACGCGTCGGCGCCGACGGCCCCGTCGTGCTGACCGGTGCACTCCTGCTGTGGAACGTCGACAAGCTCGAGCGGGCGCTCCAACTGCCGGGGTAGCCTTGCTGCGAGCAAGGAATTCACCACGGCGACACCGCGCGCACAGCGCGCAGAGGGACACCCGACGATCGGCGCTGTTTCCCAAGACCAGCGGCGATGCCGGGTGAAAACCCTCCGCATCATCGCAAATGCAGGGCCCTCTCTGTGCACTCCGTACCTCCGGCGTGAACAGCCTGATCAATGTTCAGCTTGAAAATGACAAGAGATTCGAACGCGAAGACGCGGAGAACGGTGGGCCGGCGGTTGGATCTCCGCGTTCCAAGTCCATGGTTCATGGTATGGGCGCGATTGCCCGGCGACTCGCGCCAAACTGGTATTCTCCGCGCTTCCGCGCCTTCGCAGTGACTCTGTTGTCTCATCAACGCTGAGTCACACCTGCGCCCAGACGGGGCTGCCGGTACCTTGCGCGCCGCGCATCACTATATTAGATTATTAGCATATGCAGAGGATTGGTGATCTGCAGCTTTTCAAGGCGGCGTTCTTTCGCGCGCTCGGCAACCCGGTTCGCATTCGGCTGCTGGAAGAGCTCGGCAGCCAGACGCGCAGTGTCACCGAGCTGCAGCGCGTGCTTGGCGCGCCACAACCGATCATCTCGCAACATCTCGGCATCTTGCGCAGCCATCACCTGGTGCGCGCCGAGCGGCGCGGCGGTGCCGTCATTTACTCGCTGTCCGACCCGCTGGTGCTCACGCTCTTGGCGACCGCGCGGCGCATCTTCGAGAAACGCCTGGCCGTCCAGACGACGATGCTGCGCGCGGTCCGCCGAAAAGCGCCATGAGGCGACACGAGCGCACGCGCGCGGCCCGGCCGGGGCGCACGGCATGGCTGCCGAAGTCCGTCCTGTGCTGGCGCGAATACTCGCGGCAGACTCTGCTGGCGGACGCCGTCGCCGGCGTGACCGTCGGCTTGGTCGCCTTGCCCCTGGCGATGGCGTTTGCCATCGCCTCCGGGCTGCCGCCGCAATCCGGTATCTACTGCGCGATCGTCACCGGCTTCACCATTTCGGCGCTCGGCGGCTCGCGCTGCCAGGTCGGCGGCCCGACGGGCGCCTTCGTCGTCGTCGTCGCGACCATCGTCGCGCACTACGGTGTCGATGGTCTGTTCATGTGCACCATGATGGCAGGGGTCATCCTCATATCGTTCGGCGTCGCCGGCATGGGCGGGGCGGTGCGCTTCATCCCACGGCCCGTGATCGTCGGCTTCACCAACGGTATCGGCGTGCTGATCGCCAGCACCCAGGTGAAGGACTTCTTCGGCCTGGCGGTCGAATCGGTACCGAGCGATTTCGTCGGCCGCATGCGCGTCTTTGCCAACGGCGCCAGCTCATGGACGCCGCTGACGACCCTGCTCGGCGTCGCCGCGGTCGGGCTCATCGCCCAGGCGCGGCGACGGCGGTGGCGCGTACCGGGCCCGCTTCTTGCCTTGGGCCTGGGCACCGTCGCGGCAAACGTCTTGCTGCCGAGCACGGCGACGATCGGCAGTCGTTTCGGCGGCATTCCGACGGGACTGCCACCGCTGCACCTGCCGGCGTTTCGCGTCGACCTCATTCCGACGCTGCTCCCTTCGGCCGTCGCGGTCGCCATGCTCGGCGCCATCGAATCGCTGCTGTCGGCGGTGGTGTCCGATCGCATGACCGGCGACCGCCACAACTCCAACGTGGAGCTCATCGCGCAGGGCGTGGCCAACGTCCTGTCGCCGGTCTTCGGCGGACTGCCGGCCACCGGTGCGATCGCGCGCACGGCGACCAATGTGCGCGCGGGCGCGCGCACGCCGGTGGCCGGGATGATTCACGCCGTGACGCTCTTCGCCGTGTTGCTGGTTGCGGCGCCGGCGGCCAAGTTCATCCCGCTCGCCGTCCTGGCTGCGATACTGTTCGTCGTCGCGTACGACATGGGCGAGTGGCACGAGATCCCAAGGATTCTGCAACTCAGCAAGACCGACATCAGCGTCTGGCTCGTCACTTTCGGGTTGACGGTATTTGCCGACCTGACGCTGGCCGTCGAGGTCGGCATGATGCTGGCCGCGCTGCTGTTCATTCGGCGCGTCGCCGACACGACCACGGTCGAACGGGTGAGCAACGCGGCGATCGAGGCCGGCCGGCGGCACAGCCTGCAGGACAAACAGATTCCGCCCTGGGCGGCGATCGTGCGCATCCAGGGCCCGTTCCTGTTCGGCTCGGCCGACAAGCTCAATCCCACCCTCGACGCCATCGACGAACTGCCGGCGATCGTCATGCTGCGCTTGCGCAACATGACGGCCTTGGATGGAACCGGCCTGCGCGCCATCGAGGACCTCGCCGAGCGCCTGCGCGCCACCGGGCGCCACCTGATCGTTTGTGGCGCTCGCCACCAACCGGCGCGCCTGTTGTCGCGCCCGCATGCACGCCGGGTGATCGGCGACGGCAACCTCGTGCCCGATGTCGCCACCGCCTTGGCGCGAGCGCGATATCTGCACGCCGAGCGCGCCGGCAGCGCCACCAAAGACGCGCGGACCGACGCTGTCCCGCTGCCGGCCGAAGCGGCTCGCCGTCAGCCGGGTTGAGCGACGAAGCGGTTTCGCTCAGCGCTGCGGCCCGGTCAGCTCGACGGTGTAGCCGTCGGGATCGCGAATCCACAGTTGATTGCCGCCGGGATCGAGCACTTCGAGTCCTGCGGCGGCGATGTCGCGGCGCGCCGCATCGAGATCGACAACCTCGATGGCGAAATGCGGTCCACTCGGATCGATGCCGCTACCCATCGATTGTGCTTCGATCAGATGCAGCTGGCCGGCGCCCAGCGCGTACCAGTTGCCCGGAAAACCGAAATTGGGTCGCTCGATGTTGGTCAACCCGAGGAAGCGCTCGTAGAACGCGCGCGAGCGCGCGATGTCTGCGACGCGAATCGACGTGTGATGCAACTGCACCGGACGCATAGCCCATCCTTTCGTTGACGCGACTCACAGGCCGCGAATGATCGTGACGCCCGCCCAGGTCGCGACCGGGCAGGTGACCACCGTCGCCGCGACGTAACCGAAGCCGGCGCCGAAGCGCCCTTGTTCGAGCAGTGCAAGGATCTCGAAACTGAAGCTCGACATGGTGGTGAAGCCGCCGCAGACGCCAGCCGCCAACGCGATGCGCAGGTCCGGGCCGAGCCATTGGCGCTCCAGGGCCGCGGCGAGAATCACGCCGATGATGAAGCTGCCTGAGACATTGACCAGGAACGTTCCCCACGGAAATCCCGGCGGCGTCCACGGCAACGCCAGGCCGGCGATCCAATAGCGCGCAATCGAGCCGAACGCGCCGCCCAGCCCAACCATCGCCGTGCGCATCATTGCGGCGGACTCTAGCCGCGGCGCAGGCGCAGCGGCAACCGACCGGCTGCGCGACGCCGGGCCGGCGCGGCGCTCTATGCTTGACTCTCATCGATCGCCGCCTAGGATTAGGAAACGTTATGCATATCGAGACCCTGAAAGTGTTTTGCGATGTCGTCGAGACGGGAAGCTTTTCGGTAGCCGCCTCGCAAAATTTCATCACCCAGTCCGCCGTCAGCCAACAACTGCGCGCGCTCGAAGCCAAATATCGCTGCAAGCTGCTGGAGCGCAGCCGCGGCGGCGCCAAGCCGACCCCGCAGGGCGCGATCCTCTATCGCACCAGCCGCGAGATCATCGACCGTTTCCAGGACGTCGAGGCCGAGTTGCAGCACAGCTGCGCCGTGGTCGGCGGCCATCTGCGCCTCGCCATCGTCTACAGCGTCGGATTGCACGAGCTGCCGCCGTACATGAAGGAGTACCTGCGCAACTTCCCCGAGGTGAACGTCCACGTCGAGTACTCGCGCCCCAACAAGATCTACGAGAACGTCATCGCGCAGCAGATCGACGTCGGCATCGTCGCCTATCCGCAGAAACATCCGCAGATCGTCATCACGCCGCTGCGCGAAGATCACTTGGTGCTGGCGTGCCCGCCGGATCATCCGCTCGCGGCGGCGAAGAAGATTCCCGTCTCGCGGCTCGATGGCGAGACGATGATCGGTTACGAGCGCGACATCGCAACCCGTAAAGCGACCGATCAAATGTTGCGCAACCATCACGTCACGGTCCACTACGCCGCCGAGTACGACAACATCGAGACCATCAAACGGGCCGTCGAGATCGGCCAAGGCATCGGCATCGTACCGCTGCCGGCGATCAAGCATGAGGTCGAGAACGGGCTCCTCAAGGTCGTGCGGCTCAGCGACGAAACCTTGCTGCGTCCGCTCGGCATCATTCACAAACGCGGCCGCCACCTCTCACCGGCGGCCGAGAAGTTCATCGAGATCCTGAAGCGCGAAGATCTCGAATAGAGGCAGGACAAAGGATTTGAGGACTCACGGTTGATTCAGAGGCCGTGCGACTCTCTAGTCTTTCACGTCTTGCCGGCGAGCGACATCGACGCACAGCCCGCCCGTACAGGGCATTCGCCGCACAGCTTGATCTGCGCGCGGCAGATGGTCGCACCCAGGTCCATGATCGCCTGGTTGAAGTCGCCGGCGACACCGCGCGGCGTGACGTGCGTCGCCAGTTCCCACAGCCGACGCTGACGCGCGCCGGCGCCGCCGCGCGTGCGCACGCCGAACCAACGCGTCAGCACGCGCGCCGCGTTGGTATCGACGATCGGTTCGTCCTTGCCGTACGCGATGCTCAGCACGGCCCCAGCCGTGTACCGCCCGATGCCGGGCAGTTGCCTGATCACCTGCGCATCGTCGGGCAGACGGCCGGCGTGCTGATCGACCACCAGACGCGCGGTGCGCTGCAGATTGCGGGCACGCGCATAGTACCCCAGGCCGTCCCACGCCTCGCGCACCTGCGGCTCATCCGCCGCAGCCAAGTGCTCGAAGCTCGGATACTGGCGTACGAAGCGGCGGTAAAAGCCCTTGACGCGATCGACCTGCGTCTGCTGCAGCATGATCTCGGACACCAGGATGCGGTACGGGTCGCGCGTCCGTCGCCACGGCAACTTGCGCGCGTTGGCGCGATACCAGGCGAGCAAGCGGCGCTGAAACACGCGCACGCGGGCTTTATCGGGGGCGCTTCGCATTTCGGTGGAGATACACGCGTAAACGCCGCTAGCATGACAAGTACGATGGCACGGTGGAACCCGATCCGCAGGCTGCGGCGCTGGGTGATCGCCGAATGTACTCGGCTGCTCACCCAACCGCTGGCGACCTATGTCCAGCGGGTGCCGAACAATATCGACAAGCTGAAGACGGCGTTGCGCAAAGGCGACGTCCTGCTGGTCGAGGGCGATCAGCGTATCAGCCAAGTCATCCGCTATCTGACGCAGAGCTCGTGGTCGCATTGCGCGCTGTACGTGGGCGACGAGTTGCTGAAAGGCGATGCGAGGCGCGCCGCCGAGCTCCGCAGGCAATTCGGCGATGAAGCGAACGCGCTGCTCGTCGAGGCCGAATCCGGCATCGGCGTAGTCGCCAGCCCGCTGTCGAAATACCAGCGCTACAACATCCGCATCTGTCGGCCGGAAGGACTGCAGCGCGATGACGTCGATGAAGTGTTGCGCTACGTCGTCGCCCACCTCGGGCGGCGATACAACGTGCGCCACATCTTCGATCTGGCGCGCTTCTTCTTCCCGGTGAGTCTGGTGCCGCGGCGCTGGCGGCGCGCCGCACTGACCTTCGGCAGCTCGCCGTCGAGCCGCGCGGTGATTTGCTCAACCATGATCGCCGATGCGTTTACGCGCGTCGGCTATCCCATTCTACCGGAAGCGGTCTTGGTCGACGCCGGTCCGCCGCCGGGCCCGTGGTGGCGGCGCGCGCTCGGCTACGATCAGGGACATCCGCGCGCCCGATTCCGGCGGCCGAACAACGCCGTCATCACGCCGCGCGACTTCGATCTGTCGCCGTACTTTCAGGTGGTGAAATTCAACCATCTCGGCGACCCGCGTTTCGACTACCGCCGCATTGAATGGGAGGATGCGGCGCCCGTGGCCGCCGCGGCGGATGGCGCCGCAATCGGCGCGCCGGCGCTGCGGCCGGCGGCGGGGCCGCGGCGCGGTTTGCAGCGCCTGCGGCCCGCCTTCCTATACCGATCGAGCGCAGGCTCGAGCTGATCGGCTCGAGCTACTTCTTGCCGCCGCGCGGCGTGAGATCCATGTCCGGCGGCGGCGTCGCCGGCAGCTTCCAACGGATATACGGCTTCTCTTTCAGCTCGTGATACGCGTTGGCCATATCGATCGCGGCATGGAACGCGGCTTCGAAAGCGGTGAAGTCCTTCTTCTCGATCGCTGCCTCCAGCGGCTTCCAGTTCTCTTCGAGATACTGATTGAGCGCTTCCTCGTGCTTCGGCCGCATGAAGGCGCCGAGCTCCATGAGACCGCGGATCTCCTTGTACTGGAACTTGGCCATCGGCCAGTTCTGTTCTTTGGCGGCGTAGTACAGTTTCCAGGTGCGCGCGCCGACCTCCGGCATCAGACGAGCGAGACCCGGCTGAATGGTGGCCATGTCCTCGATCGTCATGCTGTTCTTGCCGCTCCAAAACGTCAGCGCTTTTACTTTGGCTTCGAGCTCTTCATCGGTCATTGTTGGATCTCCCGCCTGCGGCGCGGCGCGCCGGTGATGGAATCATCAGATCTGCAGTGAAACGTTCGTTTGTGTACCGGAAGGCGCGGTGGAGCGTCAATCGACGAGCGCGCAACCTTGACCATAGCGAGCAACTGACACTAGAGACGGGCGCGAAATGACCGACGTGAAGGATCTCTTCCTGGCCCATCTGAGCCGCCGCCGATTTCTGCAAGGTGCGGCGGTCGCATCCTCGGCGCTGCTCTGGCCACGCCTGCGCAGCACGGCGCGCGCGCTCGACGTTCCGCCGCCGAGCGGCTTCCTGACGGCCGATGAATACGCGGTCGTCGAGGCGATCACGGCGCGAATTGTGTCCAATGACGACGGCACGCCGGGCGCGTTGGAATGCGGCGTCGCCGACTACGTCCAGGGATTGCTGTCAGCGTTCCCGGGCGCCGATGCGAACGGCGACGGTCGCGCCACGGCGGCCGATCTGATCGGCATCGCTGCGGCCGCCGGTGCGACCACCGGCGACGCCGACGTCAACGGCGACGGCATCGTCGATGAACCCGACCGCGCCGCGGCGGTCACCTCGATCTTCGGCGGCCCTGTCGCGGCTGGCCCGCCGGCGTTCGACGGCAAGCCGATCTTCGCTGGCGGCCCGTTCAGCGATCGCAACCCGTTTCCAGACCCGGCAACCGGCACCGCTTCGAACAACTTCCCGCCCAATTACTTTCGCCAGCCGATTCCGCTGACGCGCGTACAGCGTTTGGCGTGGACCGTGCGTCTCTTCGGCGCCGACGCCGTCCCAGAGCTGAAGGACAATCCCCTCGCCAGCAGCTCCGCCGACGTCAATCTGCGGGCCCGCTACCGCGCCGGGGTCGCGTTGGTGAACACGCTCAGTCAGGCGCAGTTCAGCGCCAACTACGCCGACCTCGCGACGGCTGATCAGGACGCGGTCCTGGCGAAAGTGAAGACGCAGCAGCGTTCGTTCTACGATCTGCTGGTCAGCCACACGATCGAGGGCATTCTCTGCGTGCCGGAGTACGGCGGTAACCGCGATCGCATCGGTTGGACCCTGGTCCATTTCGACGGCGACAGCCAGCCGCTCGGCTACACCATCTACGACGCGACGATCGGTGACTACCGCGAGCGTCCCGACAAGCCGAATTCGACCATCGATCCCGGCGATCCCTGCAGCGGCTTCAGCGATGACATGGAGCAGTTTCTCGACACGGTGCTGGTGACGTTGGCCGGCGCCACGAAGTTCCCTTCCCCCTTCTGTTATACTGGCGAGTGACGCATGCCTTCTTCCGTTCCGAACGTACTCGGTGAGACCAGTCTCGATCGTTTCGATGCCGTTATCATCGGCAGCGGCGCCGGCGGCTCGGCTGCGGCGTATGTGTTGACCAGCGCCGGCTTGAAGGTGCTGATCCTCGAGGCCGGAAACAACAACTTTCCCGGTCTCGACGATCCGACCCCGGGCATGCCGTTGCCGCGCTTTTCGAACGACGAGCTGAAGGCCTCGGTCCGGCTGTTCGACCGCCAGGACTTCGTCGTCGAGCCGCGCACCTTCCGCACCGTCGACACCGCGGTCGCCGCGGCTGACCCCGACGTCAACATTCTGAACCGCAACGTCGGCGGCACGACACCGCATGCGGACATGAAGTATCCGCGCTTCAACGAGGTCGACTTCCGTTTGGCCTCGGCGCTGGCGTCGGCCGGTCGCACTTACGACGGTACCAGCTTCATCGACTGGCCGCTGACCTACGACGAGCTCGAGCCGTTCTATGGTTTCGCTGAGACCATCACCGGCGTCGCCGGCCTGGAAGGCACCGACCCCTTCGCCTCGTACCGTTCCAAGCCCTATCCGATGCCGCCCTCTCCCGAGATGTATGTGGGACGGCTGCTGTCCGAGGGCGCGCGCAAGGCCGGCTACAATCCGATTCGCTATCCGGCGGCGATCAACTCGCGCCCGTACCCCGCGGCGCCGTCGTTGCAGCGCCCGCCGTGCGTGAACTGTGGATTCTGCAGCGGCTTCGGCTGCCCGAACAATTCCAAGAGCTCGGCCGCCGTCACCACGCTGCGCGCCGCGCTACTGTCGGGAAACTGTCAGCTGCGCTTCAATTGTCACGTGCGCCGCGTCATCGCCGACGGCGGCGGCGAACACATCTCCTCGGTCGAGTACTTCGATCCAAGCGGCGCGCTGCAAACCGCCACCGGCGACCACTTCATCCTCGCCGCCAGCGCTATGGAAAGCGTTCGGCTGGCGCTGCTGTCCGACCTCGCGCTCGGCGTCGGCCCCGCCTACCACCTTGGCCGTCACATGTTGTTCCACTACCAGACCAACGGCGTCGGCCTGTTCAAACAGCGCATCCACGGTGAGCGCGGCCAAGCCGTGACCAACGGCATGGCGGACTTCCGCGGCGTCAAGGAGGGCGGCACCGATCTGCATCCGGACGGACGACCGCTCGCCGGCATCATCGAGTTCGGCACCTCGTCGGAACCGATCGGGGCGGTCAAATCTGGTCTGCAGTCGCTCGACATCGCCGCCAACTTGCACAGCAACATCGGCCTCAAGGACCTCCTCGTGCAAAGCCCGTTTCACTCGCACATCGCCGTCATGATCATTCAAGCGGAAGACGCGCCGCAGCCGACCAACCGCGTCGACCTCGACCCGACGGTGCGTGACGTGTTCGGTCTGCCGGTCGTGCGCCTGACCTACAACAATCATCAATTCGAGCTCGCTGCGGCGGACTACTACAAGCCGAAGCTGGTTGAGATCGTACGCCAAGCCGGTGCCCAGTTCGGCTTCGTCGATCCGACGCGCGGCATTCCGCGCAGTCGCCACGTCATGGGCGGGCTGCGCATGGGTAGCTCGCCGGCCGATTCGGTGTGCGACTCGTTCGGCCGGCTACACGACTTCGACAACCTGTACTGCATGGACGGCGGCGCGATGCCGACCAGCTCCGGGTACAACCCGACGCTGACGCTGATCACCCTCGCCTTGCGCGCTGCCGCCAACATCGTCGCGCCGGGCAATCCCGAGAGTCGCATCGGCACCGGGCCGTTGGCTTAGGATTGCTCTCTCGCGGCCGGGAAGGCCGCGTCCGCGCGAGCTCGATTGACTCGCCCGGCCTTCATCTATAGAGGCGGTTTGACCGCGCATCGCACAAAACGTCCGCCTCGGCGGGCGCTTTTTTTAGCGCCCCGCCTGACCGGACGGTCAAGGCCCTAGGAGAGACATGGCAATCGGTTTCGACCCGCGCAGCTTGCTCTATTTGCCCATCTACGTGGGTCTGATCGCGTCGGCGATTTTCTACCTGATCGAGCTGTGGTCGTCGGCGCAGTTCTTCCGCCCGCGCCCCGCGCTGCGCCCGCCGTTTCAGCCGCCGGTTACCGTGCTCAAGCCGCTCAAAGGCGTCGATGTACAGCTCTATGAGAACCTGCTGACGCTGTGCCGGCAGCAATATCCGATCTTCCAGGTGCTGTGTGGCGTTGCCGATGCGGACGATCCGGCGATACCGGTGGTGCGCCGGCTGCAGCGCGAGTTCCCGGAGCTGGACCTGGAGCTGGTCGTGGACGGCCGCATTTATGGGTCGAACTACAAGGTCAGCAACCTCCACAACATGTATCAGCGCGCCAAGTACGACCTGATCGTGCTGGCCGACAGCGACATTCGGGTCGGACCGCAGTACCTGACGCGCGTCGTCGAGCCGCTGCGCAACCGCGGCATCGGCGTCTCGACCTGTCTGTATCGCGCCACCAGCACGGGTGGATTGCCGACGCTGATCGAGCGGCTGTTCATCAACACCGACTTCGCCGCGCTCGTCATGTTGGCGCGCAAGGTCGAAAAAGCCAGCTACGCGTTCGGTGCCACCATTGGAATACGGCGCGAAGTGCTCGAAGAGATCGGCGGCTTCCTGCCGATCGCCGATTTGCTCGCCGACGACTACGAGATCGGGTACCGCGTCTTCACGCGCGGCTACGTCAACGCCCTCAGCGCGGAAGTAGTCGAGACCGTGCTCGCGGTCGGCACGTGGCGGCGCCTCTACGATCATCAAGTGCGCTGGGCGCGCACCTATCGGGTCAACCGCCCCGGCGGCTATTTCGGCAGCCTGCTGACCCACGGCACGTTCTGGGCGCTGTTGAACGTGCTGGCGAATGGATTCAGCCCACTCAGCTGCGCCGTCAGCGGCGGCGTACTGGCGCTGCGCCACGTCGTCGCGGCGCGCATGGGAGCGCATCTGCACAGCGATACGCACTGGTGGGAGCTGCTGTTGGTCGTACCGAAAGACCTGTTTCTCACCGGCGTATGGTTCGCCGCCTTCGGCGGCAACACCGTCGTCTGGAGCGGCCATCGCTTCGAGGTCAATGCGAGCGGCGCCATGGTCGACCTGACGGACTCACCGCCCATCGATGCGGCCGGCGAGCCGGGCGAAGCGCTCGCAACGCGCCGCCGCGCGTAGAAGAAGATCTAGTCGAGGACGCCGCCCGCTCAGCGAGCCTGGAGGCTTCCTCGCGCACGGCAGCCTGCGTGCTCATCCCCAACACGTGACGGAAGAATTCACCACAGAGACACGGTGAGCAGAGGGAAACGCGCCGTGCGGCGTTGTCTCCAGAGATCCTCGGTAATGCGCTTTTGAAAGCCGAGCGCCTCAGGAGAGCACCGCAAATCAAGGCGTGTGTACTCCGTCTGTGGTGAAGGCTTTGTCCGATCAAGGCGAGCTGTTTCCATCTGTGGATTCCGGATGGCGAAACTGCGCGCGCAATCGCTCGCGGTGCGGGCGGCTGAGCGGCAACACGTTGAGCGCGCCGGTGATGTCGTTCATCGCCACATAGACTTCGGTGCCATACACGGCGGTCAGGGTGGCGTAGGTCATCACCTCGGCCGGCGTGCCGACCTGGGCGATCGCACCGCGGTCGAGCAGTACGACGCGGTCGCAATACAGCGCGGCGAGGTTCAGGTCGTGCAGCACGCTCATGATGGTCATGCCGTCGGCCAGCAGATCGCGCAGCAGGTCGTACATGTCGACGGCGTGGCGAATGTCGAGGAAAGCCGCCGGCTCATCCAGCAGCAGGATGCGCGGCTCTTGCGCCAGCGCGCGCGCCAATATGACGCGCTGGCGTTCGCCGCCGCTGAGCGTCGTGATCCGCCGCGCCGCCAGATGCAGCGCATCGGTGCGCTCCAAGGCGCGGCGCGCCGCGGCGAGATCGGCCGCGCCCTCGAAGCCGAAGCCGCGCAGATGCGGCGTGCGCCCGAACAGCACCATCTCCATCACCGTGAAAGGAAAGGTCACGGCGGTTTCCTGCGGCACGACGCCGATCCAGCGGCCGAGCGCGGCGCGCGAAAAGCGCGCCACGGCCTCGCCGGCGATGCGCACCTCGCCAGCGTTCGGCGACAGGTATGCGCTGACGATCTTCAGCAGGGTGGATTTGCCCGAGCCGTTCGGCCCGATGATCCCGACCAGCTCACCGCCGGCGATCTGGCACGTAATGTCGCGCAGCACCGGCGCGGCGCCGTAGCTGAAGCCGACGCCGCGCAGGGCGATCAGCGGCTCACTCGACACCGCGTCCCCCTTCGCGGCGCAGCAGATAAATGAAGAACGGTCCGCCGCACAGCGCCGTAACGACGCCGACGGGAATCTCGGTGGCGCCGAACGCGCTGCGCGCCACCGTGTCGGCAAGCAGCAGGAACGTCGCCCCGGTCAGCACCGCCGCCGGCAACAAGAGTCGGTAGTCCGGACCGATCAGCAGCCGCGTGACGTGCGGCACGATCAGACCGACGAAGCCGATCATACCGCTGACCGACACCGAGGCGCCGACGAGCAGCGACGAGACGACGAAGGCGCTGCGCCGCGTCTGCGCGACGTCGATGCCGAGCTGCGCCGCACCCTCCTCGCCGAGCGTCAACACGTTGAAGGCGCGCGTGTGGCGCATCAGCCACAACACCCCGATGACAAGATAGACCGCGCTCGCCGCCACCAACCCGTAGCTCTGCGTCTGCAGCGAGCCGAGCAACCAGAACAGGATCCCCTGTGCTTGAAAGAAGTCGGCGACGGCGTTGAGCGTCATGATCAAGGCGCCGGCAAAGGCATTGGTGACGACGCCGGCGAGCAGGAACATGTACGGCTGCAGGCGCCCGTGCACGCTGCCGAGGCGATACACCAGCCCCATCGCCAGCAGCGCGCCGGCAAATGCGCCCGCCGGCACCAGCAGCAGCGATGCCATGCCGCCCGCGCCGGCGAGCATCAGCATCGCCGCGGCGCCGACGCCGGCGCCGCCCGACACGCCGAGCATATGCGGATCGGCGAGCGGATTGCGTAGCAGCGCCTGCAATGTCGTGCCGGCAGCCGCCAGCGCGCCGCCGACCAACACCGCCAGCAGGACGCGCGGCAAGCGAATGCGCAGGAGGATGACGCGATCGAGGTTGTCCGCGGCGCCGCCGAACAGCGCGCGCCCGAGATGAATCGGCTCGGCGCCGACCAGCGCGCTACCCAGCATCGCCGCGACCAGCAGCAACGCCAGCGCGCTCAGCACGCGCACGAAGCGCGTGCGCGTCAGAAAGGCGTCAGGCGTGCCGGGCATGCGCGACGCCGTCAGAGGCTCACACGCCGCACTGCAGCACGGTGCGGATGCCGCGCGCCGCGCGCATGTCGGCCATCGCTTCGTTGATCTCCGACAACGGCCGGCGATCGGTGATCAGCGCGCCGAGGTCGAGCTGGCCAATCTGCGCCAGCGCCAGCAGACGCGGAATGTCGCGCAACGCGTTGCAGCTACCCAGCGCACAGCCGATGACTTTTTTCTCGGTCAATGTGAACAGCGCGGCCGGCGCCAGCACCACGGCATCCTCCATCGGCGCCGCACCGACACACACGGTCGTGCCGCCATTGCGCGTCGCGCCGACGCCGGTCTGAATCAGCGCGGCGCGGCCGACCGCATCGAAGGCGTAGTCGACACCGACGCCGGTGATTTCCAACGCGCGGGTGCCGACATCGTGCGCCGTCGGATCGATGACGTCGGTGGCGCCGAGCCGCTGCGCGGCCTGGCGGCGCGACTCGACCGGATCGGCGGCGATGATACGGGCCGCGCCGGCGACCCGTGCACCCTGCACGATACTCAACCCGATGCCGCCCAAGCCCATCACCAGCACGGTCGCCCCGGCTTCGACGCGCGCCGTATTCAATACCGCGCCGACCCCGGTCTGCACGGCACAGCCGATCACGCACGCGACGTCGCGCGGCACCCCGTTGGGGATTTTCACCGCGGCGCTGGCCGCAACCACGACGTATTCCGCGAATCCGCCCAAGCCGACGCCGCGGAAGATCGTCTCGCCGCGGCGCGACAAACCGGTACTGCCGTCGAGAAAGGTGTTGGTTTGAATGGTCATGGCGTTGACGCACACGCCCGGCTCGCCGCGCACACACCAGTAGCAAACGCCGCACGGCGCGATCGGCGACAGCACCACGTCGTCGCCGACGGCCAGGCCTGCGACTTCCGGACCCACCTCCTCGACCACGCCGGCCGCCTCGTGACCGAGCACGATCGGCGTCGGGCTGGGAAACACGCCGTCGGCAATGCTCAGATCCGAGTGACACAATCCGCAATGCGTCACGCGCACGCGCACCTGGCCGGCGCGCGGTGCGGCGATGTCGATTCCGTCCCACATCGCCAACGGCTTCCCACTCTCGACCAACACAGCAGCGCGCATTGCCTCTCCCCTGGCTCGTTCAGCGATTCAGAACAACACGAGCGAATACATAATGAAGCGACGAAAACCCGGCGGCGCCGACCGCAGCGCCGGCAGCGCAGTCGCGGAGTCCGGGTGCCGTCTACCTGGCGTCGCCGGCGGCGTGCGGGCTGTCGTCATTGAAGCGCTCCGGATGAATGAAGCGGGCGACGGTTGCAAGCGTCTCGGCGACGCGCGGGCCCGGCCGTAGCAGCTCATAGGAGCGGTAGCCGTAGATGCGGCCGTCGCGCACCGCCGGGATGGTCGGGAAGTCTGCCCAGAAAGCCTGCGCCGCATGTGAATCGGCGCTCTCCTCGCTGCCCATGCTGGCGTCGATGATGACCTGCGGAGCCCGCGCGACGACCAGCTCGAGACTGATGTGCGGCCACGCCTGTCCGCTCTCGGCCGCCACGTTCGTCCCGTGCGCGCGCTCCAGCAGCTCGCCTTGATACGTCTGTGCGCCGGCAGCGACCAATGGGGCGCGGCCGACCAGCATCAGCGTCGGCGGCCGCGCCGCGTCGCTGAGACGCGACTCGACCGCGGCGAGGTCGCGCTCGATGCGCGCCACCAGCTCGCCGCCCGCCTGCGGCACGCCAACGGCATCGGCGATGCTGCGAATGGATGCGAGGATTTCCGCGATGCGCTCGGGATCGACCACCAGCACCTTCAGCCCGAGCGCCTGGAGGTGCTCGACCGGCGCCTGGTTACCGGGGCTCGGCACGGCGATGACGAGATCCGGCTTCTTGGCCAGGATGCGCTCCAAGTTCGGCTGCAAGAACGTGCCGACGCGATCGATCTTCAAAGCCGCCGGCGGATAGTCGCAGTACGTCGAGACGC
>Ga0265339_10001686_pt1 | contig 16305 bp, 14 predicted proteins | sample 4CB219metaG_FD_202085 | JGI IMG/M metagenome (GOLD analysis project Ga0265339, IMG submission 202085) | Rhizosphere microbial communities from Carex aquatilis grown in University of Washington, Seatle, WA, United States - 4-CB2-19 metaG | ecosystem: Host-associated > Plants > Roots >... | reverse complement strand
GCGAGACGAGGCCCAGCGCGTGGTTGAAAAAGTGCGTAAGCAGATACGAAAACATGATGAGGCCGGTGGTCAGCCTCACTTCGCGCACGCCGATGCCCTGCAAAAAACGAGGACGCCGAAAAAGCTTGGCGGCGCCCGGGGAGCGCTCGTAGTCGAGGGTCGGGGCAGCCAGCGTCATCGGCCGCGAGCCTAGCAGACTCGTCAGCGGCCCTCGATATCGAGGTCGACATAGACCGGGACGTGATCGGAGGGCTTGTCCCAACCGCGCACGTGGCGATCGATCCCGGCGTCGACCAGCCGGTCGGCGGCCTGCGGCGACAGCAGCAGATGGTCGATGCGGATGCCGTTGTCCTTGGCGTAGGCGCCGGCCTGGTAGTCCCAGAACGTATAGAGGTCGGGTGAATCGCTCGCGGCGCGGATCGCGTCGGTCAGGCCGAGATTGATGAGGGCGCGGAAGCGCTCGCGCGTCTGCGGCAGGAACAGCGCGTCATTGACCCAGGCCGCGGGTGTGCGGGCATCGGCCGGCGCCGGGATGACGTTGAAGTCGCCGGCCAGCAGCATCGGCTCCTCCAGCTTCAGCCGCTCATGTGAGAAGGCAATAAGCCGGTCCATCCATTTGAGCTTGTAAGTGTATTTGTCGGTCGCCGTCGGGTTGCCATTGGGCAGATAAAGGCTGACCACGCGCAGCGCGCCGGTCTTGGTCGATACCAGCGCCTCGAGGAAACGGGCCTGCACGTCGCCGTCGTCGCCAATCAGCCCGGGCGCGACCTCATCGAACGGCAGTTTCGACAGCAGCGCGACCCCGTTCCAGGTCTTCTGGCCATGCACGGCCACGTTGTAGCCGAGCGCCTCGATCGGCTCGCGGGGGAAAGCATCGTCGGTGCATTTGATCTCCTGCAGGCAGACGATGTCCGGTTGGCGCTCGGTGAGCCACGCCTGCAGGTTGTCCATCCGCTGGCGGACCGAGTTGACGTTCCAGGTGGCGATGCGCATTGGGGAAAATCCCGTCGTCTGGGCGCAAATAAGCCGATTTCGCCGCGTTTACCAGCAGCGCGCAGGGATATGCACCGTTCGGCGTTTATATGTTAAAAGGCGTGGAAAGCGGCCCCGTCAGGCGAAGAACGCAAAACAAGGCTGCGAAATAGGGAGCGCCGTGCGTTTGGGGGCGCAAGGCCGGAAGCAGAATTGCCAATGACTACGCGAAAATGGCTCGTTGGGGTGGCGGCGCTAGCCCTGATCGGTGGTGTCGTGGGTTTTCGCCTGCTGGGGTCAGGCGAGAACGCGTCCGCCCGTTCCCAGGCCGATGCCCGGCCGGTTGCGGTCGACGTCGCGACCGCTGAACGCCGCAAGGTTCCCGTGCGGCTCGATGCGCTCGGGACGGTGACGCCGATTGCCAGCGTCGCCATCAAGGCGCGCGTCGATACCAACATCGTCGCGGTGCATTTCCGCGACGGGCAGGAAGTCAAAGCCGGCGATCCCTTGTTTACACTCGACGGCCGCGCCATCGAGGCGCAGATCGCCCAGACTGAGGGCGCCATCGCCCGCGACCAGGCGCAGCTCGACGGCGCCATGCGCGATTTCAACCGCTACACCGATCTGGTTGCCAAGGCGGCGACGCCGCAGACCAATCTCGACAACGCCAAGACGCAGGCTGACGTCTACCGCGCGGCGATCCGGTCCGATCAGGGTCTGCTCGACAATCTCAAGGTTCAACTCAGCTACTGCACCATCAACGCGCCGATCCCTGGCCGCATCAGCGCCGCCGCCGTCAAGGTCGGCAACTTCGTGCGTCAGGCCGATACCGCGCCGATGGCGACCATCAACCAGATGGCGCCGGTCTATGTTTCCTTCACGGTGCCGCAGAAGAATCTGGCTGATCTGCGCCAGGCGCTGGCGAACGAGACCGCCACCATCGAGGCCATCGTGCCGGGATCGGACAAGCGAGCGCAGGGCCAGGTCACCATGATTGAGAACACGGTCGATCCGGCGACCGGCATGGCGACGATCCGCGCCACCATGCCAAACGAGGGTGAAATCCTCTGGCCGGGAACTTTAGTCACCACCGAAATCACCTTGCGCATCGAAGAGGCCGTCGTCGTTCCGTCGAATGCGGTGCAGGTCAGCCAGACCGGCAGCTTCGTCTTCGTGGTCAAGGACGGCGCCGCCAAGGTGGAGCCGGTGAAGGTCGAGCGCACGGTCGGCAACACCTCGGTTATCGCCAGCGGGTTGAGCGGCGGCGAAACCGTGGTCACCGAAGGCCAACTGCTGCTGTCGAACGGTACGCGGGTTAGTCCGCGCGGTCCCAAATCCGGGACCTGATCGATGAATATCTCGGAAACCTGTATTCGCCGGCCGGTTCTGACGACGCTGCTGACCGCGTCGCTCATCGTGTTTGGCGCTTTTGCCTACCGGTTGTTGCCGGTAGCGGCGCTCCCGGCGGTGGATTTCCCAACCATCCAGATTTCCGCGACGTTTCCGGGCGCCAGCCCCGAGACCATGGCGGCGTCGGTTGCTTCCCCGATCGAGCGCCAGCTCTCCACCATCGCCGGCATTTCCTCGATGAGTTCGTCGTCCGCCCTTGGGCAGACGCAGATCACCATCCAGTTCGATCTCGGACGCAATATCGACGGCGCCGCGCTCGACGTGCAGACCGCGCTGGCGACGGCGGCCAAGCTGCTGCCGATCGAGATGACGACCCCACCGTCGTTCCGCAAGGTCAATCCCGGCGACTTCCCGGTGCTGTTCGTGAGCATGCGCTCCGACACCATTCCGCTCTCGACCATCGACGACTACGCGGAAACCGTTGTGGCGCCGCAGATCTCGCAGCTGCCCGGCGTCGCTCAGGTTCTGGTCTACGGCGCGCAGAAATTCGCCGTGCGCGTGCAGGTCGATCCGGTGGCGGCCGCGGCGCGCAACATTTCGCTCGACGACGTGCGCACCGTCATCGCCAAAGCCAATTCCTCGACGCCAGTCGGCACGCTCAGCGGACCGACGCAGAGCGTGACGTTGACCGCCACCGGCGCCATCGAACATGCCGCCGGCTATCGCGATGTCGTGGTCGCTTACCGCAACGGCGCACCGGTCAAGCTTAACCAGATCGCCAAAGTCGTCGACAGTGTCGAAAACAACAGGATCGCCACTTGGTACAACGACTCTCGCGCCATCGTGCTGGCCGTGCAGCGCCAGCCCGACGCCAACACCGTACAAGTGGTTGACCTGGTGCGCCAAAAGCTCCCGGCGATGCGTGCCCAGGTGCCGCCGTCGATCCAGATGACGCCATTGTTCGACCGCTCGATTTCGATCCGCGACGCGGTGCATGACGTGCAGATCACCCTGTCGATCGCGATTTCGCTCGTGGTCATGGTGATCTTCCTGTTCCTGCGCAAGGCGTCGGCGACCATCATTCCGGCGCTGGCGGTGCCGGTGTCGCTGATCGGCACCTGCGCGGCGATGTATGCCTTCGGCTTTTCCATCAACAACATGACGCTGCTGGCACTGACCTTGTCGGTCGGCTTCGTGGTCGACGACGCCATCGTCATGCTGGAAAACATCGTGCGTCACGTCGAAGGCGGCATGCGTCCGTTCGAAGCGGCGCTGAAGGGCTCGCGCGAAATCGGCTTCACCATCGTGTCGATCACCTTTTCGCTGATCGCTGTGTTCATCCCGGTGCTGTTGATGGGCGGCATGGTCGGCCGCGTGTTCCGTGAATTCGCCGTGTCGGTGTCGATGGCAATCATCATTTCCGGCTTCGTGTCGCTGACGCTGACGCCGATGCTGTGTGCGCGCGTGCTCAACAGCCATCACGACGGCGAGAAGCAGAATTTCATATTGCGCGCCTTCGAGCGCGGTTTCGAATTTGTGCTTGGCACTTATGAGTGGACGCTCGACTGGGTGCTGCGCGCCAAATCGATCATGCTCGTCGTCACCTTGTGCACCATCGCCGGCACGATTTGGCTCTACATCATCGTGCCGAAGGGCTTCTTCCCCAACGAGGATACCGGCTACCTCAGCGGCATCACCGAAGGCGCGACCGACATCTCGTTTGAATCGATCTCGCAATTGCAGCGCAAGGTCGCCGACCTCATCCGCAACGACCCCGCCGTCGATTACGTCAATTCGACCGCCGGTTCGGGCGGGCCCAATCCGGTCGGCAACAGCGGCCGTATGCTGATCGCCCTGAAGCCACGCAACGATCGCGACGATCTGACGACGGTCCTCGCGCGCCTACGTCGGACCGCGAATGTCGTGCCTGGCCTCGCGGTCTTTTTCCAGCCGATCCAGAACATCAATCTCGGCGGCAAGATTTCCAAGAGCCAGTATCAATATACATTGCAGTCGAACGACACGGCGACGCTTTACAGCGTCGCGCCGGCATTGCGTGACAAAATCGCGAAGATTCCGGGCCTGCTCGACGTGACCACCGACCTCTACGTCAAGAATCCGCAGGTGACGATCGACGTCGACCGCGAGAAGGCGATGGTCTACGGCGTCACCGTCGATGAGGTGCGCCAGGAGCTCTACAACGCGTTCGGCGTGCGCCAGGTCGGCACCATCTACAGCCCGGTCAACACCTACCAGATCATCCTGGAGACGGCGCCCGAATATCAGGTCAGCCCAGACGATCTCAAGCGCATCTATTTGAAGACGACGAACGGGACCGTGGTGCCGTTGTCGGCAGTGACGCGCGCGGCGCCGACCGTGGGGCCGCTGCAGATCAATCACCAGGGCCAGCAGCCGGCCGTCACCATCTCGTTCAATCTGGCGCCCGGCGTGTCGCTCGGCCAGGCCGTCGACGCCATCACCCAGCTCGAGCGCGACGAAAGGCTGCCGGCGGCGATCAGCACCGGCTTCCAGGGCACCGCGCAGGTGTTCCAGGATTCATTGCGCGGGCAGGGCATCCTGATCCTGGCGGCGATCTTTGCAGCCTATGTCGTGCTCGGCATCCTGTATGAGAGCTTCATCCATCCGATCACGATCATTTCCGGTCTGCCGTCGGCCGGCATCGGCGCCATCCTGACGCTGATGCTGTTCAAGCTGGATTTGTCGGTGATCGCGATGATCGGCATCGTCATGCTGGTCGGCATCGTCAAGAAGAACGCGATCATGATGATCGACTTCGCCCTCGAGCGCCGCCGCGTCGGACTGTCGGCGGAAGCGGCGATCCGCGAAGCGGCGCTGCTGCGCTTCCGCCCGATCATGATGACGACCTGCGCCGCGATCTTCGGCACGCTGCCGATCGCGCTCGGCACCGGCGCCGGTGCCGAATTGCGCCAGCCGCTCGGCGTCGCCGTGGTCGGCGGCCTGCTGATGTCGCAACTGCTGACGCTCTACATCACGCCGGTGATTTATCTCTATCTCGACCGCGTCGACCGGCTGGTCAAGCGCCGGCTCGATCCGCAGTTGCAGGAGGTGCCGGTCGAAGCGCCGCCGGCGGTGGCCGCGGAATAATTCGAGTCATTCCGGACGCGCGAAAGCGCGATCCGGAATCCAGATGCATGCGCGGTGAAGGCTTCTGGATTCCGGGCTCGCTCGCAGCGCGAGCGCCCCGGAATGACGAATTAAAGCGCGAAACTGGTGCCGCAGCCGCAGGACGCCTTCGCCTTCGGGTTCTTCACCTTGAAGGAGGCGCCGATCAGGTCGTCGACAAAGTCGATTTCCGAACCCGCCATGTAGCCGATCGAGACCGGATCGATCAGGACGGTCGCGCCGTCGCGGCTGATGACCAGATCGTCGTCGGCTTGTGAGCGCTCCATGTCGAACTTGTACTGGAAGCCCGAGCAGCCGCCGCCTTCGACGGAAACACGCAGCATCGTGCCCGGCGCCTCGGTCTTGAGAATCTCGCCGATCCGCCTGGCGGCCCGGTCGCTGACCGTAATATTGGTATCCATTGTCATCATGCCCTTGGCATCGTGCCTGACCGATAGTTAAGTGCGCGCGCGCGCCGGGTCAATGCGCGCAAAAAGGGCCTGACGTGGCGATCGAAAACGTCCGGGAACGTGCCATTTATGCCTCCGATCCCGGCCACAGCCGGGGGCGGCGCTATCGTGAGGCATCAAGCCCGACGCGCAACGACTTCCGCCGCGACTGCGACCGCATCATCCATTCGACAGCCTTTCGGCGGCTGGCGCACAAGACGCAGGTCTTCGTCTACCACGAGGGCGATCATTACCGCACGCGGCTCACCCACACGCTGGAGGTTGCCCAGATCGCTCGCTCGCTCGCCCGCGCGCTCGGCCTCGACGAGGATCTGGCCGAGGCCCTGGCGCTGGCGCACGACCTCGGCCATCCGCCATTCGGCCATGCCGGTGAGCGCGCGCTCGACGCCTGCGTCACGCGCTTCGGCGGCTTCGATCACAACGCCCAGGCGCTGCGCATCGTCACCGACCTCGAGCGGCGCTATCCGAATTTCGATGGCCTCAACCTGACCTGGGAAACATTGGAAGGCCTGGTCAAGCACAACGGTCCGCTCGCGGATCGTGACGGCCGTGGCGTCGGCCGCTATGCCAAGAACGGCGTGCCGGCACCGATCCTCGCCTACAGTCACATCCAGGATCTCGAGTTGTGGAGCTTCGCCAGCGCCGAGGCGCAGGTCGCGGCCATCGCCGACGATATTGCCTACGACGCGCACGACATCGACGACGGCCTGCGCGCCGATCTGTTCCGACTCGAGGACATCGCGGCGGCCGGAATCATCCGTGACATCATCGCCGACATCGACGCGCGGCACCCCAGGCTCGATGCCGTGCATCGCGGCCACGAGACCGTGCGCCTGCTGATTACGGCCATGATCGAGGACGTGATTGCCGAGACCGAGCGGCGCCTCGCGATGGTCAAGCCGCGGTCGGCCGCCGATATCCGTAACGCCGAAGAGGCGGTGGTCGGATTTTCGCCGGTGATGCAGAGCGCCGACGCCGACATCAAGGGCTTCCTCTATCCGCGCATGTACCGCCACGTCCGCGTCGAGAGCATCATGGGCGAGGCCGAGCGCGTCGTGCGCGAGCTGTACGCGCATTATCTCGGTAACCCGGCAGACCTGCCGCCGGAATGGAGCAAGGGCATCGAGCTGGCCGGCGAGAGCACGCGCGCGCGCCGCGTCGCCGACTACATCGCCGGCATGACCGACCGTTACGCGCTGGTCGAGCACGCGAGATACTGCACGAACACGCCGGAACTGCGGTAGCGTTACGGCCAACACGGAGTTGATCGCGATGGCACGTCTGGCAAACAACTTCATCACCGGCGGCGGCGTCGGTATCGGCCGCGCCACCGCCGAGCGCTTCGCCGAGGAGGGTGCCCGCGTCGTCATCGCCGAGATCGACAAGGCAACCGGGCAGGCCGCCGCCGAATCCGCCCGCGCCCGCGGCAAGAACAGCGGCGGCGACTGCGTCTTCATCCATTGCGACATCCGCGAGCGGGCGCAGGTCGAGGCGGCCTTCGACGAGACCATGAAGCGGTTCGGCGCGCTCACCATCCTGCACAACAATGCCGGCGGCTCGACGCCGCAGGATGGGCCGGTGACCGAAGCGCCGGAGGAGGAGTTCTGGCGGGCAATGAAGCTCGACGTCTACGGCACCTTCCTCTGCTCCAAGATCGGCATCCCGCACATGATCAAGTCGGGTGGCGGCTCGATCATCAACATGTCGTCGATCGTGGCGCTGCGCGCGCTGCCGGGGCGCGATTGCTACACCGCCGCCAAGGGCGCGGTCGCCGCGTTGACGCGCTCGATGGCGGTCGAATACGCGCCGTACAAGATCAGGGTGAACGCGATTGCGCCCGGCGTGGTGCTGACCGAACGCGTCAAGAAGCTGATGGAAAGCGCCAAGGATATCGAGAAGCTCGCCGCCACGCATCTCCACGGCCTGGGCCAGCCGATCCACATGGCCGACATGGCGGTCTATCTCGCCTCCGACGAGGCCGCGATCACCACCGGGCAGGTGATCTCGGTCGACAGCGGCGCGACGATCCGGTAGCGCCTTCGCTGTTTTGACACTCCGCGCGAAATCATCTACCGGCAGCGCAAATGACCGCGAAAACACAACACCTTTTCGCCGACATGCTGGCGCGCGTGTCCGCGGCGGCCGCGCCGCTGGTCGGCGCCGGCGTGGACTTGTCGCGCATCGTGGTCGAGCCGCCGCGTGACGCAACGCATGGCGATATGGCGACCAATGCCGCGATGGTGCTTGCCAAGGAAGCCGGCAAGAAGCCGCGCGATCTCGCCGAGGCGATCGTGGCGAAACTGCGCGGCGACGACACGATCGAGAAGGTCGACGTCGCCGGTCCCGGCTTCATCAATCTGACGCTCAAGCCGCAGGTGTGGCGCGACGAGTTGCGCCGCGTGCTCGCCGCCGGCCCGGACTATGGCCGCAGCGACCTGGGAAAGGCTGAAAAGGTCAACGTCGAATACGTCTCCGCCAACCCGACAGGACCGATGCATGTCGGGCACGGCCGCGGCGCGGTGTTCGGCGATGCGCTTGCCAATCTGCTTGCCTTCGCTGGCTATGCCGTGACGCGCGAGTATTACGTCAACGACGCCGGCGCCCAGGTCGACGTGCTCGCGCGCTCGGCGTTCCTGCGTTACCGCGAGGCGCTGGGCGAAGCGATTACGATCCCCGAAGGGCTTTATCCTGGCGAATATCTCAAGGTCATCGGAGAGTGGGCCGCAAAAACTTACGGAACGGCACTGTTACAAACGGATGAAGCTCAATGGCTTGGACTATTTCGCAATGTTGCCGTCGTAAACATGATGGCGATGATCAGGAATGATCTGCTTGTTCTCGGCATCAGCCAGGATCGTTTTTTCCATGAGACGGAATTGACCTATCAAGAGGGCCTCGGGGAAAACTCAGTTGATTACGTCGCCTCGACAATCGAATGGTTGCGCGAGCGAGGATTTGTCTACGAAGGCCGCCTGCCGCCGCCGAAAGGCGGCAACCTCGAGGACTGGGAAGATCGCGAGCAGACGCTGTTCCGCTCGACCGATTTCGGCGACGACGTCGACCGGCCGCTGAAGAAGTCGGACGGCAGCTACACCTATTTCGCCTCCGACATCGCCTATCATAAATCCAAGGTCGACCGTGGCTTCCGCAACCTGATCGACGTCTGGGGCGCCGATCACGGCGGCTACATCAAGCGCATGCAGGCGGCGGTGAAGGCGGTGAGCGGCGGCAAGGCCGCGCTCGATGTGAAAATTGTTCAGCTCGTGCGTCTGCTCCGCGCCGGCGAGCCGGTGAAGATGTCGAAGCGGTCCGGCGAATTCGTCACCCTTCGCGAAGTGGTCGACGAGGTCGGGCGCGATGCCGTGCGCTTCGACATGCTCTACCGCAAGAACGACGCCGTGCTCGACTTCGACCTTGCCAAGGTGATCGAGCACTCGCGCGACAACCCGGTGTTCTACGTCCAGTACGGCCACGCCCGCGCCCAGTCGGTGTTCCGCAACGCCCGTGCCGAGATCCCGAACCTGCCAGTGGATGCGGGCGCGCGTGCCGAGTTCCTCAGGCATGCCGCGATCGATCGACTCGACGACCCGGCGGAACTTGCGTTGATGCGGCGCCTCGGGCTTTACCCGCGGCTGGTCGAAGCCGCCGCTGCGGCGCATGAGCCGCACCGTATCGCCTTCTATCTCTATGAATTAGCGAGCGAATTTCACGCGTTCTGGACGCGGGGCAACGACGCGCCTCATTTACGCTTCATTATCCAGAATGATCCAGACATGACTGCCTCACGGCTCGCTCTGGTGCAGGGCGTTGTGACCGTGCTGGCCTCCGGGCTTGCGGTGCTCGGGGTCGCTGCGCCGGACGAGATGCGCTAAATTTTATTGCGTGATCGAGCGCTGCCGCCCATGGTTGCAGGTGGGCGAGGGGACAAACCGGGGATTCAATGGCGGACGACAATAATCAGCGAGGCTATCGGACGAACGAGCCGCGCGCGCCGGCGTCCGGCAGCGGTAACGACCCACTCGCCGAGCTTGCCCGTCTGATCGGCCAAAGCGATCCGTTCGCCGAATTCGGCCGCGACGCGGGGCGCCGCGCGCCCGCTCCGCAGCCGGACACCTGGCCGCCGGCGCCAGCCGGCACCGCTTTGAACTCGCCGCCGACCGCGCCGGCCTCGGCGCAGCCCGAAATGCCGCAGCCGCGCATGTTCGGCACGCCGAATTACGAGGCGCAACGGTTCGCCGCGTCACCGCTTGCCGGCGGCGCGGGGCTCTATCGCACCGCCAGTGAGGCGCCGCCCTACGACGACACCGAGCAGCAGGGCGGCGAATACGCCAGCGACGATTACTATGAGCATGGCGAGCACGCGGCCGAGGAAGAGGACGTCTACGACGATGTCCCGCCGCGCCGGCGCATCGGAATCATGGCGATTGCTGGCGTTTTCGCGCTTGCCATCATCGGTACCGCCGGCGCCTTCGGCTACCGCGCGCTGTTTGGCTCTTCTAGCCCCAAAATGTCGCCGCCCATCATCAATGCCGATGCGACCCCGAATAAGGTCGTGCCGTCGATGAGCAAGGACTCGCAGTCATCGAAGCAGATCACCGACCGCGTCGGCACGCCCGGGCAGGGCGAGAAGCTGGTGCCGCGTGAAGAGCAGCCGGTCGATATCAAGGACAGCACGGTCGCCCCGCCGACGCAGTTAGCCCAGCAGACGGCGCCGCTCGCGCCTGCCAATGGCAGCGGGGTAGTGGCGGCCGAGCCGAAGAAGGTCCGCACTATCGTCATTCGCCCCGATCAAATGGCGGATGCCGGTGCTCCGCCTCCCGCGCAGGCTATGGCGCCGCCGGTGCAGGCTCCTGCGCCGCGCGTCGAAGCCCCGGCGCCTGTGCCGCCGCCCGCTCCGAAGCCGCTCGCGGCAACGGCGCGGCCGAATCTTCCGCCGGTCGTTGCGGAGGCGAATACCGAACCGCCGCCGGCCGCACCGGCGCGTCCGGCGCCAGCAGCTCCGGTCCATCGCCCTGCCGCGGCCCCGGGCAACGCGCCATTGTCGCTCAACCCCGGAGACGAAGCGCCTGCTCCGCGTGCCGCGGCCCCGCAACGTGCTGCGACCGCTTCAGCTCCGGCGGCAGCCCGCCCGGCCCCGCAGGCATCGTCGGGCGGCGGCTTCGCGGTCCAGGTCTCGGCCCAGCGCAGCGAAGCGGAGGCTCAGGCCGCGTTCCGCAGCATGCAGGCGAAATACCCGACCCAGCTCGGCAACCGCGAGCCGATGATCAAGCGCGTCGATCTGGGCGACAAGGGCATCTATTTCCGCGCCATGGTCGGGCCCTTTGCCAGCGGCAACGAGGCGAGCGAGGTCTGCAACAGCCTCAAGTCTGCCGGCGGCCAGTGCATCGTCCAGAAGATTTAACAGCCACAAGCTTGACGCTTTCGGCAGCCGCGGGCTAAGCGGCCCCGATGGCGGCGCGCGCGTTCATCACCGGAGTGGCGGGGTTACAATTGGCCGCCGCGGAGCGTGCCTTTCTCCGCGAGGCCACCCCCTGGGGCCTTATCATCTTCAAGCGGAACGTGAGCGACCCCCAGCAAGTACAGGAACTCGTTTTGTCATTCCGTGATGCCGTTGGCTGGCATGCACCTGTCCTGGTCGACCAGGAGGGCGGCCGGGTGCAGCGCCTGGGGCCGCCGCATTGGGCAAGTTACCCGCCGGGCGCCCGCTATGGCGAGATCTACGATACCAACAAGGTTCTCGGTCTTGAGGTCGCGCGGCTCGCCGGTCACCTGATCGCCAATGATCTCGGCGCCCTCGGCATTGACGTGGATTGCCTGCCGATCGCGGACGTGCCGGTTCCAGGCGGCGACCCGGTGATCGGCGACCGGGCCTATGGAACCGAGCCGGGAAAGGTTGCCGCGATCGCCCGTGCTGTCGCCGACGGCCTGATGGCGGGCGGGGTGCTGCCCGTGCTCAAGCACCTTCCCGGGCATGGCCGTGCCACCGCCGACAGCCACCAAAAGCTCCCGGTGGTCGATACCGACCGTGCCACGCTGGAAAAGACCGATTTTGCCGCCTTCAAGCCGCTGGCCGACCTGCCCCTCGGGATGACCGCGCATGTTGTGTTTAGTGCTATCGATCCCTCCGCGCCGGCCACCACTTCGGTCACAATGGTGCGCGTAGTGATTCGCGGCTTTATCGGCTTCCAAGGACTGTTGATGAGCGACGACGTTTCCATGAACGCCTTGTCGGGCACGATTGCCGAGCGCAGCCGCGCGGCGCTCGCAGCCGGTTGCGATGTGGTGCTTCACTGCAACGGCAATCTGGCCGAGATGAGCGCGGTCGCAAGTGTGACGCCGGTGCTGGAAGGCAAGGCAAAGGCGCGTGCCGACGCCGCCTGCGCCATCCGCGCAGCGCGCGAGGAATTCGACGTCGAAGCCGCGCGCGCGAGCTTCGACAAGCTGATTGCCGGCAATGCGGCGGCCGGGCAACGGAAGACGTTCTCATGAGCGCGGAAGACTTCGACACCACGCTGGGCGAAGAGCGCGGCACCACCGAGCCGGCAATGATGGTCGACGTCGAGGGTTTCGAAGGCCCGCTCGACCTCCTGCTCGCGCTGGCGCGGCAGCAGAAGGTTGATCTCGCCAAGATATCGATCCTGGCGCTCGCCGATCAGTATCTCACCTTCATCGAGGCGGCGCGGAAATTGCGGCTCGAGCTTGCCGCCGATTACCTCGTGATGGCGGCGTGGCTCGCCTATCTGAAATCGCGGCTGCTGCTGCCGGAACCGGCGCCCGAAGGCGGTCCGAGCGCGGAAGACATGGCGCTGGCGCTCGCCTATCGCCTCAAGCGGCTGGAGGCCTTCCGCGAGGTCGCCAGCAAATTGATGGGCCGGCCGCAGCTCAACCGCGACGTTTTCGCGCGCGGCGCGCCGGAACCGATCGCCGAGATCAAGCAGCCGGAATGGTCGGCGACGCTCTACGATCTGCTCAGCGCCTATGCGCAGCAGCGCTCGCACTCGGCACTGTCGCGCGTGCGCTTCAAGAAACGCACGGTGTGGTCGCTCGCCGAGGCGCGTGACGCGCTGGAGCGTCTGATCGGCCAGTCGTCCGACTGGTCACGCATCGACGAGTACCTGGTCGCCTATGTGGTCGAGCCGGCGCTCGCCGCGACCGTGTTTGCCTCGTCCTTCGCCACCGCGCTTGAGCTCGTGCGCGAGGGCGTTGCCGAGATTCATCAAAAAGAGTCCTTCGCGCCGATCTACATGCGCAAGCGCGTTGCCGTGAACGGCACTGGTGTGGCGTATGACGCGCAAGAAAACACCTAAAAAGGAGACCGCGATGCCAAGCGTGGCCAAAAAACTCGTGATCGTGCGGAACGATGAGCCGGCGGCGGAAACGCCCGCTGCTCCGCCGCCCGAGCCGCGCGCCGAGGAATTGCGGTTGCTGGAGGCTTTGCTGTTTGCCGCCGGCATGCCGCTCGACGAGGCGACGCTGTCCAAGCGCCTGCCCGACGGCGTCAACGTCAAGGATGCGCTGGCGCGGCTGAAGGCCGAATACGCGACACGCGGCGTCAATCTCGTGCGCATCGGCAGGAAGTGGACGTTCCGCACCGCCGACGACCTCTCCTGGCTGCTGACCAAGGAGACAGTCGAGACCCGCAAGCTGTCGCGCGCGGCGACCGAGACGCTCGCCATCATCGCCTACCATCAGCCGGTGACGCGCGCCGAGATCGAGGAAATTCGCGGTGTCGCCACCGCGGCCGGCACGCTCGACGTGCTGTTGCGCACCGCCTGGATCCGCCCGCGCGGCCGGCGGAAGGCGCCCGGCCGGCCGATCACCTACGGCACCACCGAAGACTTCCTGTCGCATTTCGGCCTCGAGGAAGTCGGCGCGCTGCCCGGCCTCGATGAGCTCAAGGGCGCTGGCCTGCTCGAAGGCAACCTGCCGGCGGGCTTTGCGGTGCCGATCCCCAGCGACGAGTCCACGCTGCGCGACGACGAGGATCCGCTCGAACCGGGCGATCTCGATCTTGGTCTGGTGCCCCCGACCCAGGACAAGTAAGTCCCAGAAATCACGGAGAATTCAGCGGCAAACGGCCTATTTGTTCAGGCCGGAAGTCCTTGTTTTTGCCGCCTCCGGGGCCTAGTTTGAGGACAAATCACAGGCGGGACGAGCGCACCAAAAGCCCGTCGCTGCGGAGGATTTCCCGATGGGTTCGTTAAGCATTTGGCACTGGATGATCGTCATCGTCGTCGTGATGCTGCTGTTCGGCGGTCGCGGCAAGATTTCGGGGATGATGGGCGATTTTGCTCAAGGCATTAAGGCCTTCAAGAAGGGCATGGCCGAGGACGACAAAGCGGTGCCGGCCGAGCCGGCCAAGATCGAAGCGTCCGCGACCGCCAAGACCGATGCCGAGCGCCGCGCCGAAAGCGTACGCTCATAAGGGCCGCGGCTATTTGACAACGCAAGCGGCGGACCGCGTCCGGCGGCTGCGCCCCTGGAGTTGATCAGTTCATGTTCGGTCTCAATTGGGGCGAGCTCGTCGTCATCGGCATTGTCGCGCTGATCGCGATCGGCCCGAAGGAGCTGCCGACCGTCCTGCGCACCGTTGGCGTGTGGGTGGGCAAGGTGCGGCGCATGGCCAACGAATTTCAGGGCCAGTTCCAGGAAGCGCTGCGCGAAGCCGAAATGACCGACCTGCAGAAGCATGCTGACGACCTCAGCAGCTCGGTGTCGAGCATCGCCAATATCGATCCGCTGGCCGAAGAGCAGCGCGCGATCGAGCGCATCGGGGAGGACGCCGCCGAATTGCCGAGCACGACCGTAAGCGAGCCGCCACCGGCGGCTGAAGCGGCTACGCCGCTGCCCGAAGTGTCCGTGCCGCTGCCAGAAATGCCGCCGCCGGTCAGCGAAAAGGATTTCGCGCCGGCTGAACCGGCGCCCACCGAAGATGTTCCCGCGCAAAAGGCCGGGGGCGGCGCATGAGCCACGAGGACATCGAGGCGACCAAAGCGCCGCTGATGGAGCACCTGATCGAGCTACGGTCCCGGCTGATCAAAGCGCTGATCGCGTTCGCCATCATGTTCGTGATCTGCTTCGTCTTCGCCAAGAACATCTACAACGTTTTGGTATGGCCCTTCGTCTGGGTGGCGGGGCCGGAGAATTCCAAATTCATCTACACCGCGCTGCTCGAATATTTCGTGACGCAGCTGAAGCTCGCGATGTTCGGCGCGGCGTTCTTCTCGTTCCCGGTCGTGGCGACGCAGCTTTACAAGTTCGTGGCGCCCGGACTTTATCGCAATGAGCGTCAGGCCTTCCTGCCGTATCTCTTCGCCACGCCGGTTTTCTTCGCCCTCGGCGCGATGGTCGTCTATTTCCTCGTGTTCCCGATGTTGATCCGGTTTTCGCTGCACATGCAGCAGCCGGGCACCGACACCGATGCATCCATCGCGCTGATGCCGAAGGTCGGCGAATACCTGTCGCTGATGATGTCGCTGGTGCTCGCTTTCGGCGTTGCCTTCCAGTTGCCGGTGATCCTGACGCTGCTCGGCCGCGTCGGCATCATCACGTCCGATCAGCTCAAGTCGAAGCGGCGCTACTTCATCGTCGGCGCCTTCGTGTTGGCCGCCGTGCTGACGCCGCCCGATGTCATCAGCCAGATGTCGCTCGCCGTGCCACTGCTCGTGCTCTACGAGGGCTCGATCATCTCGGTGCGGATCGTCGAGAAACGAGCGGCCGCGGACGCCGCGGCCAAGGCCGCCGCCGAAGCCGCAACCGCCAAGCCGGCCGAATAGGGCCCCTCCACTTGAACTCCGTCAGGCCGGGCTCTATGCCGGGCGTCGAAGCCGCGTGCTAAAAGCCCCGCCATGTACGACATCAAATGGATTCGCGAGAACCCTGACGCCTTTGACCGCGGCCTGCAGCGCCGTGGACTACCGGGCCACGCGCAGCATCTTATGGCGATCGACGAGCGGCGGCGCTCCATCATCCAGGTGCTGGAGAAGTGGCAGGCCGATCGCAACGCCGCGTCCAAGGAAATCGGCACAGCGAAGAAGGCCAAGGACGAAGCGGCCGCGGCCACGCTGATGGCCAAGGTCGCCGAGGCCAAGACCGCGATTGCGACGCTCGAAGCAGACCTCACCAAGGTCGAGGCCGACCTCAACAAGGCGCTCGCCGAGATTCCGAACCTGCCGTTCGACGACGTGCCGGACGGCGCCGACGCGAGTGGCAACGTCGAGCATCACACGTTCGGCAAGAAGCGCGATTACGCGTTCAAGCCGAAGCAGCATTTCGAGCTCGGCGAGGCGCTCGGCATGATGGATTTCGAGCTGGCGGCGAAGCTCTCAGGCGCACGCTTTGTCGTTCTGCTCAGAGGGCTGGCGCGGCT
>Ga0265339_10001684_pt1 | contig 16315 bp, 7 predicted proteins | sample 4CB219metaG_FD_202085 | JGI IMG/M metagenome (GOLD analysis project Ga0265339, IMG submission 202085) | Rhizosphere microbial communities from Carex aquatilis grown in University of Washington, Seatle, WA, United States - 4-CB2-19 metaG | ecosystem: Host-associated > Plants > Roots > Rhizosphere... | reverse complement strand
CGGGCATGGATTCCGCGCCGGTCGTCCGCCGCTTCGAGCAAGAGCGGCAGGCCCTGGCGATGATGGACCATCCGAATATCGCCAAGGTGTTCGACGCCGGAATCGTAGGTCAGGCCTTCCAGCCTGGCGGTGCCGCGGCCGATCAACATCGCACGCCTGCACCAACGAAGATGAGTCAGGCTGGAAAGCCTAACCTACGCCTGTACTTCGTGATGGAATTGGTCGAGGGTGTCTCGATTACCAGTTACTGTGACGCACGGAATTTGCCGCTCGACGAACGCCTGGCGATTTTCGTGCCGGTTTGCCGGGCCATCCAGCACGCGCACACCAAGGGGATCATTCACCGTGACATCAAGCCTTCGAACGTGTTGGTCGCCTTGGAAGACGGCAAGCCTGTCCCCAAGGTCATCGACTTCGGCGTGGCCAAGGCCCTCAACCAGCAGTTGAGCAACGACTCGGTCCACACGGAAATCGGTCAGGTCATCGGCACCTTGCCCTATATGAGTCCCGAACAGGCCGAGCTGAGGGCGCTCGATATCGACACCCGCGCCGACGTGTACGCCCTGGGCGCGTTGCTCTACGAACTGCTCACAGGCAGTCCGCCGCTGGACCGCAAGTTCCTCACGCAGGCCGCCTACCTGGAAATGCTCCGCGTCATTCGAGAAGTCGAGCCGCCGAAGCCGAGCACCCGGCTGGCGGATTCCAACGAATCGCTTGCCGCACTCGCGTCGCGGCGGCGTTCGCAAGCAGATGCCCTAGCACGAGCCGTCGAGGGCGAGCTCGACTGGATCGTGATGAAAACTCTGGAGAAAGATCGTACGCGGCGGTACGACACGGTCGACGCCCTGGCCCGCGATATCGAGCACTTCCTGCGCGATGAACCCGTCGAAGCCTGCCCGCCCTCGGCGGCCTACAGGTTCCGCAAGCTCGTGCGGCGAAATAAGCAGGCGGCGCTGGTAGCCGTACTATTGATCCTGACCCTGGTGGGCGGGCTGGCGGGGACGACCTGGGGCATGGTGCGGGCACAGCACGCCCGCAAGGCCGAAGCCGATCAGCGCAAGATCGCACAGGCCAGCGAAAAAACCGCCGTCGCGGCCGTCGCTCGCCTGGGCGAAGCCAAACGGCGCGAAGCCGAACGGCGAGCCGAGGTCGGGCGCACCCGCGCGGCGGTGACTGCCGACTCGCTTGCGACGGCCAAAGCCGAAGCGGTACCATACGTGCTGGCGAACCTGCGGCTGCTAGGTAGGGCCGCATTGCCCCGGCTGCGCGAGCATTTCGACGACCCCAATGCCTCGCTCGACGAGCGCTTGCACGCCGCGTACGGTCTGGCCGAGTTGGATGAGGTTCCGAGCGAATTCCTGCTCGACAGCATCCCGGTCGCTCCCAGCGCCGAGTGCGCCAATCTGGTCGCGGCGCTTGAGCACAGCAAAGACGAGGCCGTGACCTGGCTGCGGCGGCAGGCAAATGCCGTCGACGTCGCCGGCCACAAGTCGCGTTTTGCCATCGTCGCCTTGCACCTGGGCGACGCGCAGCCGGCGCTCGACGCCCTTGAATTACAAAGCGACCCAACCGCCCGCACGGGGTTCATCCACAGCTACGCTGATTGGCACGGTAATCTTGAAGGGGTGGCGCGCTTGCTCGAGGCGACGGAAGATGCGGCGTTTCGTTCGGGGCTTTCGGCGGCACTGGGCACAATCGCGGTTGAAATGCTCGAGCCGAACGAACACCGCTCGGCGGTCGAAACGCTTGCAAGGCTTTACGCCGATGCGCCCGACGGCGGCACGCACAGCGCTGCCGGCTGGGCGCTGCGCCAGTGGAAGGCGCCCGTGCCAAACGTCGCGCCAACAAAATCGCCCGACGGCAACCGCCATTGGTTCGTTAACGGCGAGGGGATGACGATGATCGAGGTCCCCGCCGGAGAATTCCCGATGGGCGCCGCGGCGAGAACCGATGCCGAGCAAAAAAGCGCGCCGCCGGCGGTGACCTTGTCGCGGGGTTTTTTTCTCGCCGACCGGCAGGTGACGTACGACGAGTTCCAGCGATCGCGTGACGACCAGGTACCCTACGGGCCCGACGTTGCGTCCGACTTCGACTACGCCGAGTTCAATCGAAGCATCAACTATGCGCCGCTGGCGGGCTGCCCCGTGTTCAGCGTGAACTGGTTCGATGCGGTCCTGTACTGCAACTGGCTTAGCGCCCGCGAAGGCCGGCGGGCCTGCTACCACAAGGACAGCACGAAAATGACGGCCAGCCTGGGCAAAAAAGAATTCGAGTTGGACGTTTGGCAGTGCGACTTCACGGCCGACGGCTACCGACTCCCGACCGACGCGGAATGGGAGTACGCCGCCAGGGCGGGCACTTCATCGAAGTGGTGCTTCGGCGACAACGCCGACCTCCTGCCGCACTACGTGCAATGGATGTGGAGTGAAACTTCAAGTGAAGGCCGGATCTGGCCGGGCAGGCTGAAGCTCCCCAATGCCTGGGGGCTGTTCGACATGCACGGAAACCTATTCGACTGGTGCTGGGATGCGAAGCGCGCCGACTCCACCGAGCCGATCATCGACCCGATCGGTCGCCTGGACATCGATTGGCGCGTGGTTCGAGGATACGCATCGGCCGGCGGGTCGATGGACCGCATCTACGCGCGCCTCCCCCGCTACAGCTTTCGTGTCTTGTGCGGCAAGTAACCGCGGCTCCGCGGCCGCTGGCGTGAAAACCCGCCCTGATACACACCCAAATGAATGGGTGAGGGGAAGGCTGAATCGCTTCCTCACCATCCGACGCATAACCGCCGGCGACCCCAATGTAAACACCGCGAGCCGCCCATTCTTCCCAGTCATGCGCGGCTGCCGAGGGCCGTTTTCAGTCCGCTGAATCAGTTCTCGGGTAGACTTAGGGGCGACGCACGGCTAAAAAAATAGGCCCGTAGAGGCATGTTTTTGATCGAAGGGAAGGATCCCATGCGCAATCGATCGTTCGTCGCGACTTCACAGCCGGCGGCAGCCCCTTGGTTTGCTCTCGTGGTTTTTTGGTTGTCGTCGGCCGAAGCCTTCGCTGTCGATCCCAAGGTCACGTTCGACCTGGCTTATACGATCGAATGCCGCGACGTCGGCGAGCCCGACTTTGTCAAGCTCCACCCCGACGAGAAGCTCATGGAGGCCGACCTTCGTGTTTCAGTGCTGATCGCCAATGGGAGCGAACAGGATCTCGACCAATTGACGTTTGAGATTACCAGCCCCGACAAACGGCTGCGGGTCGTCGATTTCCTCCCCCGGACGCAGGTGCAAAACAGTCCTTCGGAAGCCGTCGAAGTGGTCAAGACGACCGAGAACACCCAGACACTGGGGGCCAATGCGGGCGTGGGGCTTTCGCTCGGCGGTGGTTCGAATTCGCATGTGACCCTCAATGCCCAACCAGGCAGTGCCAGCGCGACGCATCGCAAGGCGACGACGGAAACCACCAAACGGTTGCCGCCGGGCAGGGTTGTCGTGGCCAGCGGCACGATCGACAACGAGCATGGCGTGTTTTTCAAGATGCGGGCTTCCACCACGACCGCATTCGAGGGGATCAAACCGCTTTCGTTCCGTTTCGCCGTACCGAAAGAGTGGCGCGGCGATTGGATGGTGTTTTCGGCCGAGGCACGCGGCTATGTGATGCGGCACAGGTTTTTCAAGTCCATCGACAAGTGCGGCCAGGCCAAGGCCTTCCTGGCGCTCTACCAGCATGGTGAAACCGAGGCCGAGCGAGCGGCAACCACCATGGCAGTGGCGCAGGAAACTTGTTTCACCCGTGAGACAAGCGCGCAACGGCGCGGGGCCATGATCGCCGATTTGGCCGCCGCGGCCGAGGCCCGGCAAACGCGGCCCCGACATCCCCTGTCGCTGATCACGACGGGAAAGACCTGCAAGATCTGTTTTCCGCGACAAGTGGTGGCGGACATCGGCGCGAGCTTTGCCCAGCCACGCGCCGACGACCAATGCATCGAATTCAAGCACGCGCTCGCGCAGCTTGCCCGCTGCTCTGAGGAGCCCTACTTCGAGGAGAGCGCCGACGGCGAAGAATGACCGCTCGAGTTCCGGGACGCACGGGAATCTGGCTATTCCGGGTTTCAGGCGGATGAGCTGGCTGACATTCGCAAAAATTCACGAACATTCAGGCCGGCAACCAACCCGCAACCTGTTCAAACAAACCGCTCGTAGCTTCCCATCGCTCGGATTCGGGTGAATAGCACGCATAACCGCGGTCGCCCCGATGGCCATGTGTGCCTACGAACTCAAACACAGTGGTCTGTTCGTTCGTAACGACGTAGCGCTGGCCATTCCACTTCAGCAGGATCGCCTTGGCACTCCCGCCAGGTCGCAAATCTTCCATAAGCTCGAATTGTCGCATTGCATTCATGCCGATTCTCCCTGCAAAGTGCTCGCATCATGGAACTTTGAGTGTTCGTGTCTCCTGGCATGCTGAGTATCGTCCAATGTCTCGCGAATGCTTAAGAATTCGTCAGGTTTCGAGAACTCCGGTAAGAACACACACGCTTCGCGGGCTCGTGGTGGTCTTTGGGTAGTTGAACTTCCTGCACGACGAATTGGGGTTGGCCCAACTCGCCCGGCGAAGGCGCAGCGTTCCGTGGGCGAAACAACGAAGCCTTGTCCGAAAACCAGATGCGGGAAATAGCCAATATCCAAATCGCTGCGTTATTGACCGAAGCATGACTGTTTGGCAAGATCCCAGTCGATACCGACATTCAGAGCCCGTTCGGGAACGATGCCAAGATCCTTGCAGGCGAGTCCGTCATTTATTCGGTCGGCCCGGATGGCAAGGACGATCAGGCCCAGAAAAAATCTCCCGGAGGAACGGCCGACGGCGACGTGCTGTTCCGCTTGGAAATGGTCCCGCGCCGCACGGACGAAAAATGAAGTGCCCCGCCACGAGCGAGTTGCGCCGGGCCGAACCTCGGTGCGCCTGGGGCAAGCCGTTGACTCGGCCGGTCGTGCCGCTGGAGAATGGAGCGCGGTCGAACCACTGACGCACCACCCAAGTCAAGAATTGAAGTACCTGGAGCCACTGTGACATGAGCGATGCGACGATCATCGAAGATCTGTACTCGGCCAATGAGTGGGCTTGGCAGCGGTTGTTTCAACTGTGCGACGGACTTGGCGACGAGCAACTGGATACTCCACGCGCGATGGGCTTTGGGTCGCTGCGGGCGACTCTGTTTCACATTCTTGCGGCGGAACAAATTTGGCTGGAGCGCTGGACCGACGTGGCGTGGCGACCCCTCCCGACCGATCCCAAGGGGACTTCGCTCGCTGAGATCGCCGCTGAATTGAAGCGTGTCGCCGGCGAGCGGCGACAGCTAATGAACCGCGAACGTTCGACCGGCTGGCGGCGGATCGTCACCTACAAGGACAGCCAGGGGGCCGAGTACCTCAAACCGCTCGATGAGTTGCTGCTGCACGTCGCCAATCATGGCGTTCATCATCGAGCGCAAGCCCTGAATTACCTCAAGACCTTTGGCCGCACGGTGCCGGTCGGTCTCGATTATCTGTTTTATCGGCTCGCGCGTCCGAGCGTCGTTCAGGACGAAGCGACCGCCGCGTCGTTGCGCGGATACGGGCTTGAAGTTGCATCGGCCGCCGGCGTCGAAGTCGCTTGGGAGGCCGAGCGAGTGCGGCGGTACTTCGCGTACCACGATTGGGCCAATGAGCGGGTTTTGCAATCGACCTTGAGTCTGGACGATGCGGCTCTTGACCGCGAGTTCGATTTGGGAATGGGCTCGATCCGCAAGACGCTCGCTCATTTGCGCAACGTCGAGCCGAGCTGGCTCAAGATTTGGATCGAAGGTTCGGGCACATTTGGGCAATCAGACCCGCGCCCCTCCATCAGCGAACTGCGAACCTCGTGGACGCAAGCAGCTCGACAGCGCGATGAGTTCCTCGCTACGGTGGATGAGGCCGCGGCGAAACGCATCGTCGCCGTGACTTTCGGCGGGCCACCTATCAGGTTTCAGATCATCGAATCGCTGTTGCAGATTTGCGTCCACGGCACCCACCACCGCGCGCAACTCATCAACATGCTCCGCCACAGCGGCGTGTCTGCCCCAGCTCTCGACTACGGCGCGTGGGTTCCGAACCGAAGTCAGGGCTAATGAATTCACGCATCGCACTGATCCTTCTCCCGAGTGGGCAGTAATCGTAAGCTCGTTCGAGCCGCTTGAAGAGCAACCGCGGCGCTTTCCGCCGACCAACAGGCCCCGGAACCCTGCCCCGCCGACCCCGAACTGGCCACCGTTGTGGCGGGCTGGCCGATGTTACCCAATGCCCTGCGTACGGGAATCGTGGCAATGGTCAAGGCCGCCAGCGTGAGCCAGTAGGCCGATGGGCTCTCGTTGCCCGTCTACAAGTCTACAGCCAACCGAACCCCCGAAATCGTGAGATTCGTCATTGCGGTGCAGGAGCGCCGACGTTGGCACCTACACGAGCGCCAGTACCCACACGAGCACCAGTACCCACACGAGCACCAGCACCCACGCGAGCGCCGGAGTTAGTTCCCACACGAGCGCCAACGTTGGCACCTACACGAGCGCCGGTACCCACACGAGCACCAGCACCCACGCGAGCGCCGGAGTTAGTTCCCACACGAGCGCCAACGTTGGCACCTACACGAGCGCCGGTACCCGCACGAGCACCAGCACCCACGCGAGCGCCGGCGTTAGTTCCCACACGAGCGCCGGTACCCACACGAGCACCAGCACCCACACGAGCACCAGCACCCACACGAGCGCCGGCGTTAGTGCCCACACGAGCACCAGTACCCACACGAGTGCCGACGTTAGCACCTACGCGAGCGGCACCCACACGACCGCCCCCGCCGCCGCGGCCTCCGCCGCCTCCTCGTGCCAACACACTCCCCGCAGTCGCCATCAGCGACAAAACCAAGACGGCCGAACAGATTGAGTATTTGTTGAACATCGCATTTCTCCTTTCGCTTTGCCGAGATCTGATTGGAAATAATCCTCCCCGGTCGGCCAGCGACCAGTCTCCGTCCCAGCCTGTCTGGGCCGGGGATTCAAAAGATAAAGCGTGCAATACCCGTGCCAAATTCCACTCGCCACGTGCGCCCCATGCGGGATTGCGTGCAGGGGCGCTTTCCGCCGGTCAATCGGCCCTCGAAGTCGGCCCGACCGACACCGAACTGGCCGCCGTCGTGGCCGTCTGGCCGATACTTCCCGAGGCCCTACGTGCCGGTATTGCTTGAAATTGTGCGTTTTTCTGCCGCCATGCTGTGGTTCAAAATTGGCTCTGCCCAGTCGAGCTCGGCGCTCGGTCCCGTCGGCGCGCCCTATCAAAGGAACGTATTTTGCCACTCCGTTGCCAGTTCTGGAGGTTGCCACGCGGGTGGCACCGCAAAGCCGCGACGGACATCGCTTTAATCTCCTTGCGTTGCTCGGCCTGATCGTCGACAATCAATCCACAAGTGGCCGTTGATTTGTATTGAATAGGTCGCATGTCGGTGGGGCGGAGAAATGGTATGCCCGGTTGGCGCGCGTGGGTCAGGTTGTGGGCCGGTGTCGGACTAACGCTGCTAGGTTTGGTGTCGGTCGCAGCTCCGCCGCCTAACACCGGTCAGGCGGCCGATGCCAAGCAATTCGAGGATCAATTCCGGCCTCTATTGGCTCATCATTGCGTGGATTGTCATCGCGGAGACACGCCCAAGGGGAATCTCAGGCTGGACAACCTGACGATGGACTTTGCGGATGCCGCCACTCGCAAGCGTTGGTCTGCTGTGGTCGAGCGACTGCAGGCGGAGGAAATGCCTCCCAAGGAAAAGCCCCGTCCGCCGGAGAAGGAAGTTCGGGCTCTGATCGACTGGCTGGCCCCCCGCGTGGCCGCTGCTGATGCCGCCGCTCGGGCCGCTCAGGGACGCGTGGTCCTTCGCCGGTTGAATCGGGTCGAGTACGAGAATACCGTGTGCGACCTGCTGGGAATCAAGGTCAGTCTGAAAGAGCAATTGCCCCAAGATGGCTCAGCCGACGGCTTCGACAATGCCGGCGCGGCGCTTCACACGTCGTCTTTCCTGATGGAGAAGTATCTCGAAGCGGCCGACACGGCCTTGAACATGGCGATTGCCAACCGGCCCCAGCCGCCACCGGTGATCGACCAGCGGTACAGCCTCAAGGACCAACACGGGGTCAAGTCGACCACCGAGAGCGTGTATCGCTTTCTGAAAGATGGCGAGGTGGTGTGCTTCTGCTCTTCGGAATGGCACAATGTTCATCTCTACACATTCTACCCGCCGGACGCCGGCAACTATCGTTTCCGCATCTCCGCTTCCGGCTTTCAAAGTGCCGGCGAGCCCGTCACTTTTCGAGTGACGGCGAGTGGTACGCAGTTGACCGGCAAGACCGGGCTGATCAGCTACTTCGACGCCCCGGCCGACAAACCGACCGTGTTCGAGTTCGTCCGGTACATGGAGCCGCGAACCACCATCACGATGCTCCCCTACGGATTGGCCGGCGCGAACACGGTGAAGCTGGTCGGTGGTGAAACGTGGGACGGACCTGGGCTGGCGATCCAATATGTCGAGGTTGAAGGACCACTCAACGAGACGTGGCCGCCTGAAAGTCATCGCCGCATTTTCGGAGACCTGGCGCAAAAGACGTTTGGGATTTTCAACTTCGCCGACCGCGTGGAAGTCGTCTCAGACCAGCCCCTCGTCGATGCCGAACGAATCCTCAAGACGTTCACGCGCCGGGCGTTTCGACGGACTGTGACGGCTGATGACGTGGCGCCCTTCGTCGCCATCGTCCAGGCCAAGTTGGAGAACGGATATACCTTCGAGCCGGCGATGCGGGCCGCCCTGAAAGGCGTGCTGATCGCGCCCGAGTTCCTGTTCCTCCGTGAGCGGCCGGGCAAGCTCGACGACTTTGCCCTGGCCTGCCGGTTGTCCTACTTTCTCTGGAGCACAATGCCTGATGACGAGCTGTTCAAACTGGCCGAGCAGCAGACGCTGAGCCAGCCCGACGTGCTCCGCCAACAGGTCGAGCGCCTGCTGGCGCACCCCAGGGCGGCAGCCTTCACCGAGAATTTCGTCGGCCAGTGGCTTGGCCTGCGCGAAATCGACACGACGGAACCCAGCCAAATCGTGTATCCGGAATTCGACCACCTGCTGAAAGTGTCGATGATTCGTGAGCCGGAGCTGTTCTTCGACGAAATCCTCAAAGACGACCTGAGCTTGACCAATTTCGTGGCGTCCGACTTCACGATGCTCAATGGCCGACTGGCCAAACACTACGGTATTCCCGGCTTGGAGGGCTGGGAGTTTCACAAGAAGCCGCTGCCGCCAGGGAGCCATCGGGGTGGAGTCTTGACGATGGCCGGCGTGTTGAAGGTGACGGCCAACGGCACCACGACCTCACCGGTGCTGCGTGGGGCCTGGGTGTTGGATCGCATTTTGGGGACGCCCGCCGCGCCCCCGCCTGACAACGTGTCGGCGCTCGACCCGGATATTCGCGGCGCAACGACGATTCGCGAACAACTGGCCAAGCATCGCACGACTGAATCGTGCGGCGCTTGCCACCGCCAGATTGACCCTCCCGGGTTTGCCTTGGAGAGTTTCGACTGCATCGGGGGCTGGCGCGAGAAGTATCGCTTCGCCAGTTGGAGGCGGGACGCCGAGGAACTCACGATCAACGGCCGGAAACTCTATCTCGATCTGAAGGTCGATCCGTCCGATGTGATGCCCGACGGCCAGCGGTTCGAAAATGTCGACCAATTCAAACAGATTCTCTTGCGGGACAAGCCGCAGCTCGCAAGGGCGCTGACTGCGAAGCTGATTACCTACGCCACAGGGCGAGCGCCGCAGGCAACCGATCGAGATGCGGTGAATACGATTGTCGCGAAGATCGAACGTAGGGAGTATGGTTTGCGGTCGCTTGTCCATGAGATTGTGCAGAGCGAGATGTTTCGGAATAAGTAACAAGGAACTTGTCATGAATCTTCACCGTCGCACTTTCCTCCGCGCTGCCGGTGTGGCGATGGCGCTGCCTCTTTTCGACGCGCTGGTTCCCAGGCGCGTCCGTGCCGCTGGGGCTGAAAGCGTTCCCCGGCGGATGGTCTGCATCAATACGCCGCTGGGCGTGCATCCGCCTTATTTCTTTCCTACGACAGCTGGTCGGAGTTATGAGCTGTCTCCGTACCTGGAGGTGCTGAAAGATTTCCGAGACGACTTTACGGTCATCTCCGGGCTGTCGCATCCGGACGTAGGCCCCAGCCACGATTCCAACCAGAGCTTCCTGACCGCCGCCCCGCATCCGGAGCAGCGGGCCGGATTCAAGAACAGCATCTCGCTGGACCAGTTCGCGGCCGAGCGCATCATCGGCCAGACGCGATTCCCCACGCTGACTTTGTCATGCGAAGGTTACGGACTTTCCTGGACCAGGAGCGGTGCGCCCGTGCCTACGGATTCTTGGACGTCGGGCGTGTTCGCCAGGCTGTTTCTGGAAGGTCGTCCGGATGAGGTGCAGGCCCAGGCCCGCCGACTGGCTGACGGGCAGAGCATCCTCGACGCGGTCCGTGATCAAGCCAGGAAGTTGAAGCAAGACCTGGGTGTAGGCGACCGCGAAAAGCTCGACGAGTACTTCACCAGCGTCCGCGAGTTGGAGCAGCGGCTGGCACAGGCTGACGCCTGGTCGAAGAAACCCAAGCCCAAGGTCGATGCCCAGCCTTTTGTCGATATCCAGAACAGCACCGACCTCGTCGGCAAGACTCGGCTCTGGTTCGATCTGATCCACTTGGCCTTGCAGACCGACTCCTCACGGCTGGTCACGCTGCAACTTCTGGGCACCAGCGGCGTGCCGCCAATTCAGGGTGTAAGCGAGGGTCATCACGATCTGTCGCACCACGGCCAGGATCCGGCCAAGATCGCCCAACTCAAGATTCTGGAACTCGAAAAGATGAAGACCCTGCACGGCTTCCTGGCAAAGCTGCGGGAAACGAAGGAGGGAGGGGAAAGCTTGCTTAACCGAACGATGGTCTTCTTCAGTAGCAACCTGGGCGACGCCGGCAAGCACAGCGTGAAAAACATGCCGGTCCTGTTGGCCGGCGGCGGCTTCAAGCACGGCCAGTATCTGGCCTTCGACGAAAACAACCACCCGCCGCTGTGCAATCTGTTCGTAAGCATGCTGCAACGGATGGACATCGAGGCCGACAAGTTCGGTTCCAGCACAGGCACGCTCACGGGCTTGCATGCCTCCGGTTGACGTACATGTCAGTCTTCCGCTGTCGAGCGAGAATGGCTCATTCAAGTTGCAGCCGACGAAGATTTCCCGGAATCTCATCCGTATTTCAGGATTCTCAAGAAACCACCCTTTTGACACAGCCGCCGGGGACCGCGCCATGACCGACCGCGTCTCCTTCCGGGGGGCCTTGGGCTGCGCGAGCTTGTCCCATCAACTCCATACGTTTTATCGGAATCGGCTCCGCCGGGCGGGCACGGCGGTCGGCCCCGCCGGCGCGCCTTATCAATGGAACGATTTTTGAGACTGGATTAGCGGCCAGCACTGGCACCGACACACCTCTGCAATGGCTATATCTCTTGCCTAAGCTCCGGTAGACTTGAGTGGTCGCCCGGCGGCCCTGACGCAGCTCGACAACTCCACCAGTCCCTGTTCTCATGAATATTCGCTGCCCGCACTGCCGTCATCCCGTCGAACTAGCCGACGACGAATCGTTCAGCGACATCGATTGCCCCTCGTGCGGCAGCCACTTCGGACTGTTAGGTGATCGAACGGCCAGCCATCATCCCCAAGTCCGCACAATCGGTCATTTCGAATTGGTCGACCGCTTGGGAATGGGCCGGTTCGGGACGGTTTGGATGGCACGCGATACGGAACTGGATCGTACCGTGGCTCTCAAGATCCCCCGCAAGGGTCAGCTCGACCTGGAGGAAAGTGAGCAGTTCCTGCGTGAAGCGCGGGCGGCGGCCCAGCTCAAGCACCCCAACATCGTCAGTGTCCACGAGGTGGGCCGCCAGGGCGATACGATCTACATCGTCAGCGACTTCATACGCGGTGCCACGCTTGCTGATTGGCTTACCGCGCACCAACCCACGGCTCACGAGGCGGCCGAGCTCTGTGTCACGGTCGCTGAAGCACTTGATCACGCACATGCGGCGGGCGTGATCCACCGTGATCTTAAGCCGTCGAACATCATGGTCGACGCGGATGGCCGCTTGCACCTGTTGGACTTTGGCCTGGCCAAACGCGAGGCCGGCGAGATTTCAATGACGGTCGAAGGTCGGATTCTTGGCACGCCGGCATACATGCCGCCCGAACAGGCGAAGGGCGATGCGCACTTCGCCGACGCGAGAAGCGACGTGTACTCCCTCGGCGTGATCCTCTTCGAGCTGTTGACGGGCGAACGCCCCTTCCGCGGAAACTCGCGAATGCTCCTCCATCAGGTCATCTATGACGAGGCCACAAGTCCACGCAAGCTGAATGGCAGCATACCCCGCGATCTTGAAACAATTTGCTTGAAATGCCTGGAAAAAGACCCGCGGAAGCGATTTTCGTCGGCGAGAGAGCTTGCCCTTGAGCTGCGCCGGTTCTTGCGTGGCGAACCGATCCATGCTCGCCACATCACAGCCATGACTCGCGCTTGGCGATGGTGCCGGCGAAACCCGCACGTCTCGGGCCTGGCCGGCGGACTGGCCGTCGCGCTCGTCGCCGGTTTTGTCGGTGCCACGTCTCAGTGGATTCGCGCCGAGAAGCACGCCTCGCGAGAAACCAGAGCCCGCCGGCTAGCCGAGGAGGCCGAACAACGCGCACGCCAACTGCTCTACGCGGCCGACATGAATTTGGCGATGGAGGCTTGGGACACAGGCAATGTTCGCCGAGTGGTCGAACTGCTCGATCGACACGATGAGGGTGCGGAGCCGGAGGACCTGCGAGGTTTCGAATGGTACTACTTGTGGCGCGCCTGCCAAAAAGGTCTGACCGCTCCAACATTTCTGCACGCCGACTCAGTCTGGTGCGTCGCGTTTTCTCCCGACGGTGACACCTTGGCGACGGCGAGCAAGGACAAAACCGTCAAGCTGTGGGACGTGCCGACGCGCACACTACGTTCGACGCTGGTGGGACACGACGACCTGGTTTTTTGCGTGGCGTACTCGCCCGATGGAAAAACCGTCGCTTCCGCCAGCCGCGACAAGACGGTCAAACTATGGGACACGACGACGGGCCTCTTGCAATCGACGCTGGTGGGCCACACCGAGTTGATATGGACCGTCGCATTTTCGCCGGATGGCGCGATGCTGGCAACCGCTGGAAACGACGCGACGATCAAGCTCTGGGATCTTGCCTCGACCGAGCAGGTCGCCACGCTCGCGGGAGAAATGGGGGCGGTGTTTTCGCTCATGTTTTCACCGGACGGCAAGACTTTGGCTTCGGGGAGTGGGGGGCGCGCGGCGCTGCTCTGGGACGTTTCGACGAGACAAGTGCGTGCCACACTCCTGGGGCACGACGCTGGCGTTTGGTCCGTTGCGTTTTCGCCCAACGGCAAACTGCTGGCATCAGCCAGCGCCGACGGCACGATCAAGCTCTGGGATCCGGCGACGGGCGGTGAGCTTGGGACCCTGCGCGGACACGCGGGCATCGTCTACTGTGTCGCCTTTGATCGCGAAAGCAAGACCATTGCGTCGGGAAGCCACGACAACACCGTCCGCCTATGGGACGTTGCCACGTTCGCGCAGCGGAGCGTGCTTAAAGGACACGGCAGCGCCGTCCGGTCGATCGCGTTTTCGTCCGGCGGCGCGATCCTGGCCTCGGGTAGCTTCGACAACATGGCGAAGGTCTGGGATCTTACCGCGTCGGACGAATCTCTCGTTCTCAAGAACGACGAGGGAACGGTCATGTCACTCGCCTTTTCACCCGACGGCAAGACGCTCGCCGCGACGTGCGAAAGAACCCTGCTGTTGTGGGACCCTGCGAACGGCCGACAGATTGCCGCCCTGCCAGGACACACAGATAGCACCTGGTCAATTGCCTTTTCGCCCGACGGCACGACCCTGGCCTCCGGAGGTAATGACAAAACGATCAAACTCTGGGACCTCGCCTCGTCGAGCGAGCTCGCTTCGCTTACCGGGCACAAAGATACCATCATGTCGGTTGCCTATGCGCGGGATGGCAAGACCCTGGCCACCGCGAGCGCAGACCATACGGTCAAACTTTGGGATGTTGCCACGCGAACCGAACGCGTCACGCTGGTTGGCCACCGCGACGAAGTTTGGCCCGTCGCGTTCTCTCCCGACGGCGAGAGCCTAGTCTCCGGTAGCCAAGACATGACCATACTCCTGTGGGAACTGGCCAGCGGGCAAGTGTTGCGCACGCTCGTAGGCCATACCGGCGGCTTAACGTCGCTGGCATTCTCGCCGGACGGGAAGTCGCTAGCCAGCGGGAGCTGGGACTTCACGGTGAAACTATGGGAAACCGCCACTGGCCGAGAGCGAGCCACGCTTAGGGGGCATTCGGGTCCGGTCTTCGCCGTTGCTTTCGCGCGAGACAATAGAACTCTGGCCTCGGCAAGCCGTGACGGCACGATCAAGCTTTGGGACTTCGTGACCGGCCAGGAGTGCAGCACACTCAAAGGGCACACCGACTGGGTGTTTACCGTGGTTTTCTCGCCTGACGGCAAGACCTTGGCGTCAGGCAGCCAGGACCAAACAATCCGTTTATGGCGTGCCGCAAATGCCGCGGAGGTGTCAGCGGTTGAACGGATACTCGTTGATCCAGCGAAATCCTTGCTTGACCAGTAAGAAGTCGGTTTCCACCGTTCGGCGAAGCCTCGCCCGGACCTTGTGACCCTCAAATGTCCCTTCCAACCAATAGCGTCTAATCGCGTCGTCGCGCACTACGCTGAGCGCGCGCTACGGGCGGGGGCCTTTGGTTACCTCAACAAGGACCAGACCAGCGACAAGATCATCGAAGCGATCCGGCGAGTGCTTGACGGGAAGGTGTAGAGGTAGCCGCGAAGCCGGAAGCGCAGTCGCGGAGCGACGTCGCCCGGCTTCTCAGGCTTTAGCGACAGGAGGAGCGAGCGGCGGATCGCACGAATAGCGCGGCCACAATCTCATTTACTCAAGCGTATTCTCGGACGTCCCGTAATACCACCGATTTCTGACACAGCCGCAGGCGCGCCGCTTACCCATACGTTTTGTCGGAATCGGCCCCTCGCGGTCAGACTCGGCGATCGGCCCCGTCGGCGCGCCCTGAAAATGGAACCATTCTTGGGACTGCAACCACAGCAGACTCGACGCCGGCGCCCGTCCACGACGACTGACACCTGTCCAAGTCCTCTTTTTGTCCTCGGCGCGCGAGTGCCCAGGCCGAGCACGTCGCGCGAGGAAAGCCACCGCAACGTAATGCTCTCGCAAATGGCGTGTGGTATATAATCCACTCCCGTGAAGCCACTGCGAATTACGACACCCGACCACCACGCCAACCGGTTCCTTCTGGCGCTCACCATGCCGGTGTTGCTCGTGGCGATCGGCATGTTCGGTTACCATTGGATCGAGGGCTGGTCGCTGTTCGATTCGCTCTACATGACGGTCACCACGCTCACGACGGTCGGTTTTCGCGAGGTCCACGAGCTGTCGCGGCGAGGGCAGGTGTTCACCATGTTTCTCGCGCTGGGCGGCGTGTTCACGCTGTTCTACGCCGCCAGCAGCATCATTGGTTTTATCGTCGGGGGAGAGGTCGTCGATCTGTTCGGGAGTCGTCGCATGCATCGCAGCTTAGCCGAGTTGAAGAACCACATGATCGTGTGCGGCTTCGGCCGCATGGGCCGGCTGGTATGCCACGAATTCTCTTCGCAGGGGTTGCCGTTCGTGGTGGTCGACAAGCAAGCCGACGTCTTCGAACACTTCGAGATACCGCACGGGATCGCTCTGCACGGCGACGCCGCGAGCGACGAGATCCTCCAACGCGTCGGCATCGACCGGGCGAGGGCGCTCGTCAGCGTGGTCGCTTCCGACGCCGACAACCTTTACATCACTTTGAGCGCCCGGCTCTTGAACGAGCGGATCTTCCTCGTGGCGCGGGCTGACGATGAGCGATCGGAGCAGAAATTGTTGCGAGCCGGGGCTAGCCGCGTCGTCTCGCCCTACGTGATCGGCGGCCACCGCGTGGCCCAGGCCGTGCTCCGCCCTACGGTGGTCGACTTCCTCGAATTAGCGACTCGCACCGAGCACCTGGAGCTGAATATCGAGGAGACGAGGCTGGCCTCCACAAGCCGACTTGTGGGCACGACGCTCGAACAAA
>Ga0265339_10001682_pt1 | contig 16339 bp, 17 predicted proteins | sample 4CB219metaG_FD_202085 | JGI IMG/M metagenome (GOLD analysis project Ga0265339, IMG submission 202085) | Rhizosphere microbial communities from Carex aquatilis grown in University of Washington, Seatle, WA, United States - 4-CB2-19 metaG | ecosystem: Host-associated > Plants > Roots >... | reverse complement strand
CTTCCTGACCCATTTCGCGGCGATCGCTGCGAAATGGGTCAGGAAGCTGAACGACGAGATCGCATCGACCAGCGGCAAGGGTGCCCAGACGCGGAAGAAGTCGAGCACCAGCGGCGCGCCGGAGACCGTGAACAGGAAGCACACCGCCACGCTCACCACGAAAGCGATGACTTGGTTGTTCGTGCAGGCCGAGATGCAGGCCCCGATGGACAGATAGGCGCCCGCCATCAGGAAGCTGCCGAAGTAGCTTGCCAGGATGACGCCGTTGTCGGGCTCGCCCAGGAAATTGACCGTCAGCCAGATCGGAAAGGTGAGCGCGAGTGCGATTCCCGTGAAGGCCCAGGCCGCCAGATGTTTCCCGACGACGCTCGCCCAAACCGGCACGGGCAGGGTGAGCAGGAGTTCCATCGTGCCGCTGCGCCGTTCCTCGGCCCACAACCGCATGGAGATCGCCGGAACCAGGAACAGGTAGAGCCAGGGGTGAAACCCGAAAAACACCGAAAGATCGGCGATCCCGTTTTCGTAGAAATGGCCGATATAGAACGTGAAGGCGCCCATCGCGAACAGGAAGATCACAATGAACACGTAAGCCAGCGGCGTCGCGAAATAGGCGGCGAACTCGCGCTTGAAGATGGGAAGGACGTAGTTCATACCCGTGCCGCCCTGGCGCGCTCGGCATCGTTGGTGGTGATGGCACGGAACACTTCGTCGAGCCGCCCGGCCTCGGCGTACATCTCCTTGACCTTCCAGTTTTCGCGCATCGCCAACGCGCTCACGGCTTCGATGAGCAAAGCACCGCTCTTGGGAAAGGCCGTAAGCTGGACCGTCCCGTCGCTGCGCGTGTTCCGCTCGACGCCGGCCACCGCGGGCAGGGCTTTGAGCTTTGCCGCCGCCGCGTCAGCCTCGGGCGCAGGTAGCGCCACGGTTACGGCGTTGTGATAGCGCGAGCGCGCCAGCAACTCGGCCGGCGTGCCGTCGGCGACGATGGCGCCGCGGTCGATGATCACCGCGCGGGTGCAGATGGCTTCCACCTCTTCGAGGAGGTGCGTCGAAACGATAATGGCCTTCTCGGCGGACATGGCTCGAATCAGTTTGCGCACGGAATGCTTCTGGTTGGGATCGAGTCCATCGGTCGGCTCGTCCATGATGAGCACCGGCGGATCGTGAAGAATAGCCTGGGCGATCCCCACCCGCCGCTTGAAGCCTTTGGACAGAGTCTCGATGGGCTGGTCAAGAACGGGGGCAAGTTCGGTTTTCTCGACGGCGGCTGCGACACGCGCCTTCGCCTCGGCGCCCTTGAAGCCGCGGACCTCGGCGATGAAGGCCAGGAACTTGCGCGCCGTCATGTCGCCATAGGTGGGAGCGCCTTCCGGCAGATAGCCGACGGCGGCCTGTGCAGCGATGGTGTCGGTCTCCACATCGTGGCCGCAGACGCGGATTCTTCCTTCGGTAGGGGCAAGATAGCCCGTCACCATTTTCATAGTTGTGGATTTGCCGGCGCCATTCGGGCCGAGAAAGCCCAGCACTTCGCCCTTTGCCACTTTCAGGCTGAGGCCGGCCACCGCCGTGACGGCGCCGAAGCGTTTGGTCAGTCCTTCGATTTCGATCATGCGGCGCAATCGCCAGGATGGAAGGGCACAACCCCCTTAGAGAAATCGCCTTTGGCTCGCAACCCCGGAAAGGTTACTTATGAGACATTCGTGCGCCGAAAGAGGAAGGAAACGCCATGGTCGATGCCCGTATTCTCCTACGTGCTGCGATTGTGGGGACGGTTCTCCAGCTTGTCCTGGCGCTGGCAGGGCACTTCATCCCCTGGGTGGCGGCGCACATCTTCATGTTCGGCCGCATGATGGCCTCGGCGACAGCCGGTTATTATTACGGAATGGTCCTCGGCCGGGGTTACGCCGTTGGAGCACTGGGTGGTGCGATTGCCGGCGGATTGTGCGCGGCACCTGTGATCGCGATTTCCGTGTTGTTGGGCGATGCGGAGGCCTCGATGGTCGCCGTGGGAACAGGCATCTCGATCCTCACGGGAGGCGTGGGCGGGGCATTTGGCGAAATGGCCGCGATCATGAGGAAGCTGGGATATTGAGAGAGGGAAGTGGTCGACTGGCCGTTCAAGACTGCCCTGGACTTGGGGCTGGGGGGCTTGATGGTCACAGGGCTATCCGTCAACGCGGGCCAGCCGACGAAGGGAATTTCGCCGCCGAGTGAGGCGGTGGGGTGGTCCAAACGTGGCGATTTCGTGACTTATTCTGAAGAATATTTAACAGAATCAATGGCTGCGTCACGATGCGCATCGGAAATGAATCAAACGCATAGCTCGAGCGCGCGCTGAGCCGAAAAAGCGAAAAGGCCCCGATGTCGCCATCGGGGCCTTTTGCGTATTTGCGTTCGATTCGTTCAGCGGCGGCTGCCGAACAGGCGCAGCATCATCAGGAACAGGTTGATGAAGTCGAGATAAAGCCTCAGCGCGCCGAAGATTGCCTTCCGGCCGGCGACGGAGCCGTCATCGTTGACCGAGTAGCTGTTCTTGATCGATTGCGTGTCATAGGCGGTCAGGCCCGTGAAAATCACCACGCCGGCGACCGAGATGATCCAGTTCATCATCGGGGATGCCATGAACATGTTCACCACCGAGGCGATGATGATCCCGATCAGGCCCATGAACAGGAACGAGCCAAAGCCGCTCAGGTCGCGGCCGGTCGTGTAGCCCCAAAGGCTCATCGCACCGAACATGCCGGCCGTGATGAAGAACGTCTGGGCGATGCCCGCGCCGGTGTAGATCCAGAAGATCGGGGCCAGCGAAACGCCCATCAGCCCGGCATAGGCCCAGAACGTCGCCTGCGCCGCGGGAAGGCTCATGCGCTGGATGCGGAACGACAGGAACATGACCATGACGAAGGGCGCGATCAGCGCCACCCATCCCAGTCCGGACAATCCGATTGCGCCCTGCGGCGTGACCTGGAAGAACAGGTCGCGCGCCGACGTATTCGCCGTTATCCAGGCGGTCCCGCCGGTCAGGCCCAGACCGACCAGCATGTAATTGTAAACGCGCAGCAGATAGGCGCGCAGCCCGGCATCGACGACGTCAACAGGCGATGCCGTCTGGCCGCGAGCGATTCGATTGTCGTAGTCCGCCATAGTGAATCCTTCCTTCGGGCCCGAAAAAGGCCGAACTGACCCTAATATCATGCCTGGAAGCGTCAGTATCAAGGCATGGCTTCCAAATTGACGGTTTGTGCGGGATTGTCCGCGCCTGAATCGGGAAATCCTTCGGCAGGTTCCTTAACAATCCTCCATGTTCAAACGCCTTCTCACCGTTGCCGGCTTTACCGCTCTGTCGCGGGTCACGGGCTACATCCGCGACATCATCATGAATTTCGTGCTGGGCGCCGGCCCGATGTCGGATGCGTTCATGGTGGCGTTTCGGCTCCCGAACAATTTCCGCGCTGTCTTCGGCGAAGGCGCGTTTAACGCGGCCTTCCTGCCGCGATTTGCGAAATTGCGCACCCAAGAGGGGCCCGAAGCCGCAAATCGATTCGCCGATGCGGTTTATTCCTGGCAGATCGTGGCGCAGCTCGTCCTATTGGTCGCTGCGCTGATCGGCATGCGCTATGTCATTGCCGCGCTCGCGCCCGGCTTCAGCGCGGATCCCGCCAAGTTCGAATTCGCGACAACGCTCACGCGCATCACCTTTCCCTATCTGCTCATGACGGTGTCGTCGGTGCAGCTTTCGGCGATGCTGAACGCGGTGGAGAAATTCGCTGCTGCCGCCGCTTGGTCGATCCTGCTCAACGTCGCGATGGCGGCAACGCTGCTCCTCGCACATTGGTTCCCCAACGCGGCGTATGCCGCCGCCTGGGGCGTGTTCCTCGGTGGCGCGGTTCAGCTCGGCTTTATCGCGGTCGCCGCAGCCAGAAGCCACTTGCGCCTGCATATCCGCATTCCGCGCTGGACTCCGCAGATTAAGGAATTTCTCTGGGCGTTGGGCGCGGCGACCATCGGGTCCGCCAGCATCCAGATCAGCGTCTTCATCGACACGATCCTGTCGAGCTTCCTGCCGAACGGTCCGACCGCTCTCTATTATGCGGACCGCATCAACCAGTTGCCCACGGGTGTGCTCGCCATTGCGATGGGAACGGTCTTGTTGCCGGAAATGTCCAATCTTCTGGCGAAGAATAATCTGCCGGGCGCCCACGCCGCCCAGAATCGCGCGGCCGCGCTGGTGCTATTTCTGACGTTGCCGTTCGCGGCCGCGTTCTTCGCCGTTCCCATGACGATCATGCATGGACTGTTTCCCCATGTCGCGGCGGATCCTTCGGCCGGCACGATGGCCGCAGCGGCCATCGCGGGCTATGGCATCGGTTTGCCCGCTTTCGTTCTGGTGCGCATCGTTTCGGCGACCTTCTACGCGCGCCACGACACGGCAAGCCCGGCCAGAGCCACCATCGTGTCGGTGTTTCTGAACATCGCGTTGAAGATCGTGCTCGTCTGGGGACTGAATTTCGGTGTGCTGGGCATTGCGCTCGGTACGTCGTTCGGCGCCTGGGCGAATGTCGCGATGTTGACGTGGATGGCAAGGCGCCGCTCTCTCTTGTCGATCGATCAGGTCTTTTGGCGTTCTCTGGCGCCAACGGTCATCGCCGCAGCCGCGGTCGGGGCGGGCGCCCTTGCGGGCGTGGCGCTGGGCGAGACGCTCGCGCTGCATCCCGGGCTGCTGCGCGACGAAGTCATCTTTGGGCTCTCACTACTGGTCGGCGGGATCTGTTATTTGGCTGCCGCGGCGTTATTCCGCAATTCGCTGCCACTCGAGAGGCTGAGGCGCAGGCGATGAGATTGTTCGTCGCGCTTTCCATACCCGATGCCGTGGCGCAATCCTTGTTTCTGATCCAGGCCGGCATGCCCGGCGCGCGCTGGCAGACGCGTGAGCAATTGCATCTGACGTTGCGCTTCATCGGAGAGGTCGACGGGCTGCAGGCCATCGCCATCGACGATGCGCTGGCGTCGGTCTCTGCTCCTTCGTTCACGATGCAGCTGAAGGGCGTGGGAGCGTTCGGCGGCAAGCGTCCCCGCGATCTGTGGGCCGGTGCAAGCGCCGGTGATGCACTGCCCCACCTCCAGCGCAAGATCGAAAGTGCGTTGCAGCGCATCGGCCTCGAACCCGACGGCCGCAAGTTCACACCGCATGTCACCCTGGCCCGCCTCAAGGGAACGCCGAACGGACATGTCGTGGATTTCCTCACCGACCATGCGCTGTATGCCAGCGCACCGTTCCCGGTCGATACGCTCATCCTCTATTCGAGCCGCCTGACGCCGCACGGCAGCCTGTATCGGGCCGAAAAGTCGTATGCGCTGAAAGGTTAGAGTGCGTTGTGTTCAGGATGGCGCACGAAACAATCACTGTCATTCCCGGCCGAGCGTTGCGTAAGCGACGCGAGGGGAAGGGAATCCATGTGTTGCGCAGGTTTCTGGATTCCCTTCCCTCGCATCGCACGTGATACGCGCGATGCTCGCCGGGAATGACATCGTTGATTCAATGCAATTTCAACCTGCTCTACGCCCCTTCTTCGATCGCGTGCATGTCTTCGTCCGACAGGCCGAAATGATGGCCGATCTCGTGCACGATCACGTGGCGCACGATGGCCCCCAGCGAGCCGTGGCGTTCCGCCCAGTAATCGAGGATCGGCCGCCGGTAGAGAAAGATCATCGTCGGTTCCGGCCGGCCGGCATGGCCGACCCGGTCGGCCAGCGTCGAGCCCTGGAACAGGCCGAGGATGTCGAATTCGGACTCGAGGTCCATGTCGCTCAAGACGTCGTCGCTGGGGAACTCCTGCACCGTGAACACGATATCGCCACAGAGTTTGTGGAATTCCGCAGGCAGTGCAGCGAGCGCAGCGCGCGCCAATTGCTCGATCTCGTCGAGGGAAGGCGCTTCGAGGTTCGTCCAATCCGCCATGTCTGATAGGATAAGGCCATTCTGGGAGTTCGCCTCATGAAAAAACTCGATACCGCCGCGCGTGCCGCCGCACTTAGGGACCTTCCCGAGTGGCATGAGGTGGAGGGCCGCGATGCCATATCCCGCCTGTTTCAGTTCAGGGATTTCAACCGGGCGTTCGGCTTCATGACGCGTGTGGCGCTGCTGGCCGAAAAGCTCGACCACCATCCCGAATGGTTCAACGTCTACAACAAGATCGAGGTGACGCTGTCCACCCACGACGCAGACGGCGTGACCGACAAGGACATCGAAATGGCCAAGGCGATGGACGAATACGCGCGGGGTTGATCAACCCGTCGTGATATCTCGCCCTACATGTGTTTCACGTGCTGCACCAGATCGTCCACGACGGAAGGATCGGCCAGCGTGGAGATGTCGCCGAAATTCGACGTGTCGCCTTCGGCGATCTTGCGCAGGATGCGCCGCATGATCTTGCCGGAGCGCGTCTTCGGCAGCGATGGCGCGAACTGGATCACGTCAGGCCGTGCAATCGGCGACAGGTGTTCGGACACGAATTTCTTCAGCTCCTCGATGAGCGCGGCCGAAGGGTTCTCGCCTGCCTTGAGCGTCACGAAGGCATAGATGCCCTGGCCTTTCAGTTCGTGCGGACAGCCCACCACGGCGGCCTCGGCGACTTTGGTATTCTCCACCAGTGCGGATTCCACTTCCGCCGTGCCCAACCGATGACCGGAAACATTGATCACGTCGTCGACGCGCCCGGTGATCCAATAATAGCCGTCTTCGTCGCGCCGGCAGCCGTCGCCGGTGAAGTACTTGCCGCGATAGGTGCGGAAATAGGTGTTCGCGAAGCGCGCATGGTCGCCATAGACCGTACGCATCTGACCCGGCCAGGAATCGAGCAGCACGAGATTGCCGCTCACCGCGCCTTCGAGCGGCGTGCCGTTGGCATCGACGAGCTGCGGCCGGATACCGAACAGCGGCTTGGTTGCGGAGCCGGGCTTCAACTCCGTCGCACCGGGCAGCGGCGAGATCAGGATTCCGCCGGTCTCGGTCTGCCACCAGGTATCGACAATGGGGCATCGGCTATCGCCGACCGTGCGGTGGTACCACAGCCACGCCTCGGGATTGATCGGCTCTCCCACGCTGCCGAGCAGGCGCAGCGACGCGCGTGAGGTTTTCTTCACCGGCGCCTCGCCATCGCGCATCAGCGCGCGGATTGCGGTCGGCGCGGTGTAGAAGATGTTGACCTTGTGCTTGTCGATCACCTCCCAGAACCGCGAGGTGGTGGGATAGTTGGGCACGCCTTCGAACATCAGCGTGGTGGCGCCGTTCGCCAGCGGGCCATAGACGATGTAGCTATGGCCCGTCACCCAGCCAACGTCGGCCGTGCACCAGAAGATTTCTCCCTGGTGATAGTCGAACACATATTGGTGCGTGAACGCGGTGTACAGCAGATAGCCGCCCGTCGTGTGCAGCACGCCCTTGGGCTTACCGGTGGAGCCCGAGGTGTAGAGGATGAACAGCGGGTCCTCCGCGTTCATCTCCACCGGCGCGCATTCCGCAGGCACTTGTGCCGCGGCCTCGTGGTACCAGACATCGCGGCCGTGATGCATGAGTTCGTGCTTGCCGGTGCGGCGCACAACGATGACGTGGCGCACGTTAGGGCACTGGGTGAGCGCCAGATCGGTGTTGGCCTTCAGCGGAACCGGCTTGCCGCCGCGCAACCCTTCGTCCGCGGTGATGACGATGGTGCTTTCGCAATCGAGGATGCGGTTTGCCAGGCTGTCGGGCGAGAATCCGGCGAACACTACCGAATGCACCGCGCCGATGCGGGCGCAGGCCAGCATCGCATAGGCGGCTTCTGGGATCATCGGAAGATAGATGGTGACGCGGTCGCCTTTCTTGACGCCATGGCGGAGCAGCACATTGGCGAAGCGGCAAACCTCGTCGTGCAACTCCTGATACGTGATGGCCTTGGAGTCTTTCGGGTCGTCGCCTTCCCAGATGATGGCGGTCCGGCCGGCATGGGCGGGCAGGTGGCGGTCGATGCAGTTCGCCGAGACGTTCAGCGTCCCGTCCTCAAACCACTTGATGAAGAGATTGTCCGGGTCCCAGGAGACGTTCTTCACCTTGGTGAAGGGCTTGATCCAGTCGATGCGGGCTGCCTGTTCGCGCCAGAAGCCTTCCGGATCGGCGATCGAGCGCGCATACATTTCCTCGTATTTCGCGGCGTCGATGAAGGCACGGCTTTTCCATTCGGCAGGGACGGGCAACAGTGTATCGGTCATGGCGCTTCCTAGTGCTTGGCATTATTATAAATCCATTGTGACGGAGCGCGGCCTGGGCTTCAAGGCGTCCGCAGGCTCCTGCAACGGAAGGATATTGGGATGGCTGCAAAGTCCTATAGTCCGGCGATGTCCGATCTCGCCGTCGTCGCCAAGACCGGCAAGACCTGGAAGCAATGGTTTGGCGTGCTCGACAAGGCAGGTGCCGCCAAGCTCGATCACAAGGCGATCGCAAAGCTGCTGTACGGCAAGCACGGCGTGGGCCCGTGGTGGAGTCAGATGGTGACCGTGGAATACGAGCGCGCCCGCGGCCTGCGCGACAAGCACGAGACGGCCACGGGATTCTCGGTCAGCGTCTCCAAGACCCTTGCGTCCGACCTGACCACACTGTTTACGGCGGTGTCCGAAGCCAAGCGGCGCAAGAAATGGTTTCCGGCTGGCGATCTGAAGATCTCTTCCCTGACCGACAACAAATATTTCCGCGCAAACTGGAACGGCACCGCGCGGCTGGAAATCAATTTCTACGCCAAACCCGGCGGCAAGGCGCAGATCAATGTGCAGGTGGGGAAACTGAAGAAGAAGTCCGATGTTGAGTTGGAACGGGCGGCATGGAAGAAAGCGTTGGAGAAATTGACCACACTATTGGAAAAGTAGCGGTTTACGCTCTCTCATGCTTCGACAAGCTCAGCGTGAGGGATAACCAAATTCCCCTTACCCTGAGCTTGTCGAAGGGTGAGGGAACAAGAACGCAGGGAACATGCAACTTCACCTTTCCTCCTGGCCGGAAATCGAAGCGTATCTGGCGACATCGAAGGCCATTGTCATTCCCATCGGCTCGACCGAGCAGCATGGGCCTAACGGCCTGCTCGGCACCGATGCGCTATGCCCCGAGATCATCGCGCGCCGCGCGGGCGACGAGGCGGGCATCCTGGTCGGCCCGACCTTCAATGTGGGCATTGCGCAGCATCACATGGGGTTCCCCGGTACGATCACGTTGCGCCCCACCACCATGATCGCGGCCATGACGGATTGGGCGCAGTCGCTGGTGCGCCACGGCTTCGAGCGCATTTATTGGCTGAACGGACATGGCGGCAACATTTCCACGATCAACGCGGCGTTCTCCGAGATCTATCATGGCGTGACGTTCGGTACGGCCGGATCGAACCGCCCGCCGCTGCGCTGCCAGTTGCGCAACTGGTGGGAGCTTTCCGGCGTGATGGAGCTGTGCAAGCAGCTTTTTCCGGTGGGCGAGGGCCACCACGCTACGCCGTCGGAAGTTTCCGTCACCTATTTCGCTTATCCGGAGGCGATCAAGCGGGTGGAGATGTCGCCCAAGATCGCGCCGATCGGCCCGATCCACGACGCCGACGACTACCGCCGCCGCTTCCCCGACGGGCGCATCGGCTCCGATCCTTCGCAAGCGAATGTGGAAGCGGGCGAAAAACTCGTCGCCGTAGCGGCGAAAGCCGTGATCGCGGAATTCAAGCAGTTCGCAGAATCATAACTGGAGGCGCAATTGATCAACGGAACACATATCGTCATTTGTTCCAGGGACGTCGAAGCGGACCTCGCGTTTTTCAAGGACGTCCTGAAATTCGACAATATCGACATTGGGAACGGCAGGCTGCTCTTCAAACTTCCGCCATCGGAACTCGGGGTACATGAGTCCGACGAGAACGATAACCACGAGCTTTATTTGATGTGCGACGACGTGGACACCGAGGTCGCGCGGCTCGCGAACGCCGGCGTCGCCTGCGAGCCGGTCGTGGATCGAGGTTGGGGGCTGCTGACGAGCATCGCGCTGCCGGGCGGCGGCAAGCTCGGCCTCTATCAACCGCGTCACGCGCGACCCTAGCGCACGAACGTGTTCTTCACCCGCTGTGAAACATCGAAATACACGATGAAGAAACCGCAGAACGCGAAGTTAAACATGGCGCCCCTACCGATCGCGCCCGACGTCGCGGTTGCGTCGATGATCTTTGTGAACACATCCGGGTTCACGGCGAATTGAATCGCGGCCAACACGCTCATCGCGATGCCGAGGCCGTACCAGACCGTCATCAGCCGCGGTACCGCCGCCCTCTTGCGGAGGAACTTGACGAGGCAGAACAGTCCGAACAGCAACTGCGCCAGCATCGCGACGACGACAAAGCCGGTCAGAACAAGGAACAGCGGATGGCCGGTCAGCTCGTGCACGTTGGCCGGCAGGCTAAGCGGCTTCACCAATTTCAGCATCGACAGCACGATGAGGATTGGCGTCGCGATTAAGTGCAAGAGCACCAGCCAGAGCATCCCACCGATGCCCACGGGCGGCTTGTCGATATCGTCATCGTCCCATGGGTCTTTGGCAGGCTGCGACATGTCTTTCTCCCGCTGATCGGCTGCAATATGCCGGGGCCGTCCGCCTATGGCCACCGTTGGCCGCGTCTTGACAGTGGCGGCTTTCGGCAGATGATCCGGCCATCCCAGGGGCGCTTGTATTCCATATTAAACCTAAGGAATACGGGCTGAGATCGCAATCGGGCGAGTCCCTTAGAACCTGATCCGGCCAGTACCGGCGTAGGGAGAGGCGAGATGAACAAGCCCATACTCGGACCGAAGGCCGTTGAGATCACGCGCGGCGCGTTGCCCGGTTCGCGCAAGCTGCTGCTGGGCGGTGTGCCGTTCCGCGAAGTGCCGCTGTCGGGCGGCGAGGCGCCGGTTCGCCTCTACGACACATCCGGTCCGTACACGGATGATACCGCGAAGATCGATATCGAGAAGGGCCTCGCTGCCCGCCGCCGGGAGTGGATTCTGGCCCGCGGGGATGTGGAGGAATACGAAGGCCGCGCGCGCCAGCCGCAGGACGACGGGGTGAAGCCCGGCGAAATTCTTTCCGTGCCGCAATTCGACCGCGCCGGCCGCAAACCGTTGCGCGCGAAAGCTGGCCGCAACGTCACCCAGCTTCATTACGCCCGCCAAGGCCTCATTACCGACGAGATGAAATTTATCGCCGCGCGCGAGAATCTCGGCCGCTCCGCACTGGCCGACGGCAACTCGTTTGGCGCCTCGATCCCCGATCGGATCACGCCGGAATTCGTGCGCGAGGAAGTCGCGCGCGGCCGCGCCATCATTCCCTCGAACATCAACCATCCGGAAAGCGAGCCGATGATCATCGGCCGCAACTTCCTCACCAAGGTCAACGCCAACATCGGCAATTCCATCATCACCTCGGGCGTCGCCGAGGAGGTGGAAAAGATGGTGTGGTCGATCCGTTGGGGCGCGGACACGGTGATGGATCTCTCCACCGGCCGCCACATCCACACAATACGCGAATGGATCGTGCGCAATTCGCCGGTGCCCATCGGCACCGTGCCGATCTATCAGGCGCTGGAGAAGGTCGGCGGCGTGGCCGAAGATCTCACCTGGGAAATCTATCGCGACACGCTGGTGGAGCAGTGCGAGCAGGGCGTCGATTACTTCACCGTGCACGCTGGCGTGCGGCTGGCGCACATCCCGCTGACGGCGGAGCGTGTCACGGGTATCGTCTCGCGCGGCGGTTCGATCCTGGCGAAGTGGTGCCTGGCGCATCACAAGGAGAATTTCCTCTACACCCATTTCGAGGAAATCTGCGAACTGCTCAAGCAGTACGACGTGTCGTTCTCATTGGGTGATGGCCTCCGCCCCGGCTCGGTTGCCGACGCCAACGACGCGGCGCAATTCGCGGAACTGGAAACGCTGGGCGAACTCAACAAGATCGCGCAGCGCCACGACGTCCAGGTGATGATCGAAGGCCCCGGCCACGTGCCGATGCACAAGATCAAGGAGAACATGGACCGCCAGTTCGTCGCCTGCGACGAAGCCCCGTTCTACACGCTAGGCCCGCTGACCACCGACGTGGCGCCGGGCTATGACCACATTACGTCCGCCATCGGCGCGGCGATGATCGGCTGGTTCGGCTGCGCCATGCTTTGCTATGTCACGCCGAAAGAGCATCTGGGCTTGCCGGACCGCGACGACGTAAAGGCTGGCGTCATCGCCTATCGCATCGCCGCGCATGCGGCCGACTTGGCGAAAGGCCATCCGGCGGCGCGCATTTGGGACGATGCGATGAGCAAGGCGCGGTTCGAATTCCGCTGGCACGACCAGTTCGCGCTCGCCCTCGATCCCGAGACCGCGCAAGCCTTCCACGACGAGACGCTACCCGCCGACGGCGCCAAGGTGGCGCATTTCTGCTCGATGTGCGGCCCGAAATTCTGCTCGATGAAGATCTCGCAGGAAGTCCGCGACGCCGCGCGTGGCACCAACGACACGCTCTCCACCGCCGAAATCCGTGCCGCCATGGCGAAGAAAGCGGAAGAATTCCGCGACCACGGCGGAGAAATCTATCTGCCGAAAACCGCGGCGGAGTAGTCGCTGCGCCGCCGCATCTTCGTCTCGGTTACTTTCCGAGCCAGAAATCGGGTTGGGCGTCGATGATTGCGGTTAGCCACGTGCTCAGCTTCTGATGATCGCCCAGACTGCTGTGGCCGTGGCAGGCGGTTCTGTCCTGGTCTAAATCCGTGAGCAGGAACTCGATCTTCTTGATCCCGGCCTTGTGGGCGGCTTTCAGGACGGCTTGCCGGGCGTCGTTGAAGCCGTGCACGAAGCTCAAATCGGGCGAATTGCCGGTGTCCATCCAGCGGATCAGGATCGCCGCCTTGGGGTAGCGCTTGTGCAGTCCGAGGACGAAATCGACGTAGCCTTTGGCAAAGTCGGCTGCCAGCTCTTCTCCGTCCTTCCATTTTTCCCCCGGCTGCACGGCGCCGTTGAAATCGTTGCCGCCCAGGCTGAGGACGACGATTTGTGGCTGCCACCCGGCGTCGGCATAGGGCGCGGTCTTGTCCAGCAACGTGTAGGGATAAACCAGCGGTATCGTCAGATCGGGCACGATGTTGACGATGTTTCTCACCATGCCGCGTCCCGAGATGGCGTTAATCTGATAGTCGGCATCGTAGTGTTTGGCGGTGAGTGCGGCATAGGCGTTCTGGGTATCGCTGGTGAGCCGCACCACTTCCTGCGTGCATTGGCGCACCGCCGAGCGGATGCCATAGCCGGTTTCGCCGGAGGCGCCGATGAATTCAATCTGACGGGCGCGTGCGCTCACCGGCAGCGGCGTTTCGCTCGGCGCGATGTAGAACCCGTCGAAGGCCCCGACCTGACCGATGCTCTCGGTCACTTTTTCGAGACGCAGACGATGCGGCCCCGCGGCCAGCGCGCTGACGGTGACCTCGCTGCGGCCGGGCTGCCCCAAAGCGATCGGCGTCAGATCGTCGATCAGCAGCCGGTATTCGTTGAAGCTGTCGTCGAATTTGAGCACAACGCTGTCGCCGGCAAAGGCCGCCTCGAAATAGACGCCGGGCCATTGATGCACATAGGACATGGCGCCCGGCGGCATCGGTGCGGGAAGCGGGTCGGCTTTGACGCGCCCGCCTATATGCACGTCGAGCACGCGCATGTCGGGCGTGATGGTTTGATTTTGCGTGTCGATGGCCACGGATTGCGCAGCCGCGCTCCCAGCCGACAACGCCAGACACAAGGCCAAAGTCATTCCACGCATCGCTGTCCTCCCAGCATCTTTTGGGACAAGAGTATTGCGATGCACCTGCCGGTTCAAAGCGACACTGTGACCGGCGCAACGATCTTTTGTGTTTTCGTGCGAACGCATTCGATTTTCAGGAGCACGACAACGTCCTCGCGCATCCCGATTTGTGGGCAGCCAAGCTGCCGAGTTCCGCGAACACGGCGGCGAGATCTACCTGCCAAAAACGGCGACGGAATAACTGCTCAGCAGTTCATCCACGCAGCGTAGCCCAAGGGGATGGTGCGCGTTTGAATCGTCTTGGCCCAGGCGCTGACCGGCGCGGGGGCACCATGGCTGATGATCCACAGCGCGACGGCGGGCTTGTGCGTCTTCGGGTCTTCGCCTTTCATCAGCGGAATGTCGAGCGATACGGAAAGAATGGTGTCGCCCGCCGCGGCGCCGTATTCCGGCCGCGCCTGAGGGCTGGTTTCGACCCACGATGCGCCGGGCAGGACCTTGATCCCGCATTTGCGAATCCGCTCGCGAGCGGAAATCCCTGCCGCCGTATAGATGCCGTCGAGCGACTTATTGATGAGCTTCGCGTCCGAACTGGGAAGCGCGTCGGCAGCCATAACGAATGCCGAGAGACACACGATTGCTGTTGCGATTCTGGACATAGTGGTTTCCTCGACTCCGGTTTGCCCGGTTCTGCGTCGCGGAATTATACCACCTTTGCCGCCCCTTAGGGGGCTGCGGCAAATCTAGCTTAGCGACTTCTTCCCGGTGGCGGCGTGATAGAGGAAAAGCACGACGATGGCGCCGATAACGGCCACGACCATCGACCACAGGCTGAAATCGAACGAAATCGGATGGCCGAGGACCGTGAAGATGCCGCCGCCGACCACGGCGCCCACCACGCCCAGGGCGATGTTGAGAAAACAGCCTTCGCCGCGGTCGTTCACGATCTTGCTGGCGATGAACCCGCAAATCAGTCCGAAAAACAGCCAACCGAGAATGGACATCCCTCAATCCTCCATGCCTTTTCGTGAATGTGGGGTGGCGTGCGGCACTATTCAACCGTCGATCGTCACGACGACTTTGCCCAGCGCCTTGCGGTCCATCAGCATCCGGATGGCTTCGCCCGCGCGGGCCAGCGGGAAACGGGCCGAGATGTGCGGCTTGAGCGTGCCGTCGGCGATCCTCCGCGCCAGCTGGCCCAGATCCGCAAACGCACCTTTAGGGTTGTGGGCGGTGTGGGCGCCCCAGAACACGCCGACGATATCGCATCCCTTCAGCAGAGCCAGGTTGAGCGGCACGCGCGGAATCGCACCCGCCGCGAAGCCCACGACCAGATACCGGCCCAGCCAGTTCATCGCGCGCAGCGCGGGCTCGGCGTAGTCGTCGCCCACGGGATCGTAGAGGACGTCCGCACCGTTGCCACCGGTCAACCGCTTGATGTCGTCCGACAGCGCCTTTTGCTGATCCTTCGACAGCGGCACCGGCGGATAGACGAAGCCATCGGCGGCGCCGTGCGCCTTGGCGAATTCCACTTTTTCGGCTGTCGAGGCGCCCGCGATCACGCGCGCGCCCATCTGGACGCCGAGTTCCACCGCCGCCAGCCCGACGCCGCCCGCTGCGCCCAGCACGACGAGCGTCTCGCCGGCCTTCAGGCACGCGCGGTCTTTGAGCGCATGATACGAGGTGCCGTAGGCAAGGATGAACGTCGCCGCCACGGCGTAATCCGTGCCGTCCGGAATCGCCACGCAGCGCGCCGCGTCGGCCAGCGCTTCCTCGGCGAAACCGCCCCACCGGATCGAGGCCGCGACGCGATCGCCGACCTTCGGCGACACCACGCCTTCGCCGGTGTCCATGACCACGCCGGCCACTTCGCCCCCCGGCGCAAAGGGCATCGGCGGCTTGAATTGATATTTGCCCTGGATCATCAGCGCATCGGGAAAATTCACGCCGCAGGCCTTGACCGCGATCGCCACTTCGCCGGGGCCGGGTTTGGGCGACGCAAGCTCGTCGAGCGTCAGACTCTCGGGCGGCCCGTAGGCCTTGCACATCATGGCGTACATCGAAAATCCCCGAAGCAGCGAAGCAACGATAAGCGTGGCGCTTGTCCGCGCCAAGGCAACGTGTCGAAAATGCGCAATGCTGACCAAGCGGATGCCGGGCAAGGGACAAATCCGCATATGAAATGGGGATGATTTTGGACCTGGGCCGTTGTACTCTGATGAAGAGAGGGGCGCCCACTTTGTAAGAGGAATGGGAGCCATGAAGACCGTACTATTTGCAGCAACGCTGTTTCTCGTGGCAGCGGTCGCGCCTGCATTCGCCGCTGACGATGTCTGTTTGAGGCACCATGACGTCGATGGATGGGGCTCGCACGGCGATCATGCCATGATCGTCAATGACAGGTTCGGCCACAAATATTTGGTCAGCCTCGCGGGCCTCTGCAACGATTTGGATTTCAGCTTCGGTATGGCAATCCGCTCGCCCGTCGGTATGACGTTTGGCTGCGTGGAACGCGGCGACCATATCGTCATGCTC
>Ga0265339_10001678_pt1 | contig 16362 bp, 17 predicted proteins | sample 4CB219metaG_FD_202085 | JGI IMG/M metagenome (GOLD analysis project Ga0265339, IMG submission 202085) | Rhizosphere microbial communities from Carex aquatilis grown in University of Washington, Seatle, WA, United States - 4-CB2-19 metaG | ecosystem: Host-associated > Plants > Roots >... | reverse complement strand
GGATTGCATGGATGTGGCTGGGCGAAGTGCCCAAGCCGATTTCTTTGATCGGCGGTGCGGTTGCGTTGGCCGGCGTGCTGCTCGTCAACACAATGGGCAAATCAAGATCGGCTTCCGTTGTTACCCCAGTTGGCGTCCGAAGTCGTGAATTGAACTCGGTCGCGTCAGGCCGGGATTGATAATGTACCCGCGGTCCCGTGATCGGCATCACGGCAGATCCTCCGATGCGTGGCTACTCTGAAGATGGAGTGGTACCTCCGATGTTCGCCGGACGGCTCACACAATTTACGGTGCGCGTCCTTGATTGGCTACTGTCCGCAAGGAATGTTCAATCGCCGGACACTCCAGAACACCTCCGCACGGGCCAGCGTGGAGAGGAAGACGCCTACTTCTACCTTCGCAGGCTGGGCTACACGATGATCGCGCGCAATTACCGCTCGCCGAATCATCATGGCGAACTGGACCTCGTGGGATGGGACGGAGACGTCCTGTGTTTTATTGAGGTGAAGTCGCGCACGACGCGCGCCGTGAAACCCGCTGAAGCCGCCGTAGATCACGATAAACAAAAGGAGTTACGGATCGTTGCGGCGGACTTCCTGCGTCACATGCCATCTGCGTGCGATTGGCGCTTCGACGTACTGGCTATTTACTACGATCGGGGCTTCAATCAGCCCACATTCGAGTTGTTTCAAAATGCGTTTTCGGTGTCGTACAATCATCAATTCGCACGTTCTCATTGAAAGGATTGTCAGTCGGTGCCCGAATTAAGAAAAGATCCCATCGTGGGCCGGTGGGTGATCATTTCCACGGATCGCGCCAAGCGGCCCACCGATTTTGTCCGGGAAGCGGTGAGAATCAAAGGCGGATTCTGCCCCTTCTGTTATGGCAATGAAAGCAAGACGCCTCCCGAAATTCTCGCCTATCGCCCCAGCACAAATGGAAGCACTCCGCAGAAAGACACGCCGGGTTGGACCGTGCGCGTCGTGCCCAACAAGTTTCCGGCGCTCGGCATCGAAGGCAATCTGAACAAGCAGGCCGAGGGCATGTTCGACAAGATGAACGGGGTGGGCGCCCACGAAGTGATCATCGAAACTCCCGATCACAACATGACCCTGGCGATGCTGCCGCCGAAGCGCATTGAAGACGTGCTCTGGGCATTCCGGGACCGCATCCTCGATCTGAAAAAAGACCGGCGCTTCAAATACATTCTGCTTTTCAAGAATCATGGTGAAGCCGCCGGCGCCTCGCTCGAGCATTCGCACTCGCAGTTGATTGCCCTGCCGATTCTGCCGATTTACGTGGTCGAGGAACTACAGGGGGCAAAGCAGTATTACATCTACAAGGAGCGCTGCGTTTTCTGTGACATCATTCGACAGGAGACCGACAACGGGATTCGCGTGGTAGCGGAGAACGAAGATTTTCTGACGCTGGCACCCTATGCGCCGCGATTTCCGTTCGAAACCTGGATTCTGCCGAAGCGGCACGAGTCGGCGTTTGAGAATTCGTCATCGCATATGTTCGAAAACTTGGCGAAAGCACTGAAGCTGCTACTGATGAAAGCGGATCGGGTGCTCGATAATCCGCCTTACAACCTGGTCGTGCATTCTTCCCCGGCCCAGGATCCGAACAATGAGCACTACCATTGGCACATCGAATTCATGCCCAAGCTGACCAAGACGGCGGGATTCGAGTGGGGGACAGGTTTCTATATCAACCCCACGCCACCGGAAGAGGCTGCGAAGTTTCTGCGTGAAGCGAGCGTGGAGGATGTGGCGCCGCAAACGGTGGGCGTGCGGTAGAGCAAAGATCAGACCGTCGGGCTTTGATATCGCATAGAAAAAGGCAGAGCGAAATGCTCTGCCTTTCTTATGTGAATATCGGTCCCAGCGCTCGATCAGCCTTGCGTACGGTCGAGCACTTCCGAATGCCACGCCATCTGAATCGCTTCCAACTTCGACTCGTTTGATTTGGCGGGATCGTCCTTGAAATCGGGAAGCGCGGTTACGTACTTGTGCAGGTCGGTGAAACGGACCGAGAGGGGATCAATCTCGGGATGGGCCTCCGACAGCAGAATTCCGAGGTCTTCCGCGTCACTCCAAGTGAGTTCTTTTGGCATGGATCAATCTCCTGAAAATTGCGCGTTGGCGACAGACTGACAGCCTTAACAGGCCTAGTGTTCTTCGGAAACGTAGTTCCGGTTCCAGGCCGGAATTTCCACGACAACCTTGCCTGGTTTTGTAATAACGGCCTGGCACCCGAGGCGCGAGTTTAGCTGAAGGTCCGCGGCCATGTCGAGCTTGTCGGCCTCGTCATCTTCCATCTCAGAGATCAGGTCTGTCCCTTCTTTCACCCATACGTGACAGGTCGTGCAGGCGCAGTTGCCTCCGCACGCGTGATCGAGCTTCACGCCGTAGTTCAGGGCTACGTCGAGCAGAGATTCTTCCTTGCCGTGATCCTTATACGGAAGCTTGCCGTGCTCGAAAGTGACGGTCCTTCCTTCGGGGAGGAATGTCACCTCTACGGTGTTCTCGGTGGGAGCATCCACGGTTGCTGATCCGGTACCTTGATTTTTCTCGTCAGTCATAACACTCCAAATTCGTTGGTGAGGACTTGCGCGTCTATTTGAACTCCGCCTTGGCTACGGGATGGCCCGCCTGCGCGCTATCCTCGAAGTCGGTCTTGTCCATCTCTTTCCCTTTTAGGGCGGAGGATACAGCCGTATCCATCATCAGTTCCGCCAGGCGCATGGTGCCTGCGTTCAGTTCGTCAATCGATTTGCGAATTTCCTGATAGTCGTCTACGTCTTTCACGGCAACCAGTGACCGTTCCAGGGCGCCAATCTTTAGGTGCTCGGCCTCGCTGAGCGCCTGCCACGCCTCATTATTTTTTCCCTTCGCCAGCGCGGCGAGAATCGTCTCTGCCTCGCGCCTTGCTTCAATCACCTGCCGCTGGCGAAAATCTTCTTCGGCATAGTCGTACGACGCAAGCAGCATGTTTTCCACTTGCTCGTCGGTGAGGCCGTAGCTGGGCTGGACTTCGATCTCGGCTTCTTTCCCGCTGCGCTGCTCGCGAGCAGACACATGCAAGATGCCATTCGCATCGATGAGGAACTTGACCTCGATGCGCGGCATGCCTGCGGTCATCGGAGGCACACCTTTCAGGTCGAACCGCGCCAGCGACCGGCAGTCGCGCGCCAGTTCCCGCTCGCCCTGCAACACATGGATTGCTACGTTCGTCTGGCCATCCACCTGGGTGGTGTAGTACTGGGTCGCCGATGCTGGAATGGTTGAATTACGCAGAATGATCTTGTCGGTGACGCCGCCCGCGACTTCGATCCCGAGGGAAAGAGGAGTGACATCGAGCAGGAGCATTTCCTTAGTGATGTCTGAGCCGCCGCCGAGAATGGTGGCCTGCACGGCCGCGCCGAGTGCTACTACTTCATCGGGGTTCAAGTCCGTGTGCGGGATGCGGCCAAAAAGATCCTGCACCAGGGTTCGGACTTTAGGGATGCGCGTCGAACCTCCTACCAGCACAACCTCGTCGATCTCCGCGGGCTTAAGACCAGCATCTTTAAGAGCCTGCTTGGAGGGACCGACTGTGCGATCAATCACCGGTTGAATCAGGTTCTCAAAAGCTTCGCGTGTGATTTCCCGCTGGTAGCGCTTGCCGCCCGGCAATTCCACATCGAGCTTGGTCGATTCCTGCGAGGAGAGTGCGATTTTCGCCTCGATCACGGCCTGCCGGATTCTCTGCACGGCCTCACCGTTGCGGCGGACATCAAGACCGAGGTCGCCGCGAATGTCGTCGATGGCGATCGCGATCAGCAGGTTGTCGATGTCGTCGCCGCCGAGATGCGTGTCGCCGTTGGTGGCGATAACTTCGAAGATGCCGTCGTGCAGTTTGAGGATCGAAATATCGAAGGTTCCGCCGCCCAGGTCGTAGACCGCAACAATGCCGTTCTTGCGCTTATCGAGGCCGTAGGCGAGGGATGCGGCCGTGGGTTCATTCACGAGGCGCAGAACGTCGAGCCCCGCAATGCGTCCGGCGTCTTTCGTTGCCTGCCGCTGGGCATCGTTGAAATAGGCGGGAACGGTGATGACCGCTTTTGTAACCGGGCCCGCGAAGAAACGCTCGGCATTACGTTTGAGCTGCCGCAGCACCAGAGCCGAGATCTCCGGAGGCGTATAGGTTCGCTCGCCAATCTTGATTCGTAAAACTTCTCCCTGCTGGAGATCTTCTGCCAGGCGGAAGGGAAACATCTTCAGTTCATCTTGAATGTCTTCAACGCCGCGTCCCATCAGGCGTTTCACGGAGTACACGGCCCGATCGGACGTTTCAATCAGGAATTTTCTCGCCGCATTGCCCACGATGACTTGATTCTTCTCGTCGAGAGCGACGACCGATGGCACCAGGTTCAGCCCGTCTTCTCCTGGAATGACGGTAGGCGTGTCCCCCTGCATGTACGCGACGAGGGAATTCGTTGTGCCTAGATCGATACCGACAATGTAGTCAGAAGACATTTTGTAATTGTGTAATCTGTAATTTGAAGGCGGGTGGCTTCCGCGAGTAATTTGCAAAATCACCCGATTACCAAATTACAAATTCCTATTCCATCGCCTCATTTACGTCTCGCACCAGATTGCGGATGTAGTTCCTGCGATTCAGCACGTCCAGCATGCGATCGCGAATCTGACGACGATCCTCTTCCGTCCCTGTGTCGACGGAGGCGTCCCATTTCTTCCACTCGTGCTTGAGTTCATTGAAGAGCACGTCGTATTTCTCTTCCAGAGAGAGCTTGGCCTTACCAATCTCCTCCAGCAACGCGGGGTCGTCCTCGCCCATCTTCTTCTGCATCTTCAACTCTTCCAGATGCATGTTGAGTTCAAATACTTCCTCGAGCAAATCTGGCGGCACTACTTGTTTCTTGAGCTCTCCAGTCGTGCGAGCCTTCTCGGTTGCCTGTTTCGATTGCTCTTCCAGTTCCACGCCTTCGAGTCGCAGCAGGTATTCGGTCCGCTTGATGGGATCCTTCAGCGTGCGATAGCCATCATTCAGCATGGAACTCTGTTCCAGGCTCCAGGCGCGTTCCTGGGATTCAGCCTGACCGAACATGTCGGGATGGAGCCGGCGGCTGAGCGCGTAGAATTCTTTCTCCAGGACCGCCGTGTCCAGTTCCAGCTTGCGCGGAAATCCGAAAAACGTGAAGTAATCGACCGGGACGGCCGGTTGCACTTTGCCGCACGAACTGCAGAAGTGCATGGCCCGCATGGTGCCGCACGACCAGCAACTTGAAGTTGCCTCGCCGGGCATGATCAACGACGATTTGGATTCGGTATTCGCCATATAAAACTCGGGGCGGACCTGTCGCTCACCCCTCAAAATCAACTTTGGAACGGGTGAAAGCGCTCGTTGCCGTCACTACGCCGAGAAGGAACTTCCACAGCCGCAGGATTTCGTGGAGTTCGGATTCACGAAGACGAATCCTTGCTGCATCAGAGTTTCCTGGTAATCGAGGACCATCCCGTGCAGGTAGATAAACGATTTCGGGTCCACAAAAACGCGTATGTCACCATGCTGAAACACGCGGTCCCGTTCTCTCGGCTGGGTATCAAAGCGGATGTTATAGCTCAAGCCCGAACAGCCTCCGCCCTGCACGCCAAGACGCAAACCGCCCTGCTCCGGAGAAATGTTCTCCTTCTCCATAGCCACGCGGATCTTCGCGATTGCCTTGTCGGTGATCTGAATGCCCTTGGCCGGAGCCGAAGGCGGCGCGGGCGGTGTGACGGTTTTGACTGTGTCTTCCATAAGTCTGCTTGGAGTTGCGAGCTACGAGCAACTTGAGGTCGAGCAGGAGTGGCTTGCTCAAGACTCGCGGCTCGTAACTCGAAACTTATTCTACTGTGCCTGCCGTACTTCGACTGGCTTCGTCGCTTCCTGTTTCTTTTTCCAGTCGCCGATCGCGGCACGGATCGCGTCTTCCGCCAACACAGAGCAGTGAATTTTGACCGGAGGCAATGCCAGCTCTTTCACGATCTCTGTGTTCTTGATGGCCAGTGCTTCGTCAATCGTCTTGCCTTTTACCCACTCAGTGGCAAGGGAAGACGAGGCAATCGCGGAGCCGCATCCGAACGTCTTGAACTTGGCGTCCTCGATCACGTTCGTCTGGGGGTTGACCTTGATCTGCAGTTTCATGACGTCGCCGCACTCGGGCGCGCCCACCAGGCCGGTTCCAACATCGGAATCCTTCTTGTCCATCGAGCCCACGTTGCGCGGATTGTTGTAGTGGTCGATTACCTTATCGCTGTATGCCATTTCTTGCTCCTCACCTTGATTGAAAAGTCAAAATTTGCGTTTCGCTTGCTCAAAACTCGCAGCCCGCGACTCGCAGCTCCTAGTGCGCTTCTGCAGCCCACTTCACACTCTTCAAATCCACACCTTCTTTCGCCATTTCATAGAGCGGCGAAAGTTCGCGCAGACGCGCTACGGTCTCCACCACGCGATCAGCGACGTAGTCGACTTCGGCCTGGGTATTGAACCGTCCGATACCGAACCGGATCGAGCTGTGCGCCAGATCGTCACCCGTGCCCAGAGCCTTCAATACATAAGATGGCTCAAGCGTCGCCGAGGTGCATGCCGAACCGCTGGAGACTGCAATATCGTTGATGCCCATCAGGAGCGATTCGCCCTCCACATAGGCAAAGCTGATATTCAAGTTGCCCGGCAGCCTCTGTTCCATCGAGCCATTGATGTAAGTTTCGTCCAGGCGGCTCATGATGCTGTCCTTCAGGCGATTGCGGAGCCCGGCTAGCTTGCAGGATTCTTGCGCCATTTCTTCCTGCGCGATGGCGCAAGCCTTACCCAATCCAACAATTCCTGGGACATTCAACGTGCCCGACCGCATGCCGCGCTCGTGCCCGCCGCCGTCGATCAGCGGAACCAACTGCACGCGTGGATTCTTGCGCCGGACATAAAGCGCGCCAGCGCCTTTCGGGCCATAAAGCTTGTGGCCCGTAATCGACGCAACGTCGATGTTCATCTTGTTCACATCCATCGGCACCTTGCCGATCGCCTGCACCGCATCTGTATGGAAAATGACGCCGCGCTCACGGCACATCTTGCCGATTTCTTCCAGCGGCTGCAAAACTCCGATTTCGTTATTTGCGGCCATGATCGTGACGAGAATCGTCTTGTCGTCCATGGCGCGCTTCAGATCATCGAGATCGACCAATCCATTCTTCTGCACGGGCAGGTACGTCACGCGGAAGCCGTACTTCTCGAGATGCTTGCAGGTATCGAGAACCGCCTTGTGCTCGGTGACCGCCGTGATGATGTGGTTGCCTTTCTCGCGGTACATCTCGGCAACACCCTTGATCGCCAGGTTGTCGCTCTCGGTCGCACCCGAGGTGAAAATGATTTCTTTTGCCGTCGCGCCGATCAACTTGGCAATGCGTTCGCGGGATAGTTCGACCGCTTCCTCGGCCACCCATCCAAAAGGATGGTTGCGGCTGGCGGAGTTCCCAAACTTCTCGACGAAATATGGCAGCATCTCTTCCAGAACACGCGGATCCATCGGCGTGGTCGCGTGGTTATCCATATAAATGGGCAGCTTGATCCCGTCGGGAGTTATGCGCTGTCCATTATTCTGACTGCTTCGGGTCGCCGTCTTCACATCACCACTCATGATTCCATTTCTCCTTCAAAGTCAAAGCGCAAGACGCGCAGCTAAGAAATCGTGACCAGATCCGCCGGCTTCTTGATTTCGATCGTTTCTAATTCTTCTTTCATCTGTGAGATTTTGATGTTCTTCAAAACCTGCTCGATGCTTTCATTCACCTTGCGCAGCGGCTCGCGAATCGTGCAGCGATCACTTTGCCCGCATTCCCCGCGAACAGTCACGCACGACGTAATGAATAACGGGCCGTCGATTGCCTTGATGACTTCGAATGCTGAAATCGATCGCGGATCGCGGGCCAGGGTATAACCACCGTTCATTCCGTGCTGCGACTGCACCAGGCCGACTTTCGCCAGACGTTGCAGAATCTTCGCCAGCGCTTCCTGCGGAATACCATAAGCTTCCGCCACATCTTTTGCGCTGCACGCTCCGCGGTCCATGTGCTCGGCCAAGTGCTTCATGGCCATCAACCCGTAGTCCGCTTTCTTTGTAAGCTTGAGCATGGCAAAGGCGACCGTTAAGGTCGGATAAAACTACGACTGTTTAGGTCGCCTTTCATTCTAATTGCCGGAAGCACCGGATGGCAAGGTTCCGCAGGAATCAGCAAAAATTCGGCATTTAACGGTAAGTTTCTGTATGTAAACGGCTTAGGCGATAAACAATCGCTTAGGGATTGCGGACAGGTGGAAGTGGCATGTGGTGTCCGGATGGGCAAATGGCCTCTCCCACTTGGGGACTTGACATCCGGAACGGCCCGCCCCAAAATACCGCCAATTCCCATAATTTTCGATTGATCCCACTCAAAACGAACATTTCGCAAGTCTTATGACGCCGAGCCAGCCCTCGCAGCCTACCCAGCAAAAAATCAGCCGGGATCAGTGTAAGCATCCGCAAGTGCAGATTGTGTCCCGCGACGAGGATACCGAGTACGTCGAATGCAAAGAATGCGGCGACGTGTTTGAATCCAGCGAATTCAGGGATATGGCGATCGAAGAAAAGAAGAGTCCGGGCGAGGAATAACGGCGGCGCCTGTCCCCAGATCTGTTGCCTAGCCTATTTTCTTCTTGGGCGATCTCGAAGGCGTAATTTCAATCACCAAATTCTCGGATGCGTCCGCCCAAAAGTTTTTGCCGGGCGGGACGACGGTCGTTGCGCTGTATTCGGTAATCACAGCCGGGCCGCTTAGCCTCTGTCCAGTTGCAAGGGCAGCGCGTTCAAACACCGGAGTCTTCATAGTTTTTCCGTGGAAGAAAACGGAGGCGTATTCGGCCGCGGCTGATCTTCCCGTTTTTCGAGATGCCTGGGGCCGGCTGAACTTTGGCGGGGGCGTATGCAATCTTGCGCGCAGGCGCAGCGTCACGAGCTCGATTTCTCTTGCCTCGTGGTGATATCCGTATCGGAGTTGGTGTTCCCCGTGGAAACGGGCGGCAAAATTTCCTCCGGCCGGTACGTTGATTTCGTATCCTTGGCCGCGATACCTGAGGTCGAGACTTCTCTCAAGGATGAGTGTGCCGCGCCACTGTTCTTGCTGAAACTCCTTTCGCGCCGATGTTTCCAGCTTGCGAAATTCCCGCTGTAGTTCTGTTTGCGGTAAATGGGGGCCAAGTGGCCACAGCAGGGTACGTGAGTAATCTTTGACCACGTCGCTGACCAGGATTCCGAACGCCGACAGAGCGCCGGGCCGCGCGGGTACCAGCACGGTTGGAATCGCCAGCGCCTCCGCCAATTCGCAGGCATGCAGACCTCCTGCGCCGCCAAACGCCACCAGAGCAAATTCGCGGGGATCGTAGCCGCGTTCAATGGAAACAACGCGCAGCGCGCGCTCCATGTTTGCATTCACTACTCGCACTATCCCGGCGGAGAATTGCTCGAGCGTCAGGCGGGAGTTCTGTTTCTTGAGCCACTCTGCCGTGATTCGTCGTGTTCGTTCGAGATCGAGGGTGAACTCGCCGCCCAGAAAGCGATCCGGACGTAGACGCCCCATCAGCAGATTTGCGTCAGTCACCGTAGGCTGCGTTCCGCGACCGTAGCAGATGGGTCCAGGATCAGCGCCCGCCGACTCCGGCCCGACGCGCAAAAGGCCGCCTGCATCGAAGCGAGCGAGCGATCCGCCGCCCGCGCCTACAGTATGGATCTCGAGCATGGGGACCCCGACGGGAAGCCCGGCCACTTCCGACTGGCCACCGGGGCGGACCTCTCCTTGAACTGCCGCGACGTCCGTGGATGTTCCTCCCATGTCGAAGGAAAGAATTTTGGCAAACCCGCTGCTGGCCGCCGAGGCGGCCGCTCCCACCAACCCACCCGCCGGTCCAGACAAGACGGTACGCACCGGTTCGCGGGAAGCGGATTCGAGAGCGGTGATCCCGCCGCTCGATTGCATGACGAAAATGCGAGACTCAGGTTTCTGCCGCTCCCCTCCTCGCCGGTTGCCAAGTCTTTCCACGCGCTCCGCGAGTTTTTCCATGTAGCGTTGCATGAGCGGCTGCAGATAAGCATTTACAACAACCGTGCTGGTGCGTTCGTATTCCCGGAACTCCGGCAGAATCTTGTGGGAGACCGAGAGCGGCTTCCCAAGGCTCTCCAATGCCGCAGTCACGCGCGCCTCATTCTCCGGATTCGCAAACGAAAAGAGGAAGGAGATAGCGATGGCATCCGGTTGGGCCGCCCGAACGGCGTTACGCAGTCGCTCCAATTCCGCTGCGGCCGGCTCTTCGAGCACTCTGCCGTTGTCGTCGGTGCGTTCTTTTGAACCGAAACGCAACTCGCGTGGGACGAGGGGCTGAATTCTGTGAAAGAAGAAGTCATACAGGTGAGGACGTGCCTGGCGTCCGATTTCAATGACGTCTTCAAATCCGGCGGTGGTGATCAGCGCAACCCGCGCCCCCTTGCGCTGAAGTAGAGCGTTCGTTCCAACCGTTGTGCCATGCAGCAGGGTGAGGCCAGCACTGGCCCCAATTCTTCTCAACGCCTCGGCAATTGCGCGCGAGGGATCATCGGGCGATGAAAATACCTTGAGTGTCTTTAGAAGGCCATTCTCAACCCAGACGCAGTCCGTGAATGTACCGCCGGTGTCGATCGCGACGCGCCACGCCGATTGAGAGCTCTCGCCCATGAAAAATGAAGACTACCATGGGCGGCGCACGCCGGACCTCCGCGTCGAAACCTGCGCGGCCTCGGGTGCCGCAAACATAACCGCCTCTTCTAGCTCCTCTGCCGTATTCTGAAGAGGCAGATCAAGCCTGGCACGACGAAAACGCTAATTGGAGTCGACCTCAAAGTGAGCGGGAAAACCTGGAAAGTGTGGCTCATTCCCGGCGGCCTTTTCTTGGCGTTGACGGCGGCGCTCGTCAAGAGTCCGATTTTCAATCAGGTGGCACCGTCACTCGGCTTCTACTACGTTGCCGTCTTTGCCGCGGGATCTCTGCTGGCTTGGCGTTTCAATTCCAGCCGGGTCCTGTTCTCCCTGCTTACCATATTGTTGGCCCATCGCGCGGTCGACTTCTTTGCTGCGGGACGCGCGGGCACGGGACCCGGCCACACCGCTGTGATCCTCGCCGCTCTCCTGGTTCCGACCAACTTCATCGTGTTCGCCACAATGCGGGAGCGAGGATTTGTCATTGCCGGCATTGCTCCACGATTTGCATTGCTGTTCCTGGAGTCGGTTGTCGTCGCTGTGTTTTGCCGTCCGGAGAATAGCGTCGCCAATGCGCATCGGCCCGGCGTGGGAGAGATTCCGGTTTGGGCGCTGGCCGGTTTTCTGGCCGCGGCCGTTCTATTGGTCTGGCGTTATGTGCAGACCCGGAAGCCGATCGAGCCCGGATTCGTCTGGTCGGCGGCGGCAATTTTCCTATGGCTTGAATTTGCGCCCATCGGGAAAGTGTCGGATGCCTACGTGGCCACTGCGGCCCTGATTCTCGCAGCCTCCCTAATCGAAACTTCTTACATGCTCGCCTATCACGACGAACTGACTGGCATTCGTGGACGGCGCGCGTTCAACGAGTCTCTGCTATCACTCGATCAGCAATACGCCATCGCCATCGTTGACATCGACCACTTCAAGAAGTTCAACGATACGTATGGGCACGACACGGGTGACCAGGTCTTGTGCATGGTGGCGTCACGACTCTCAAAAGTGAGTGGAGACGGTCACGCGTTTCGTTGCGGTGGCGAGGAGTTCGCGATCATATTTCGCGGCTTGTCTGCGAAAGATGCTTTTGAACATCTGGAGTCCTTGCGGATTACGATTGAGAAATCCATGTTTCGTGTGCGCGGGACTGAGCGTAGAACCGAACTTCGGCCGGGGGAAGCGGATCGTAGAAAGTCCGCCAAGCAGAAAGGCATTGCGCCGGGTATAACCCAACTGCCCGATCATCTCTCTGTCACCGTGAGTATGGGCGTGGCCGAGCCCGGCACTCGGAACCGCCAACCCGAGCAGGTGATCCAGGCCGCGGACCAAGCCTTGTATCGCGCCAAACAAAAAGGACGGAACCGGGTAGAGTTGGCTGCGCCGGTCCAATTGCGGTTGGAAAAGGCGAAGCGTGCTAAAGCCTCGCGTTCTTGAGATTCCGAGACCGCTACCACTCCCTGAGGTGGACTAAGAGTAGAAAGACAGTGGCTCCGAGCGGAAGCAAGAGTCCGGCGCGCAGGCTTCCCGTGGCCTGCGAGGTTACGCCAACCGCCCAGGAAATGACGGCGGGGCCGATCGATGCCAAAGAAAACATGAACGCACCAATACTGCGCGCCGCAACGCCATAGTGCTGCGAGAGCCGCGCGACCGTGATGGGATACAACGTGGCGAAGCTCAGTCCCGTGATCAGCGCTCCTACGATCACCCCTGTTAGTGAGGGCGCCCAGAGCATGAGGACGATTCCGGCTGACCCCATCGCAAAGCCCGCTCGCAAGACGCGTTGTTCCGAAAGATAAGAAAGAAATAGAGTGCCCAGAGCCCTTCCGACGGTTAATGCCGCCCAGAAAAAAGCAGGCATCATCGGCGCCATGGCTGCTTCGCGAGCGCCCAATCGGGAAACATAAGAGCCAATCCATCCGCCAACAGCGGTTTCAGCTCCCGGATACAGGAAAAAAACGGACGCAAAAAGCCAGATGGTCGGAGACTTCACGAGATCTCGCCAGGGGACAGAACGATTGGAGGGCGGCGCCGCCGGCGGAAAGGACAGGCCATACGTCGCGAAGGCCAGCAACACCAACATTCCTGAGACGGAGCCTAGAAAAAAGGGAACAAGTTTGTGAGTGGCTGCCCAGGCCACAGTCAGCGAGCACAATACGGCGCCGAATCCCCAGAAGAAGTTCAACAGGCTCACGGCACTGGTCCGCGACCCGGAACTGATTTCTGAAATCAGAAGACTGTCGGTAGGGATGATCAGTCCCAGGCCGAAACCATAGAGACCAACCGCGGTCATCCCGAGCCACGCTGATCCAGCATAGAGAGTAGCCGAACCCAGGGCCATCGAGAGCAAGCCCAACAAGAATGCAGGCCGGAATCCCAGCCGAGACAGTAAAACACCGGATAGCTGAACACCGGCTACGGACGCCAGGAACTGCACCAGGAAGAGATTGCCCGCCTGCGTATCGTTCAACGTCCAGCGGGCAATTAAAAGAGGCAACATGGGGCCGAGCAGAGTGGTCAGGATTCCTGTAGGCAGGAATGCGATCTGCGCGACCACAATCAGTCTCTTGTTGGAGGGAGACTGGAATTGCCCGATTGGAGCGCTCGCCATGGGCAGGAACGTATCCTTAATCTAATGGTCTCAAATAAATGGTGTCCAAGGACTGAAGGATAACCCATACGCTGGCGTTTTTACCGGACTACGACTGAAATTGGGAGACTTCCAGGAGAAAAGCAATGTCCCAAGTAGGATCGCCAACCCCGGTGGTAAAATAAAACTCCCATACGCCGGAGAGGTGGCCGAGAGGCTGAAGGCGGCGGTTTGCTAAACCGTTATACGGGCTAACACCTGTATCGAGGGTTCGAATCCCTCCCTCTCCGCCAGTTTTTTGATTTCTTCTGTTTACAGCACGTGATTACCAACTGACGCCAAATTCCCTCCGTTTGCTTCCCGCGCGGTATTTAATACTGGAGGCAATAGGGCAGTCATACGCTACCGCCAGGTTGGCAAAGGCAACGCTCGGATTATCAGAAGGTCAATCTCGGGCCCGGGCGGCGTAGTCTGACCAATCTCACTGGTTCCTACTCCCTGCGTTATCGCTGGCTGACGGTACACGTCCATGGGGTGTTGATCGACCACATTTCTTTCGGAACACCTGCACTCACTGCGTAGGAGATGCAGGTTCCAGTCCACAAAAAAATGCGCCCCCAGCGCTTCTTCCGAAACCTTGTCACTTCTATGTGTGCGATAGATCACAGCCGGACTGCTTAAACATCACTGAAACATTCTGTGCATTCCTTTCTACTTGGCACGGAAATTGGACAAGAGCAGTCCGATTTTCGGGGAAGCATGCAAATCACCCGTGCCGCCGACTATTCAGTGAGAGTGCTGATCCACCTTGCAACCTTGCCCGACGGGTTGCGCGTGACGGCGCCGGAAATAGCTCGTGGTATCGGGGCGCCCCAAAGCTTCGTGTCGAAAGTTCTTCAACAACTCGTGCAGAGAGGCATGGTGACTTCGCATCGCGGGGCCGGCGGAGGCTTTCAGTTAGAAGTGCAGCCTGAGACGGTGTCGTTACTCGATGTGGTAGAAGCGGTCGAAGGACCCTTACAAATCAATTTGTGCCTGCCGGGCGAGGCGACCTGCGACCGGAAATCGTGGTGTGGCGCCCATCCGATCTGGAGCGAGGCACAGGATGCGCTGAAGAAGGTTCTGTCGAGTGCTTCGATCGCCGCCATGGCTCGCGATTCGCTGGTGAACCTCAAGAGAAGTGCCGAGAACACGCCGAACGACACGGTCCAGATTGAGGCTGGCGAAACGGGGCATGGGAAGCGACGGCGTGATTCGAACCAAAATGTGTAGGGCGAAATATGGAAGTTACGTGGATCGCGATCCTGGCAAGCCTGTGCATGGGGATCGGTGCAGCGCTGGTTTTTGTGTTTGCAGTGAAGAAGAACTACTTCAAGGACGTGGAAAGCGCGAAGTACCACGTGTTCTGGTCGGACGTTGAAGAGCTGGTTGAATCGCCAGCGGCAAGAAATGAAAGCAAGAGGGAGGTAGAGGATGACGATGACTCCGAAGCAACCCACGAGTGACAGCCCGGACCTGGGTCGACGGCGACTGTTGTCGTGGTTGAGTGGTTTCGGTCTTTTCGGATCGGCCATCATCGCGGTGCTGGCCAATCTCATCTTTATCAAGCCGCGCGCGACCTACGGACAGCCCAACAAGTTTGCAATCGGCAAGCCCGGAGACTTTCCCGCGGGCGCGCGCATGTCGCTTGACACCCGTCGTGTCTGCGTCGTCCGCGAGGGCGATAAGCTGGCGGCGATTTCGACGACCTGTACACATCTCGGGTGCATCGTGTCGGTAGCGGAGACCGGGTTTGCCTGTCCGTGTCACGGCTCGCACTATGACCAGGATGGTTTTGTTACCAGCGGTCCAGCTCCCAAGGCACTGTCGTGGTATCAGGTGACGCTGGCTCCAAATGGGGACTTGGTCGTGGACAAAGACAACGAAGTTGAAGCGGGGACTTATTTGAAAGTATGAGCACTCCTACGGTAATTCGCTCGCGAAATAGCTGGCTGGCTCTGCCGGAGAATATTTGGCGGTCCATTTTTCGCAATCCGCTGCCGACCTCTGACTACGGGCGCTCGTCCACCAGCTTCACCAATTTCTTCCTGCACATACACCCAGTCAAGGTGCATCGTCACAGCCTGAAAGCGACCTACACCTGGGGACTGGGCCTGATGGCCTCATTCCTGTTCCTGATCCTCGTGGTAACCGGCATTCTGCTGATGTTTTATTACGTGCCCTCTACCACACAGGCCTACGACCGGATGCTCGATCTGCGCGGGACGGTGGCATTTGGAATTTTTCTGCGCAACATGCATCGCTGGTCAGCGCACGGGATGGTCGCGGTTGTGTTTCTGCACATGTGCCGCGTGTTCCTGACGGGCGCTTACAAACCGCCTCGCGAATTCAACTGGGTAATCGGCGTGCTGTTGTTCCTGGTAACGCTGTTCCTTAGTTTCACCGGCTATCTGCTGCCGTGGGACCAGCTGGCATTCTGGGCGATCACTGTGGGGTCTTCCATTGCGGGGTATGCACCAATCGTTGGGAAGGACGTGAAGTTCCTCCTCCTGGGCGACTCCACGGTCGGGCAGGAAGCTTTGTTGCGCTTCTATGTCCTGCACGTAGCCGTGCTGCCGGTGGTGTTGACAGGACTGGTGACCATTCACTTCTGGCGCATTCGGAAGGACGGCGGATTGGCGAGGCCGGAGGAAGTAGACGTCGCCCCGAGCGGTCCCGCCGTGGCCCAAAGTGGAGCGGCTGCGGTTTCGACTCCCATGACAATGGCCGTCGCCGCGGGCGCTGGCGCGGCGCGGGAACCAAAGCGCAGCTTCGGAATTCAGGGGTTGGTCCGAGGGCCGCTGGTGAAGGTCGGAACCGTCGAAGACAAGACGCTCTTCAGTTGGCCCAATCTCTTCCAGGCGGAGCTGCTGGTCTTCGTGATCTCGGTGGCAGCGATTCTGGTTGTCTCTCTCTTGTTTAACGCGCCCTTGGAAG
>Ga0265339_10001676_pt1 | contig 16377 bp, 12 predicted proteins | sample 4CB219metaG_FD_202085 | JGI IMG/M metagenome (GOLD analysis project Ga0265339, IMG submission 202085) | Rhizosphere microbial communities from Carex aquatilis grown in University of Washington, Seatle, WA, United States - 4-CB2-19 metaG | ecosystem: Host-associated > Plants > Roots >... | reverse complement strand
GAGATCGGCATCAACGACTACAGCTACATCCCCCTGCACCAGCAGGCCTTGGCGTGGGGCGTATCGAAGAAGGTCAAGATCACCCAGCGCGCGGACAATCAGGTCCTGTTCTACTGGGCGACCAAGCAGGGAGATTAGACCACTTCAATATCCGAGGGTCCCGGCGGCTTCACGCTTCCGGGACTTTTCGTTTAGCGCATGATCCGGAAAAGTGTGTAACGGTTTTCCGAAAAGATCATGCGCAAATAAAAGGCTAAAGCGCGATGGCGATCTAGATTAAAGCCATCGCGCTTTAGCGCATGATCCGGACCCGAAGGGGCGCGTCAGCGCAAAGTAGGAACCGGCTTTTCCGAAAAGCATGCCCCGGACTTGACCCGGGCGATCATGCTCAAGCAAGAGGTACGCAACGGCGCGCCGTGCTTTGCAGAGAAGCGAAAGGACCAAATGCTCGCCTTCATTCTTCGTCGAGCAATTCAGGCCATCGGCGTCATGATCGTCGTCGGGGTCGTCGCTTTTTCGATGTTTCGCTTTGCCGGAGATCCGGTCAACCAGATGGTCTCGATCGATACGTCGGCCGCGCAGCGTGCCGAGATCCGTCAGTCCCTCGGTCTCAATGATCCCGTGCCGGTGCAGTTTGCGCGCTATTTCGTCAATGCGGCACAGTTCCAGTTCGGTATTTCCTATCAGTTCCGCCAGCCGGTGGCGACCTTGCTCAAGGAACGCATGCCGGCGACGCTTGGGCTCGCCACCTGCGCCACCATCCTGGCGATGGTGTGCGGCATCCTGATGGGGGTCTATTCCGCGCTACGGCCCAACTCCTGGCTCGCCACGGCCTTCCAGGCGGTGTCTCTGATCGGAATTTCGCTGCCGACATTCCTGATCGGCATCCTCCTGATCTACCTGTTCGCCGTGGTGCTGGGCTGGTTGCCGTCGTTCGGGCGCGGCGAGGTGGTCCACATCGGCTGGTGGACCACGGGGCTGCTCACGGCGTCCGGCCTGAAGGCCCTGATCATGCCCTCGATCACGCTCGGCCTGTTCCAGATGACCCTGATCATGCGGCTGGTGCGCGCGGAAATGCTCGAGGTGCTGCGCACCGATTACATCCGCTTCGCCCGCGCCCGCGGGCTCACGACGCGAGCGATCCATTTCGGTCACGCGCTGAAGAATACGCTGGTTCCCGTCATCACCGTCGCGGGCCTGCAATTTGGCTCGGTCATTGCATTCGCAATCATCACCGAAACCGTGTTCCAGTGGCCTGGAATGGGACTGCTGTTCGTGCAAGCCGTGCAAAACGTCGATATCCCGATCATGGCCGCCTACCTCCTGATGGTGTCGCTGATCTTCGTCACCATCAACCTGGTGGTCGACATTCTCTACACGGTCGTCGATCCGCGCCTGCGCTCGACTGTCAGCCGGGCTTGATCCATGAGCGACGCCGTCGTCCCACATCAAGCCGAGTCGAGCCCGCCGCCAGCGGGATTTCCCTCCCGCAACCGGCTGGCACGGGTGGTCGAAAGCGATCTGTTCTATTCGTTTCGCCGCTCGAAAATCACCATGGTGGCGGCTTTCGTGACGGTGCTGTTCTTCCTGCTTGCGATCTTCGCATCGCTGCTTGCGGTGCAAAATCCGTTCGACCCGGCGCAGCTGCAATTGATCAATTCGCGCATTCCGCCGCTATGGCTGGCCGACGGCCAAAGCCCGTTCCTGCTCGGCACCGACGAGCAGGGCCGCGACGTGCTCTCCGCGATCCTTTACGGCCTGCGCATTTCGCTGGTGGTCGGCGTGCTCGGCGTGGTGTTCTCCGGCACGCTCGGCATCCTGCTCGGCCTGATCGCAGGCTACGTCGGCGGCGCCGTCGACAGCCTGATCATGCGGATCGCCGACGTGCAGCTTACCTTCCCCGCCATCCTGATCGCGCTGCTCGTCGACGGCGTCGTCAAGTCGGTGTTCGGCGACCAGCTGGACTCGAACAGCATGCTCGCGGTGCTGGTGTTTGCGATCGGCCTGAGTTTCTGGGTGCAATATGCGCGCACGGTCCGCGGCTCGGTGCTGGTCGAGAAGAACAAGGACTACGTGGCCGCGGCGCAGCTGATCGGCCTGCCGGCGCCGGTCATCATGCTCCGTCACGTGCTGCCCAACGCGATGGGGCCGGTGCTCGTCATCGCCACCATCAATCTCGCGCTCGCGATCATCACCGAGGCGACGCTGTCGTTTCTCGGTTCCGGCATGCCGGATACCATGCCCTCGCTCGGCACCCTGATCCGGATCGGCAACAACTATCTGTTTTCCGGCGAGTGGTGGATCGTGGTCTTCCCCGGCATCGCGCTTGCCGCGCTGATCCTTGCCATCAACCTGCTCGGTGACTGGCTGCGCGACGCGCTCAATCCGAAATTGCGATGAGACGCGCCGCCTCGTTGAAGATATGACCGCATGACCGAACCCGTTCTTTCCGTGCGTAACCTTCAGGTGGAGTTCGCCACCCGCCGGCGCACGCTGCGCGCGATCGACGGCGTCTCCTTCGATATCGCCAAGGGCGAGGTGCTGGGCGTGGTCGGCGAGTCCGGTGCCGGCAAATCCGTCACGGGCCTGGCGGTGATCGGGCTGATCGATCCGCCCGGGCGCATCTCGGGCGGCGAAATCCGCCTGTCGGACCTGCGCATCGACAACCTGCCGCCGGAGGAGATGCGAAAGGTCCGGGGAAAACGCATCGGGATGATCTTCCAGGATCCGCTCACCAGCCTCAATCCGCTGTACCGGATCGGCGACCAGATCGTCGAGACCATCCGGACCCACACCAGCCTCTCCGAGCAGGCGGCGCGCAAACGCGCCATCGACCTGCTCGCGGAGGTCGGCATTCCCGCGCCGGAAAAGCGCATCGACGGCTATCCCCATGAATTCTCGGGCGGCATGCGCCAGCGCGTGGTGATCGCGCTGGCGATTTGCGCGGAGCCCGAGCTGATCATCGCCGATGAGCCGACCACCGCGCTCGATGTCTCCGTGCAGGCGCAGATCATCGCGCTGATCAAGCGGCTGGGCCGCGATCACGGCACCGCCGTGATGCTGGTGACCCATGACATGGGCGTCATCGCGGAAACCTGCGACCGCGTCGCGGTGATGTATTCGGGGCGTATCGCCGAAATCGGCCCGGTGCAGGACGTCATCCGCAACCCGCTGCATCCCTACGCCAAGGGATTGATGGGCGCGATCCCGACGCTGTCAGGCGACGACAAGCGGCTGGTTCAGATTCCCGGCTCCATGCCGCGACTGTCGGCGATTCCGCCGGGCTGCTCGTTCAACCCGCGCTGCGCCTTCGCCTTCGATCGCTGCCGCAACGAACGGCCCGAGCCGATCCGCCACGGCGTGCAGGCGGTAGCCTGCCATCTCTATGACACGCCGGCTACGGAAAGCGCAGCATGAGCTTCGTCGACGTCAAAAACCTGCGCCGCGTGTTCGACGTGTCAAAGCCATGGCTGAACCGAATGCTCGAGGGCGGCCAACTGGAATTTCTCAAGGCGGTCGACGGCGTGAGCTTCGAGATCAGGAAAGGCGAGACTTTTGCGCTAGTCGGGGAATCCGGCTCCGGCAAGACGACGGTCGCCCGCATGGTCGTGGGGCTGTTGCCGCCGACCTCGGGCGACGTCGTGATCGACGGCGTGTCGATGACCGATCCCAGACAGGCGCAGGCGCGCCGGCGTCTGCGCCGCCGCATCCAGATGGTGTTCCAGGACCCCTATGCGAGCCTCAATCCCCGCTTCCGGGTCGACGACATCGTTGCCGAGCCGATGCGCGCCTTCGACCTGATCCGGGGCGAGCGCCAGATCCGCGAGCGCGTCGGAGAGTTGTTGAGCCTGGTCGGTCTGCATGCCGATGACGGCGTGAAATATCCGCACGAATTTTCGGGCGGACAGCGGCAACGGATCGCGATCGCGCGCGCGCTCGCCTCGGAAGCCGAGTTCATCGTCTGCGACGAGCCGACCTCGGCGCTCGACGTCTCCGTGCAGGCGCAAATCCTCAACCTGATGCGCGATTTGCAGGACAAGTTCGGCCTGACCTATCTCTTCATCAGCCACAACCTCGCCGTGGTCCGCCACATGGCGAACCGGATCGGCGTGATGTATCTCGGTCGCATCGTCGAGATTGCGCCGGCACGCGAACTCTTCGATCGCCCGCGCATGCCCTATACCAAGATGCTGCTTGGCGCGGTGCCGAATCTCGCGATGTCGGGCCGGCAGCGTATTCCGGTCAAAGGCGAAATCCCCAACCCGATCGACCCTCCGCCCGGCTGCGCGTTCAACCCGCGTTGCCCGCTGGCGTTCGACCTCTGTCGCAAGGAGGTGCCCGAACTGATTGACGGCGTCGCCTGCCACGCGGTCAACACCGCCCCTGCGCCGGCGTGATCGCGAATTTGGCTTGGTTCGGAAGTTCCCCTTATTGTTACGTGGATCGAGGGGCTTCCGACCGAAACCACACTGGAATCATAAGGTTGTCAGCGCTTTTTTGATGCCGAAGGCAGCAAGCTGCAAGCGTGTGTGAGCTTACGAGGCGGAACACGGCGATGGGTGGCGGGCCCTGTTGGCAGGCGGCTCTTGCTGTGATCAAGTGCGGTGGCATCGCACCGGCGAAAGAAAAAATTCCAATGAGCAACATCAATCCCGATCCGTTCACGACCAGGCCGGAAATCGAAGGGACTTTTGGCGTGGTGACGTCCACCCACTGGATCGCCACCGCGGTCGGCATGGCGACGCTGGAGAAAGGCGGCAACGCTTTCGATGCAGGGGTCGCTGCCGCATTCACGCTGCAGGTCGTCGAACCGCATCTCAACGGCCCCGGCGGCGACGTGCCGATCATCGTCCATGACGTCAAACGCGGCCGCACCGAGGTGATTTGCGGCCAGGGGCCGGCGCCCGCACGCGCCACCATCGCACACTACAGGAGCGAAGGCCTGGAGATAGTGCCCGGCACCGGACTGCTGGCGGCCTGCGTTCCCGGCACCTTCGAGTCCTGGATGCTGCTCCTGCGCGACTACGGCACCATGCACCTGCGCGAGGTGCTGGAGCCGGCGATTGCCTATGCCCGCGACGGCTATCCGCTGGTCGAGCGCGCCTCCGCGACCATCAAGACCGTCGAGCAATTATTCCGCAAGCATTGGCCGACCTCGGCCGCGGTCTACCTCCCCAACGGCGACGTGCCGAAACCCGGCACTCTCTTCACCAACAAGCAGCTCGCGGAGACTTACGCCCGCATCCTCAACGAGGCGGAAAGCGCGGGCTCCGACCGCCTCGCGCAGATCGAGCGCGCCCGCAAGGCGTGGTCGCACGGCTTTGTCGCAGAAGCGATCGACAGGTTCTGCCGGACCCAGGAGGTCATGGACGTGTCGGGCTCGCCGCACCGCGGCGTGCTCGCGGCCGACGACATGGCGCGCTGGCAGCCCACCGTCGAAGCGCCGCTGACCTACGTTTACGGTCGCTACACCGTCTGCAAGGCCGGGGTCTGGAGCCAGGGCCCGGTGATGCTGCAGCAGCTTGCGCTGCTCAAGGGGTTTGAGCTCGACGGGCTCGACCCCGCTGGTCCCGAGTTCATTCACCTGCAGATCGAATGCGCCAAGCTCGCCTATGCCGACCGCGAGAAGTTCTACGGCGACCCCGAATTCACCGACGTCCCGATCGCGACGCTGCTGTCGGATGTCTACAACGACGAGCGCCGCAAGCTGGTCAGCGGCAAGGCATCGCTCGATTTCACCCCGGGCTCGGTCGAAGGCTTCGGTTCGGTCGTCAAACTGCGCCGCGCGGAGGACAAGCGCGAGGCGGTCGGCGCGATGGGCGCGGGCGAGCCGACAGTCGGCCGTTTCGGCGAGGTGCGCGGCGACACCGTCCATTTCGACATCATCGATACGGCCGGCAACATGATCTCGGCGACCCCGTCGGGCGGCTGGCTGCAATCCTCCCCTGTCATCCCCGAGCTCGGCTTCTGCCTCGGCAGCCGCGCGCAGATGTTCTGGCTGGAGGAAAATCATCCGGCATCGCTTGCACCGGGCAAGCGCCCGCGCACCACGCTCTCGCCGACCATGGCGCTGCGCGACGGCGAGCCTTATCTCGCCTGGGGTTCGCCCGGCGGCGATCAGCAGGATCAATGGATCACGCAATTCTTCCTGCGGCACGTCCACGCCAAACTCAATTTGCAGGAGGCGATCGACGCGCCGGCCTGGCATTCGGAGCATTTCCCGATCTCGTTCTGGCCGCGCACGGCGCGGCCCGGCGTGCTCGTGGTCGAGAACCGGGTGCCGAAGACGACCGTCGACGAGCTGAAGCGACGCGGCCACATCGTCGAAATCGGGCCTGACTGGTCGGAGGGACGCCTGACCGCGGCCTCCCGCGTCGGCCGTCGCCGCCGCGCCGCCGCCAATCCGCGCGGCATGCAGGGCTATGCCGCCGGGCGGTAGTAATGGACTTAGTGCCGCCGATTTGAAGTTCCTGCACGGCAGGCCTCAAGTTCGGATCAGGAACTTCAAATCGAAAAGCGGCACTAATAAAAAATATTTGCTAGTGCCCCTTTGTTTCCGAAGTTCGTGTCAGAGGGGCCGCAAGGGTTCACGAACTTCGGAAACGGGGCACTAGGGATGACCTGGTCAATCATCGCAAAAGACGGCGCCACCGGCCAAATCGGCATCGCGGTCGCGACCAGGTTCTTCGCGGTGGGCGCGCGGGTGCCCTATATCGCGGCCGGCCTCGGCGGCATCGCGACGCAAGCACTGATCAACCCGTATTACGGCATTGACGGCGTAAGACTGCTGCGCGAGGGTCAAAGCCCGCATGACATCGTCAAGACGCTGCTTGCCGCCGACGTTGGCCGCGAGAGCCGGCAGCTCCACATCCTGGACGCGAGGGGGCGGATCGCCGCGCATACGGGGCGCGACTGCGTCGGCTGGTGTGGACACCTTGAAGGCGACGGCTTCTCGATCGCCGGCAACATGCTCGCGGGCGGACGCGTGCTCGAGGATACGGCCCGGGCCTATGCAGAACATCAGCATCTGCCGTTTGCCAGGCGCCTGATCGCGGCGACGCGCGCCGGTGAAGACGCCGGCGGCGACAAGCGCGGCCGGCAGTCGGCTGCGCTGCTGATCCATGAGGCCGAGGAATGGTCGGCGCTCGACCTGCGCGTCGACGACCATCCCGATCCGCTCGCCGAGCTTGCGCGGCTCGAACAGGTGAGCCGCGAGCGCTGGGTGCATTTCCGCAAATTTCTCCCCACCCGTCAAAATCCCGCCGGGATCACCGACCGCGCCACCATCGATGCCGGCATCGACGCAGCACTCGCGGGCGAGCGATGACGGCGAGCCCCCTGATCGAAGTCGAGGGCCTGCGCGTCCTGTTCCATGGCGACGACGGACGCACCACGCACGCCGTCGACAGCATCGACCTGAGCGTGGCCAACGGCGCCACGCTCGGCCTCGTCGGCGAATCCGGTTGCGGCAAGAGCGTCACCTCGCTCGCAATCATGGGGCTGCTGCCGAAACAGTCCGCGGCGGTATCCGGCGCGATTCGTTTCGACGGCTTCGATCTGCTGCAAGCGCCCGAGCAGACGCTGCGCGACCTGCGCGGCAACCGGCTTGCCATGATCTTCCAGGAGCCGATGACCTCGCTTAATCCGAGCTTCACCATCGGCGACCAGATCATCGAAACCATCTTGCGTCATCGCGGCGGGACACGGCGCGTGGCGCGCGAGCACGCCGTCGGTCTATTGCGCCGCGTTCACATCCCCTCACCCGAGCGGCGCATCGACGAATATCCGCACAAGCTTTCGGGCGGCATGCGCCAGCGCGTGATGATCGCGATGGCGCTGGCCTGCGATCCCCGGCTGCTGATCGCGGACGAACCGACCACCGCGCTCGATGTCACCCTGCAGGCGCAGATTCTCGACCTCATGCGCGAGCTGAAGGCCGCCAGCGGGGCCGCGATCATTCTGATCACCCACGATCTCGGCGTGGTCGCCGAAATCTGCGACGAGGTCGCGGTGATGTACGCCGGCGAGATCGTCGAACGCGCCGCCGTCGACGAGCTGTTTGCGTCCCCGCAGCATCCCTACACCGTCGGCCTGCTCGGCTCAATCCCGCGCCTCGACCGCCGCGCCTCGCACCTTGCCACCATCGAGGGCATGGTGCCGAACATGACGAGGCCGCCCGCGGGCTGCCGCTTCGCCGCGCGCTGTCCGTTTGCCGGCGAGGCCTGCCTGAAAGCGCCGCCGCCGCTGGTCGAGCTTGCGCCCGGCCATCTCTCACGCTGCATCAAGGCGCCGCTGGAAAGGCTGGTATCGTGACGAGGCTGCTCGAAGTCGAAGGCCTGGTGAAGCATTTTCCGGCCGATCGCAACCTGTTCGGCCGGCCGACCTCCTTCGTCAAGGCGGTCGACGGCGTCAGCTTCAGCCTCGATGCCGGCGAGACGCTGGCGCTGGTCGGCGAGTCCGGCTGCGGCAAATCCACGGTGAGCCGGCTGGTGCTGCGCCTGATCGAGCCTGATGCCGGCCAAATCCGCTTCGACGGCCGTGATCTGCTCGCGCTCGATGCCGGACAGTTGCGCGCGTTCCGCCGCAGCGCCCAGATCATTTTCCAGGACCCCTACGCCTCGCTCAATCCGCGCATGACCGTGGGCCAGATCCTCGGCGAGCCCCTGGCGCTGCATGATCTCGTGCCGCAGGCCGGCCGCCGCGCCCGCATGGAGGAATTGCTGCGGCTGGTCGGGCTCGAGCCGCGCGTCGTCCGCCGCTATCCCCACGAATTTTCCGGCGGCCAGCGCCAGCGTATCGCGATCGCCCGGGCGCTCGCGGTCGAGCCGAAGCTCATCATCTGCGACGAGCCGGTGTCCGCGCTCGACGTCTCGATTCGCTCGCAAATCCTGAACCTGTTGCGCGACCTGCAGCAGCGGCTGGGGCTCGCCTATATTTTCGTCTCCCACGATCTCGCCGTGGTCAAGCACATCGCCAACCGCGTCGCCGTGATGAACCTCGGCGGCATCGTCGAGACCGCGGACGCCGAGGCGTTGTTTGCCTCACCGCGCCACCCGTATAGCCGCGCACTGCTGTCGGCCATCCCCGTGCCCAAGCCGAAGGCGAGGCGCAGCCGCATGCTGCTGCAGGGCGAGATACCGAGCGCGCTCCATCCGCCGCCGGGCTGCCGCTTCCATACCCGCTGCCCCTTCGCGATCGCCCGCTGCCGCGTCGAGGCGCCGGCGCTGATCGCTGATGGCGCGGGGCACGCCATCGCCTGCCACCGAACCGCGGAGCTGCCTCCGGCGGAAGCCGTCGTTCCCTCCGGCGGCGGCTTTTCGCCGGCGCTGGAAAGGCTGGTTGCGGCTTTCAGCCTTTCGAAGCAAGGACCGGCGGCGACCGGGGCTGCTATAGTCGGCGCGACGCCGCCGGCGGGTGTTTGAACAGGGAACCGTTGCAATGAGGATGTTACGCCTGGCCGCAGTGACGGCCGCTCTGCTGCTCTCGCTCGCCCCGGTCGCTCGCGCGGAAACCACCCTGCGCATCGGACTTGCGGAGGACCCCGATATCCTCGACCCGACGCTGGCGCGCACCTATGTCGGCCGCATCGTGTTCTCGGCGTTCTGCGACAAGCTGTTCGATATCGATGAAAAGCTCAACATCGTTCCGCAGCTCGCGCTGTCGCACGAGACCTCCGCCGATGGCAAGGAGGTCACCATCAAGCTGCGCCCGAACGTGAAATTCCAGGATGGCGAGCCGTTCGATGCGGAAGCGGCAAAGTTCTCGCTGGAGCGGCATCTGAATTTTCCAGGATCGTTCCGCAAGCCGGAACTGGCAGCGCTCGATCATGTCGAGGTCGTCGATCCCCTGACCATCAAGCTGGTGCTGAAATCGCCGTTCTCGCCGCTGATCGCCCAGCTCACCGACCGCGCCGGCATGATGGTTTCGCCCAAGGCCGCCAAGGCCGAGGGCGACAAGTTCGGCCTGCATCCGGTCTGCGCCGGCCCCTACAAGTTCGTCGAACGCGTGCAGCAGGACCGCATCGTGTTCGAGAAGTTCGCCGATTACTGGAACAAGGATAACGTCTTCATCGACCGCGTGGTGTTCCTGCCGATCGTGGACGCAACGGTGCGGCTGGCCAGCCTGAAATCCGGCGGGCTCGACCTGATCGAGCGCGTGCTTGCCACCGATATCAAGGACGTGCGCGCCGATCCCAACCTGAAGCTCTCCACCGCGATCGAACTGGGCTACCAGGGCGTGACGCTCAATATCGGCAAGGACAAGGCCAAGGGACCGCTCAGCCAATCCGCCAAGGTGCGGCAGGCGCTCGACCTGTCGATCGACCGCGAGGCGATCAACCAGGTGGTGTTCAACGGCGAGTTCATGCCGGGCAACCAGTGGATCAATCCGCAGCACCCCTTTTACCAGAGCGCCTTCCCGATCCGCCCGCGCGACGTCGAGAAGGCCAAGGCGCTCCTGAAGGAAGCCGGCGTCACGGCTCCGGTTGCCGTCGACTTCATGGTGCCGAAAGGCGACGAGACCGAAGCGGTCGCCCAGGTGATCCAGTCGATGGCGGCCGAAGCCGGCTTCGACATGAAGATCAGGGTTACGGAATTTGCGACCTCGCTCAAGCAGGCGGAGGCCGGCGAGTACCAGGCCTATATGCTGGCCTGGAGCGGGCGCATCGATCCTGACGGCAACTCCTATGTCTTCCTGCACTCGGATGCGCCGCAGAACTACAGCGCCTGGCGCAACGCGCAGGCCGACAAGGCGCTCGACGACGCCCGCCTCACGACCGACATGGCAAAGCGCAAGGCGATCTACAAGGAACTGACCAGGCTCGAACAGGACGATGAACCCATCCTCTACATCTATCACCGCAGGATCCTGATCGCGCACACCAACAGGCTCGAGGGTTACAAGCAGATGCCGGACGGGTTGGTGCGCGTGGTGGGCCTCAAGCTGAAGTGAGTGCCGATTATTGCTGAACTTCCTCGCCCGCCGCATCGCCCAGCTGATCCCGACACTGTTCTTCGTGTCGATCCTGATCTTCTCGCTGCAGCACCTCTTGCCCGGCGATCCGGCGCTGGTGATGGCGGGCGAGGAGCGCGATCCGGCCGTGATCGCGCAAATCCGCAAACAGTACCGGCTCGACCAGCCGATCCCGGTGCAATATGTCTACTGGGTCAAGGGCGTGCTGTCCGGCGATTTCGGCGAGTCGCTGCGCATCAAGGTGCCGGTCCGCGAGCTGATCGCGCAGAAACTGCCCGTGACGCTTCAGCTCGCAACCATGGCGATCGTGATCGCTTTCCTGATCGGCATCCCCGCCGGAATCATTTCCGCCGTCAGGAAGGGCACCGCCTGGGACTACGGCGCCAACCTGTTCGCATTATGGGGCATCTCCACGCCGAATTTCTGGCTCGGCATCATGCTGATCTTCCTGTTCTCGATCAAGCTCGGCTGGCTGCCGGCGTCGGGCTATGTGTCGCCGCTTGAAGACTGGCGCGCCAGCCTCGCCTCCACCATCCTGCCGGCCTTCGTGCTCGGCAACGCGATTGCCGCGATCCTGATGCGGCACACCCGCAGCGCCATGCTTCAGGTGCTCGAAAGCGACTATGTCCGCACCGCGCGCGCCAAAGGCCTGTCCGAGCGCTCGGTCATCCTCAAGCACGCCATGCGCAACGCGCTGACACCGGTGATCACGCTCGGCGCACTCGAGCTCGGCACGCTGTTGTCGGGCGCGGTGCTGACCGAACAGATTTTTTCGATTCCCGGCTTCGGCAAACTGATCGTCGATGCCGTGTTCAACCGCGATTATGCCGTGGTGCAGGGCGTCGTCCTGGTGACAGCCACCATCTACATCACGCTCAACCTGATCGCCGATATCGCCTACATCCTGGTCAATCCGCGCCTGAGAGCGTGATGCATGAGTGAGGCTACCCTCCCGGTCATTGCCGAAGCCGACATCCATGACGGGCTGGAAAGTCCGGCCCGGCGCGCGCTGCGCCGGCTCGTCAAGCGCAAGGGCGCGGTTGCAGGCCTCACCGTGATCGCGACCTTCATCCTGCTCGCGCTGTTTGCGCCGCTGATCTCACCCTACGATCCGATCGCAACCAGCTGGACGCTGGTGCGCAAGCCGCCCTCGGTATTGCACTGGTTCGGCACTGACGAACTCGGCCGCGACATCGTCGCCCGCGTCATCTACGGCGCCCGCGCCTCGCTGCTCGCAGGCCTCATCTCGGTCGCCATCGCGCTTTCCATCGGCGTGCCGCTCGGACTGCTGGCCGGCTATCGCGGCGGCTTCGTCGACGCCCTGATCGGCCGCATCACGGACGCCATGCTGGCCTGCCCGTTCCTGATCCTGGCCATCGCGCTCGCGGCCTTTCTCGGCCCCAGCCTCGGCAATGCCATGATCGCGATCGGCGTGTCCGCCACGCCGGTGTTCGTCAGGCTGACCCGCGGCCAGGTCATGAGCGTCAAGGTCGAGGACTATGTCGAGGCGGCGCGCTCAATAGGCAATCCGCGCTGGCGGATCGCGCTGTTCCACATCCTGCCGAACATCATGCCGGCGCTGCTGGTGCAGGCGACGCTGTCGATCGCGGCGGCGATCATCGCGGAAGCGGCGCTGTCGTTCCTGGGACTCGGACAGCAGCCGCCGGCGCCCTCCTGGGGCAGCATGCTCAACGCCGCGCAGCGCTTTCTCACCAACGCGCCATGGATGGCGGTCTGGCCGGGACTGGCGATTTTCCTGGTGGTGTTCTCGCTCAATCTGGTCGGCGACGGGCTGCGGGACGCGCTCGATCCGCGCACACGGTGAAGCTCAGATCACGACCTCGCGCAGCACGCGACGGCAATCCATTTCAAATTCGAGATCGATCACCGGCGGGCGCGCAAAATGCCAGGTCAGGCCGGACCGCGCAGCCCCGCGGCGCACCAGTTCCTCGGCAAGGGCATGATGAAAATCGTGCACCGAATAGGCCTGTACGCCGGTGGTGTCCTTCCAGACGAAGCCGAGCGCATCCATGCGGTCTTCCATTTCGCGGGTGGTGAAGCGGACCTTCTCCTTCACACCCTCCGGGCTGAGATCGCGGTAACGCACGATCCGCTCGGGATAGGGTTCGCTGCCGCCGCGCGCTTCGGCGCCGCCGGCGATCACGAAGCTGGGCGCCGTGCGCTCGCTCGGACGCGTGAAGGAGAACGCGTAAAACGACGGCTCGGACGGCGGATCTATCTCGGGGCAGACATTGCTCCGGGCGACCGGATTTCTGCTGCCGTCGTAGATGCCCCATTCCGCCAGCGTCTTCACATAATGCTGGTTGAAGGCGAGAAAGCCGGCTTCCGTGAATGCGGCGGGCGAGCGCAGCTCACAGGCACAGAACGACGTCAGCGGCCGTCCCGCAGACTGGATGTAGTTCGCCGCCAGCGCAAACCCCTCCTGCAGCGGGACCAGCCTGTCGAAGCGAACGCGCTCGATCTCGAAGCCGCCATCGGCGGCGGCGCCGCTGGAATACTGGAACACGGCCGGAATGAACCGGTAGTTGCCGGCCGGAAAAGCGCTGACCATGTCCCCTCCCGAACCTGTTGCATGCGAACGCCCTTGCCGCCGCCGAGTGATGGTTCGCGCCGTAGCTTAACGCAAATGATCACGTCGGCTTGAGCTGCCGGGAAACATCGTAGTCGGCGATCTCCTTGGTCCGCTCGGATCCGGCCTTCGCCTGATGATTGGTCGCGACCGTCACATAGACCGCAGGCAGCACGAACAGCGTGAACAGCGTGCCGATCGACATGCCCGCGACCACGACAAGGCCGATCGAGAACCGGCTCGCGGCGCCGGCGCCCGTGGCGGTCAGCAACGGCAAGAGGCCGGTCACCATCGCCGCGGTCGTCATCAGGATGGGACGGAGCCTGATGCGCGCCGCCATCTCGATCGCGGAACGCCGGTCAAGCCCTTCATTGATTTGCAGCTCGTTGGCGAACTCGACCATCAGGATGCCGTGCTTGGTGATCAGGCCGACCAGCGTCAGCAATCCGACCTGGGTGTAGATGTTCATCGTCGCCATGCCGAAGAACAGCGGGATCAACGCGCCGACGATAGCCATGGGAACGCTGATCATGATGACGAGCGGATCGCGCAGGCTTTCGAACTGCGCCGCCAGCACCAGGAAGATGATGATCAGCGCGAACACGAACGTGACCACGAGCTGGTTGCCCTCCTGCACATATTGGCGGGAGTCGGCGAGATAATCGTGGCTGAAGCCCGCGGGAAGCTTTTTCGCCTCCCCCTCCAGGAAGTCCACCGCCTGGCCGACCGTCACTCCCGGCATCGGCACGGCCTGGAAGGTCGCGGAGTTGAGCTGATTGTAATGGGTCAGCGCGTTCGGATCGGTTCCGGTTTTGATCGACACCACGGTGGAGAGCGGCACCTGCTGGCCGCTCGCGGTCGGCACGTAATAGCCGCCGAGCGCCTCCGGCGACAGCCGCATGCCGCGCGGCACCTGCGGGATCACCTGGTAGGAACGTCCTTCGAGATTGAAGCGGTTGACATAGTTGCCGCCGAGCAGCGTCGCCAGCGCCGCGCCGACGTTCGCCATGGTGATGCCGAGATCGCTCGCCTTGGAGCGATCGATCTTGACCCGCACCACCGGCTGATTGAAGTCGAGGTCGCTGTCGGTGACGATGAACAGGCCGCTCTTGCGCGCCGCCTCCTTCAGCTTCGCCATCTGCTCAAAGACGGCCTGAAAACCCTGGGTGGAATTGATGACCATCTGGACCGGCAGGCCGCCGGGACCGCCCGGCAACGGCGGCAGGTTGAAGGCAAACGCGTTGACGCCTTCGATCTTCGAGAGCTCCGCCTGCACCAGCGGCTTCAGCTTGATCGACGATCGTTTGCGCTCGTCCCATGGGGTGAGCAGCATGCCGGCGATGCCGCCCTGCGGACCGTTGATGCCGTTCAGCACGAAACGCAGGTCGGTTTCGGGAAACTTCTGGAATGCCTTGTCGAGCTTTTCCCCGTAGAAATCGAGATAGTCGATATTGGCGTATTTCGGCGCTTTCGTCACCGCGAACACGATGCCCTGGTCCTCCTCCGGGGCGAGCTCCTTTGCGGTGTGCATGTAGAGAAAGCCGACCAGGCCGAGAATCGTCACCGCGAACAGGGCGGTGATCGGACGATAGTCGAGCGAGCGGTCGAGTCGTCTGCCGTACCAGCGCGTGATGGCGCCGAACACGCGGTTCACCAGCCCGGCGAACCGTCCCTCTTCGGTGTGTTTCAGGAACACCGAGCACATCATCGGCGACAGCGTCAGCGCGATCACGCCGGATACGATCACCGAGCCCGCGAGCGTAAAGGCGAATTCGCGGAACAGCGAGCCGGTCAGCCCGCCGAGAAAGCCGATCGGCGCGTAGACCGCCGCGAGCGTGATGGTCATGGAGATGACCGGGCCGACGATCTCGCGCGCGCCTTGCAGCGACGCCTGCACCGGCGGCATGCCCTCTTCCAGATGGCGGTGAATGTTCTCGACCACGACGATCGCGTCATCGACCACGAGTCCGATCGCCAGCACCATCGCCAGCAGCGTCAGCAGATTGAACGAAAAACCCATGATCAGCATCAGGGTGCAGACGCCGACCAGCGACAGCGGGATGGTGACGACGGGAATGATGACCGAACGCACCGTCGCCAGGAACAGGAAGATCACCACGATCACGATCAACACGGCCTCGCCCAGCGTCTTCTCGACCTCGTCGATCGACGACTGGATGAATTTGGTGGAATCGTAGGCGACCTTCATCTTCATCGAGGGCGGCAGGTTGCGCTCGAGTTCGGGAAACAGCGCGCGCACGCCCTTGACCAGCGTCAGCGGGTTGCCCTGCGGGGTCGCCTGCACGCCGATGAAAATCGCGTGCTCACCGTTGAAGGCGACGCTCGCATCCGTGCTTTGCGCTGCCAGTTCGACGGTCGCGATGTCCTCGATCCGCACGAAGCCGCCGTCTTTCGACTTGATGATCATGCGCTTGAACTGGTCGACGCTCTGCAGATCGGTATTGGCCGAGACGTTGGCGACGATGAAATAGCCCTTGGACTGGCCCGCGGCGGCCTGGAAATTGTTGGCGGCGATCGCGGCGGCAACATCGGCCGCAGACACGCCGCGTCCGGCCATCCGTACCGGATCGAGCCACAGCCGCATCGCGAAGGTCTGGCCGCCGAGAATGTCGGCCGAGGCGACGCCGTCGACGGTCGACAGCACCGGCTGCACGACGCGCGTCAGATAGTCGGAGATGGCGCTGCCGGACAGTTCATCGCTGGAGAAGCCGAGGTACATCACCGCCGTAGTCTGGCCGGTGGTCTTGGTGACGATCGGGTCGTTGGATTCCTTCGGGATCAGGTATTTGACCGAG
>Ga0265339_10001674_pt1 | contig 16381 bp, 13 predicted proteins | sample 4CB219metaG_FD_202085 | JGI IMG/M metagenome (GOLD analysis project Ga0265339, IMG submission 202085) | Rhizosphere microbial communities from Carex aquatilis grown in University of Washington, Seatle, WA, United States - 4-CB2-19 metaG | ecosystem: Host-associated > Plants > Roots >... | reverse complement strand
CGGCGGGGCCCTCCCGGCACCCGCGCGGCGACGCGCTCGACGGCCACGCGCGGCCGCGCGCGCTCGCGTGGGACGAGAGGGAAGGGCGGCTCTACGTCGCGCTCTCGACGGCCGACGCGCTCGCCGTCGTCGATCCGGCGGGCCCGCGCGTCGAGGCGCGCGTCGACGTGTGCCGCTTCCCCGACGCCGTCGTCTCCTTGCCCGCGGGCGGCGCGCTCGTCGCGTGCCGCTTCGAGCCGGGGTTGCGGCGCGTCGCGCGCGACGGCGCGGGCCGGTGGCGGGTCGAACGCGTCGAGGCCGGGCCCACGAGCGGCGCGCGCGGGCTCGCGCTCTCGCCGGACGGCGCGCTCGCGTACGTCGCGTCGCCCGCGACGGGCGGCGTCGACGTCGTGTCGGTCGTCTCGCCGGGCGCGGGCGTCGTCGAGCGCGTGCCCACCGGCCTCTCGCCGCGCGCGCTGCGCGTCGTGCCCGCGGGCGTCCTTCCGGGCGCGCGCGGCGCGCTGCTCCTCGTGAGCAGCTTCGTCGAGCGCCGCGTGACCGTCCACGAGATCGCCGCCGACGGCCGCCTCGGCGCCGCTGTGCAGACGATCGCGACCGAGGCGCCCGTGCTCGATCTCGAGGTCGCGGGCACGCCGCCCGCGCTCCTCCTCTTCACGCACGAGGACCGTCCGCTGTCGCGCGCTCACCTCGCCGTCGAGGGTCTCGACAGCGGCGTGCTCCGGCTGCCCGCGCGTGCCGACGGGCTGCCCTTCGTCGACGCCGGGGCAGGGCGCCGCGCCTTCACCAACTTCAGCGAGCGCGCGGCCGAGCCGGTCGTCGAGCCCGTCGCCGTGGCGCACGACGTGGCGACGGGGACGGTCGCCGTCGTGGGTGCGGGGACGGACGACTTGCTACTGGTCCCTCCGGGCACGCGGGATCTCGCGGCGGGCACGACGCTGGCGGTCGGCACGTCTCCCGTCGCGGTCGCCGCGCTCCCGGGCCGCCGTTGGGTCACCGCCGACCGCCTGAGCGACACGCTCACCTTCGTCGACGCCAGCGGGGACCGGCCGCGCGTCGCCGCGACGCTGTCCGTGGGCGAGCCCGCGCGGTCAGCGCCGGCCGAGCTCGGCGAGGTGCTCTTTTACGGCCGCGTGCTGACGCCGAAGAACGTCGCCGAGGGGCCGCTGTCGATCTACACCTGCGCCGCCTGCCACGACGACGGCCACGTCGACGGCCGGCGCCACCCCTCGAAGCGGAACCGCTTCTATTCGATGACCAAGACCTGCCGGGGCATCGGCACGACGGCGCCGTACCTCAGCCTCGGAGAGCCCGACACGATCGACGCCTTCGCGGACAACATCGTCGCGACGCACGCGCAGGGCGCGGAGGGCGGCCCGGAGGACTACGACCGCTACCCCGTGACGCTGCGGCTGCGCGCGCCGGCGGGCGACGCGTGGCGCAACGTGACCCTCTCCGCTGATGAGGTGCGCGCCGTGCTCGCCGCGTACATGGCGCGCATCCCGACCGAGCCGTCGCCGTTCGTCGCGCCCGGGCGCCGCGCGCTGACGGCCGAGGAGCGCCAGGGCCTCGCGCTCTTCCGGGACGGCTGCGCGGGGTGCCACCAGCTCGTCGGCGACACGGCGCGCGGCGATCTCGTGCCCGCGCGCGAGCTCGAGCGCCGGCTGCTCGCGGGACAGGTCGCGCTCGCGAGCCCGCGGCTCTACGACGTCGGGACGCCGGTGCTCGGCAAGACGGGCAACAACCCGCCGTCCCTGCGCGGCGTCTGGGACGCGGCGCCTTACTTCAGCGACGGCAGCGCGCGAACGCTCGAGGACGTCCTGCGGCGCACGGATCCGTCGGCCACGAAGGTGCACGCGCCAGCGAACGCCGAGCGGCCTCCCACCTGGACGGGGGAAGCGCGCGCGGCGCTGCTGGCCTTTCTGCGCGCGCTCTGACTACCAGCCGCCCTTGTCGGCCTTCTTCTCTTCCTTCTTCGGCTCCTCTTTCTTCGACTCGTCCTTCTTCTCGGTCTTGTCGCCCTTGTCGGCCTTCTCCTTCTTGGCCTTGGGCGCCTTCTCGGCCTTCGGCGCCTCGTCGACACCGGCGAACGCGGGCTGGGCGACGAGGAAGGCTCCGGCGAGCAGGGCAGCGGCGATGATCTTCATGTTGGGCTCCTGGGTTGGGGTGTGGCTTCGCGGGCCTTTATAGCCCAACCCAGGGACAGTCGCGTGGTCGCGAGGTTCCGGTCAGCTCGCCCAGGGATCCACCCATTGCTTGGGCGCGGGCGACGGTTCCTCCGGCTTGCGGGCGGGCGCCACGATCGGCTTCACGGCGGTCCTGGCGCGCGACCGGATCGTGACCGGCGCGGGAACGGCGACCACCGGCAGCTGCGGCTCGACGATCGGTGCGACGGCCGGGACGCTCGGCGCGGCGACCGGCGCCGGCGCGACGGCGGCGACGGGCGTCGTCGCCACGACGGCGATGGGCGCGGGCTGCGACCACAGGTGGCGCGCCGCCGTTCCCACGATGATCCCGCACAGGAGAACGGCCCCTCCCAACGTCGCCAGCGTGGCCCGCGAGAGCGAGACCCCTGCCGGCGCCGGGAAGCCCGGCAGGCCCGGCAGGCCCATCGGGGCCGCGAGCACCGGCACGTCGACCTGCGATCCGAAGAGCGACCGAGGCCGCTTCGCGCCGACGCGCGCGTTTCCATCCGAGTCCTCGCGCGCCTTCGCGTGTAGCGGCGCGGTCACGACCGCCGTGATCGGCTGGACGATGCCCGTCCGAACCGGCTCCGGCGTCACCTCCATGCGAAAGGAGCCGCGGCCCATGTAGACCACGCTGCTCACGGGTATGTCGTCGAAATTGCTTTCGAGATCGTTCCCTCTCCCCAAGTTCTCCCCCAGCTCGTAGCTCGTCACGGCTTCGCTCCTTTCAAGGTCGGTCTGTTTGGTGGTCGGTCTTCTTGTGGCGCCCCATCAGTACCTCGAAAAGGGTCAATGGGGTGTATCTCCCGGGCATCTTCTGCGTAAATTCTCGGCGCGCAAGTTCGCGTCAGATTTCGGGATCTGGGCGCTCGGAGGAGGATCGGAGGGCGCGTCGCCGGCGGGCTGGGTCGCGTCACCCAGGCGCGACGCCCCGTACGCGGTGGCCTGACACGGATGCCAGGAAGCTGGCGCATGGTGCGCAGCAGGTTGTGCGGTTTGACACCGGCGCACCGCGTAGAACCCCGAAAACACGGGGGCACTTTATTGGCGTAGTGCGTGCATACAACATACGCTGACAGAAAGGAGATCCCGCCCTCATGGCCCGCGCACAGCACAACAGCACGTTCATCGTTCCCGAGGCCGCTTCCGGCGTTACCGCCTCCGTCACGACCGCTTCGAAGTCCTCGAAGCGCGACGGGACACCGTTCGTGATCGTGCCCGAGTCGATGGTCATGGCCGACGACAAGCTGGAGCCGCACTGGCTCCCGGCGATTGACGCCGCCACCGACTAGGCCGTCGTTTTAAGGCGCCGCGTTCCCCGTCTCTAACAGGGCGAGGAACGCGGGCTCGTCGAGAGTCGCGACGCCGAGCTTGGCCGCCTTGTCGAGCTTGGAACCGGGGCTCTCGCCCACGACGAGGTAGCTCGTCGCGCCTGAGAGGCTGTTCGTGACCTTGCCGCCGAGCGCCTCGATGCGCTCCTTGGCGACCTCGCGCGACATCGCCGCGAGCGTCCCCGTGATGACGAAGGTCTTGCCCGTGAGCGGGCCGGAGACCTTCTCTCGCGTCTCCTCGAGGCGCACGCCGGCGCGGCGCAGCTTCTCGAGCAGCGCGCGCGCCTCGTCGCGATCGAAGAACTCGCGCACGGCGGTCGCGATGACGGTGCCGACGCCCTGCGCGCCCGCGATCTCCTCGACGGACGCCGCCGCGACGCGGTCGATCGAGCTGAAGGCGTCCGCGAGCGCGCGCGCCGCCGACGCGCCGACGTGGCGGATGCCGAAGCCGTAGAGCAGGCGATCGATGGGCCGATCCTTCGCGGCCGCGATCGCGGCGAGCAGGTTCGAGATCGACTTGTCCTTGAAGCCCGGGAGCTGCCCGATCTTCGCGGCGTCGAGGGAGAAGATGTCGCCCGGATCCTCGACGAGGCCGCGCTCGAGGAGCTCGGTGGCCGTGCGGCCGCCGAGGTGCTCGATGTCCATCGCGCCGCGCGAGGCGAAGTGGACGATGCGGCCCAGCACCTGCGCGGGGCAGAGCTTGTTCGGGCAGCGCGCGACGGCCTCGCCCTCGGGGCGCACGATCTCGGTGTCGCACTGCGGGCAGCGCGTGGGCATGACGAAGGCGCGCTCCTGCCCCGTGCGCAGGCTGGGGATGGGCGCGACGACCTCGGGGATGACCTCGCCCGCGCGGCGTACGACGACGGTGTCGCCGATGAGCACCCCCTTGCGCCCGACCTCGTCGGCGTTGTGCAGCGTCGCCATCGAGATCGTGACGCCGCCGACGCGCACCGGCTCGAGCACGGCGAAGGGCGTGACCGCCCCCGTGCGGCCGACCGACACCTGGATGTCGTTGAGCTTAGTCGTCTGCTCCTCGGCGGGGAACTTGTAGGCGATGGCCCAGCGCGGGAACTTCGACGTCGCGCCGAGCTCGTTCTGGTCGGCGATGCGATCGACCTTGATGACGGCGCCGTCGATCTCGTGCTCGAGCGCGTGGCGGCGCTGCTCCATGTCGGCGACGTACGCGCTCACCTCGTCGAGCGTCGCGCACGCGCGCGACTCGGGGTGCGTGCGCAGGCCGTAGTCGCGCAGGGTGGCGAGCGCCTCGGAGTACGACTCGAACCGCTTCCCGTCGATGCGGACCAGACCGTGGAAGAAGACCTGGATGGGGCGGCCGGCCGTGACCTTCGGATCCTTCTGGCGCAGCATGCCCGCCGTCGAGTTGCGGGGGTTGGCGAAGATGGGCTTGCCGGCGGCGCCGAGCTCCTCGTTGATGCGCTCGAAGTCGGCCTTGCGGAGGAAGACCTCGCCGCGCACCTCGAGCCACGCGGGCGGCGCGTCGGTGCGCAGGCGTCCGGGCACGGCGCGGATGGTGCGCACGTTGGGCGTGACGTCCTCGCCGACGTCGCCGTCGCCGCGCGTCGCGGCGCGCGTGAGCACGCCGCGCTCGTAGGTCACGGCGAGAGAGACGCCGTCGATCTTCGGCTCGCAGACGTACGTCGTGTCGCGGCCGAGGCCCTTGCGGACGCGCTCGGCCCAGGCCGCGAGCTCCTCGGCGTCGAAGGCATTGTCGAGCGAGAGCAGCCGCGACGAGTGGCGCACGGGGGCGAACAGCGCCGACGGCGCGCCGCCCACGCGCTGGGTGGGCGAGTCGGGCGTCAGCAGCGTCGGGTGCTGCTGCTCGAGCTCGCCGAGTTCGCGCAGCAAGCGGTCGTACTCGGCGTCGGTGACCTCGGGCGCGTCGAGGACGTAGTAGCGGTAGTTGTGGTGCGCGAGCTGGCCGCGCAGCTCCTCGACGCGAGCGCGCGCGGCCGCGAGCGCCTCGTCACCCGGATCGTGCATGCCGATCGTCTATCACGCTCCGGGGCGTGCGCGCGTCAGTGCGCGAAACGCAAAGCGCACGTCAGTGCGCGAAACGACTGAACACGGCGAGCATCAGCGTCGCGAGCATGATCGGGACGGCGAGCCACGCGGGGGAGAGGCCGTGCGAGACGCGGGCGGCTCCCACGGTCATGGTGTCGCCCGCGGCGCCGGCCAGCACGCGCGCGCCGGCATCGGTGAAGCGCCGGCAGATCTCGGCCGTGCCGTGCGACCGCCGGCGCGCGGGCGAGGCCGCGGTCGGGACGTCGTTCGTCATCTGGTGCGCGAAGGCGTTGGACAGCAGCACCGAGGGGAGGGGATGACGGTACGGGCGCGGCAGGCCCGAGGGGGGCGCGACGTCGTCGGCCTCGGGCGCGACGGGGACGCCGGAGCGCTCCGACCCCAGGTCGACGTCGAGCGCGAGGCGCGGGACGCCGTCGGCGCGCGGCGCCGGGTCGACGGCGATGCGGCGAATGACGCCGCGCTTTTGGCCGCCGCCGGCCGCGCTCGCGTCGCCTCCGTCGAGGAACACGCCCACGTCGGCGTCGAGGCGCAGGAAGGCCGGGAGCGCCGTGCTCACGCGCATCGTGCGCTCGCTCGCGTCGAGCGTCGCCTCTGCGCGCAGGTCGCGATCGAGCCCGTCGACGCGCAGCTTGACGGACTGGGCCTCGACGCTGCGGCTCGCCACGAGGCGCTCGATGACCAGGCGGTCGGCCTCGCGCAGCTCGACGAACTTGATGGCGATGCCGACGGCGCGCGGGAGCGCCACGAGGCGCACGACGCGACCGCGCAGCCGCCGCGGGCCGCCGGGCAAGAGCACGGTGCACACGAGCTCGGTGCCGATCTCGCAGAGCTCGGCGCAGGTGACGTAGATGCCGGCGGGGCCGAGATCGATCGAGCGCCCGAAGAGGCGACCTTGCCCGTCGACCCGGGCGAGGCACACCGCCTCGTCGTACGCGATCCGCGGAGAGACACGACGCGACTGCTTCATCGCAACCTCCCGCGAGGATCTAACCACGATCGCGTCGAGGTTGCCCGTCTCGATGCGCGCGGGGCCTCATTTTCGGGGGATTTCGCCCGACATGTCGGGCTGCGTCTCCTGTAACATCACCAGGCCATGGTCGACGCCCCCGACGAGACGACGCACAACGCCGCGCCCACGCTGGAGACGCCGAAGACGGGCCCGCGCGGCCCCAGCGCGTACCTGGTCGTCATCGCGGGGCCGAGCTTCGGCGAGATGTACAAGCTCCGCGCCGACCGCACGGTCCTCGGGCGCGGCGACAAGAACGACGTCCGCATCGTCGACGACGGCATCTCGCGCGAGCACGCGGCCGTGCAGCGCGAGGGCGGCAAGATCGTGCTCGTCGATCTCGGATCGACCAACGGCACCTTCTGCAACGGCGTGCGCGTCCCGCGCCGCGAGCTGGCCGACGGCGACAAGATCTCGATCGGCGCGGCGACGATCCTGAAGTTCACGTACCAGGACCAGCTCGACGAGCACTACCAGAAGCAGCTCTTCGAGTCGGCGCTGCGCGACGGGCTCACGAACACCTTCAACCGCCGCTACTTCCTCGATCGGCTCCACGGCGAGCTGCGCTTCGCCGTGCGGCACGGCAAGCCGCTCGCGCTGCTCTTCGTCGACATCGACCACTTCAAGAAGCTCAACGACACCTACGGCCACCAGGCGGGCGACCAGGTGCTGGCGGCCGTGGCGCGCATCATGATGACCACCATCCGCGCCGAGGACGTGCTGGCGCGCTACGGCGGCGAGGAGTTCGCCGTCATCTGCCGCGAGATCGAGCTCGAGGGGGCCGAGACGCTCGCCAAGCGGCTCGTGGCCGCCGTGGCCGAGCGGCCGTTCGAGTTCGGTGGCCAGCAGATCCCGGTCACCATCAGCGTCGGCGCGGCCGTCGATTTCGGCAGGAGCGAGTCGCAGACGCTCATCGCGGCGGCCGACGCCGCGATGTACGAGGCCAAGCGTACAGGACGGAACCGGGTGTGCCTGCACAGACCGCGCTGATCTCAGTTCTTCGCGTCCGCGCCCGCGGGTTGATATGGTGTCCGGGTCGATGAGCTCGCGAGCGGGCAGGTCCTGGTTGCTTCGGGTGTGTGGGGCAACCTTTCTCCTGGCGGTGGGGTGCCGCGGGCCCGGCGGGCTCACGGGCTCCGCGTCGTCGGCGAACCACGCCGGGCAGGGGGGCCCCGTGGGCGCGGGCGCCGTGTCGCCCGAGATCGGAGAGGGCGGGGGCGCAGGGGGAGCGCGCGCCGGCGTCGTCCCGAGCCCGGAGGCCACGACCGGCCGCGTGCTCGTCGTCGAAGCCGGGCAGGAGCGGTGGATGGACGCCCAGGCGGCCACGAGCGCGGGCTACACGATCGTCGATCTCTCGGACGACTGGACGCCGTACATCTTCGCGCCGCAGATGGGGCCCGACGGCGAGCCTCTGATGAACCGCTACCGGCGCATCTTCATCGGGCTCGCGAACGACAAGCTCGACGAGGACGGCGAGCCGCTGCAGCCGGGCGACAAGAACTACCTCGAGCTCTACGGCATCTTCCCGTCGATCTCGGTGCTGCGCGAGCGCTTCGTCGCCGACGACCAGCACCCGTGCCACGACCAGGAGAGCGCCGACGCGCTCGACGCCGTCGAGACGGTGACGTACGTCGCGCCGGCCGACATCCCCAAGGACGCGCGCAAGCTCCGCAAGATCCGCGAGGAGCTCGAGACGGCGCAGCACAAGGCGCACCTGCCGAGCTTCGAGGCGCTCGCGGCGGCGCAGCCCGCGCTCGCGCCCAAGGTGAAGCTGCTCGCCAAGCGCGCCGCCGAGAAGCCCGCCATGGCGGCCGTCGAGCGGCGCCTCACGTGCGAGGGCCTGCTGGGCCCGAAGTCGCACCACACGGCCGGCATCTACGACGACGCCATGCGCCTCGCCGTGCGGCGCTTCCAGCAGAAGCACATGATCTACGAGGCCAACTACCTGCGCCGTCAGACCGTCGACGCGCTGGCGCGGCCGCTGCTGGACAACGACTACGACGGCTTCAAGCGCGCCATGCGCGAGCGCGTCGTCTCGGCGGCGTCGATCCTCGAGGACGGCTCGACGAAGGCGGGCAACCTCGTCGACGACTACACGAAGGCGGCGCTCGACGGGCTCGGGCTCGTCGACGGGGCTTCGACGCTGGCCTTCTTCAAGCGCCACCCCGCGGCCGAGTTCAAGACGCTGCGGGCGGCGGTGAAGCTGCCGCCGCGCCCCGCCTACTACGCGGACCACATGGACCTGTCGATCGTCGTCGATCGCGGCGACATCTGGTACGACCTGCCGTTCGACGACAAGGGCAACTTCCACTACCAGGCGCGCAAGAAGTACCCGCAGCTCACCGTCTACGCGAAGGTGAACGGCAAGCAGGTGGCGATCGCGCGCTGGCGCACGACGATCGGCGGCTGGCGCGCCGAGCAGGCGAGCGACGGGTACGAGTACTACCGCTACAAGCAATCTGACGTCGGCCCGCGCGTCATCCGCCAGGTCGTCTCCGGGCCGGTGTGGATCGCGCCGGCGTCGACGCCCATCCGCACGCTGGTCAAACACAAGGCCGTCAACGGCAAGTGGATGAAGGTCGTGAACTACGACGAGCTCGGGCCGGGGTTCCTCTCGGCGTACGGCCTGATCGCGGGCTACTTCGTCGTGCCGGGGCAGAACGGCCGCCCGGACTTCGACAACGGCGTGCGCGCGCACGGCTCGTCGGACTACCTGTCGATCTACAGCGCGAACGGGTTCTCGCACGGCTGCCACCGGCTGCCGAACCACCTCGCGATCCGCATGTACTCGTTCATCCTGCAGCACCGCCACATGCGCGTCGTGGGCGACTCGCCCATGGGCTTCCAACGCCAGTTCCTCTGGGAGGACATGGTGTACGAGATGCGCATCCCGTCGCGCGGCTACGTGTACCAGCTGGACCCGCCGCTGCCGGTCAGCGTGCTCGAGGGCAACATCATGGGCGACCAGAAGACGCCGATCATCGGCTACGTGCCGAAGCCGGGCCAGAAGTACCCGGGCCCGCCGCCGCCCGCGCCCGACAGCCCCGAGGCCAAGGCCGGCGGCGGCGCGGCGCCCGCGACCAACGGAGGCGAGGAGTGAGCCGCCGCGCGCTCAGCGCCTCGGCCGTCGCGCTGGGCGTCGCGCTGGGGCTCGCGCTCGTCGCGCGCGCGCAGGGGCCGGTGGCGGCGCCGCCTCCCGCGGCCGCGCCCGTCGCGCCGTCGCCCAACGTGAAGATCACGATCATCACCGTGCCCTCGCAGAAGGGCGTGCAGGTGATGTGGGGCAAGAAGCGCCTCGGCGTCGTCGCGCCGCACCAGCCGCTGATCCTGCAGCGCCCGCGCGACAGCGGCCCGCTCGACCTCATCATCAAGTGCGACGGCTTCGTGACGGTCCAGACGCGCGCGTACACCTTCGCGGACACGAAGCTCGCCGTGAAGCTCACGCCGGTCGATCAGAAGAACACGCTGCTCGGCTATCGCGCGGAGGTGCCGCCCGAGCCGGACGCGGGCGTGCCGCCTCCACCGTCCGCTGCGCCGCCGCCCGGGGTCGCCGCGCCGCCGCCGGGTGTCGCAGCGCCCCGTCCGGACTCCGGCACGCGTTGACGGTACCTTCGAGTTTCGGTTATCAAAGAAGCACGGGCCCGATGAAGAAACTACGCGTGCTCGTCCTGTTCGACACGGATGGCGATCCGCCGGCGTCGCAGGAGTACAAGAAGGAGCTCGAGTCCTCGGAGGAGGCGGAGTTCGACGTCGCGCGGGCCCTCGTGCAGAAGGGGCACGAGGTGCGCTTCCTCGGCTTCAAGAGCGATCTCGATCAGCTCACGCAGGGGCTGCGCGCCGCGCCGGTCGACGTCGTCTTCAACCTCACGGAGCGGTTCCGCGACGAGTCGGCGCTCGACTACACGGTCGCGGGCGTGCTCGAGATGCTCGGGATGCCGTACACGGGCGCCTCGTGCGAGGGCCTCATGCTCGCGCGCGACAAGGCGCTCACGAAGAAGGTCCTCGCCTACGAGGGCATCCGTATCCCGCACTTCATGGTGTGCCGCCACGGCGCGCCCGTGCAGCGGCCCTCCGACCTGCGCTTCCCGCTCATCGTCAAGCCGCTCGACGAGGACGCCTCGGTGGGCATCGCGCAGTCGTCCGTCGTGCGCGACGACGACGCGCTCAAGGAGCGCGTGGCCTTCATCCACGACAAGTTCGACACCGACGCCATCGTCGAGGAGTTCATCGTAGGGCGTGAGCTCTACATTGGCGTCATGGGCGGCGAGTCGCCCGTCTCGTTCCCGCCCATCGAGATGGTGTTCGGGAGCGACACGACCGTCGAGAGCCGCTTCGCGACGTTCAAGGCGAAGTGGAGCGTCAAGTACCGCGAGAGCCGGGGCATCCAGAACGAGATCGCCAAGAACCTCTCGCCCGACGTGCGCAAGCGCATCTCCGAGGTCGCGGTGCGTGCCTATCAGGCCGCCGGGCTGCGCGACTACGGCCGCATCGACGTCCGGCTCGCGCACGACGACGCCATCTACGTCGTCGAGGCCAACCCGAACCCCTACCTGGCCGACGGCGAGGACCTCGCCTGGGCGGCCGAGGAGGGCGGGCACCTCTACCCCGACTTCATCGAGAAGATCGCCGAGATGGCGTGCAAGCGCGCGCGTAAGCGGGCGTAGCCGTCCGCGCGTAAACGCCCCTGGCGGGCCCCCGCCCCCCATTGGGTCGGCCGGGGTGTATTGGCGCCCGCGGTTTTGCACCAAGGGCGCGCGATCGATCTTGCCGAGGATTTCCTCGGACGTCTAAGCTGGTCTCGATGGCAAAGCGTCGAGTGGCGGCGAAGCGAGCACGGACGGCGAAGGCGGTGGAGCGCCCCGCGAAGCCCCCTCGGATCGTCGCGTCGGGGGGCGGGGGTGTCTACGTCGGCATCCACTTCGGCGTGCGCGCCACGACGGTGGGCATCGCGGAGGGCAACGGGACCATTCAGGTCGTGCGCAAGCAGCCGTCGCTCGTGGGCTCGCCGGCGCGCTCGCTCGCGGCGGCGCGCGTGCTCGTCGCCGACGCGCTCACCGAGGCGGGCGTCTCGCGCGGGCGGATCAAGGTCGTGGGCGCGACGGTGCCGGGCCTCGTCGATCAGGAGAGCGGCGTGTGCGTGCTCGCGCCGAACCTGGGCTGGCACGACTTCCCGCTGCGCGCCGCGCTCGCCGACGAGCTGGAGGCGCCCGTCGCCATCAACAACGTGGCGCAGGCGGCCGCCGTGGCCGAGGGCCGCGTGGGCGCCGCGCGCCGCGCGCGCTCGTACGTGTGGATCCACGTCGGCAGCGGCGTCGGCTCCGGCATCGTCCTCGACGGCAAGCTCTTCTTCGGCCACCGCGGCTTCTCGGGCGAGATCGGCCACTGCCCGGTCGTCTACCCCGGGTCACCGTGCGGCTGCGGCCGCCTCGGCTGCCTCGAGACCGTCGCGTCTGCCAAGGCCATCGTGCGCGCCGCCGAGGCCGCCGTCGTCGCGGGCGAGCCGACGGTGCTCGCCGAGCTGCCGCCGCCGCTGTCGTCGACGTCCGTCGCCGCCGCCGCGCGCGAGGGCGATCCCGTCGCGCGCCGCATCCTGGGCGAGGCGAGCGAGTACCTCGGCCGGGGCATCTCGTACCTGCTCAACGTCCTCAACCCCGAGATGGTCGTCCTGGGCGGCGCCGTGGCGCAGGCCGGCGAGACCCTCGTCGGCCCCGTGCGCGCCTCCGTGGCGCGCCACTCGCTGCTCTCCGCCGGCGTCGCCGTCGTCCCCTCGACCCTCGGCAACCGCGCCGAGCTCACCGGCGCCGTCTACATGGCCATCGACCAGAACGCGGCGACCGCCGAGCCCGCCGCCCCCGCCCGCGTCGCCGCGGGCGGTCGCTCTCGGCGGTAGGCGCGCCCCTCACCCGGCACCTTCGGTGCCGACCTCTCCCCGAAGGGGAGAGGTGCAGATCAGTGCGTCCGCACGCGCATCATTTGATACGTCTTCCAGCGGACGCGCTTGAACTTGATGCTGCCGTCGTGGTCGCGCTGCTTGTACGGGGTGTTGTGGGCCACGAACCACGTCGCCATGCCGCCGCGGTAGGGCATGGGGACGCCGATGCGGATGCGCTCCTTGAAGGCGCTGTCGATCTTGTACTCGACGGCGGTGGTCGCGTTGCTGACGGCCTGCTGCTCGCCGAAGTGGATGAGGCCGCCCACGCCGCCCGACATGAACGAGCCCGCGGCGCCCTTGGCGACGTTGAGGCCGAGCTCGGCCTGGGCGTTGAGGAGCATGTTGTCGTCGTCCTTGAGGGACTGCGGACCGAGGATGTCGCGCATCGAGGCGATGATGCCGCGCGTGGTGCCGAGCTGCGAGATGACGAAGGCCTCGCTGCCCTGGTCGGACCAGGCCATCGCCTCCTGCATGCCCCAGGCGGCCTCGGCGTGGCCGGCGAGCTCGAGGGCCCAAGTGTCGCGGCCGCCGTGGACGTTGTCGAAGCGCGGCGCGCACGAGACGCCGAAGCGCCCGCGCCGCGCGAAGTCCGCGTAGACGACGCCGAGCGGCAGCGAGCCCGCCACGCCGGCGCGGAACTTCAGGACGACGTAGCGCTCCTCGTCGTGCGGGACGCTGCCGAGGCGCACGACGACGCGGCCCGGGCCGGTGACGATGTAGTCGTAGCCCATGACGTCCTCGAGCGTGAGGCCGGGCGGCATCTGCAGCTCGATGTCCGTGGCGCGCGAGGCCGTGCGCAGGATGGCGCCCGCCTCGCGCTGGAAGATCCCGGCCATGTCGCCGGGCGCGTCGACGTAGTAGTAGTTGCCGCCCGAGGCGTCGGCGATGCTCTGCATGAGGATCTCGTCGTGCAGGTGGCCGAAGCCGATGGTCGTGACGCTCACGCCCGATTCCGATGCGCGCTCGGCGATCCGCGCGAGCTCGGCGGCGCTGGTGATGCCGATGTTGGGCTCGCCGTCGGAGAACAGGATGACCTGGTTGATCTGCCAGGGCTGGAAGGCGCTGAAGACCTCGTAGAGCCCGGCCAGCATGCCGCCCGAGAAGAACGTGCCGCCGCCGTCGCGCAGCGAGCGGATGGCGGCGATGACCGCCTGGCGTGAATTCCCGTCGATGACGACCGACGGCACGGCCTCGTAGACGGCGTCTGAGAAGGGAACGACCGAGACGCGATCGCCGTCGCGCATCTGGCTGACGAACGCCTCGGCCGCGAGCAGCATGTTCTTGAACGGCTCGCCCGCCATCGAGCCCGAGCGGTCGAGCACGAGCGAGACGTTGAGGGGCGCGAGCGTGGGCGAGCCCGCCCGGCCGCGCACGCTGACCGCGCCGTACATGATGCCCGACGAGACGCGCGGCGCGAGGCCGCAGGCGACGTCGACGGCGGCCTGCGCGGCGTTGTCGGCCTGCGGGGGCGAGTTGTCGGGCGGGGGGGCCATCGCGAAGACCTGCTCCTCGCTGAGCGCCGCGAAGCGCGGCGTCGAGGGGAGCTGGACGAAGATCGCGGTGCAGCCGGTCGCGCCCACAACGGACAGGGCGGCGACCGAGAGGGCGAGCACGAGCGGGAGGCGGGAGGAGGGCGTGGGTTCGCTCATGGCGGACGAGAATATCCGAACCCGGCCGGATCCGGGTAACATGCGCGCCATGCGTCGCAGACCTGTTGCTTGGTGTGGTTCGGCTTCTCGCGGGCTCTCGCTTGCCGTTCTCATCTTGCTGGCGGCCGCGCCGTCGTGCGGCGGTGGCAGCAGCGGCGATCAGACGGCGAAGTTCGTGGGGCCGTGGACGTTCTCCTCGGGGACGCTCATGCCGATGTGCCCGATCTCGGTGCCCAACTTCAACCTCACGGGGCTGCCCGTCACCTTCCAGAAGGTCGACAACTCGACCATCAGCCTGACGCTCAACGCGGGCTGCGTGGTGGACTTCAAGGTGAGCGGCAGCAAGGCCACCGTCGCGGCGAACCAGACGTGCACGCTCGACGCGGGCGCGCCGCTCAACATGGTGAGCATCGCCATCACGAAGTGGTCGCTTTCCCTCGTGGGCGATCACATCGACAACACCATCAGCGGCTCGGCGAGCCTCTGCACGGCGATGGGCACGGCGACGCTCGTCCGCGGCACGATCGACGCCGGCGTGACGGGAGGCGGCGGACACGGCGGCTCGGGCACGACGGGCGGCGCGGGCGTCGGCGGGAGCGCGGGCGTGGGCGGCGGCGCGGGCTCGAGCGGCGCCGCGGGTACTGACGGCAGCGCGGGCGCGGGTGGCAGCACGGGCGCCGCCGGCTCCGACGGCGGGTTGCCAGACGGCCCGAACGATCCGCTCATCACCGGTGAGACCGGCACGAGCGACGCGAGCGACGCCCCGGCAACCGAGACCGGCGCTGACGCGACCGACGCCCCTGTGGCGATGGCGACGTACACGACGACCAGCGGTGACCATGTACACGTCGCGGGCGACAGCGAGACGCTCGGCGCGATCGTCGGGCCCGCCGGCACGTCCGTTCCCTGGCAGCACTACCTCAACGCTCAGATCGGCGCCGGTGCCTTTACAGAGGTCGGCGCGACCGGGACGACTTGGGCTTACTTCTCGACCAACTTCAGCCCCAATATCGGCGCCTTCGGCCCGACGCTCGCGTTCCTCGAATGGGGCATCAATGATATTGGCGCGACGGCGCCTGCAACCGCTGCCCTGAGCTTCGAGCAGGGCGTCATGGGGCTGTGGTCGACCGCGCCGAAGATGCGGATCGTGGTGCTCGGGATCTGGGGCATCGGCGAGAAATGGCCAGACGGCGCGGCCGGCGTGCAGGACGTGAACATCGATGCGATGAACGCCGCGATCAAGGCGTCCTGCGACAAGCTCTCGAGCTTCGGGACGATCACATACGTCGAGACGCGCCCGGCCTGGATGGCCGCTCTTCAGACCGCGAATCCGACAAACGGCTCCGGCTACTACCTGACCGTGGACCATCTGCACCTGAACGACGCCGGCGCGCACGTCATCTCGAACATCGTCGCGGCGGCGAAGTCCACCTGATGGAAGCGCCGGCGGACTAAAGGACCTGGATCTCGGGGCGCAGCGTCGTCGAGAGGCGGGCGATGCGCTCGTCGGGCTCGAGCTGCTCGAAGCCGTCGATGAGGCCGGCGACGCCGCGCGCGCCCGCCTCGTCGAAGAGCACGGCGAACCCCTGGTAGGCCTCCGTCCGCACGACGCGGCCGGTGGCGCGAAACGTCTTTCCGGCGGTGTCCCAGAGCACGACCATGATCCGCCGGTCGATGTCGACGGTGACGCGCGACTTGAAGAAGGCGCCGCCGGCCGAGATGTCCTGCAGCTCGCCCGGCACGGGATGCTTGCTGGGGCCGAAGAGCAGGGTCACGGGCAGGCCCAGGCCGAAGCGCGGGTGCTCCCTCTGCTCGTGTCCCTGCGGCGCCTGCATCCTGCTCCCCCGAGATATCGCACGGATCGCCCTTGGGCTTGAACTCCCGGGCTCGCCACGCGGCGTGAGGGGCGCGCGCGTGCTATCAATGAGGCCACATGCAGGCCGGCGAGGAACCCCGGCGTCCCCCTTGGACGCTCGTCTCGCCCGACCGGGTCCCCCGCACGCTGTTCTCGCGGCGCAAGCACTGGGCCGAGCGCTTCGGCACGGCGCCCGTGCTGCCCACGACGCGCGCCGAGATGGACGCGCTCGGCTGGGACAGCTGCGACGTCGTGCTCGTCACGGGCGACGCCTACGTCGACCATCCGAGCTTCGGCATGGCCATCATCGGGCGGGTGCTCGAAGCTCAGGGGTTCAAGGTCGGTATCATTGCCCAGCCCGATTGGCGCAGCACGCGCGATT
>Ga0265339_10001673_pt1 | contig 16383 bp, 11 predicted proteins | sample 4CB219metaG_FD_202085 | JGI IMG/M metagenome (GOLD analysis project Ga0265339, IMG submission 202085) | Rhizosphere microbial communities from Carex aquatilis grown in University of Washington, Seatle, WA, United States - 4-CB2-19 metaG | ecosystem: Host-associated > Plants > Roots >... | reverse complement strand
CGACCACCTGCTGGTTCGCAAAGAACCTAACGTGCCCCCCAAGGCCGTTTTGGACGTCCGCAACCTGACGCACCCCTTGGGGCAGGCGCCGGGCCAGCAACTGCCCAACTTCGACGCCCCGGACAGCGTGCTGGGCAACGTGGTTTCTGTCGGCAGCGTGCTGCTATCCGGCTCCGATAAGATGCACGCCATCGGCGCTAGCGTGCATGAGTACGTCCGCGAGACCTACCTCAGCCGCGATCGACGGGCCACCTATATGGAGGCAGTCCTGTCCACTCAGCCGCTGAAGCTCAACTCACTGGCCGCCGTCGCGGAGATTCAAAAAGAGGCCCAGGCCGCCGCTGCTGAACAACTCGCCAAACTGCCGAACGCGCCCGCCGTGGACGTGTACATGGCCGGTCCCACGGCGGAGATGGACGCCACCCGCGAGGTCACGCAGCGTGACTTCTACACGGTGGCCGCCCTGGTGCTGGGCGTTATCGCGATCATGATCCTCATGCTCCTGCGCGACGCCTTGCTCGCGGCGTGGATGCTCGGATCGACCATACTGAGCTACTTCGCCACGCTGGGGCTGTGCAGCCTGGTGTTCGTCACTTTCGGTCAGTACAACGGCCTGGATTGGAAGCTCGAGATATTCCTGTTCGTGGTCATGGTGGCGGTGGGGCAGGACTACAACGTCTTCCTTGCCACGCGACTGGTGCAGGAACGCGCCACCGGAGTCGATGCCCGGCAGGCCGCCAGGCGCGCCACCATCGCAACCGGCCCCGTCATCTCCTCCTGCGGCCTGATCATGGCCGCCACACTGGGCAGCCTGATGGTTGGCGAGCTGGCGCTACTGGTCCAACTGGGCTTTGCCCTCGCCCTGGGCATGCTGATCGACACGTTCGTCATCCGCCCGCTGCTCCTGCCCGCGTTCTGCGCCCTGACCGGCCACACCGGCAAACCCAACCGCTGGCTGCACTGATCGCGGCCGATCAGAGGTGAGAGGATAGAGGTTAGAGGTGAGGCTCCGCGAGGCGTGGCTCTAGAGCGAATGCCAAAAGTCTTTTCTGAAATCACACCGATGGACGCAAAGATCCTCTACGGGCGCTCTGCTGTCTTCAGCCGCGGTAGCGGCTAAGACGGAAAAGACTTCTGGCAAGCACTCTAGACAATTATCTGCCCTGAGCCGCCTTGGCAAACTCTTCTGGGGTGACTCCGGCTTGTCGCAGCGTACCGCGGAGGGTGCCGATAGCGAGTTCTTTGTGCAGAGGGATTACACAGCCCTGTTCGCCGCGACGCATGACGACGTGGCTACCGCGCTGGCGAGCCCTGTGAAACCCCAAATGCTCTAAGACGCGGATCGCGTCTTCACCGGAAATGCGAGGCAGCTTAGGCATCGACGGCGACCTCGAACGTCGTTACCAGTGGACGCGAAGTCTCCTGCAGGGGAAATTCTTCCAAGTACAGTTCAGTGGCTTCCTGCAGGTTGCGGATCGCTTCTTCGATTGTGGATCCTTGGCTCACGGTGCCAACTTCCGGACAATCCGCAACGAACAAGTCGCCCTCCCTGTGGACTACCGCGGTCAGTGTTCTGGTCATGCTGTCACCTTGATGACAGTATATTCCAAACCCAATAAGAACGGCAATGACCATACGGCTATGGGCAGGACCTTTCACCTCTGACCCGATGTGTTCGCCCTAACAAACTACGAAAAACATCTTGCACGTCTGCCTGTCCGGAGCCTAGGATAGGCTCATGGATGCACGAGGGTTTATTCGGGAATTGATGGCTGACCGGCGGTATCGCGGGCAGATTGTGCATGTGCGCGAGATACCGGCCAGGCCGGCCCAATTTGCCGCGCCGGCGGCTACTGTCGATGAGGCCATCTGGTCCACGCTGCGGCGGATGAACATCCATCAGCTATACACGCACCAGGCGGCGGCGGTGGATGCTGCCTTGGGGGGCAAGGACCTTGTTATCGTCACCGGTACGGCCAGCGGCAAGACGCTGTGCTACAACCTGCCGGTGGTTCAGACGCTCCTGGGCAACCCCGACGCCAGGGCCCTGTACCTTTTTCCGACCAAGGCCCTGGCGCAGGACCAGCTTGGCACGCTGCAGAGGCTGGCCAAGAGCGAGGGCGAGATGCCCGCGGGACTCATGGGCCAGACGCCCGCCATACGCGGGTTGGCGGACGTCCTCAAGCCTGCGGTGTACGACGGCGATACGCCCGCTCATAACCGCAACAAGATCCGTTCCGACGCCAGTGTTATCCTCACCAATCCCGACATGCTCCACGTGGGCATCTTGCCGTATCACGCCAAGTGGCACGATTTCCTGCGGAACCTGCGGTATATCGTCGTCGACGAACTGCATACCTACCGCGGCATCTTCGGCAGCCATGTCGCCGGCGTACTGCGGAGGCTCTTGAGGCTGTGCGAACACTATGGCTCACGGCCGCAGGTCATCTGCTGCTCGGCGACCATCGCCAATCCCATGGAATTGGCGGGTAAGCTCACCGGCCGCGAGGTGGAGCTGATCGACAACGATGGCAGCCCGCGGGGCCGCAAGTACTTTGTGTTGTGGAACCCGCCGCTGCTGGACGACGGCCTCAGTCGCCGCTCGGCGAACGTGGAGGCAATGGAACTGCTGGTAGACCTGGTCCGCCGGCGCACGCAGACCATCGTCTTTGGCAAGGCCCGCATCGTGACGGAACTGCTGTACAAGTACGCCTGCGAGGCCCTTGCCGGCGAGGGCGACCTGGCCAGGCGGATCAGGCCGTACCGCGGCGGTTACCTCGCCAACGAGCGGCGCGAGATTGAGCACGCATTGTTCAGCGGGCACCTGCTGGCGGTGGCGGCCACCAACGCCCTGGAGCTTGGCATCGACATCGGGGCCCTGGACGCGGCTATCCTGGTGGGCTTCCCGAATACGATCTGCAGTACCTGGCAGCAGGCGGGGCGGGCCGGACGCACCAGCCAGGACAGCCTGGTCTTCCTGGTAGGCTACAACGAGCCGATCGATCAATACCTCATGCGGCACCCCGAGTATCTCTTCGGCGCCAGCCACGAGCACAGCGTCATCGACACGCAAAACCCGCACATCCTGGGCAGCCAGTTGAGTTGTGCGTGCTTCGAAAAGCCCCTGACCGCCGCCGACGAGCGGTACTTTGGCCCGCTGGTGATGCACATCGCGGATATCCTCGCCGAGGAAGGCCAGGCAAAGCCAATCGACGGGCGGTACTACTGGCGGACCAGCGAGTTTCCGCAGAAGGGCGTCAACCTCCGCCTGGTGAGCACGGACACCTTCGCCATCGTGGATGTGACGGGCAAGAGCAGTGTGAGCGGGGCGTCTGGTGGCGCGGCTGCGGCGTCTGCAGCCGTGGCGAAGGCCGATGAACCCTCGGATGCCCCGTCCGGCAATCTGCCTCGCGAGTATCAGCAGGCACAGAAGACGCCGCGGCCGGAGGAACACGGTAAGGTCATTGGCAACGTCGACGCCATTTCCGCCGTCGAACTGGTCTATCCAAACGCCATTTATCTGCACGAGGGACGGAGTTTCCTTGTGAAGAAGCTCGACATGGAGGCGCGCCTGGCATTCGTCGAGCCGGCCGTCGTGGACTACTATACTCAGCCGGTGCTGGCCAATTCCTGCCGGCTGTTCGACCCCACCGAGCGAAAGCCCTACGCCCAGGGTGAGATGTTCTACGGGCCGGCCGAGGTCACGTGGCAGACCACCGCGTTTCGCAAGGTGAAATACTACACAATGGAACTGGTTGGCCAAGCCGATCTGGACCTACCCGCCCAGAACCTGCCGACGACGGCCATGTGGTACGTGCCCCCCGAGGCCATGCGTAACGGCCTGAAGGCCGCTGGCTTCAATCCGATCGAGGCGATGATCGGAGTGCGGAACCTGATGCTATCGAGCCTGCCCACACTCGCGATGTGCGACCGTCGTGACATCAGCGGGATGATCGACCACGCAAACCTAGGCCAGCCGACAATTGTCATCTACGACCGTTATACTGGCGGGCTTGGGTTCAGCCAGCGCGGGTACGAGCTCATCGACGACTGGCTAGAGATGTGCAAGCTGATCGTGCTGGACTGCCCGTGCGTCGAAGGCTGCCCCAGTTGCGTAGGCCTGGCCAACCTCCGCCCGCCGATCCATCACGACCCGGACCTGAGCGCCGGCTACGCGGTGCCCAACAAGGAAGCAACGATCGTGATGCTGCAGATGCTCAAAGCAGCCACAAGCCACAAGCCACAAGCCACTAGCCACAAGCCACAAGACACAAGCCACAAGACACAAGCCACAAGACAAGACCGCGCCGAGGGAGAGCAGACGTCAATACGAGCCCGGAGCGGCAGCGACGGGTCGCGAAACGGCAAGACCAAAGGACCTCACTCGTTGCGACAGTATGATTAATGTTCTCGATAATCAGGTACAAGTGCTCAGGCGAGGTAGCCTTCCTATCTGGGCGCGCAAAAAAAGATTGCCGTCGACTTGGTGTCGGCTGGCAATCTTTTCATAATAGCGGTCGTTTCTCAGGCCATCAGGCTCATGGATGAGGAGCTGGCCACCTGTTGCAGCCAACTGGTGGTTTCATCCTTTGAGAGCATACCATCGTCGTTGGCATCGGCGTTCTGGTAGAGCTGGGTCACATAGTTCAGCAGTCCTTGCGTCGGCGTACTGTTGCCGTTGCCGTCCATGCCGTTGTTCTGCCCAATGCTCTTCTGGAAAGCGTCCCACTCGGTTGCGGAGATCTTTCCGTCTTTGTCGGTATCGAGCTTGTCGAAGAGTTTGGTCGTCGAGTCGTTGCCGGCCGTCGTAGCGGCTGGCCCGCTCTGGTCAAACAAGGTTTGGAACTCGGACTTCGAGATGGAACCATCGCCATCTGTGTCTACGTCGGACAGTTGCTTGCCCGAGAGATGATGGTGATGGCCATGGCCATGCAACTGCTGGATATTCTGCTGGAAAGAACCCCATTCGCTTGACGAAATCTTCCCGTCGCCGTCACTGTCGAGTTTGGCGAAGAATTTCGCGGCTCTCGAATCGGTACTGGAGGAATCGTTGGCGGACACGGTTTGTCCGAGAGTAGCCTCCAATTCGGTCTGCGATATGGAGCCGTCGCCGTCTGTGTCGATATCAGAAAACTTCTTGCTCGCTAAGCGGGCGCCGCCTCCGGGGCGGCTAAGGCCAAACAGGCCTTGCATGGTATTCCCGCCATAAGCGCTGGATACTGCACTTACGTCCATAGTGTTCCTTTCAAAGATAAATCACCAGCCCCCTGTATGTCAGGCCGGGCTTACAGCCTGGGGCGCTTAATAGAGAGTGTGCCTGACGCATCCTGACCGCCTCAGCGGCCTGGCAATGCGTCAGGCACCGGCGAGTTCTTGCTGGCCGTTGTGGCCAGGCACCACCGGTGCATTCGAGGCTCTTGCATGGAAACTGGTCTCCAAGTTAGTCGCCCCCGCCAGGCAGCCATGTGCGCGCACGGGTTGCGGTCCTGTGCATCGCCTTGGCGCAAGCGACGGCAAATGGCCAGCAATACATGTGCCAAGGCACTTAGTTAATGTAGGTTGAGTGCCAGAAGTATTAGCAAGCACAAGTCTTGCGCCTCTTTTTGCTGATGTCCCAGAGGACATTTGAACAACGGTCAATAAAGGCAAACCGGAAGAAGCTTCCTATTCCATCACCGTTCGTAAGACCAAACTGCCTGTCGAGCTTGCCTTTGGCAGTGCGTTAGTTACAATATCTTCTTCTTGAAACGCGAGCACGAAACTCCACAACGAGCATCAGGAGCACCATGAGCAAGTTTGACATTATCTGTGCTGGACACATTTGTTTTGACGTGATTCCCGCGCTGAACGCGCCGGCTGCGGGGACGTGGTTTGAGTCGCTGATCCCGGGCAAGCTGATTGACGTTGGTGACGTGACTGTCTCCACCGGCGGGCCGGTGAGCAACACTGGCATCGGGCTGATCAAGCTGGGCGTCAAGACCGGCCTGATGGGCAAGGTCGGCGACGACTTCTTCGGGCACGCGGTGGTCGAGCGGCTCAAGCCCTACGGTGCCGATCAGAGCATGACGGTCGTCAAGGGCGAGAGCACCAGCTACACCGTCGCACTGGCCCCGCCCAAGGTCGACCGCATCTTCCTGCACAATCGCGGCGCGAACAACACCTTCGGCGTTGACGACGTCAACTATGACATCGTGTCACAGTGCAAGCTTTTCCACCTGGGCTACCCGCCGTTGATGAAGCACCTGTACTCCGATGGCGGCCGCCAGCTCACCGAGATCTTCAAGCGGGCCAAGGCCACCGGCGTGACCACCAGTTGCGACATGGCCCTGCCCGACCCCAACGCCGAGGCCGGCAAGGCAAACTGGGACGCCATCCTCAAGAACACGCTGCCATACGTGGACCTGTACCTGCCCAGCGTCGAAGAGACGCTGTACATGCTCGACCAGGATAAGTTCTGGGCCCGCAAGAAGCAGGCCGCCGGCAAGGATGCACTGGACTTCATCACCGTCGACGACTGCGAAGAGGTCGCCGACAAGTGCATACAGTACGGCGCCAAGGTCGTCATCCTCAAGAGCGGGCATCTGGGCATGTACTTCCGCTCGGCCGACAAGAGCAAGTTCACCAACTTCGGGCGCCTGGCCCCCAAGGACACGACCAATTGGTCCGGTCGCCAGTTGTGGGAGCCGGCCTTCCACGTGGAGACGGTCGCCTCGGCCACCGGCTCGGGCGACAGCGCGATCGCTGGCTTCCTCAGTGCGTACGTTCGCGGGCTGAATTGCGAGGACGTCATCCGCTACGCGTGTGCTGTGGGCGGCTTCAACGTCATGGTCTTCGACGCCGTCAGCGGCATCAAGAGCTGGGATGAGACCACCGCCGCCATTAAGAACTGGGACAAGAACCAAGTGCCCATCAAGTCGGCCGGCTGGAAGTTCGACGCCGCCCGCCGCCTGTGGGTCGGCCCCAAGGACTCGGTGCTGAACTAACCCACGTGCGATAACAGGACAGACGATTACAAACGCCCACGGAAAGCTTTCCGTGGGCGTTGCTCATTAGGCGCGGATCATCCGCGTGTCCAATTCGTCACGAGCTTGCGATTGAAGACCTTTTCGAGCAGGTCAGCCTTGGCGTGCGCATCGGTGTCCTCGGTCTGCCATGGCCCACGGGCGGTGATTTCCAGAGTAATCGTATCGTCGGACACCTTGGCGTCGATCTGTTTCACGCGGCTGGCGTGAGACTGGTCCAGGCCGTCGGCGACGCGCAGGATTGCAGCCAGTATGCGGACGGTCTTCTGGTCTTGCTTGTCCAGCGAGGCGTAGGGCTGGTGTCGCTTTGAGGGCAGGGCCTTGCGGTGGTAGCGGGCCACGCAGGCCACCGTTGTGCGGTTCGGCTCCTCCAGCGGCAGATCGTGGGCTTCCATGATCATCGCCATTGACGCCTTGTGATGCCCCGGCCCGCCTCTTGCCCAGCCGATGTCGTGCAGTGTCGCGGCCAGTTCCAAAATCAAACGTTGCGGGCCGCCCAGGCTGTGCAGCGGCGCCAGCTGGTCAAATAGCCTAAGAGCCAGCTTGGTGACTTGGTCTGTGTGGGGCTGGTCATACCCGGCGGACTTGGCGAGTTCACGGGCGGCGATAAGCGGATCGGTAGAGTTGCTTGTGCTCTCACGCGGGCGAGACTCCCGCGACACATTAGACGTCTGCGTTGCGCTGGTCACACTACTGAGGCTGCGGCCTTGGATGAACATCTGCGCGAACGTCTCAGGCAGCTTGTGGCGGCGGACGGCGTCGACGGTGCGATCGACGTCGTACGGGAGGCGGTAGTGCTTAACACGCAGTGTCCGCGGGCCGATTGTCAGCATGGCGTAGCAGGCGGCGGGGTTGCCGTCGTCGGGCCTGCCGACGCTGCCCGTGTTGATGAACCACACGCCCTGGACCTGCTTTACGAACGGCACGTGCGAATGGCCGAAGATGACTATGTCCGCCTTGGCGATGGCGGCAAGCTCGCGGAGGCGTGATTCGGGTGTCTCGGGAACAAGGTGCTCGTCGACTGATACGGGGCTGCCATGACACAGCAGCACCCGTCGGCCCGCCACCTCCAGCCGTGCCTCGGTCGCCAGGCCGGCCAGGTATCGGCGGTTGTCCTTCGACAACTGCTCCAGGGCCCAGGAGAACGCGATGTCCTTGCCGGGCGTCTTGGCCTTCTTACGTGCGGGGTCGAGCGTCTTGATATCGTAGTTGCCCGCGATGCTGGTGACTGCGTCGTTGCTGCGCAGGAGCGTAACGACCTCGTCGGGGAATGGGCCATACCCCACGAAGTCGCCAATGTTCCACACCCGCCGGGGCCCGCGTCGCCGGATGTCGGCAAGCACCGCCTCCAGGGCCGGCAGATTCCCATGTACATCACCAATCAAAGCTATTCTCATGCAAACCTCTGACTAAAGTCTACGCGGTACGAGCCCGGGGCGGAAGTGATGGGTTAAAGAAGACAACAGAAGAAGAAACAGCGGACTTGGGACTAGGTGTTGGAGACTCGAATCTGGGTCTGGATATGGGTCATCAAAGCCCTGGCATTGCAATGCCAGGGTTGATGGCGCCAAGCCTCGCACTGTTTCACTGCCACATTTTGCGAAGAGCCAAGCCCGATCCATACGCAGGCGCCGATCCACCAAATCCCAAACACCAAGTCCCGATTCGCGATGCTATTTCCTCTGTTACCCCGGCGTTTCCACGCCTTGTGCCTCCATGCGAATTGCCCCCAGTGGCAATGTGGGTGGTTTAACGCAGGCCAGCGATCGATAGGCCCTCATGTAGCGGCGGGCCAGTCCAGAGGATGTATAGGCCTTGGCCCGCGCTGCCGCCCGCCCGGCCATCTCCGTACGCAGGGCATTATCGCGTATGATCGCCTCGATGGCCTTGGTCAGAGCCGAACTGTCCGCGGGAGGCACGTACAGAGCTGCGTCGTCCCATATCTCTCGCAGCGAGGGGATGTCCCCAAGCACCAGCGCACACCGCGACTGGGCCGCCAGCAACGCCGATCGACCAAAGGCTTCGAACCTCACCGGCAGTGCGAAGATCGACGCCCGCCCGATCCAGTGCCTCAGACCCGGATCGCACAGTTGGCCCAGGCAGACCGTGTGGTCGTGCCGCAACGCATGGCCCAGCGGGTGGCGGTCCTCGCCCGCGATATACACCGGCCATTCGATCTGCTTTGCCGCCTGGTCGAGGGCCTGGACTTCCAATGCTTCGTCCCACAGGTCGCCCGCCGACATGACCAGCGGCTCCTTGGGACAATCCAGGGCAGTGGCCTGGCCTCGTGCATGTGGAATAATCTGCGTTCGTCGCGGCCGGCCGTAGTGCTCCGTCAGTTCCGACAGCATTGCCCGCGTGGGCGCGACGGCCATGTCGGCGGCCTGCAAGCCGGCGGCCACCTCGCGATTGTATCGCTCGTAGCAGGCGGGGGGATCCTGCCCCCTGACCGTTCGCCACCAGGCCGGCAAGCATTTGTGTGCCACCACCAGGCGACGGGACTTCCAGGCCAAGGTAGCATGGCAGTAGCCGTTGAGGTGCACCACGTCAGGCTGGAATTGGCGTTCCAGGCCCAGCAGCCAATCGCGGGCCGCAGGCATGTCCGACCACGGGTCCTGGGCCCATTCGGATTGAAATTCCCCCACCACGAGCGTGGCCCCGAACTTAGCGGCGGCAGCCTTCTGCTGCTGTGATGGCGGCTGACCGATGCAGGCCAGCACGAACTCGACGTCGCATCGCCGCGTGGCCTGCAGCAGGTCCAGTGTGTACGGCCAGACACCCCCGACCGCCTCGGTCGTCATGAGGATTCTCATACCGATCCCCCCTTGCAAGAGCCCCCAATTATGCGAAGTCGCCCCCCCGGCGAGATAATCCGGATGCCCCTTATACGAGCCCTCGAATCGTCCTAATTATAGTCGCGAAATACACGTTTAGCGAACGATGAGCGGTGAGGAATGAGCGATGGGAAAAGCTGTCATAAAAGCATCTGGAAATGCGTCAAGACGGGAGGCGAGGATTGTTTTCTGCTACGTCGTCCGAACGCACCAAGAAACGCGATGGTCGCCTTGGCTGTCGGCGCTGTTCGAACTTGCAGGGACGCGATGGTCACCTTGGCTTTCAGCGTTGTTCGAATAGTCAAGACGCGCAGGGTCGCCTTGGCTGTCGGCGCTGTTCGCAAAGGCAGGACGTGATGTGCATTCAATGCAGGGGCGCAGGGAGCGATATTCGTTCGTTACGGATTATCAAGGTTGGACCCCTTGGTGAGTCTTGCCCGTGCGAACAGCGCCGACAGCCAAGGCGACCATGCGAGTCCTGACTGCTCGAATAGGGACGTCCTACTTCGCAATCGCCTCGGTCTCCACCAACTCTCTTTCCTCTGACGGCGCCTGCCGTGTGCGGCCGCCGAGAATCATTCCCAGGGCGAATGTCAGGAGCGTGCCGATCACTATCGACCAGCCCCAGGCCAGGGGGATGATCTTTGGTTCATCTGCAGGCGCAGGCATGCTGGTCAGTCCAAAAAAGTTCTGCAGGCCCACCGGGCCGTAGTTGCACAGGAACAGCATCACCACCATCGCCAGGCTGCTGATCAGCATGGCTGCGATGTTGCCGCGGTTGTTGCCGTATTTTGTAAGGATGCCCAGCAGGAATACGCCCAACAGAGCCCCGCCGGTGACAGAGATTATCTGGAAGGCGAACCACAGCAAGTTATCCACCCCGCGACAAAGCGTCGCAAGCCCTGCCAGCACCAGGCCGAAACCCGCAATCGCTGCGCGAGAGACCCACAAGTAGTGCCGTTGCGAGCGGTTCTTTGCCATCAACGGGCGATAGATATCCATCACGAACGAACTGGAGAGCGAACTAAGAGGGGAGTCGATGCTTGCCAGAAGGATTGCCGACAGCATCAAGCCCTTGAGCCCCATCGGCACGGCCACTGCGATGAACGCTGGGAACACATCATTGGCGCCGACGCCGCTGTTGAACCGATTAATATCCGCCATTGTTTGCGGGAACTGCTGGAAAAATACAAACATTACGGTGCCCAGCAGTGAATATAGTAGCACAATGGCCAGAGCTGCGACGATGGTGGCAAGGATGGCCTTCTGGCTGCCGCGCCGCGTCTCGACGGTCAACAGGCGCTGTACCATCTCCTGATCGGTACCGAAAACTGCCAGCCCCACGAAGAAAGCAGAGGACATGCCGACCCAGAAACCTGTCTGGGCACTGAGATCCCAGTTGAAGTTGAACACGCTTAGGCGGCCGGCGTCGTGCGCCGTCTGCCAGAAGTGCCCAACTCCCCCCGGAATCTGGCACAGGCCCCAGATGGCCACAGCCAGGCCGGCACCGTAAAAAACGATAGACTGGTATGCCCCAGTCCACACGACGGCCTTTACGCCGCCGACCCCGATAAACACGATGCTCACCACCGTGAACAGGAGCAGCGCTTGCCAGAACGTCCAACCCAGTATTATCGACACTGCAATGCATGTGGCTGTGAGGCGCACGCCAGAGCCCAGCATACGAGTCACGAAGAAAAACAGCGATCCCGCATACTGCGACGCCGGGCCGAAACGTTCACGCAGGTACTGGTAAATGCTTGTGCAGTTGTGCTTGAAGAATACCGGCAGGAACAGAAAAGCCACCAGGACTTTCGCGGCTGCAGACCCAATGAAGAACTGCAGGTACTGAAGGTTCTTCATGCCTTGACCGGGTACGATCACGATGGTGACGGCCGATACTTCCGTGGCCACAAAAGCCAACGCCGCCACGAGAAAAGGGATCTTCCTCGAGCCTAGGAAGAAGTCGTCGAGATTCTTTTCTTTTCGTCCGACGATGAAGGCAATGACAAACAATCCCGCCACAGCAGCGCCAACAATCAGCATATCCAGCAAGGTCAGCGAGCCGGCTAGCGGTGCGCTTGACATGATCTCATCCATGAGAGGCTCCTTGTGCCCCGGAGTATACCATCTTGGCAGGATGAAAGTGACGGCAAGAGGATTGAAATTAACGCTGAGGTAACAGAGGGAACAGAGGTAGAAGAAACTGATTCTCTTCTTTACCTCTGCTTCCTCTGTTACCTCAGCGTTACATCTCGTTCTTGAATGTCAGAGCCGCCCGCAGTTGACCGCTGGACTGTTTGAGCAGTTTCCGTGCGGTGGGGGCGTCCACGTCTCGCAGGTGCATGAGGATTGCGGTCTTGGCGTGGCCATCGGCTTGATCAAGGAGCTTGGCGGCCCGGGCCTTAGGGGCTCCGGTGGCGGCTACTACAATCCGCACCGCGCGGTCGCGGAGCTTGGCGTTGGTGGCCCGCAGGTCCACCATGAGGTTGCCATACACCTTGCCAATGCGAATCATCGCCGCCGTCGTCAGGGTGTTCAGGACCAGTTTGGTAGCCGTGCCAGCCTTCATCCTGGTCGAACCTGTCACCACCTCGGGCCCGACCACGGGGTTGAGCACGATGCCGGCGGGGATGTGTCCCTTGGCCTCTGGGGAGCATGTGATAAGTGCGGTGGCGGCGCCAAGCTCTCGGGCGTATACAAGTGCTCCGCGGACAACCGGCGTGACGCCGCTGGCGGCGATGCCGACCACTGTGTCCCGCTCGCCCAGCTTGCGTTTCTTGAGTTCCGCCACGGCGGCGTTGGGATCGTCCTCCGCCCCCTCGATCGACCGCACCAGCGCCCGCGGCCCACCGGCGATGATGCCTTGCACCATCGTCCGCTTCACCCCGTAAGTCGGTGGGCACTCGCTGGCGTCCAGCACGCCAAGGCGTCCGCTCGTGCCGGCACCCACATAAAACAGCCGTCCGCCACGCTGGAAACGCTCGACTATCACGTCCACGGCACGGGCTATGTCCTTGGCGCACTTCGCGACGGCTGGGGCGATGAGCATGTCCTGCTTGTTGATGAGGCGGACGATGCCCAGCGAGTCCAGGCGGTCAATGCCCTCGCTGGCGCGGTTACGACGTTCGGTGGTGAGTTTGGATCGGTCCATGGTTCAAGACGAATGCGAGCGCGATTGACGGATCAAGCGGATTAACGGGTCAGACAAACATAATGAACTAATCTTTTAATCCGCTTTATCCATTAATCGCGCTCGTCTTGGTTTCGTTCGCACTGATTCGCTGAAGCAACCAGCCCCTTAGCATCAGTCCGCTACCCGGATCGCCTTGGACCCGATGTCGTGACGGTAGTACGCGCCCTTCCACTGGATCTTGGCGCACGCCTCGTATGCCCGTTTTTGGGCGTCGGCGATCGTGTCGCCCAGGGCGGTTACGCCCAGTACGCGCCCGCCGGTGTTAACCAGTTTGCCGCCGGACATACTCGTGCCTGCGTGGAAGACCTTGACGTCCTTGAGCAGGTCCGCGTCGCCAATGCCGGTGATCTCGAAGCCCTTCTCGTAGTCACCCGGATAGCCGCCGCTGGACATGACCACGCAGATGGCTGGACGCGGGTCCCACTCGATGGTGACCTCGTCCAGGCGGTGCTCGACCACGGCGAGCATGAGCTCCACGAGGTCGCTCTTGAGTCGCATCATCAGCGGCTGGCATTCGGGGTCGCCAAAGCGGCAGTTGAACTCGATGACCTTTGGCCCGCCCGGCGTGAACATCAGTCCGGTGTACAGTACGCCCTCATAGCGGCCGAAGTCGCGACGCATGGCGTCCACGATCGGCACGAGGATCTCGCTCTGGATGCGGCTCATCATGCGGTCGTCGATGATCGGCACTGGGCTGTACGCACCCATCCCGCCGGTGTTGGGCCCGGTGTCGCCATCGCCGATAGGCTTGTGGTCCTGCAGCGGCTCGCACACGTAGATGCTCTTGCCGTCAACCAGGGCCAGCACTGTGGCCTCCTGCCCCGTTAGCATCTCCTCGATGACCACGGTCTTGCCCGCAGCCCCGAACGCGCCCTGCTCCATCATCTCTTCCAGGGGCTTGATCGCCTGGTATGGCTCGGGGCAGACAACCACGCCCTTGCCCTTGGCCAGGCCCGATGCCTTGACGGCCACCCCGTGCTCGCGGGACAGGACGTAGTCCTTGGCGGCCTGCAGGTCGGTGAAGATGCGGGCCTCCGCGGTCGGCACGGAGGCGGCTCGCATGAGGTTCTTGGAGTATGCCTTGTCGGCCTCGATTCGGGCGCCGTCCTTGGAGGGGCCAAAGCACTTGATGCCGGCCTCGCGAACGGCGTCGGCCAGTCCGTTGGCCAGCGGCTCCTCGGGCCCGACGACGACCAGGTCCACGCCGTTCTCCTTGGCAAACTTGATCAAGGCGGGCGTGTCGTTATCTGCAATGGGCACGCAGTGGGCGTGCTGCTCGATGCCCGGATTACCCGGGGCTGCGTACAGCACCTCGCACAGGGGGCTCTGGGCCATCTTCCACGCCAGGGCATGCTCACGCCCGCCGCCGCCAACCAGCAGAATCTTCATCGTGTGTCCTTTACGTTGCAGTCCGATTAACGCCCGTGAAATGGACGTCTCTATCGCGAAGTGGGCAGTTTACTGTAATGCGGTGCGATTTTCCACAGTGGGGCGATAGTTGCTTGTCCATTCAAAGAACTTGAGAGTAGCATGGTATATAAGTTCAAGATGAAAGCACCGAGCCCGCAAGACCTCGGAAGCGCGGAGTTCTGCCTCTGTGATCTCTGTGCCTCTGAGGTGAAGCGAGTCTGCGGAATCGCAAGCGATTTAAAGGTGTGAGTGATGACAATACCTGCTGCCCAAAACCAGTCGCATGTCGTTGCCTTCATGGACATCGGCACCAACTCTATCCGCATCCTGATCGTGCGGGTAAACCCGAACCATTCCTACTCCGTGCTGACCCAGCAGAAGGAAGTAGTCCGCCTGGGTGGTGGCGAGTTCCCCACGCGCCATATGCAGGCCGATGCCATGAACCGCGGCGTCCTGGTCTGCTCCAAGTTCGTCCAGATGGCACGGTCATTTGGTGCAAGCGAGATCGTCGCCGTCGCCACATCCGCCAGCCGCGATGCCGAAAACCGCGACAAATTCCTTCTCCGCCTCCGCAAGGAGGCCGGCCTGGATGTCCGCGTCATCAGCGGCAAGGAGGAGGCGCGACTGATTTACCTCGGCGTCTCCAGCGGTCTGTCGCTGGGCAATAGACAGGCGGTCTTCATCGATATCGGCGGCGGCAGCACCGAGATCATTGTCGGCGACGAGCACCAGCACCACTACCTCGACAGCCTCAAGCTTGGCGCCATTCGCCTGACCTCTACCTGCCTGAAGCTAAACGATCCAAGTCCGGTCAGGCGGCCCAAGTACAAGCTCCTCCAGCAGGAGGTCAAGAACGCGTCCGCCGTTACCATTGGCCACGTCAAGAAGTACCACCTGGACCTGGCCATCGGCTCCAGCGGCACGATCGTTAACCTGGCGGAGATTGCCAGCCGGCAGTTTAACGGCCGTCCACTGCAGCGCGACGACGTGCTCACGCACACGCAGCTCAAGGCGGTGGTCAGGCGACTGTGCGGGCTTACCCTCGCGCAGCGCCGCCGCGTGCCGGGGATCAACCCCGAGCGGGCGGATATCATCGTTGCCGGGGCGGCGGTGCTGGACACGCTGATGGCCGAGTTGGGCCTCAGTGAGATCCTGGTAAGCGACCGGGGACTGCGTAACGGCATGCTGGCAAACTACCTCTCGCGGAGCGAGTCGGCGGGGCTGCTGGAACAGATGTCCGTTCGCGAGCGCAGCGTGCTGCTGCTGGGCCGTGCGTGCGGATTCGACGAGACCCACGCCCGCCACGTGGGTGAACTGGCTACGCAGCTATTCGACAGCGCCGCCAAGATGGGTCTGCACACCATGACCCCTACGCAGCGGGAACTGCTTAACTATGCAGCCCTGCTGCACGACATCGGCGTGTTCCTGTCGTTCGTGAATCACCAGGACCACACGTATTACCTCATTCGCAACAGTGAACTCTTGGGCTTCGACCAGACCGAGATCCAGATCATTGCCGCCGTCGCCCGCTACCACCGCAAGGGCTTCCCCTCGGCACAAAAGGAAGAGATGCAGCACCTGGACAAGGCGAGCCAGAAGGCTGTCAGCCAACTGTGCGTGTTCCTTCGCCTGGCCGAGGCCTTGGACCGCAGCCACGCTGCCATGGTCCAGCAAGCCTCTTTCAAGACCAATGGTCGGCAAGGGGTGCGGCTCCGCGTTCGGTCAGCGGCCGAGGCGACGCTGGAACTCTGGGGTGCGATGAACCACGCCAAGTACTTCAAAAAGGTCTTCCGCCGGGAGTTGACGGTCAAGACGTAATGGTCGGGCGCCCTTTAGTTTACAATCTACTAAGAATTCGGTAGTTCATGGCTCACCCTGAGGATGCGCACTGTCGGAATACTCCTAAACAGAAAAAAAGTAC
>Ga0265339_10001668_pt1 | contig 16396 bp, 15 predicted proteins | sample 4CB219metaG_FD_202085 | JGI IMG/M metagenome (GOLD analysis project Ga0265339, IMG submission 202085) | Rhizosphere microbial communities from Carex aquatilis grown in University of Washington, Seatle, WA, United States - 4-CB2-19 metaG | ecosystem: Host-associated > Plants > Roots >... | reverse complement strand
GACCGCCCAACCCCGCCCGTGCGCAGGTCCGAATCATTGCTCAATCAAGATCCGCCCGACGGCCGCGCGAACTTGATTGAGCAGTGATCCCCACCGGCGGGAAGGCCCGGGCGCACCGGGGCGCGACGCGGACACGCAACCTCGGGCCGTCGTCGCCGAAAAGGTCGCGATGCGCGGCAAGCAGCAGCTGGAGTTGCCGAGGGTCGGCGGGTGGGGCGGGAAGCGGGCGGGGGCTGGGCGGAAGCTCGCGGCGGAGTGGCGGAGCCCGGCGCATCGGGCGCGGCCCGCGCATGCGCGGCGGTGGCCGGTTCATGTGACGTTACGCGCGCGGAAGGCGCTGCCGTCGTTCCGCTCGACGCGGGTCTTCGCGTGCTTGCGCGCGTCGCGCGGCGGCGCACAAGGAGGCGTTTCGGGTCATTCACTTCTCCGTGCAGAGCGACCACCTGCACCTCGTCGTCGAGGGAGACGGCCGCCTGGCGCTCATCCGCGGCGTTCACGGCCTGGCCGTGCGGTGCGCCAAGGCGGTCAATCGGGCGGTCCGCAGGCGTGGTCCCGTCTGGGGCAGCCGCTATCATGCGCGCGCGCTTCGCAACCCGAGGGAGACGCGGCGCGGGCTCGTCTACGTGCTGCTGAACTTTCGCAAGCACCTGAGAGCGGCGCCCGCCATCGATCCGCGGAGCTCGGGTCCCTGGTTCGCGGGGTGGCGAGCGCCGAGGGCCCCGCCGACGCTCGGGAGCCCGGTCCTCGCGCCCACGACCTGGCTCGCGGCCGTCGGCTGGCGTTTCGCCGGTGGCGCGATCGGAATCGACGAGCGGCCGGGCCTCACGCCTCGGGCGCGAGCACGACGACGGTCTGGCCCGCGGTCACGAGGGCGCCCGGCTTCTGCGTGACGGCGACGACGCGGCCTGCGACGGGGGCGACGACGGGCGTCTCCATCTTCATCGTCTCCATGATGACGAGCTTGTCGCCGGCGGCCACGCGCGCGCCCTCCTTCGCGACGAGCTCCCACACGCTGCCGGTGACGGCGGACGGGACCTTCACGTAGTCGGCGGGCCACTCCTTCTCGCCGTCGCCGCCGGCCGCCGGCGGCGCGTCCGGCTCCTCCGGCAGCGGAGGCAGCGCGGACCAGCGCTCCCTCTCCTCGACGAACGCCTTCCGCTGCGTGGCGCGAAAGGCCTCGATCGACGGCGCGTGCTGCTCGAGGAAGCGGCGGTAGTCGGCGAAGCGGAACGTCGTCGGCTCGATGTCCAGGTGCGCGCGGCCGCGCGGGAAGTCGGCGCGGAACTGGAGCAGCTCGCGCTCGCTCACGGGGAAGAACCGGATCTGGTCGAAGAACCGCAGCAGCCACGGGTGGCCGGGCGCGAACTCGCGCGTCTCGTGGAAGCGGTTCCACATCTGGCAGGTGCGCCCCACGAACTGGTAGCCGCCAGGGCCCTCCATTCCGTAGACGCAGAGGTACGCGCCGCCGATGCCGACGGCGTTCTCGGGCGTCCACGTGCGCGCGGGGTTGTACTTCGTCGTCACGAGGCGGTGGCGCGGGTCGAGCGGCGTCGCGACGGGGGCGCCGAGGTACACGTCGCCGAGGCCGAGCACGAGGTACGTCGCGCCGTAGACGATCGCTCGCACCTCGTCGATCGACGCGAGGCCGTTGATGCGCCGGATGAACTCGATGTTGCTCGGGCACCAGGGCGCGTCGGGCCGCACCGACTGCGTGTACTTGCGGATCGCGAGCTGCGTCGCGGGGTCGTCCCACGACAGCGGCAGGTGGACGATGCGCGACGGCACCTCGATCGCGTCGGTGTCCGGCAGGCTCGCCTCCGCGCGCGTGATGAGCTCGAGCAGGTGCTCGCGTGGCAGCGCGCGGTCGTCGTAGTGGACCTGCAACGAGCGGATGCCGGGCGTGAGATCGAGGATGCCCGGAACACGGAGTCGCTTCAGGGACTCCGTGAGCGCGTGGACGCGGAAGCGCAGCGCGAAGTCGAGGGTGGCCGGCCCGAGCTCGCACAGGATGTTGGCGTCGCCGTCCTGGCGGATCACGAAGGCGGGCGCGGCGCCGCGCGCGGGCCGGTCCACGAGGATCGCCGTTCGCGACGACGGCGGCTCGCCGACGACCAGCGGCGCGGGCGCGGCAGGCGGCCGCAGCGTCTCGACGGCGCGCTCCTGGCGGGCGTGCATCGCGCGCGCGACCTCGAGCGTGACGGCACGAAAGCGCACCGTGTCCCCGGGCTTGAGCTGGCCGATCTTCCAGAGGTCGGCCTCGACGATCGTGGCCGGGCAGACGAAGCCGCCCAGGCTCGGGCCGTCAGGGCCGAGGATCACGGGCATGTCGCCCGTGAAGTCGATGGTGCCGATGGCGTAGGCGTTGTCGTGGATGTTCGACGGGTGCAGGCCCGCCTCGCCGCCGTCGGGGCGCGCCCAGCGCGGCTTGGGCCCGACGAGCCGCACGCCCGTGCGGCTCGAGTTGTAGTGGACGCGCCAGCGCGCCGAGAACAGGTCGGCGATGTCGTCGGGCTGGAAGAAGTCCGGCGCGCCGTGCGGTCCGTGGAGCACGGTGAGCTCCCACTCGGAGCGCAGCGGGGGCACGAGCTCGTCGGGCAGCTCGGCGGTGGCCGCCCCCACGGGAGCCTGGCCGCCCGGGCGGAGCACGTCGCCGGGCAAGAGCGCGCGCCCGCCGTGGCCGCCGAAGAGCCCCAGCGTGAAGGTGGCTCGGCTGCCGAGGTAGTGCGGCACGTCGAAGCCGCCCCGCACGGCGAGGTAGGCGCGGTTCCCAGGCCCGCGAACGGCACCCAGCCGCAGCACGGCGCCGGCCGCGACGGTGAACGCGCCGAAGCGCGGCGCCGCCTGCCCGTCGATCGTCGCCGCCATGTCCGCGCCCGTGAGCGCGACGGTGGCGGCCGTATGAAAGCGCAGCGTCGGTCCGACGAGCGCGCACTCGAGGCCGGCGGCGTCGGCCGGGTTGCCGACGAGCCGGTTGGCGAGCCGGAACGAGAGCGCGTCCATCGGGCCCGAGGGCGGCACGCCCACCTCCCAGTGGCCGAGACGTCCCGGCCAGTCCTGGATCGTCGTCTGCGTACCGCCGTCCAGCACCTCGATGGTCGCGGGCGTGTACGGGAAGTCGGCGAGCACGCCCGTGTGGACATCGCCCGAGACGAAGGCGGCCGCGTCGAGCACCTGCAGCAGGTAGTCGCGGTTGCTCTCGATCCCCGAGATGCGGCAGCGCGCGAGCGCCGCGACGAGCGCGGCCCGCGCTTCCTCGCGCGTCGCGCCGCGCGCGATGACCTTCGCGAGCATCGGATCGTAGTAGGGCGTCACCTCGGTGCCGCGATCGACCGCCGACTCGACGCGCACGTCCCCGGGGAAGGACACCTCGGTGAGGCGGCCGCAGGACGGCTGGAAGTCGCGCTTCGGGTCCTCGGCATAGAGGCGCGCCTGGATCGAGGCGCCCACGGCCCGCGGCGCGCGGGCCGCGAGGTCAGGCAGCTCGCCCGCGGCGAGCCGCACCATCCACTCGACGAGATCGATGCCCGTCACCTCCTCGGTGACGCCGTGCTCGACCTGGATGCGGGTGTTCACCTCGAGGAAGTAGTACGCGTGCGCCGCGGACGGCGTCGCGTCCAGCACGAACTCGACCGTGCCCGCCGAGCGATAGCTCGCGCCGCGTCCGAGCCGCGCGGCCGCCTCGAGCAGCCCCGCCCGCGTCGCCTCCGACAATCCCGGGGCGGGCGTCTCCTCGACGACCTTCTGGTTGCGCCGCTGCAGCGAGCAGTCGCGCTCGCCGAGGGCGAGCACCGTCCCCGCGCCGTCGCCGAAGATCTGGACCTCGACGTGACGCGCGCGCGTGACGAGCTTCTCGAGGTAGAGCCCCGGCTGCTTGAAGTGCGCGCGCGCGAGCCGGTCCACGGCGTCGAAGGCCGCGACGAGCTCGGCCTCGTCGGCGCAGCGGCGCATCCCGATGCCGCCGCCGCCCGCCGTGCTCTTGAGCATGACGGGGTAGCCGATGACCGCTGCCGCCTTCAGCGCCTCGCCGACTCCTGGGAGGATGCCCGTGCCCGGCAGGAGCGGCACGCCGTTCTCGGCGGCGAGCGCGCGCGCCGTGTGCTTGAGGCCAAAGGCGCGCATCTGCGCGGGCGTGGGCCCGATGAAGGCGAGGCCGGCCGCCTCGACGGCGGCGGCGAAGTCGGCGTTCTCCGCGAGGAAGCCGTAGCCCGGGTGGATCGCCTCGGCGCCCGTCGCGCGCGCCGCCGCGATGATGACGTCGCCGCGCAGGTAGCTCTCGGCGGGCGGGGGCGCGCCGATCGCGACCGCCTCGTCGGCGGCGAGCACGTGCGGCGCCGACGCGTCCGCCTCGGAGTGAACGGCGACCGAGCCCACGCCCAGCCGGTGGAGCGTGCGGAAGATGCGCGTCGCGATGACGCCGCGGTTGGCGACGAGGACCTTACGGAACATGTAACCTCCGTGGCGCCGTCAAGGTGCCGGCCACACGAGCAGCCGGACCGGCGTGGGGTTGTAGGCGTTGCACGGGTTGTTGAGCTGCGGGCAGTTGGAGATGAGCACGAGCACGTCCATCTCCGCCTTCATCTCGACGTAGCGGCCGGGCGCCGACACGCCGTCCTCGAAGGTGAGCGCGCCCTTGGGCGTGACGGGCACGTTCATGAAGAAGTTGATGTTGCTCGGCAGGTCGCGCTTGGTCATGCCCCAGCCGTGCTGCGCCAGCGCGAGCAGGAAGCTGTCGCGGCAGTTGTGCATGGTCTTCTTCTCGAGCGCGTAGCGCACCTGGTTGCTCTCCGCCGAGCACGCGCCCCCGAGGGTGTCGTGGCGGCCGCAGGTGTCGGCGACGATCGTCAGCAGCGGCCGCCCCTCGCTCGAGACGAGCGCCGTGCCCGTCGTGAGGTAGATGTTGCCCTGCGCGCGGATCGTCTCCGTCGCGCTGTACCGCTCGTCGACGTCGCGCGCGTTGAAGAACAGCGTGTCGACGGCCTGGTTGCCCTCGAGGTCGACGATGCGGAACGTCTCCCCGGCGTGCAGCTCGTGCGTCCACCCCTGGCCCGCCGGCAGCACGACGTCGAGGCGCGCCCGGGCGGGGTCGAGCTCGCTCTCGGCCAGCGCCGCCGTCACAGCGCCCCCCGCTGCTCGGCGACGTACGCCTCGGTGAGCGCGAAGCCGCGCTCGTTCTCGGACCGGAAGATGCGGCACGGATCGTCGGGCCCCGCCGCGGGACCCTCGAAGAGCGAGAGCGTCACCGGCGGCGGCGCGTAGGTCGGGCTCGGGTCGAGCGGGTGCGGCGTGTTCGTCAGGATGACGAGCGTGTCCATCTCGAAGCGCAGCTCGACGAAGCTCGCGAGGTCGGCGCCCGCCTTGCGTTTGCGCGGCACCCAGGCGAGCGCGCCGTCGTCAGCCACGCCCACGCGCACGAAGAAGTTCACGTTGGCGACGACGTCGCGCTTGCCGAGCCCGTGCTTGCCGAGCTCGACGAGGAAGTTGTCGCGCGCGTTGCGGTGGAAGCCGTTGCGCAGCTTCTGGTAGCTGCCCTCGCCGAACCGACGCGCCGACGCCGCCGCGTCGCCGCACCCCGAGATCGTGTCGTGCCACCCGCAGGTGTCGCGCGTGATCGAGCACATCACCCGCCCCATGTCGGAGTAGAGGACCCGGTCCTCGGTGAGGAAGGCCGTGAACTGCGCCTTCAGCGTGTCGGCCATGTTGTAGCGCTCGAGCGGATCGTGCGCGTTGTAGAAGAGCGCCGAGACGCAGGCCGTCCCCTCGTCGTCGCGCAGGCGCAGCACCTGGCGGCGCCGCATGCGCCGCGACCAGGCCTGCCCGCCCGCGAGCAGCTGGTGCTTCTCGGGCCCGCTACTCAACGTCGTCTCCCACCACCGTCATGCGGCGGAGCGGCAGGGCCTCGGTCGCGACCTCGACGGGCGGGTGAATGAGCTCTTCGAGGTGGCGGCGCGCCGCCACGAACGTCGGCGAGAGGAACTGCGTCGGGTGGCGGGGGCGGGGCACGGCGACCTCCATGAGCTCGCGCACGCGTCCGGGGTGCGCGTCGAGGATGAGGATGCGATCGGCGAGGTAGACGGCCTCGTCGAGGTCGTGGGTGATGAAGACGATGGTGATGTCGACCTCGCGCCAGATCTGCAGCAGGTACGACTGCATCTGCGCGCGCGTCTGCGCGTCGAGCGCGCCGAACGGCTCGTCCATGAGCAGGATGCGCGGCCGGTTCGCGAGCGCGCGCGCGATGGCCACCCGCTGTTTCATGCCGCCCGAGAGCTCGTGAGGGTAGCTGGCCGCGAACTTCGAGAGGCCGACGAGGTCGAGCCACTGGCGCGCCTCCTGCTCGGCGCTCGAGGTGGACATCCCCTGCGACACCTCGAGCCCGAACATCACGTTCTTGAGCACGGTCAGCCAGGGGAACAGCGTGTAGCCCTGGAAGACCATGCCGCGGTCCGAGCCGGGGCCGTCGACGGGCTTGCCGTCGAGGAGCACGCGCCCGCCCGAGCACGGCTCGAGCCCCGCGACGAGCCGCGCCAGCGTGGACTTGCCGCAGCCCGAGGGGCCGATGACGCACAGGAACTCGCGGCGGTGCGCCTGGAAGCTCACTCGGTCGAGGGCGACGACCGTCTCGCCGTCGGCCGTCGTGAAGCGCTTCTCGAGGGCCTGCACGTCGAGGATGACGGGCCGCTGCCGCAGCTTCGCGAAGCGCTCCGCGACGCGCGGCTCCTGCTCGCGGTAGCTGGGCAGCGAGAGCGTCTCGGGCGTCTCGATCATGTCGATCATGCGCGCGCCGCCTCCTTCGCGGCGACCGCCTCGGCGGCCCGCGCGGCACGCCCGCGCCGCGCGAGCGCCTGCGAGAGCCAGCCCCGCTTCGAGGTGCGCAGCCACGGGAAGAGCTGGCGTCCCAGCGACGCGAGCACGAGGTCGGTGAACAGCCCCACGAGGCCGATGACGATGATCGACGCGAACACGCGGTCGTAGGCGCGGTACTTCGCCTGCTGGTTGATGAAGAAGGTGATGCCCGAGCTGACGCCGATGAGCTCGGCCACGATGAGGTAGGTCCAGGCCCACCCGAGGAGCACGCGCATGTCCGTGTAGACCTCGGTGATGACGCCCGGCACGACGACGCGCCAGAGCAGGTGCCGCGGCGAGGCGCCCAGCGTCTGCGCGGCCTCGAGCAGGGCCGGATCGATCCTCCGCGTCGTGTTCGCGATGACGAGCACCTGCTGGAAGAAGGTCCCGATGACGATGATGGCGATCTTGGGCGCGTCCTCGATGCCCAGCACGGCGACGGCCAGCGCGCCGAACGCGGGCGCCGGCAGGTAGCGGAAGAACTCGATGAAGGGTTCGGTCAGCCGCGCCATGGCCGGCAGGGCGCCGCACAGGATCCCGAGCGGCACGCCGACCACCGACGAGATCAGGAAGCCCCAGAAGATCACCGTGACGCTGTGCCACAGGCTCTGGTGCAGCCACGGCTCGTCGGCGCGGAAGGGCGGCGTCGTGAAGCCCGTCACGAGCGCGCGCGCGACCTCGTGCGGCGCCGGCAGAAAGGGCGGGTTGGCCGGCGTCCCCACGGCGGGGTGTCCGCCCTTGGCGACGAGGGCGCGGTTGTCGCGCTCGACGTCGGCGCGCGGCGCGAGCTCGCCCACCGTCACCCAGTCGAGATCGCCCGCGTCGCTCACGCGCAGCATCGGGTGCCAGACGAAGGGCACGTAGCTGACGACGCACCAGAGCGCGATGGGGAGGATGAACGACAGGGCCCACAGGCGCCGCGCGCGCGTCGGCGACAGCCCCGCGAGGGGCCGGAACCAGGAGGACGATGCCGAGCTGCTCATCGAACCACCTCCAAGGGCGGCGCAGTGTGGAGTGTGGAGTGCGGCCGACTCGACGGGTCGCTTACTTCGCGAGCGCGTCCTTCGACAGCGAGCCGTCGATGTAGGTCGCGACGGGCTGCGGGTCCTTGTAGACCTTGTTGGCGACGTTGAAGGCGTCGGCGACCTTCCCGCTGCCCAGCAACGTGCCGAGGCCGTCCTTCTTGTCGAAGCGCTTGAGCGCCTCCTCGGGCGTGAGGAAGTGCGTGCCCGGCAGGAACTTCGCGTACTCCTCAGGCGGCACGCCGGCGCGCCCCGCCATCATCTTCACGACCTCGTCCTTGTTCTTCGGGTCCATGACGTACTTGACGATGCGGTTCCAGACCTTGACGAACTTCACCCAGTCGGCGCGCCGGTCGGCGAGGTTCTTGGGGTTGACGCACACGAGGTCGTAGATGAGCCCGGGCGCGTCGGCGCTCGTGAACACGGCCTTCGAGCCCGCGCTGCCCTTGAGGGACTGGTTGGCGTTCGGCTGCCAGGCGCCGATGGCGTCGACGCTGCCCGAGGCCAGCGCCTGCGCCGTCTGGTTCGTGGGCACGTTCACGATCGTGACGTCCGACTCCTTCATGCCGTTCTTCTCGAGCGCCTTGTCGAGCATGAGGTGCTCGACGAGCCCGACCTCGAGGCCGATCTTCTTGCCCTTGAGCCCCTTGATGTCCTTGATGCCGCGCTTGGCGACGATCATGTCGTTGCCCGCGCTGTAGTCGGTCACGAGGATGGCGACGCTGCGCGGCCCCGGCGCGCCCGTGACGAGCGCGTCGCCCGTCGTCATCATGACGGCGTCGATCTTTCCGGCCGCGAAGGCCTCCATCGAAGGCGCGTACTCGAACCAGTCGAACTTGACGTCGACGCCCGCCTCCTTGAACCAGCCCTTCTGGATGCCCACCTCGAAGGCCGTCCAGCCCGGCCAGTCGGAGAAGCCCACGCGTAAGGGCTTGGCGCCCTCTGCGTGCGCCAGGCTCGAGACGAGCACGACGAAGAGCAAGGAGAAGGCGAGGGTGATGGCGCGGCGGCGAAGGAAGTCTCTCATTGAGGCGACCGTAGCAACGTCAGGTAACGGATACATTTCGAGCGAGCCCTATTCGTGTAACTCGCCGCGCGGACTGGGAAGTCGCCCGCTCGGAGTTACGATCATCGCTCGTCTTCGAAACCAGGCGTTGGCTTTCCCGGTGCTACGGTCCGTCGTGATGAAGACGGCGACGATCGAAGCGGAGCCCGAGGCCCTCACGGTCGATCTCGATCGCACGGCGATCGTCATGATCGACATGCAGCGCGACTTCCTCGAGCCGGGCGGGTTCGGCGAGACGCTGGGCAACGACGTGTCGCTGCTCGCGCGCGCCATCGGCCCGTGCGGCGCGCTGCTCGAGGGCGCGCGCCGGCGCGGCATGCTGATCATCCACACGCGCGAAGGCCACCGTCCGGATCTCTCTGACGCGCCCAAGGCGAAGGTCGAGCGCGGCGCGCCCAGCAAGCGCATCGGCGCGCCCGGGCCCATGGGCCGCATCCTCGTGCGCGGCGAGCCGGGGCACGATCTCGTCCCCGCGCTCTACCCGCGCGAGGGCGAGCCCGTCATCGACAAGCCCGGCAAGGGCGCGTTCTACGCGACCGATCTGCACTCGATCCTCAACAACCGCGGCATCGAGAACCTGATCGTGTGCGGCGTGACGACCGAGGTCTGCGTTCACACGACCGTACGCGAAGCGAACGACCGCGGCTTCCGCTGCCTCGTGCCGAGCGACTGCTGCGCGTCGTACTTCCCCGAGTTCCACGAGGTGGGCCTGAAGATGATCAAGGCGCAGGGGGGCATCTTCGGGTGGGTGACGGACTCCAAGCGCGTGCTGAACGGAATGATGAGCGGCCTTTAATAGGCGGGAGGGGTGACATGGCTGACGCGACGGCGACCAAATTGGCTCCGGGCGAGAAACCGAAGATCTGGACACCGGGCGACTGGAACGCCTTCTTCGGCTTCGGCACGAACATCCTCGTCAACCTGCTCGTGCTGACGGGGCTCTTGCGCTTCGTCGTGAAGATGCCCGACAGCCTCGTCTTCGGGCGCATCCTGCCCGCGACGGGCCTCATGCTCTGCCTGAGCACGCTCTACTACGCGCGCCTCGCCTACAAGCTCGCCGAGAAGACGGGCCGCAAGGACGTCTGCGCGCTGCCGTCAGGCATCAGCGTCCCGCACATGTTCGTCGTGACGTTCGTGATCATGCTGCCCATCGCGACGCGAACGGGAGATCCCGTGCAGGGCTGGGAGGCGGGCCTCACCTGGGTCTTCGTGCAGAGCTTCGTCCTGATGATCGGCGGCTTCATAGGCCCGGTCATCCGCAAGATCACGCCGCGCGCCGCGCTGCTGGGCACGCTCGCGGGCGTGTCGGTCGCGTTCATCTCGATGCGTCCGGCGCTCGAGATGTTCATGACGCCCGTCATCGGCGTCGTCTGCTTCGCCGTCATCCTCGTGAGCTGGTTCGGCGGGGTGCGCTACTTCCGCGGCACGCCGGCCGGCCTCGTCGCCATCGGCGTCGGCACGATCATCGCGTGGGGCTCGACCGCCCTCGGCTTCAACTTCGGCGGGCTCAGCAAGGCGGGCCTCGTCGCGTCGTTCTCGAACTTCGGCTTCTCGATCCCCCTCCCGGCCGTCGGCCACGTGTTCTCGGGCTTCAAGTTCCTGGGTGTCATCCTCGTGACCGCCATCCCCTTCGGCATCTACGATCTGGTCGAGGCGCTCGACAACGTGGAGAGCGCCTCGGTGGCGGGCGACAGCTTCCCGACCACGCGCGTGCTCACCGCCGACGGCGTCGTCAGCCTCATCGGCTGCATGATGGGCAACCCGTTCATCAACGCCGTCTACATCGGCCACCCCGGCTGGAAGGCGATGGGCGGCCGCATCGGCTACTCGGCGGCGACGGGCATCATGGTCATCCTGCTCTCGTGGCTCGGGATCATCTCGGTCCTCGTGTCGTTCGTGCCGGTCGTGGCCATCTCGCCCATCCTCCTCTACATCGGAATGCTGATCGGCTCGCAGGCGTTCCAGGAGACGCCGAAGGCCCACGCTCCGGCCATCGTCCTGTCCCTGACGCCGCACCTCGCGGCCTGGGGCAAGCTGCAGATCGACAACGCGCTCGCCGCCGCCGGCACCAACGCCGCCGCCGTGGGCCTCGACAAGCTCGGCCAGAAGGGCGTCCTCTATCACGGCCTCGCCGTGCTGGGAGACGGCGCCATTCTCGGCGGCCTCATCCTGGGCGCCATCGCGGCGTTCGTGATCGATCGAAAATTCAAGCAAGCCTCGGCCTTCGCGGCCGCGGGCGCCGGGCTCACCTTCTTCGGGTTCATGCACGGCGAGTCGATCGGCATCGGGCAGTCGCCCGTCGTCGCCGTCGCCTATCTGGGCGTCTCGGCCATCCTCCTCGGCTGCGCGAAGTTCGCGACCGTGCCCGAGATGGAGATCGAGGGCGCGCCCCAGCACGAGCCGGCCGGTCACGGCGGCGTGCGCGAGGCGGTCGCCTGACGTCCACATTTCCGCCCGTCGAAGTCCGCAACCGAACCCCAAGGAGACAAAACGATGAAGCTGATCCGCGCGATGTTCCTCTTGCTCGCAGTCTGCCTGCCGACGTCCTGGACGCTGGCTCACGCCGAGGACGCTCCTCCAGCCGACGCCGCCAAGGAGGCGAAGCCGAAGAAGAAGGGCAAGAAGAAGGAGAAGAAGGAAGAGAAGCCCATGGGCGACGACATGAAGAAGTAGCGAAGCTCGCTCGACCTCGGCGCCGCCGTCTCCTCGTTCACCGGGTGGTCGCGGCGCCGCGGTTCTCCACCGTGGCGTGATCCGTCGGTCCCACGGGAGGTGGCACCTCGTCGCGCGAAGCGCCACGCGCCTGCGCCTGTTCGTGGTCCAGCGCGCCTTCCGTCTTCTCTGTCGTGGGCACCCTGAGCTCCGCGCCCGTGCGCGCCTGCGCTTGCGCGTGATCGGGCGCCGCGCCGTCGTCCGCTGCTGCCGCCGCCGGGATCAGGCAGATGCCCGCTCCGAGGATTGCCGCCCGCACCCACTCCGCCATCGTCCTCGTGGTCATGATTCGACCTTCCTGACTGGGCCTCTCGTGTCCGGCCCTACTTTCAAACCTGAGGCCGATCACCCGCATTTCAAGGCGATCGCGCGCAGGCGCGTCGCTCGTTCGGGTGGTACGCTTCATGGGTCGGAGGTGGCCATGAAGTTCTTTTCGGCGGCCGCCGTCGCGCTACTGGCCTTCGGGGCCAGCTCCGTGAGGGCGCAGGACGTAGGGACGAGCACGCAGGGCGCCAGTGCTCAACCCGGAGCGACGGATGCCCAGTCGGTGGCGCAGCCGCCCACGGCGGCGCCGACGCAGGCACCTCCCGCCCCGCCACAGAACGTCTCGCCGCCCAGCGCGGCACAGGTCCAGACGGTTCCGCAACAGCCGGTGGCGCCGCGCGCCGCGGCCAACGGGCAATGGGTCTACACCTCGCAATATGGTTGGGTCTGGATCCCCTACGGCTCGCAGTACACGTACGCGCCGACCGATGACTACTCGTACCCGTACGAGTACGTCTATTACCCGAGCTACGGGTGGACATGGCTCGCCGCGCCGTGGATCTTCGGGTGGGGCGCGTACCCGTACTTCGGTGTGGCCGGCGCGTATCACTACCCGTGGTACGGCCACGCCTACTACGGCCACGGGTACTACGGGCACGGGTATTACGGCCACCCCGGCTACTACGGGGGGTGGCGCGGGTCGTATGGTTATCGACCGGGTTACGTCGGCCATCCGGCATACGGCGGATGGCGCGCCGCACCGGCCGCGCCGGTCGGACACCCGGCCGGCGGCTGGCACGGCGCTCCCGCGACGGGCGGCTGGCACGGCGGCGCGCCGGCCATGGGGGGCTGGCACGGCGGCGGCGGCGGGTTCCACGGCGGTGGCGGCGGCGGCTTTCACGGCGGCGGCCATCGCTGATTCGTCTGCCGAAAGCTGCAACCTTTCGCGGCGCCTTCACGACTAACGGTCGCGAAGGTCATGGACGACGCCAAGCCGCAGATGGAACGTTCGCGCTCGGAGTGGCGCCGCACGCTCACCGCGATCCTGTCGGCGGCGATCGTGTCCGCGGTGGTCTGGGGGATCGTCGTGTTCTTCGACGTCCGCTGACGCGCGCTACTTGATGACCTTCGCGAGCGTCGAGGTGCCCGACGCGGCCTGCAGGAGGTAGAGGTACTTCGCGTCCTGCCCGATGATCTTGTAGCCGGACGCGTTCGTAATGGCCGCGCCCGAGCCGCCCGCGAGCGGCGCCTTGAAGACCTGGTTCGAGTTCTGCAGCAGGTAATAGATCGACGCGGCATCAACGACGAAGTTCGTCACGAGGGGCGCGGCGACCAGCTGCGTGGGCGCGGCGTCGCCGGTGGCGAAGCGGTAGATGCCGTTGAGCGTGGGCGCCGTCGTCAGGTTGCGCGTGAAGTAGATCGTCGCACCGGCCGCGAACATCGTCGGGGCGACGCCTCCGTACGCCGCGACGGCGGTGTCCGGGGCGCCGGCGATGGCGGGCACCGCGGTGGGCGTTCCGCCGGCGAGCGGCGTCGTGCGGACCTCGTAGCCGACGGTGCCGTTGTCGGAGATCCAGTAGAGCGCGTTCGACGTCGGCTGGAACGCTTTGAAGTCGCCGAACTTGCCCTGGTCGACGGTCACGATGGCCGTGCCCGGGTCGGTGGCCGCCGCGGCGATCGCGCGCGTGTAGACGAGGCCGGTCGCCGGCGCCGTCGGATCCTGGTAGTCGCCCGTGACCCAGTAGAGCGACGTCCCCTGGACGCGCATGAACGACGCGCGCGCGACGGGGTGGAAGGCCTCCGTCGGCGCGACGCTGGCGGCGTCGGTGACGGCCTTCAGGAAGACGGTGGGCGTGGTCCCGCCCGTCGACCAGTAGACGTTCCCGCCCGTCACCGCGACCGACTCCGTGCCGGCGGTCGCCGCGACCGCGGGCTGCCAGATCACCTTCGCGGCGGAGCCGTCGAACGGATAGCCGCGCACGGAGTAGTTGTTGAAGCCGACCCAGGTGGCGACGTTGCTCGCGGGGTCGAACGCCCACGAGCGCGCGCCGCCGTTGTCGACCCCGAACGGCATGTCGGCGGCCGAGAAGAGCTGGACGGTGCTGCAGAGACCCTGCGTGCAGGTCGCGCCGTCGATCGTGCAGTCGCGCTCGCACGAGCCGCAGTGCTTGTCGTCCTTCAGCGACGTCTCGCAGACCGTGCCCGCGTTCAGGTCGCATTCGGCGAAGCCCGTCGGGCACGCGCCGCCGTCGGCGCCCGCGCCGCCGTCGGCCGTCGCGCCGCCCGCGCCGCCGTCGGCCGTCGCGCCGCCCGCGCCGCCGTCGGCCGTCGCGCCGCCCGCGCCCGCACCGCCGGTCGCACCTGCGGCGCCCGCCGCGCCGTCGTTCGAGCTGCCGGCGGCGCCCGCCGAGCCCGACGCGCCCGCGGCGCCGGTCGACGCACCGGCCGCGCCCGAGGTGCCGGCGCCGCCATCCTTCGCCTTCGAGCCGGCGGGGCTCGACGAGCCGCACGCCTGCACCAGCATCGAGAGGACCAGGAGCCCAATCGCCGACGAAGGTCTACGTTGCACAGGCAGACGTTACCGGGGGAGAGCCGGCGCCCGCAAGAGCCCCGCTACAAGCCGAGCGCGCGCGCCACCTCCGACGCGTGCATGCCCGTGTTGTAGACGGGCGCGCCGGGCTCGAAGAGCTTGCCCTTCGCGAGAGGGCCCACGACGACGGGCGAGAAGCCGGCGTCCGCGACGAGCCGCCGCGCGACCGCGAGCGCGCCCTCGTCGTCGCCCGCGAGCGGGATGCCAACGCCGTCCGCGTTTCCCGGGTGCGTCTGCGTCGCCAGCGTCTTGAAGTAGACGGTGTTGAAGGCCTTCACGACCTTCGCGCCCGGCAGGTGCGAGGCGACCCACGCGCTCGAGCCGCCCGGGTGGCTCGTCGCCACGCGCGCGGTCTCGCCGTCGCGGCTCGGATACGCGTTGCCCGCGTCGAGCACGACCTTTCCCGCGAGCGCCTTCGCGAGATCGGCCGCGAGATCCGGGATCGCGTGGAGCGGCACGGCCAGCAGCACGGCCTCGCCCGCGGTGGCCGCGTCGAGCGGCGTCCCGGCCTCGGCGCGCGCGCCCAGCTCCGCGACGACCCGTGCCAGCGCGTCCGGGTGCCTCGTCCCGAAGCGCACGTCATGCCCGGCCTGATGCCACAGCCTGCCCAGGGTCCCGCCGATCATCCCCGCGCCGATGATGCCGATCCTCATGTCCCCTCCGTTGTGTGAGTGCGCTTGCGTTTGCATCTAGCGCGGATCGAGCGGCGTGTCACGGCGGCGGATCCGGAGCGGGTGATCGTGCTATGCCAGAAGCTCACGCCGCGGGAGGACGAACGGATGTTCGACGTCTCGATCCCGATCGATGGCACGGACTGCGCGAGCTGCGGGGAGCTGATGTTCGCCGAGCGCTGGGTACGCGCGCGCGGCGCGTTCGTGCACGTGTTCTGCTCGCGCGGTTGCCTCGATGCCAACGCGCGCGCGGCGCGGCTCCGGGCGAGGGGCGTCGCGGCGCGCGCGGCGAGGAGGCTCCTGCTCGGCGCCACGCTGCTGGTCGCGTGGCTCCTGCCGCACGAGGCGCTGTGGCCGCGACGCTCCGCGCCCGCCGCGCCGACCGTTCAGGTGCCGCCGGCGGACACTCCGTCGGCGTTGCCGGTCGGCTGGTTCGGACCGGAGTGGCCGCCCACGGAGACGAGCGTGCTCGCCGCGCTCGGGCGCGACGCTTGGGTCCACCCGCTCGCAGGGCCGGCGCGGCGCATGCCCCGCAGCGACTCGCGCGTCTTCGGCGCGGATCGCCCCGGCAACCGCGCCATCGAGTGCCGCAACGGGCACTGCGGCGTCGATCTCGGCGGCGAGATCTGGGGCGAGCACGTGCGCGCCGTCCACGACGGCGTGGTCGACTATGTCCAGCGCGGGCCGAACCCCGACCACGGCGGCCGCTTCGTGCGCATCGCCCACCACGGCGGGACGGTGTTCACGCAGTACTTCCACCTGGCGGCGATCGCGCGTGGCATCGAGCGCGGCGTGCCCGTGAAGAGCGGCCAGGTGATCGGGCTGCTGGGCGACAGCGGCGTGAAGGAGTCCCAGCCGCACCTGCACTTCGCCGTCTCCGTGCGGCCGTCGCCCGAGGGGCACGAGAGGTACATCGACCCGGAGCCGCTCATCGCCCTGTGGCCGCTGCGCGTGCCCGTCGACGGGAGCGAGGTCGGCCTTGTGACGATCACCGCGGCGCCCGGCGTGCCGCTCGGCTCGGCCCTGCGCCACTCGCACCGCGCGAAGCCGGGGAAGGGTGGGGCGCCCGCGGCGGCCTCGCCCGCCGGCGAGTCTCCGGACGATGCGCCGGCGCAGACGCCACCCTCCGACGACGGCGCGCCCGCGTCGCCCGGCGAGAGCTCCGCCGAGGAGGAGTGAGCGTGCCCGAGGCGCAAACGTGCTTCGTGTGTGGCGGCGACGTCGACCCGCG
>Ga0265339_10001658_pt1 | contig 16434 bp, 19 predicted proteins | sample 4CB219metaG_FD_202085 | JGI IMG/M metagenome (GOLD analysis project Ga0265339, IMG submission 202085) | Rhizosphere microbial communities from Carex aquatilis grown in University of Washington, Seatle, WA, United States - 4-CB2-19 metaG | ecosystem: Host-associated > Plants > Roots >... | reverse complement strand
TCGTCTTCCTCGAGCGGCGGCATGTCGCGTTCGCCGCGCGTATCGCCGGCGAAGGCCGACATCACGCCGCGGGCGGCGCGCCGGGCCAGAATGACGTTCTGCTCGCTGAGATAGGCGAAAGCGTCCTCGAGCTCCGGCGGGATGACGCCCGCGTGCTCGACGATCAGCTCCTCGGTGAGCGCCGTGACAACGAAATGCCGGGCGGTGGCGTCGTCTGCCAGATCGGCGGCGCGGGCGTGGAAGATCAGCCGGGCGATGAGGTTGCGGACGGACTCGCCGAGCCCGCAGCGGGCGAGCAGCGCGTTGAGCGCCGGGCGACTGCCGGTCTCCAGCATGCTGAACACCTTGTCGCGCGGCGTTTCGGCCAATGTCGCAAGGCAATCGGCAAAGAACAGCACGTGGCCGTTGACCACGGCGTGGAGCATCACCCGGGCCGACAGCTTCTCGCGCGCAACCAGCGCCTGGGCGAAGGGCTTGGCATCGGACTCGGCCTCCCCCTCCCCGATCGCGGTCAGCGCCGTGTCCATGCCGTGGCGCAGCAGTCGATCCAGCCGGTCGGGAGCGACGGCGCCGGCGACCATGCGTGCGCCCTTGAGGGCTGCGACAGAAGCCTCGACGAGGTGAAGGCGCGCCGTGGCGGGAAGATCGGCGCGGGCGAGGAGCACACCCCGCAGCTCGGCGTCGAGCTCGCCCTGCTCGGTGGCGAGCGCGCTCATGATTTCCTGCGGTACCGGCACGTCGTCACGCTGGAGAAGCTTCAGGGTGACGGGGCGCTCGCCGCGACCAATCAGCGCCTCGGCGAGCCGACCGCTGATCCGTTCGCGCAGCGCAACCGCCAGCAGCATGCTGAGGCCGGACCGGCGCACCAGCCCGACCAGGTCGGCGTCGATCAGCGCAGGGGAATACTGTGCGACTGCGCGGGAGATGATCTCGCTGTCCTGCAGAAGCGCCAGCAGCAGCAGCCGCGGCGCCTCGATGGCGTGCAGCAAGCCGTAGGCGAGCGCCGCGCGCACGCGCACGGACGGATCATCGAGAAAGCCGATCATCGAGGCGTAGAGAGCGGCGTGCTCATCGGCGGGGCCGGTGTGGGCGAGATAGGCCTTCGCGGCGAGATGGGCGGCGCGGCCACGATCCTCGCTGTCGCCCGACTGGCTGAGGGCGACGAAGTCCTGATACGCAACCATCCCGGTCTCCGGAGCTTCGGGGACGCTAGCGGCCAAGCCTTAAGGAACGGTTCACCACGTTCGTTGACGTCCGATTAGGGAGCTTCGCCATCCTGCCAGAGCAGCTGGGTGAAGAACGCCGGATTGGGCACGACGCCGGGCGAGATCTCGACCCGTGCCCTTGGCGCAGCGGGAGGCGGGGCAACGGGCACGACAGGGGCGGCAGTCGTCGAGGGATCCAACAGTGACGTCGGGGCTGCCTGATCTGCGGGGGCCGCCGTGTCGGCCAGCGCAAGCGGGGCGACGAGCGGCGCCGGTGCAGGAAGCGGATTGGCGAGGTTGGGCCCCGACTCACCCGTTGCGGCGTCGATGGCGGCCAGAGGCGAGCCTGCTTGCGCGGTATCGAACTGAGTTGCAGGCACCGGGCTGGCCGGAGACTGCGCTGCCGCGATTGGCGCCGCCGCTTCGGCGCCGATCAGAGGCGTTCCCGGCGGCGCAAGCTGGCCGTTCGCGAAGAGGGCAGTGAACGACATGTCCTTGGGCGTGATCGCGGGCTCGGTGGACGCCGCGTCCGGCGTTGAAGTGCCTGGAGCACCCGTCGCGGCATTCGCCAACTGCTGGGTAGCAAAGGCCGGGTCGGCGGCGGGCAGCGGCGCGCCCTGGATGGCGTTGTGCTGCGCAACGAGCGCCTTGTAGACCTCGCGGATCGTGCGGGCGTGCTTGCCGTCATAGAAGATCTGCGGATTGGCCTTGGCGGCAGATGGGAACAGCGTCGCTGCGACCTGATCCGGGTTCTTGAGGCCGGCGTCGAACATCTTCTCGGCACCCTGCGGTCCGAGGAAGTGCGCGATGTAGAGCTCGCCGGGGCTCGGCATGCGGCCGAACTTCGCCTGAAGATACTGGCCGTTCGACTCGGTGAACGCGGCGGCCATGTCGGCGGCGACCTGCGGGTCCTTGCGCAGGTCAAGAATCTCGGTGCGCAGCGCCTTGTTCTTGACCTCGTAATTGCCGTCCGCACCCTTGGTAATCGCGTCGGCATATTTCTGGTAGCCGAGCCGCGGGCCCTCTTCCTTCATCACCTGCAGCCAGGTGGTGTCGAGGAACTGGAACAACCCTACGGCTGACGAGCTGGGCGCCTTCGCGTCGGGATCGAGACTCGACTCGCGCATCGCGGTCTTGAGGAGATAGCTGAAGTCGACATTGCTCTTGTCGCCCGCCGTGTTGAGCACGTAGGCGAGACTCTGCGGCACCGTGATCGGCTGGGCGTCCATGGCGAATCCGGGCTGTCGGCTGGTGTTAGCAAAGCGCTAACATTCGTTAACGCGACGTTAACCCTCGAAGCGGCTCACAACTTTGGCGAGGTCCGGCCGCTCGCGATCGTCGATCACCATGGTCGGCGTGCCGATGTGGATGAAGCCCACGAAGCGCTCGCCGCCTTTGGCCCCGAGCATCTGCTGCGCCTCGGGGTCCCAGCCATACCATTTGTTGGTCCAGCTCGCCGCATAGCCGAGCGCGAAGGCGGCATGGCTCAGGTTGAAGCAGACGTTCCCGGCCGACAGCAATTGTTCGATCTCGGGCGCCTTGGGGTTCTGCCGCGGGCAAAAGATCACGCCGATGGTGACCGGAGCCGGCAGGAACTGGCGGCGTTCGTTCTCGAGCGACTGGGCGTCGATCGAGGGATTGCGCGCCTGCTGGATGGCCGCGAGCCGGGCACCTGCGGCAAGGCGAGCGTCGCCCTCGATTACCAGGAGGCGCCAGGGCACGACCTTGCCGTGGTCGGGCACGCGCGTGCCGATGGTCAGGATTTCGCGCAGCTCGTCGGTCGACGGGCCGGGGTCCTTGAGGAAGCCGATGCCGACGGAACGGCGGGTCTTGAGATAGTCGAGCAGCGCGGGATTGGCAGGCATCGTGGTCGTCCTTGCGGGGCAGGCTGTGCTTATGACACAGCTTTTCCCCAATCCAAGGGTAGCGCGTCCGGCGGCGTTCGGACGGGGTTGCGGGGGTAGCGTTGGCTTTCTGGCGGATCACGGCTTTGCTCCTCTTGCTGGGCAGCGGGCCAGCCCTGGCGCAGGACGATTCATCGGCGCCGCCGATGCCGATGCCGCTGCCGGAATTCCATGCCCCGGTGGCGAGCGACGCGGCCGGGGGCACCGATGCAGGTGGGAGCACGACGCCCGCCGGGGCCCAGAGCGCTGCATCCACCCAACAGCCACCGCCGGCGCAAAAGGCTCCGCCAGCTCCTGCCGCCCCCGTGGGACCACCGCAACCGGTGAAGCTGACGGCGACGGTGACCGATGGCGGCCAGCCGATCAGTGCCGGCCTCGTCTGGCGGGTCTACAATGCCAAGCCGGATGTTTCGGGCAAGCTGATCCTCGCTGCCAAGTCAGATGACCCGGTTGCGCAGGTCTCGCTCGCACCCGGGGCGTATGTGGTCGACGTTGCCTATGGCCGCGCGCAGGCGAGCGACGCCCTGACGGTCACAACCGGCGCCAACTCCAAATCGATCGTGCTCAACGCGGGCGGCCTGCGCCTCAATGCGGCGATCACGGGCGACATTGCCATCCCGATCAACCAGCTGCACTTCGACATCTTCACGCCCGGGCCGAGCGACGCCGACCGGCAGGTGGTCGAACAGAACCTCGCCGCCAACGACATCCTGACGCTCAATGCCGGGACCTATCACGTGGTCTCGTATTTCGGCGATGTGAATGCAGTGGTGCGTGCCGACCTCAAGGTGGAAGCGGGCCAGCTCACGGACGCGACGCTTTATCATCGGGCGGCGCAGGTCTCGTTCAAGCTGGTCACCGAGACCGGCGGCGAGGCCATCGCCGACGTCGACTGGACGGTGCGATCGAAGGACGGGACGATCATCTTCACCAACACCGGCACCTTCCCATCAGTGGTTCTGCAGGAGGGCGACTACACGGTGTTCGCCAAGCGCGGCGACACCGTCTACAACCGCGACTTCGAAGTGCAGCCCAGCCAGCCAAAAGATATCGAAGTGCTGACGACCGTCGATCAGCCCAGCCAGGGCTAGGTCGGGCAGGCTTTTCGCTTTTCAGACCGCAGACAGACCCAACCATCAGTTGCGCGATTGCGCGCAATTTAACGGGTTGCGTTGCCGGGATATCAAAACCCATCCCCCATGTTGGCCCCGACTTGAATATGGTTCGGGGTTCCGAAGTGGATGTCCGGCTCGAAAAGCGGCTGCAGCCGCGCCGCAACACTATGATCGTCGCCACCATCGTTTTCGATGGCGGCAACAGCCGGATGGACTGCGTCATCCGCAACCTGTCGGAAGGCGGCGCCAAGCTCGAAGTGGCCTCTGCGCGCTCCGTGCCCGGCTCGTTCGACCTGATGGTTCCGGGTCATCGCACGCAACACTGCCGGGTGGCCTGGCGAGCGCTGCGCGAGCTCGGCATACAGTTCATGCAGGCGGCCTGAGCGTTCAAGCCCGGTTCATCTGCTGGCCCCTAACCTCTTTCCGAGGGTCAGGAGGGGCCGATGAGCAATGTTGCCTTTGTCATCGCAGACGACCACGCAGCTGTCATCGCCAACGACGATTGCGATTTCCGCTACCGGGCCAGCCGCGAGTGCGTCCCGGTGGGTGTGCAGGTTGCCGCCCGGGTCGTTGCTGACCGCGAAGTCCAGATCCTGGTCGAGGACGGATACATCGAGTTCATGATCGGCGGTGCGACGGCGATTGCGCTGCCTGGCGATTTCGTGCGGGTGCCGGCCGGCGTCGTCCACGCGTGGCGCAATGCCGCTGATACCGACGCGCACCTTCTGAAGCGGACGGTCAGCCCAAGTCCGGCACGGCGCGCCTTGCGCGTCGGCTTTGCCGCCTAGGTCAGGTCACGCCTGGCCGGCGGCGCGCTGCAACAGCAGCTCGCGCTCGCGGGCGTTTTGCGTCATCGCCGCCGCGCGCGTGAACTCGGCGCGGGCCTCGTCGAAGCGCCCCAGCTTCCAGAGGAAATCTCCGCGGACGCTAGGCAGCAGGTGATAGCGGCTGAGCGCCGATACGCTGCAGAGGGGCTCGACGATGCGCAGCCCCGCTTCCGGGCCGAACGCCATTCCATGGGCGACAGCGCGGTTGAGCTCGATGACGGGAGACGGGGTCAGCTCCGCCAGCTCGTCGTAGAGCCCGGCGATCGCCCGCCAATCGGTGTCCGCGGCCTTGGCCGCGCGGGCATGGCACGCGGCGATGGCTGCCTGCAATGCGTAGGGACCGTGCGCGCCGCCGAGTTGACCGGCCTCGGCGAGTGCGTCGAGTCCGCGCTGGATGAGGATGCTGTTCCACAGACCGCGATCCTGATCGAGCAGCAGGATCGGGGTGCCGTCTCCAGCGGTCCGCGCGCCGGCGCGCGAGGACTGGATCTCCATCAGCGCCGCGAGGCCGTGCACCTCGGGCTCGTCCGGCATCAGGCGGGCGAGGACACGACCGACCCGCACCGCCTCGTCGCAGAGCTCGGTCCGCATCCAATCCTCGCCGGCGGTTGCCGAATAACCCTCATTGAAAATCAGGTAGAGCACCTCGAGCACCGAGCCCAGCCGGGCCCGCCGCTCATCGCCGCGCGGCACCTCGAAGGGCACGTGCGCCTGGGCAAGGGTCTTCTTGGCCCGCACGATCCGCTGCTGGATCGTCGGCTCGGGGACGAGGAAAGCGCGCGCGATTTCGGCCGTGCTCAAGCCGCCGACGAGCCGCAGGGTCAACGCGCTGCGCGCTTCCGGCGACAGCACGGGATGGCAGGCGGTGAAGATCAGGCTCAGCAAATTGTCCTTCACATCATCGTCGAGGCGCGTGTCGTAGTCGGGTGCCTCGAGCTCCCGCAGCTCGGCTTCGTAGGTCAGGGCCGGCATGGCCTTCTGGTCCAGCACGCGCTGTCGCCGAAAGCCGTCGATGGCGCGGCGCTTGGCGGTCTGCATCAGCCACGCGCCGGGATTGGCCGGAATGCCGTTCTTGGGCCAGTCGGACAGCGCGGTGACCAGCGCATCCTGCGCCAGCTCCTCGGCGAGGCCGACATTGCGCGTCATCTTGGCGAGCCCGGCGATCAGCCGGGCTGCCTCGATGCGCCAGACGGCTTCGACTGCGCGGTGGGTTTCATCAGCCATAGGCAGCGGAGTGGATCAAATCCGCCCCGCCGCCGCAAGCCGCGCGGCCTATTGCTGCTGCGCGGCTTCCTGCTCGATGGTGTGGTAGCGCTGCTTCTGCTCGTCGCTGAACTCGAGATCATCCATGGTGACGACCTGACGGATCTCGAGCTGGACGTTGCCGTGGCCATCCTCGACCGGCCAGCCCTTCAGCACCTCGATCACCTCGGCGAGCGAGCCCGCCTCCATGATCAGGAAGCCGCCGACGAGTTCCTTGGCTTCGGCGAACGGACCGTCGATCACGCTCGGCTTGCCGTCCTTGAAGCTAACCCGGGCGCCGCGGGACGAGGGCAAGAGCCCCTGCCCGTCCTTGAGCGCGCCGGACTTGGCCAGCTTCTCGTTGAAGCTCTGCATCGCGTCGATCAGCCCGGGGCTGGGCAGCACGCCGGCTTCCGTTTCTGCGTCCGCCTTGCGGATCACCATGAAATGCATCGTGTTTCTCTCAGTCCAGGATCAGTTGCGCATCGGCTTTTGGTTGGCGTCGCGCCATTCGCGCTCCTTGCGGAGGGTTTCGGTCGAAACTTCGTCTTCGGTGAAGTCAGAGACGTCATGGGCGCGGCGCACTTCGAGCTCGGCGCCGTCACCCATCGGCGCCTTGCGTGCCCAGGCGACGGCTTCGGCCTTGTCCTTGACGTCGAGCAGCCAGAAGCCGGCGATCAGCTCCTTGGCTTCGGCGAACGGGCCATCGACCACCGTCGTCTTGCCGCCCTGGAAGCGCACCTTGGCGCCCTGCGAGGAGGCTGCGAGGCCTTCGCCGCCGAGCATGACTCCTGCCTTGATCAGCTCCTCGTTGAACTTGCCCATCTCCACCATCGCGTCGGGCGACGGCATCACGCCGGCCTCGCTGTCCGCGTTGGCTTTGACGATGATCATGAAGCGCATTCGGTCTCTCCGTTTCGGCGTGTGGCTCGGCGGCACTCAGTTGGACTTGCCGTACATCTCGGTTTCCAGCGCCTTGCGACGCTCCAGATGGTCGGGCTCCATCCTGTCGGCGAAGTCGGCGACCTCCGCCAGCCGGCGGATTTCGACGGATTCCCCATTCATGAACGGGATGCGCTTGGCCCATTCGATGGCCTCGTCCATGTTGCGGACCTGGATGATCCAGAAGCCGCCGACGAGTTCGGTGGATTCGGTGAAGGGCCCGTCCTTCACGGTGGGCTTGCTGCCACCGAAGGTGACGCGGGCGCCCTCACTGGACGGCGCAAGGCCGTCGAGCGCCAGCAGCACGCCGGCATCGCGCAGCGACTGGTTGTACTTGCCCATCACGGCAAAGGCTTCGCGGCTCGGCTTCACGCGCTGCTCGAAGCCGCCGTCGTATTTCACGATCATCATCGCACGCATCTGAAGTCTCCCTGTTGCGGCTGGGCGATCCGCCCGCTCTGACCACACGACGAAGGCGATTTTCCGGAATCGACACGGGTCGCCAAAAATATATTCAACCGTTCGGTTGACAATGCTCTCCGTGCTGGTTATTCAACCATCAGGTTTAGCACTCTTTCAGGTCCACGACATGGCCGCCGACCCTCTGAGCGTCACGCTCGCCGCTCTTGCCGATCCCACCCGGCGAGGAATTCTGGCACGTCTGTCGACCGGCGAAGCGACGGTCAATGAACTCGCGGCGCCCTACGACATGTCGCTGGCCGCAGTCAGCAAGCACCTCAAGGTGCTGGAACATGCCGGTCTCATTTCGCGCGGGCGGGACGCCCAGTATCGGCCGTGCCGGCTCGAAGCGGCCCCGATGCGCGACGTGGCGGGCTGGCTCGAGGATTATCGCCGGTTCTGGGAGGCGAGCCTCGACCGCCTCGAGGACTATCTGGCCGCGCTGCAGAAGGGAGACCCCGATGGTCGCAAGAACTGATGATGAGCAATGTCTTCCCATTCCGACGCCGCCGCCCGAGCTGGCTCGCGCTCTACCGGAGCCATCTGCAGCAGAGCCTCGACCGGCTCGAACTCTATCTCGTCGCAATCCGTAAGGGAGACCCGCCAATGCCAGCCAGCCTCAAACTCGTTGCCCCAAAAGACCAGCCGATCATCACCGGGACCGAACCGCGCGTCCTCGACGCGCCGGCCGCCCTCGTCTGGAAGTGCCTCAGCGAACCGCAACACGTGGCGCGCTGGTGGGGACCGGCCAGCATCGGGACGCTGACAGTGAAGGAGCTCGATTTTCGCGTTGGTGGCCGCTGGCGCTTCGAGCATGCGCTGAAGCGCGGTCCGGTCATCGCCTTCACCGGGACCTACCTCGTCATCGAGCCGATCACGAGGCTGGTCAACACCTTCAGCGTCGAGGGCATGTTCGATGGCAAGCAGGTGGAGGAGACGCATCTGTTGGAGGAGCGCGATGGAAAGACGCTCTACACCCAGATCATGCGCTTCCCCGACATCGCGAGCCGCGACGGCATGATCGCCTCCGGCATGGAAAAGGGCGCGCTCGAATCCATGGCGCAGCTCGAGGCGCTGCTGGCCGAGCTTCAGGGGGATGGCAAATGAGCAAGGTCCTCATCGATAGCCGGCGGGGTTGCCGACGCCTGGCCACCGGCGCGCCGACAGTCATCCTCACGCGCAAGCCTGAGAGCATCCGCCTCGAAAAGCTCTGGATCAGCGACGGCCCGCTCGCGACCCAAATCCGATACGGAGTGTTGAAATGAGTACGTCCATCGTCACCGCGCCGGCGGGCGAAACATGGTTCAGCATCGTGCGCGAGTTCGATGCGCCGCGCCGACTGATCTATCGCTGCTACACCACGCCAGAGCACATGGCACATTTCTGGGGACCGCACGGGACCACGCTGACGGTCTGCGATATCGACCTCAGGGTCGGCGGCGTCTGGCGCGTGCGCTGGGCATACCCGGACGGTCGCTCGTGGGGCTATTCCAGCGTCTACACGGCGATCGTTCCCGATGAGGCGGTGCACTATCGCGACGCGCCCTACGATTGGCCCGGTGGCTTCGACGGCCTGCCGCCGGTGGAACTCGACTCCACCATCGCCCTCGCGGGAGACGACCGCCGGACGACCGTTACGGTCACGGTGCGGTGGACATCGGTGGCGGCACGCGATGCCGCTGTCCAGCAGGGCTTTACCGGCATGGTCGACATCGGCCACGAGCGCCTCACCGCCTATCTCGCAACTCTCCCGGAGTAACTCGCATGCCCTTCGTCACCTCCAAGGACGGCACCCGCATCGGCTATAGCAGCGTTGGATCGGGGCCAGCGCTTGTCCTCGTCGACGGCGCTCTCTGCTGGCGCGCCTCGGGCCCGTCCGGTCCCCTCGCCGCGCAGCTCAAGGACAAATTCACGGTCTATACCTACGACCGGCGGGGTCGCGGCGAGAGCGGGGATACCAGGCCTTATGCGGTCGAACGGGAGGTCGACGATCTCGCGGCGGTGATCGACGCCGCCGGCGGGTCGGCGGCGGTCTACGGCATCTCCTCGGGGGCCGGCGTCGCCCTCGCGGCGGCGGAAAGCCTCGGCCCGCAGAAGGTCACCAAAATGGTGCTCTACGAATTTCCCATCTTCACCGACGGCTCCCGCCACGTCGACCCGTCTTATGCGAGCGTCATGGACGAGCTGATCGCGAGCGGCGATGGCGCCGGAGCGGTCAAGCATTTCATGAAGAACGGGGTCGGCGTTCCCGGCTTTGCAATTTTCATGATGCAGCTGATGGGCGTGATGAAGAAGATGGCGCCGGTCGCGCCGACCCTCGCCTACGACACACGTGTCGTGACGCCGTTTTGGACCTACACCCCGCCGCCACGCAGCCGCTGGTCACACGCAACGATGCCGGTGCTCGATATCGGCGGCGGGAAATCGCCGACGTGGATGCAGAACGCTCAGGTCGCCGTGGCCGCTGCCCTGCCCAATGCGACGCACAAGACATTGCCTGGGCAGAACCATATGGTCTCGCCGGTCGCAATCGCGCCGATGATCAAGGACTTCGTGCTGGCATAGTCGCCCTCAGGCGGCGAAACCGAGCCGCTCCGCAGCCAGGCGCTTTTCCCGCGCGGTCTTGAGCGTCAGCAGCGCCTCAAGCTGATCGAGCTGCTGCAGCTCGACGAAGGCGACGCCGAAGCCGCCTTCGAAATGCCGCGCGACGCGAGCGGGGACCGCGCCGACCGCGAGCAGCTGGCCGATGGGAGGCTGGATCTCGGCCTCGATAGCAGCGCCGGATCGGGACATGTCGCGGACGCGGCATTTTACGAAGCTATCGAGACCAAGGACCAGAAAGCTCTGCGCGTCGCGGGGGAGAACCCGGGGATGCCGCCGGCGGTTCTCTGCACGGCCGAGGCTCTTCTGCTTGAGCCAGCCGATGCGCGCGTCGACATCGCTGCCGTTCGTTTCATCGGCGACAAGGTTGGCGACGAAGCCGTTCTTGAGCGGCCGCTCGACGGTGCCATAGCGGATGCCGACGCCGTCGAAGCGCAGCGCGACGCGCTCGCCGCGTTCGACCTGAACCTCGGCGGTGACGACGGTGCGACCGGTCGAGACGCTGCGGGCGCGGAAGGGCAGACTGCGCGTTTCCCAATCCCCGCCCGTTCGGTCGAGCAGCACGAAGCTGCCCGGAACGTCGCCGATGAAGCGCGCGTCGCCGCGCGATGCAGCAGGTTTGCGGTTCGCCTCAGCCATGCCCCAACCGATCCAAAGCTACGGCCGCGAAACTAGCGCAGGATGATGAACGGAGTTTTAGGATGGTGCTCCACCGCCGTTCGCCTCTCAGGCGAAAAACAGCGCCACGCTCAAGCTGCCCAGGACAAGGGCGCGCGGTGCACGAAGGTGGGCAAGCCGGTACGCGAGACCAACAAATCCGGCCTGCCGCCACCCCAGGCGGAAGAACTTAGGGAGCCCCGACGGCGGGCGCTCAGAACGCACAGCCACGCCGACGCGCATACGGCTACTCCAGACAAAAACCGTATGCCGACGTTCTAGCAGTCGGCGCTTAAGGAAGTGCTTCCAAGAGGCAAATCAATGGTTAAGCGGCCGTGCCGATTTGGTGCGCGGGTCGGTGAGGGGTCTCTAAATGCAAATCCCGGCCCGCTTGCGCGGACCGGGACGGGCTGACGCTCGTGACTGCGCGATCAGAAATTAAAGGTGAAGCCGAAGTGGTTGTAGTCGAACGGGCCGTGATCGATGTGCGAATGGACGAGGTGCAAATCGTCGACCTGATGGGTGCAGCGGTCGACGCGCATCTGGTACCAGTCGCCGTGCCAATCCTGGGCGACAACCCAGACCTTGTTGCCGTAGTCGTCGTCGTGGTTGTGGCGGATGATGTGCACATGCGAGTAGCCGCGGTGCTGGAGCCGTTCGACAACCTGATCGTCGTCGAGGCAATACTGATAATAGTTCGGGTCGCCGAAATGCAGGTGCATGCCCGGGAAGAACGGGCCGGGGCCACCGAAGTTGAAGGTGATGGAGCCCGCCTGCGCCGGCGCAGCGAGTCCGCCGATCGCGACGGAGGCCGCAAACGCGGTGACGGTCAGGCCCGTCTTGAGGAAGCTAAACAGTTTCATGGAAGTCTCCGAAGGTTTTTTGGCCGCTCGCAGGCCGTGGCGCATGGGATTCTGGAAGCGGGGCCTCAAAATCGCCGCGCCGGCTTGAACGGAAGCGGAAGCACCCGTTCATTTCCCGTTCAGAAACGCAATGGACTGCGCCGCGGCGGCCCATTTTCCGGTGGATGTCGCTCGAAAACTGTCGCTGTCGGCGGACCGGCGCAACGCCGAACGGGAGCTTGAACCGGGCGGCGCGGACGGGAGCTGTGTTAGAAGCTGACGTTCGATTCGAGCCAAAACCACATGCCTGCCAAAGCCAGCCTGTTTGACGACGAACCCGACCCTTCGCCGCGCCGGAAGCCCGCTGCGCCATCGGGTCAGTCTTCCTATTCTGCCGCAGACATCGAAGTGCTCGAGGGCCTCGAGCCGGTGCGCCGCCGGCCCGGGATGTATATCGGGGGCACCGACATCAATGCGCTCCACCACCTGTTCGCCGAGGTCATCGACAACTCGATGGACGAGGCGATTGCCGGCCATGCGAGCCGCATCGAGGTCGAGTTCACCGCGAACGGCTATGTGACGGTGATCGACAACGGGCGCGGCATTCCGGTCGAGAACCACCCGAAATTTCCCAAGCAGTCGACGCTCGAAATCGTCATGACGACGCTGCACGCTGGCGGCAAGTTCGACTCCAAGGCCTACGAGACCTCGGGCGGCCTGCATGGCGTCGGCGTCTCGGTGGTGAACGCACTGAGCGATGAGCTGATCACCGAAGTCGCGCGCAACGGCGTGCTCTACCGGCAGACCTATTCGCGCGGCAAACCGACCAGCAAGGTGGTCGAGGTCGGCAAGGTGCAGAACCGCCGCGGGACCATGCAGAAATTCCATCCCGACCCCGAAATCTTCGGCAAGGACGCGCATTTCTCGGCGGCGCGGCTGTTCAAGATGACGCGGGCCAAAGCCTATCTCTTCGGCGGCGTCGAAATCCGCTGGAGCTGCGACGAGAGCCTCGCGAGCGACGAAGTCCCTGCCAAGGCGAGCTTCCACTTTCCCGGCGGCCTTCGCGATTTCCTCGCCAGCCGCATCGAGGGTGAGCAGCGGATCGTCGACGACATCTTCTCCGGCTCGTCGGGCAAGCCGGGAAGCCATGGCGCGGTGGAGTGGGCGATCGCCTGGACGCTGGCCGACGGCTTCCTCAGCTCCTATTGCAACACCATCCCGACGGCCGAGGGCGGCACGCACGAACAGGGCCTGCGGACTGCCCTGCTGCGCGGCATCCGCGCCTATGGCGAGCTCAAGGCCGACAAGCGCGCCGCCAATATCACGGCCGACGATCTGCTCGTGCAGTGCTCGGCGATGCTGTCGGTCTTCATCCGCGAACCTGAATTCGTCGGCCAGACCAAGGACCGGCTGAGCTCGGCCGAGGCCACGCGGATCGTCGACAAGGCGCTGAGCGATGCTTTCGACCACTGGCTCGCTGCCTCGCCGCAGCAAGCCAACAAGCTGCTCGACTGGACGATCGAGCGCGCCGAGGAGCGGCTTCGTCGCAAGAAGGAAAAGGAGATCGACCGGCAGTCCGCCACGCGGAAGCTGCGGTTGCCCGGCAAGCTCGCGGACTGCACGCAGTCGGCGGCGCAAGGCGCTGAAATCTTTATCGTCGAGGGCGACAGCGCCGGCGGCAGCGCCAAACAGGCGCGCGACCGCGCGAGCCAGGCGATCCTGCCGCTGCGCGGCAAGGTGCTGAACGTCGCCGGTGCGAGCCGGGAGAAGCTCGCGCAGAATCAGCAGATCGCGGACCTGATCCAGGCGCTCGGCTGCGGCACGCGCGAGCGCTACCGCGAGGACGATCTGCGCTACGACAAGGTCATCCTGATGACCGATGCCGACGTCGACGGTGCGCATATCGCGTCGCTGCTGATGACGTTCTTCTTTCAGGAGATGCCGAAGCTGATCGAGGGCGGGCACCTTTATCTCGCTATGCCGCCGCTCTTCCGGCTGAGCGCGGGCCCCAAGGTGCTCTACGCCATGACGGACGCCGACCGGGACCGGCTGATCGACAGCGAGTTCAAGGGCAAGAAGCCCGATATCACGCGGTTCAAGGGGCTGGGCGAGATGCCCTACGTGCACCTGCGCGAAACGACCATGGACAAGCGCACGCGCAGCCTGCTGCAGGTCCGGGTGGTCGAGGACCAGGATGGCACCAGGGATGCCGTCGACCGGCTGATGGGATCGAAGCCGGAGATGCGGTTCGAGTTCATCCAGGCGAACGCGCAATTCGTGTCGGCGGCCGACCTCGACATATAGGGGCCGTCAATTTGCCAGGCTCTGTCACGAGACAGGCCGCGTCCAGTCGATGGGTATCCAACACGCGCTCTCTAATCTTGGCCCAAAAATGGGATAGACCTTAGACTATAGCCTCGACTTGTAGTCTCTTGGCTATCGGAAGGTGTCACGTGACCGTTTGTATTGCTGCCCGCGCAGGGATGTTCTTGGTCTTAGCGAGTGATCGAATGCTCACCGCGGCCGACTTTCAGTTCGAACCTCCTCGACAGAAGATCATCGCCCTCACGAACTCGATCTTCCTTATGACCGCGGGCGATGCTTCATTCTTGACGAGGGTCCTCACTCCCCTAGTCGGGCGGGTACAAGCGGGCGTGGAAGAACGCCCCGATGCTTGGCTGGGCGTGGGAGACGTAACCAGATGGTACGTCGATGAGTTCAACAGGCAGAAGGCCTTGGACGCCCAGACGGCGGTGCTCGGCCCCTTCGGCCTTACTACCGAAGCGTTCCTCAATCGCCAAGCTACTCTCGATTCTGATTTCGTCTTCCGCATCACGTTGAGCCTAATTGATCATCCAGCCCCAGATTGCTCCGTAGTCATCGCCGGCCGCGACCCGACGGGGACGCACATCTACTCAGTCGATGGCACGGAGGTCGATCAGCATGACACGATCGGATTTACTGCTGTTGGAATTGGTGCCCGCCACGCTCTCTCGCACCTCATGCAGGTCCGTCACGCCTGGAACTCGCAGCTGAATGACACTGTGGTTAGAGCCTTTGTAGCGAAGCGCCGAAGCGAGACCGCACCGGGCGTCGGTCGCGCTACCGACATGGTTGTAGTCGGCGAGGCTCTCGGACAGCACGTAATCGTGGGAGCCAACGTCCTTGAGCACCTAGACCAAGAATACGAGAAGATGGTCGCGGCTGAGAGAGCAGCCGAGCAGGCCGCACGCGAGGCCATTTCAGCCTACGTGAATGGCGTGCAAGTAAATGCGCCTGAGCAGCAACAGGCCGACGTTGCCGCGCAAGAGGAGCGCTAGACGACGCGCTTAGGAGCCTCCGGGGCGAAGCAAGCGAGTGACGCAGTCGTGCGCCCGACGAGGAGAACCACCGCCTTCCGCCATGCCTCGACATCTGAGCCGACGCACCCCACATTAAGCACCGGCGCGGTGCCCCCGTTGACTCAAGGGGGTTTCCCGCTATGTTCCCGGCGCAATTCGGGAACTTCGCTGCCGCCCGGCCCGCCAGGGTCTTTGCGCCGGCTTCCTCCCAAAACTCTCCCGACTGGACGAATACATTGTCAGACGAATTTTCCGGGCTCGGCCTCAGCGCCAAGGTGACGGACGCGGTGACTGCCGCGGGCTACGTCAAGCCCACCGAAATTCAGGCGCAAGCCATCCCGCATGTCCTCGAAAAGAAGGACATCATCGGTATTGCGCAGACCGGCACGGGCAAAACCGCCTCGTTCGTGCTGCCCATGCTCACGCTGCTCGAAGGCGGCCGCGCCCGTGCGCGCATGCCGCGCACGCTGATCCTCGAGCCGACCCGCGAGCTCGCCGCGCAGGTGCATGAAAACTTCGAGAAATACGGCAAGAACCACAAACTCTCCGTCGCGCTGATCATCGGCGGCGTCAGCTTCGACGACCAGAACAAGAAGCTCGACCGCGGCGTGGACGTGTTGATCGCGACGCCTGGCCGCCTGCTCGATCAGTTCGAGCGCGGCCGTATCCTGATGTCGGGCGTCGAGATCCTCGTCATTGACGAGGCCGATCGCATGCTCGACATGGGGTTCATCCCCGAGATCGAAAAGATCTGCGCGAAGCTGCCGCCGAACCGGCAGACGCTGTTCTTCTCGGCGACGATGGCGCCGGAAATCCAGAAGCTCACCGGCAAGTTCCTGCGTGACCCGATCCGCATCGAAGTGGCGCGCAAGAATTCGGTGGTCGAGACCATCGACCAGCGGCTGGTGAAGGTGCCGCACAGCCCCGAGGACAAGCGCGCCGCGCTGCGGCAACTGATCCGCGGCGAGGCGGGGCTCACCAACGCGATCATCTTCTGCAACCGCAAGCGGGACGTTGCGACCCTCGCCCGCTCGCTGCAGCGGCACGGGTTCTCCGCAGGCGCGCTCCATGGCGACATGGACCAGAAGAGCCGGATGGAAACGCTCGACGCGTTCAAGACCGACAAGCTGCAATTGCTGGTGGCCAGCGACGTGGCGGCCCGCGGCCTCGATATTCCGGCGGTGAGCCACGTGTTCAATTTCGACGTGCCGACCCACGCCGAAGACTACATCCACCGCATCGGCCGCACCGGACGCGCCGGCCGCTCGGGAATTTCAATCACCCTCGCGACACCCTCCG
>Ga0265339_10001656_pt1 | contig 16435 bp, 2 predicted proteins | sample 4CB219metaG_FD_202085 | JGI IMG/M metagenome (GOLD analysis project Ga0265339, IMG submission 202085) | Rhizosphere microbial communities from Carex aquatilis grown in University of Washington, Seatle, WA, United States - 4-CB2-19 metaG | ecosystem: Host-associated > Plants > Roots > Rhizosphere... | reverse complement strand
TAACGAGCGGCCTGTTCCAGACCAACAACGACGGCTTCCTCAGCGTATTCGATGTGCAGTGCGCGGGTTTTCCGCAAAGCGGCAAAACGCCTTATACCGACGTGCCCGCGTTTCCCATTGCGCCGTATACATTCACGCAGCCATCCTCGGCGGATGAGGCCAACCTCTATCGCAACTTCGAGATTGTGCTGCTGAGCATCGTGCGCTGCAACACGATTTTCGGACTCAACTGGCCCGACTCGACCGGCGTGTTTGCCCAGGACGGCCCGCGTTCGCTGAGCGCCATTGCGCCGGAGCTGACCGCGCCGCTGCTGCACGCCCGCTCCGCCACCGGAGCCAGCGCATACTACGCGATTACTCCCCAGGGGCTTTACTCCCAGTTCTCTGAAGATCGCGATTGGCTGCGGCTGGTGCTGGCGCTGACCAACTTCGGCGCCAAAACGCTGGAACTCGACGACCTGAGCGAGCAACTGCGCGCGGCCATGCTGACCAACCAGCTTTTTCTGGTGATCTCCGATGTGGAGCAGTTTCAGAAAGCATGCACGGTGCTGTTTTCGTCGCTGACGATCTCCGGCTGGCAGTTCGACCTGGGCATTGAGGATTGGCGCACCGACACTGTGCTGATTCTCAAGTTTGCCGACAAGACTCTCTACGACCTGGTGAATGACCGCTCGCTGTGGTCCACCGCGGCGGGCAATCTGAACCGCGGCGCCGGCACCCAGGCGGTGTTGAAGGCCTGGATGCAGGAGGCGGAACCGGAGCCGGGCAAAATCACGGCGCCGGAGTTCGACTACTTTGTGAACACGGTGATGCACGGCGATTGGAACGGCGTGATCTTCGCCAATGTGAAGGTGCCTCCCGGAGATTTTCCGGCGGAGCTGCAGGCCCTTGCCGCCGGCCTGGACATGCAGAGGCTGAAGGCGCACCACTTCGGTGTGAATCTCTCGCCAATGCAGGTCATCCAGGGATCGATCCATCTATCGGACTCATCCCTTCTCGGGCTCATCTTCTACGTCGATACCCAGGACCTGGTGTACTCGAGCGTCCCCTACGATTTCAAGGTGCTGACGCTCCAGGTGCTGTTCGCGAACTCGGAGATCAGCAGCTTCGCCAGCCGGATCGAGCTTCTGGTAGGCGAGCTGTTTGCCCAGCGGTCCACGCTGTTGAACAGCAATCACGGCGACAACATCATCCTGAACGGCGTGATGCAACGCCACGGCGACACCGAGTCGTACACCTTCAGTGAAGAAGGCGTGAATACGTTCGCGGTGGAGAGCCTGGTGCTGAACAGCGTCGTGGTCAACAAGGCGCAGTTCGTAACCCTGCCGCAGGAAGAGGGCTCGACACTGACGACGGCACGCTTTCTTATGGCGGGCCAGATGTCGTTCCTCGATCATCCTGAGTTCGACATGTTTTCATTTGGTCCCGTGGGCGAATCCAAGGACGGCCCGGCCAGCCTGCAGTATTCCAACATGTTCATATCGATGGACTACCAGCCGGCGCAAGGCCCCACGGGCATCACCGGACCCACCGGCGGGACGGGACCGAGCGGCCCGACGGGACAAACTGAGATTCGCCAGTTTGCCTTCCAGGCCGGCCAAATGAGCTTTGACCTGGCGCAGAGCGCGGCGCGGCCCGCCAGCCTTTATGCGCGTTTTCCTCTCCAGGTGACCGGCATGATCCAGGGAGACGGATCGTCAACGCCGGCCAGCCTGGGCTACATAGGAGTGACAACGCCGCTGGTTGGCCGCAACTTCAGCGGCACGTGGTTCGGATTGCAGATGGCCCTGAGCCTGGGTTCCATGGGAGGCCTGGCATCCATGGCGCCATTCACGGCCTCAATGCTGGCAGCGTGGGCGCCGAGCGCACGCGACTACAACGCGCTGCTTGGGCTGAAGCTGCCGGGTTCCGCCGGTGGCGGCAAGTCGCTGAGCATCCAGGGGCCGCTGAAGCTGTCGATCCAGGACATCGGCATGCTGTTCAATGCCAGCGACCCCTCCTACCTGATGAAGTTCACCAACATCGCGCTGACGCTGTTCAGCCTTCGCTTCCCACCGGGCGGCACAACCAATCTGCTGCTCTTTGGCGACCCGGATCCGAAGGCCAAACAAACCACGCTGGGATGGTATGCCGCCTACATGAAGAACCCCGGAAAGAAGAAGGACGACAAAAGCGACGGGGGCAAAAAGTTGCCGGCGGCCAAGACGCCGCAAGTGATCGAAGCTTCCGCCGCCACGCAGGACGGATGCGGTTGCGGGAACAAATAGCAGCGATGGGACCGGACGAAACAAGGAGCTGAGCGAAGAATGCCCACGAGGATGCAATTTCAATTCCTGGACGTCGGCATGGGCGACGGCACGTTCGTGGTAATGGGCAGCGGCAAGAATCAGGAGCTTGCCCTGATCGACTTCGGCGTGCAGCCATTCACCAAGTTCAAGCAGAGCGCCGACGACGCAATGCTCTACCTGAAGAGGACGATTGCCGAGATCAGCAAAACCCGCGAGAAGGACTCGCCGTATCTGGACCATCTGTTCATCACGCATCCTGACCAGGACCACTACAACCGCATCCGCCCGCTGGTTGAAGCCACCGACTATCCAGGATATGCAGGGAAGGACCTCGATATCGGCAGGATCACTTTCGGCGGGCGCTCCCAGTCCTATCGCGGCCTGATTGGCCGGCTGCGCCTGCACTCAGACACTGTGGACGATCTGACCAATTCGCAGCGCTCGCTCATTCAGCTGGACAAAAGCGTCACGCCCTTCGTCACGTTTGTGGGCGGCAACATCAAGGTCTATCTGCTCAGCTCAAACTTTCCCACCAAGGCGAGCAAGGCAAATCCGTGCAGCCTCTGTCTCCTGTTTCAGGATCCCAACAACAACAAAGTGATCCTCCTGGGCGATGCGGAAGCAGACGTCGAGACTTCCATCAGAAACTACTACAAGGACGCCACTGCCGGATTCCTCAACGCCACCGGGCTCAAGCTGGGCCACCACGGCAGCCTGAATGGAACATCGAAGGAATGGCTCCAGGCCACCAATCCCAAAGCGATCTTCGCCAGCGGCGACTTTGTCTGGGCGCACCCCTACTGCCCCGCCATTCAGCGCGTCATCGATAACAACTCCCTGCAAAAATCGCCCATGAAGTCGCCCGTCCGCTACTGCTGCGGAGAATCCGGCGGCGAATACTTCAACAAAGAAACCGACCTGAACATCTACCTCAACCTCTGGTATGTGGTGAAAGAGCCGGATGCGCTGGGAAGAAAAATGGAACAAACCGAAGACGACCAGGTTGTGTGGGTCGCCAATGGGACCACCTGGGGCGTCCAGTGGGAGATGGAGTTCAATGGCGCCTCCGCCACCGTGGGCGTCACTGAACGCGCAAATCCGGTTAAGAACTAGTTGCGATGGAGCAGAGAACCATGCCAGACGGCGCAATCGGCAATTGCGAGCAGTTGCTGCAGACCTTCCAGAATGCGGTGCAGGGCACATCGCCCAACCAGACCCTGCAACTGGACGCGGCGTTGCTGCCCGCAGCCGGAGGGCTGATCGGGTACCTGGGGCTGCAATCGCTGCTCATTCACCAACTGCCCAGTGGAGAAGAACTGGTCTCCAGCGGTCAGCCGGAATCGTGCGTGCTGATCCAGGGAACCGCTGTGCTCTTTCCCAAGGGCACTGAAACGTATGAATACGCCGTCACCATCCGCGCCAGCCTGAATGCAGCCAATGAAGCAACCATGGAGCTTGACGGCAAGCCGGCCGACACAGCCACTTGGAATTTCGGCAAGAATTTTACCGGCCTCTCGAAGTACAACGGCTTTGACGAAGAGAGCCAGAGCCTGAAACTTCTGCCGAGCTTCTACGACACGCTCAGCATTGAGCGCCCGGATTTCCGCGCCGCCACCAGAGGAATTGCCGGAACCCCAGCCGGGCTGAGCTTTACCGGCTCTGCCGACATGAACGCCGGAGTCCTGTCTTCGATCGCGCCGTACTTCCCGGGTGTGGAAGAACTGGCCCTGAGCGGCGCCATCGACATGAACGCCCCGGATTTCCCGGCGATTGCGCTCTCGGGACCTCTCACCGGCTATTTGGTTCCGGGCCTGGACACCTTCTCTCTGTGCTTTGGCACGAAGCCGGCTCAGACCACTCCGGATGAGCAGCCGGCGCTCTCCACGCTGCTGCTGGCGGCCACCACCACAGGCAGCCTGGCCGGATTCGACGTAACCTGTCCCGTGCTGGAAGGCAGCTTTGCCTGGGCCATCACGGTGAGCCTCAGTGCCGAGGAGAGCAAGCAGTATCCGCTGGACAAGATGCTTTCCGGCATGACCAGCTATGCCAACAGCTCCGCTCTCCCGTTGCCGCAAGGCATGGGAACGACGGGCTTCCTGCTCGAATCCATTACGGTCGTCATCAATCCTTCCTCGCCGGGCATTTTGCAGTCGGTGGGTTTCAGGGTTATCAGTGTTCCCGGCAAAAGCTGGACAGCCCCCATCTTCGGGCTTACGGTTACCAATCTTTTTACGCAGTGGCAGTTTCTCTATCCGCCCGGCGGCACGGCCTATCTCTCCGGCGGCGTAGGCGGCCAATTGCTGTTTGGAACCGCAACAGACGCTCCGCGGCTCGATATCTCCATCAGCCTGGACGGAATCACTACGGCATCCGCACCGGATGTGTCCATCCGCGCCGAACTCGATCCGGATTACCCCGTTCCGCTGGACAAGCTGTTTTACCAGCTCACCGGTCTTCCCATCGATCTTGACCTGGAAATCACCGAACTGCTCTTTGTCGCCGAAACGGGTCCGCGCGTCCTGCAGTTCGCCACCACGCTGGACGGGGAATGGCCCTTCAAGGTGCCGCTCCTCACCTTCGGCACAACGAACTTCCTGTTTCAGTACTCGCCGAACAGCATCAGCGGCACTGCCAGCGTCGTGGTTTCCATTGCCAACTTCCGGTTCCTCGTCTCGGCTCAATACGGAACCGGCGAGGGCTGGACCTTCAGCGGCGCGCTGGCTGCGGACAGCCAGAACAACTCGCTCCAGGACTTCGTCAATTCCATGACCGACAGGTACCCCGAACTGCCGGCTAACCTGGGCGCAATCAACCTGACCCGGCTCGACATCTCGTTCAACACCAGCACGCAGGCATTCTCCTTCGACGGCGTTCTCGAGTGGCCGTTCAAGTTCGACGACTGGGACATCTCGATCGAAGCCGAGCTCTCCCTCAATTCGCCGGGGCCGAAAAACAGCCAGCCGCGGCAGTACAACGGCTTCGTCCGCGGAACGCTGACCATCAATGCGTTCCGATTCGACGTCATCTACAGCTTCGACATCGAAAAGAACACCAACATCAGCTTTGTCTTCGCCTACAAGGGAGCGACGCTTACCTTCGCTTACAAGAACGACGGCAAGCAGAAGACACTTACCGCAAACCTTACCGGCGTGAGCTTCGGCGACATTCTCGCGTACCTGATCAACCTCGCCGATCCTGCTTCGAATTACACCCTGCCCTCGCCGTGGAATGTCCTTTACCAGATCAGCTTCGACAACCTGACGTTCACCGCGAACCTGACCAAGAACACCGTGGGCGTGTTCTATAAGATCTCGGTCAATCTCGGCATCATCGACCTCAAGAGCATCGGACTGACTTACCTGAGCAGGGCGGGGAAGGGAACGGTCGAGATAGCCATGACCGGCCGGTTCTTCGACCAGACTTACACCGAAGAACAGCCGCTGGGCTGGGACCTGCTCAACGACCAGCCGCCCAGCGCGCCGGGCACGGGCGAACAGCTTCTCGACCTGCGCTACGTCGGCATCGGCCAGAACGTCGGTTTCCGCTCCGCGCAAAGCTTCACCAACGTCCAGTCGGTGCTCGCCGAGATGGTGAAGGACTTCCCCACCCTCGACAAGGAAGATGAGAACCCTCTATCGAGCCCTCTGCTGCAGCAACTGCAGTTTGCGGGCGACGGCCGATGGCTCATCGGCGCGGACTTCACCCTGATGGAAGCCGTCTCGCTGACCGTGGTGTTCAACGATCCCACGCTCTACGGTCTGCGCGTCGCCCTGGCAGGGGACAAGGTCAAAAGCTTTTCCGGCCTCGATTTTCAGATCCTCTACAAGCGCGTCACCGACACCATCGGCGTCTACCACATCGAACTCACGTTGCCGCAGGCTTTCCGCCAGCTCAACTTCGGCGCCGTCGCCATCACCATTCCTATCGTGGTGGTGGACATTTACACCAACGGCAATTTCCGCGTGGACATGGGCTTTCCCGTGGGCACGGACTTCTCCCGTTCCTTCTGCCTGCAGGCAGGTCCGTTCATCGGCTACGGCGGCATTTACTTTGCGCTGCTCGACGGCAGCACCTCGGATCGCGTCCCCCGTATCACCAACGGCACGTTCTCTCCCGTCATTGAAGCCGGCCTCGCGCTCTCCATGGGCCTGGGGCGCACCATCGACAAAGGCATCTTCAAGGCCGGCGCCACCATTACCGTGATCGGCATTCTCGAAGGCGTCTTCGGATGGTTCAATCCCAACGACAACAGCGCGCCCAGCGCACAGTACTACTGGATCCAGGGGACCATCGCAATCGCCGGCAAGCTGGAGGGCTCGGTCGACTTCGTCGTGATTTCGGCCTCGGTCAGCCTCTCGCTCGTGGCCAAGCTGGTGATGACGTTTGAGGCCTACAAGGCCGTCGACGTGAAGTGTTCGTTCCAGGTCACCGCTTCCGCCTCCATCAAGATCCTGTTCATCCGCATCAGCTTCTCGTTCTCCATGACAATCGAGATCGGGTTCAGCATCGGCTCTTCCTCGCAGGCGCCGTGGATCCTCGATACCACGCAACCGCAGCCGTTGCTGATGTCGCAGCGGATGCCGTTGCGCCAGCGGAGGCTCTCCGCGGGCATGCTGCGCCGCGCCCTTGTGGCGGTGCTCGGCGACGACGCCGGCAGCTTCGATTGGCAACCGAGAAAAGTCTTCGACGCGCTGCAGTTGCTGCCGCTGCAGATGATGCCCGCGCTTACCCCGGTGTCGGTGATGAATTTCCCGGCAACGCTGCAGACGGCCCTTGCCCTGTATGTGCCCACCACGGTGCCGGATGGCGCGATGGGCGCCGAAGCGATCCGCGCCGTCACGCTTGCCGAGGCAGAGAGCAACCCCTTCAACCGGCTCTGCGCAGGCATGCTGCTCTGGGCTCTTTCCTCATACACGCGCAACAGCCTGCTTGGCGACAGCACCGAGGTTTACAGCACGGATCTTGACGCCATCGCGGCATTCCTGGGCGATTTCACCAAGTGGCCGCAGGTGTTTACTTACGACACCCTGAACCAGCTACTGGGCCTGAACTTCCTTGCCCAGATCAGCTCGCCGATGACGCCCCAGGGCATCGTCCATCCGCAGCTCGGCCTGCTCGCGGCAGACTCCGCCACTGGCACGGAATCCTACACCGTCTTCCCCATGCCGCCGTCGCTGAATGTCACCTACGACGAAATCAAGCAGGTCTTCTACGACAGCTACAACCAGGTGACGACACAGTGGGAAGAGGCGCTCGCCATCTACAACGCGCAGATGAAGGCCACTTCCTCCGGTTCGGATATGGCCGACGCCATTGCGGATTGGCCCGCAGGAACGGAGTCGCTCGCCACCTTCCTCTTCCGCGACTATTTCGCCATGGTGACCCGTGCCGCCGTGCAGAGCGCGCAGGACCTGATGCAGTCCTATCCCTACGCGGTTACCGGGCCCACCGGCGGCAGTCCGGAATCGCTCGCTTCCATTGCCGAGCAGTTCAACACCACCTCGGTCGTCTACCGCTCGCGGCGCGGCGAAACCCTGGGCCGGATCGCGGCGCGCTTCGGGATGCACAGCTCCGAGCTGCACGTGAACAACGCGCATCTGCTGGCATTCACAACCGGCGACGAGCTGCCGGAGGGAACCGAGGTCGAGGTCGCGGCCAGCGTGACGCCCGTCTCCATTGCGGGAAACAATTCAGACTATCCGCTCAACGGCGCCACCGGACCAATCTCCGTGAGCATGCCCATCGATGGCGTGATGCACCAGGTGCAGGCCGGCGCCAGCGGACCCGGCAGCCAGAGCATCAACGACGTCGCACGCCGCTACGGCATCCCGGACGCGGCCGAGATCTTCACCTTCCAGGGCGAGAACAATCCCAACGCCATCAACCCGCAACTGCTACAGCCCGGCAGCACACTGGTAATTCCGCAGCTCTCATTGCAGAACTTCGCCAGCCGCGAGCTGGCGGCAGCGTTCATCTTCGCGCGCAGCCTGGGCACGTTCTCAACGCAAGCAACGCCGTTCTACGGCAACGTCAACTGGTACCAGCAGTGGATCCTCACCAACAACTCTGACCTCGGCAGCTCGCCGTGGGCTGTGCCCAGGGTCAAAGTGGTCGATGGCAGCCTTGTGTCCGACGGCCAAACCGCGTACGCACCCATGGGCTCCCCGTTTACGCCCGATACGCCGGCGCTGGCCGCGGCGTACCAGGTGCTGATGCAGATCAACCCGGAACCGTATGCCGGCGCCTTTACGGCCTTCTTGAACGGCGTAACACCCAGCGGTTCGAACTTCACCGTGCCCTCATTCCCGTACACCGTCCAGGCGGGAGACACACTGCAAGGCATCGCTGAAACCTTCGGCATCACTGTTGCACAACTCGTCAACAACAACCTGTACGCGCTCGGCCTTCTGCAACTGCTGGCCGTGATGCCGCTGCCGGCCATCGACTACGTGCCCCAGCTTGGCGACACGCTGAGTTCTGTCGCCGCGTCCTTTGATCTTCCCCTCGATACACTCGTCCTCTCAGTGCAGGACGCGCCCGGCATCCTGCAGCCATACCGCTACAGCCAGTCGCAGCTCCTGATTCCCGATGTGCCTGCCCGGGCGACGGACCTGCTCGTCAGCGACCTGGTTCGCTACGGCAGCTTCAACAACGTCTCCGGAATGGTGGCCAACTTCCTGATGCACGGCATGCGCGTGCCGCAGCCCACCGCAAGGATCGACGGACGCACATTCCCGCCGGATACGGATCTCTACAGCCTGTTTGAGCTCGCCGGTCAGCAATTCGAAGTCCCGCGGGGGCCAAGCGGCCCGGAGGGATGCGACGCGATCTTCCGGCAGACCGTCAAGGAGCCGTGGGTCGAATTCATGGGCCCTGGCCCCAGCGGAACCAGCGGCCCCACGGCAGTGCCGGAGCTGCTGCTCTCTCTTCGCGGAGACTACCTGGCCAACCCGCCAGGCATAACGCTCGACCCGCAGTTGCTTGCCGGGCCGGCCGCTCTGCCTCTCTATCGCGAAACCCCGCCGCAGTATGCTTTCCTGCAGAATATCGGCTGGCAATCGGCGCAGGTGCTTGCCTATCCCGGCCCCACCGGAGCTTCCGATACAACGCCCTCCGCGGGCCAGCCCACCATCCTGGTGATCCCGCCGGTCCTGCAGGATATCGCCATCGCCGGAGCAACCGGACCCTGGTCCGCAACACCGCCCTATGAAGTAGTCACGCAAAACAGCAGCGGTTCTTCCACCGCGCCAATCACGCCGGTCGATCGCTTCATGTGGGCAATGGCAGTCGATGTTCGCGTGCGCCAAACGCCCGCCGGCAGCGGCGACGGCCCCATGCCGAATACTTACATGGTTGTGGGCGCCGATCAGGACGGCCGCCAGGATCTGCTGCGCGCCTGGCAATATCTCGACACCACCTTCCCGCCGCACGGCGACCTCTATCTGCTCTTCCGGCCCGGTTCCACCAGCGCAAATTCGATGGGACTGGCTTCAACGCCGCTCAATCCGCAAGCGACGTTCGTTCTCAAAAGCAACCTGACCACGGTCACCACCAGCAACCAGGGCGGCGCGTTTGCCGCTGCGCTTGGCCAGTCGCTGCCGCTGCAATACTCCGCCACTCTCGACGATGCCCCCGGCTTTGTGCGCCTGCTCTGGGAAGCCAGTGTCACCGGCTCCGGCGGTTTCTTCCTGAATTACGCCAGCGCCAATGGCGGCGGCGGCCTGCCCGCGGATCTCTTCTCCGACAGCGACACCACCACGCTTACGCTGCTTTATGTGCCCTACGAGCAGTCGCGCTATCCGCATACCCTGCGCGGTCTCTATCCGTTCAACAACTGCGTGGTGATCGGCGACAGCATCGACCCCAACAACACCACCCTGTTTGCGCAGCTCGCTGACCCAACGCCGGGCGATCTCCAGCGCATCGGCACGGCGCCCGCGGGCAACATCGGCTTCTACATGGCGCGCGTCAATCCCGACGACGGCGCCACCGGCAATTACGTGCCGCCCGACCAGCAGACCGAAAGCCTGTTCAACCTCGTCGGCTTCCAGGTGCTCGGCTCCACCGGCATCAACATGAGCAACCACGGCCTGCCCATCGGCTCCTCCGACACGCCGGCCCCAGGCGTCAGCGGCCCCACGGGCTCAGACGTGTGGTGGTATCAGCAGATCGTTCCCATCGCCCAATTCGGGCAGGACAATCAAACTCCCCAGTGCCAGGCGCTGCCCGCTCCTGCCTCCAACCCTTACGCCGGCATCTCCGGACCAACCGGCATCACCGGCCCCGCCTCGCTCAATTCGGCCGTCATCGACATCGCTTTCAACGACGTCTACGGCAACCACACGCACACCACCGTCCCCGTCGGGCCAATATCGATCCCGGTCGGATACACCGACGAGATCCTCAACCTCTCCACGTGGCCCGGCATCGGCGCCGACTTCACCTTTGCTCCCGCCGGCGCAACCGCGAATGTGGTGCTGGAAACCTCGCTCTCACTCCAGATCAACCGCTATCTCCCCGCCGACAGCTACACCTATGAACAGTCGCACAGGGTGGCCGTGGCCGATGCTGCCCGCTACGCGCAGCTTTACTACCAGGTGCAGCAGCACGACCTGAACTTCTCACTCGATACCAACATCGGCTCGCCTCTGATTGGGCCGGAGTCGCTCAAAGCGCCGCTGCAGGCTTTTGTGACCAAGGCCAACGTGTTTGTCCGCGCCGCCGAGACGCTCAAGCAGCATATTTACTCCACGGTCGCGCAGGACACCCTCGGCGCCATCGCCACCACCTTCGGCGTCACGCCCGGCATGCTCGCCGATGCCAACCTCGATACCCAGGTCAAATCGCTCTTCGCCGGCTCCATGGTCCGTCCTGCCATCACCGCGGCGGCGCCCATGAATTCGCTCAACGCGATGGTGGTGAACGAGATCTCCAAACCATATCCCCCGGTCTGTCCGGAGACCATTGAGGCGGCTTCACAGTCATCCGGCAGTTCCTGGGTCGCCGGGCTCCGGGTCGGCAGCCCCAGCCAGAAGCTCGCCGTAGCAGCAGACAAGAAGAGAATGCTGAACATCAGCGGCCTCACCGTTGGGGAGCTGGCAAAAAACAACCTGACCGCGCCGCTCACGCCCGGCAACCTGCTGCGAATTTCCGCCAATAAGACAAACGAGCCGCTCGGCCCGGACAATTCGCTTGAAACCATCGCCGCCGCGTTTAACTGCGCCATCTACGCGCAGTTCCCGGATGCAGCCACTAAAACAACCGTCTACGTCGGGCTGTACGTCGAGAACCTCACCACCACCGGCATCGTCAGGCCCAACATCGACATCACCATCGACGGTCTCACCCAGAACACCGGCGCCGCGCCCACGCTGGCCACAGTTGAAAAGAGCTTCGCTCCGCTCGGCCTCGACACCGGCAGCTTCGTGCTCAAGCTGCAGAGCGTAACCGGCCTCTTCCTCGACGCAGCCGTGCTGAGTTATGCCACGTTCTTCGTGCCCCAGCCGGCCAGAACTCCCACCACCACCGCGCCGCCCACGTTCAGCCTCGCCCAGGTACCGCCCGCGGCAGGCACCCCGGCAACGCTCGCCGAGCTGAATGCCGCCGTCACCAACTTCTACGTCACCGGAACGCCCATTTACCTGAACTACACCTGCTACGCGCCTGCGCAGTTCGACACCTTCCGATCGCTGGCCGCGGAGTTTGGGCTCACCACCACCCAGCTTGCCGCGTTCAACACCACCACGCTCTGCAATCAGGGCATTGAGCTGGCCATCCCCAACCTCGTCATCCTGCCGGACGACGTAGCGCAATACGCGCCGTTCACGCCGCTGGTCAATGACAGCCTGACCGATATCGCCGACCTGTTTGGCGGCGGGCCGGAGATGGTGTCGTCCATTGCTATCCTCAACCAGTACCTCCCCGGCATTTTCAGCGAAACGGCGGTCATTCCGCCGGGTTATACACCCCCGCCCATGGCCTCGCTCGACGATACTGCCGCGGCCCTGGGCCAGCCGTTCCCTTATTTCATTCAGCAGATCGCCACGCGAACGGAACTCTTCCGCGCCAACGGCGTCATCCTGGTCCCGGCGCCAACGGTCCTTGGAGGCGACGGTTCCAGCCTGAGCTGGAACGGACTGGCCGGCCAGTTCCGTCTCCACGAAGCCGATGGCGACGCTCCAGCCACCGTCCTGCTCAATGCCAACCGCTGCCTTGAAGGCTTCCTGCGCGAAGGCCAGAGCATCGCCGGGCCGCCGGGATCCACACCGCTGAAGGTGGGTCCGTATGACACCGTCGATACGCTGATCCGCCGGTTCGCAGCCACGCAGGGCCTCACGGTTACCGTGGCCGAGCTGGTTGAGACCAACGGCAACACAAATGGCCTCCTGACGGCGGGCAAGCTCTTCCTGCTGCCGCCCAATCCCACGCCCGTTCCTTGTGACGTCAGGGTGAAGGTGCCTCCTGCGCCCCGCGAAGGCGTCAGCCAGTGCGAGTCGCAGATCGCCTTCCCCATCACCGTCGCCATCGGCATGACCCGCAATCACCTCCTGGTTGCGCCCGACTTCGCACAAACGGCGCCCGTGTTCCGCGCCGCTTCACCGGTTGCGCCGCGCGGCTGGGCCAACGCCAGCGAAACCACTGACGCAACCAGCTTCGCCGTGCAGTTTGAAGCTGCCTTCGCCTCCTGGAAGCTGAAGTGCGCGTTCTCGCAGGAGAGCGCGGGCACCGGATCGGAGCGGCGAGTCCTCTGGGCCGTCAACTTCGGCGCCACCGGCGTAAGCCGCGTCGCAATTGAAACCGCGCTGCCCACCTTCTGGGCCCTCAAGCCGCTCTCCACGCAACTCATCGGCGGCGATCTCTGGGTGCAGCCCTACCGCTCCGGCTGCGGCCTCTGCACATCCGTGCTGAAACGCTTTGAGTCCGTCGACCTCGACAACTGGATGCAGCAGTTCCTGGCCACACTGGACCTGGTGCTGACGTCGCCCTACGCAGTTCCGGCGTATGAACAGATTCCCTCCGGCGCCGGCGGCCAATTCATGTCTGTTCCGCCGGAACCACCGGCCGCGCCGGAAGGCCCGGCCAGCTTCCGCCAGATCGTCGCTCTTGGCATCGGCGCCGGCGCATCGCTCGACGTGCCCGGCTTCGGAGCCACCGGCGGCGGCTGCACCGGCTGCACCGGTCCCACTGGAATCTTCGGCCCGCTCAACTACGAAGGCCTGGTAAACGCCAAGCTCACACTGGCAGAGCAGCTCAGCGTCTCCGCCGAGCCTATCCTCCAGGGCGTCGGCGCCACCGGCACTTACTACGCTGACGTTGCCCAGGAGACTTTCTATCAGCAGATGCTCGTCGAGCTTTCCACCGCTTACAAGGTCAACGCCGTGGTCCAGTACCCGGTGGACGTGATCTCGCCCTGCGTGCTGCCGTACCCCGGCGCGTCCGGCCCGCTGCCGCCGCGCCTCTCCGGCAACATCACACCGGCTCTGCCCGTGGTCCCGCAAGCCGGCACGTTGCTGTCCGCCAACCCGTCCCCGGTCTCCGCTGCGTTCTTCGCACGCGCCCTTGGCAAGGTGCAGGGCATCCTGCTTACCGGCGCGCAGGCCACTTATGGCGGCAAGACAGAGACAGTGCTCTTCAACGACACTCTCGAATCCCTGGCTTCCCGCTTCGGCGCCAATATCGCTCCCGATAACTGGGACCCGTGGTCAGCCTTCATCGCCGGGATCCAGGCGCAGGTCCTGCTCACCGCCGGCGCGTCGCTGCCCGCAGTCACCATGGTCCGCACCACCGGCGCCAACACCACCATCGGCGACATTGCATCCTTCTTCGGCGTCGATTCCGGAACTACCGGACAGGCCAACCAGGCGCTGCCCAACATCCTTCCCACCGGCACGGTTCTCGATCTGCCCGGCGAACAGCAATACACACTCAAGGATGGCGACACGCTCCAGAAAATCGCCGCCGCCCTCAACCCGCCCATCAGCGTCGCCCTCCTGTCGGAAGAACTAGCCAGCAAGCAGGTCGCGCTCTCGGCCAATTGCACTCTGGCCTACGCGCAGCCACTGCCGGACGTCAACTTCTCCACCACCAAGGTGAACCTCGGCCGCGTGGGTAGCACGAGTGGCGACGCGCCGGCGCTCTCCTTCCTGTTCTCCGTCAAGCATCCCCGGCAATTCCAGAGCCTGTTCCTCAACCTGCAATATGCCGCGAACGAAATCGAGTACAACGTAAGCAATGTCGAAGGCACTGAGGGCTATCAGGATTCCTCGTGGCTGACCTTCCTGTTGCCGTTCGGTCCCAATGCGGCGCAGGACTTTGGCGTGTCCACCGCGATGGAGCAGGTGCAGGTGCCCATCCCGCTGCGCTCATACCCCACTCCGCCAAGCCTGCTGGCGCAGAGCAGCCTGCCTTCAGAGCAGACAGACGCAGCTCCCACCCCGGACGAGGAAGTCGCTCGGGGCAAGCAGTGGGATTATGCCTTCGACATCCAAAGCAACAATGCCGCCCAGGACACCGATCATGTCCAGGTAACGTTCAATGCTCTTCAGGCCGGCCAGCAGAATGTCGCTTCCATTGACGCCAAAACCTGGCGCATTTTCGCCGCGCTGGCGCAGTTCATTGAAGCCTTCCCCTCGCTGATGGCCGATTTGGCGCTGCTGCCCGCGCTGGCTCCCGGCACCTACAATCAGCAGGCCGCCATGGCCCTCGCCGTCTTTGACAGGCTGGCCAACAATGTTGCCAACTCCATGAAGCCCACGTTCGAGTTGGACGCCATCGGTAATGAGTGGCCTTCGCTGCTCTACCAGTACCGCGCCCAGGCCAAATCCGACGGAGAAAGCCTGGAGACGCTGCAACTGACGCAGGAACTCGGGCCAACCGGCATTCCCGGCCCGCTGTGGCCGGAGATCTTCGTGGCCAGTCCTTCCGGCCCCACTGAAGGCCGGAACGCAGGCTTCGAGCAGCTCGATTGGATCAGCTCCACCGGCGATGTCGCTTTCTACCGCTATCCCAAAGGCGTCCCCGCCGGCGCACGCCTCACCCAGCGCTACACATTCGAACAGCGCGACGTCATCCAGAACATGAATGCCTGGGGCGGCGTGTTCCTCACCCGCAATGACGATCTCGTCGCGAGCGGCCCGGTGGGCTGGAACGGCGGCGCCACCGGCCCCGTCTTCCCCATCGCCACCAATCCCGCGTTCCTCTACGAGACACCACTGGTGCGTTTCGTCGATCCGTCAACGCCTCAGCTCACTGATAACACCGTCATCGACGTCGCGGGGCTCACCGGCCCGTACAAGTCTCCGCGCCCGCTCTCAGTACAGATTGAAGCCATGCTCGATGCCGTGCTTGAGTGGGGACCGGCCTCGCCCGTGCAGGCCACCAGTTGGCTCTCCATCCTCTGCAACTACGGTTATCGCGTATCGCAGTCGAGCGGCGCAGAGGAGATCGTGGCCACCGTGCCCGTGCGCCTGGTCCCCACGCGCCAGTTGGAAGGCGCGCAAAAGGCCGGCTTTGCTGAAGCACTGGCACAAAGCATCCTTGAATGGCCCGGCTGGTCCACCACTCGCCCCGACAGTTTTGTCGAGTTCGACATGAAGGTATTCACCGTGCCGCCCGGCGCCAGCGCCCAAATCAGCTCGTTGAGGCCGGTACTGGAGTTCTCAAGCCTGCGCCTTCCCGTGGATTCCATTTCCTCCCAGGCGCAATAAGAAAGATCCGAACGCAAATTCTGAGACGGAGTGACGCAACCGATGGCGAACAAGGAAGAGAATCCCGCGGCGGCCAATGCAAACCTGAATTGGGACTACATTGTGCTTAATAGTCTGACCGGTCCAACCGGCCCGGAGGGACCGCAAGGCCCGCAAGGTCCCCAAGGCCCATCCGGCCCAGATGGACCGCAAGGCATTCAGGGTCCCACCGGCGCCGACGGTCCGCAAGGTCCCCAAGGCCCATCCGGCCCAGATGGACCGCAAGGCATTCAGGGTCCCACCGGCCCCGACGGCCCACAAGGTCCGCAAGGTCCATCCGGCCCGCAGGGACCCCAAGGCGTCCAGGGTCCCACCGGCCCCGACGGTCCGCAAGGTCCCCAAGGCCCATCCGGCCCAGATGGACCGCAAGGCATTCAGGGTCCCACCGGCCCCGACGGTCCG
>Ga0265339_10001655_pt1 | contig 16435 bp, 20 predicted proteins | sample 4CB219metaG_FD_202085 | JGI IMG/M metagenome (GOLD analysis project Ga0265339, IMG submission 202085) | Rhizosphere microbial communities from Carex aquatilis grown in University of Washington, Seatle, WA, United States - 4-CB2-19 metaG | ecosystem: Host-associated > Plants > Roots >... | reverse complement strand
CGATCTGGGCGTTGTACTCGTCGATGTAGAGGTGGCCGTTCAGGCCGAGGAATTCCGAGTACGTGCGGAGGAAGCCCTTCGTGTACGCCTCGCCGGGGAGCATGTCCCAGCGCTCTTCCTCGAGCGCGGTGAGGTAGCGCTCGCGGATGCGAATCGCCTTGTGGACGTCGGCCGGGCTCAGGCCCCGTCGCGTCCGGGCCTCCCGGAGGCTGTCGCCGATCTGGAACACGTGTGTGAATTGTGGCTAAGGCTGTGGAAAAGCGCCAGGGACCGGTGGAAACGATGTGGATAACCCGCGCGCCGGCACCGGGCCGGCCCGATCAGGCATGCTGAACGTGGCGGTTTCCTGCGGCGGAGAAAGAGGGTGTGTCTGTGGCTGTTCGTTCGACCCGCGGCGTGTTCGGCCCAGGCGAGTGGGCGGTGATGGGAAACGACGGCGTCATCCACCTCGCGGAGACGTCGAGCGGCCTGCCCTCGAGCGGCGCGCGCTGCGGCGCCGTCGGGACGGCGTTCCTCGTGTCGACGCCGGACTGGGGCGCCGACCGTCTCTGCAAGCACTGCGTAGAGCTCACGCAGTCGCCGGTGGGCGCCACCGCGGCGTGAGCCTGCCCGGCGACGTCGACTTCGAGGACGCCGTGCGCGACGCTCTCGACGCGCTGCCGGCCGAGCTGCGAGACGCGATGTCGAACGTCACGGTCCTCGTCGAGGACGAGCCGCCGGCGGGGGCGCCGCTGCTCGGTCTCTACCAGGGCATCCCGCTGACCTCGCGCACGAGCAGCTACCAGGGCGCGCTGCCGGACAAGATCACGATCTACCGTGGGCCGCTCGAGCGCCTGTACGGCGGCGACGCGGCGCTGCTGCGCGACCAGATCCGCCATGTCGTCTGGCACGAGGTCGCCCACCACTTCGGGATCAGCGACGAGCGCCTGATCGAGCTCGACCGTTACTAGTTAGTAGCTAGTAGAGGCTTGATGTGAAACTTGGCCGGGCCGGATGACGCCCCAGGCGCGGCGCGGGATCAGCACGTTCGGCCACGACGCGTAGCTCTGCTACGCGCCGCGACCGCCCGCACTGCCCCGCTTGGCCTGGGACGCCCCCGACGGCGGCCGAATTTCCCATCAGCCCCCTAATCGACAGGTCTGGTCGCCGCTACTGCGTCGAGCTGGTTCGCGTGGTACAGCACGGCCGCCTCCGCCGTGCGGGCGGCGCGCGCGTCGTGGTGGCACGCGACCGCATGGAGGAGATCGGCCGGCGCGCCCGCGTCCTCGAGCATGCGCAGGCCGAGATGCACGTGGCCGAGCAGGCGGCCGTCCTCGGTCGGCTGGAAGAGCGGCGGCGGGCCGAGCTCGCGCGTGCGTCCGACGTCGTGCACGAGCGCGCCTGCGAGGAGCAGGTCGGCGCGCAAGCGCGGATGGAGCTGGCACAGCTCGCGGCAGATCGTCGCTACGCCGACGGTGTGCTCGAGGAGCCCGCCTGCGTACGAGTGGTGCCCATCGGGCGTCGCGGGGTACGAGCGCAGCGGCGCTCCACCGAGCACGCGCACGACGACCGCACGCAGGCCGTCGTCGTGCACCTCGGCGGTGAGGAACTCGAGGAATCCCTCCAGCTCGTCCGCGTCCCGGCGGAGCGCGGGCGCCATCGACGCCGGATCGACGTCGGCGGCCGGCTCGAGCGTGCGCACGTCGAGCTGGAGCGTGTCGCGGAAGCGCTCGACGCGTCCGAGCACGCGCACGGCGTCGCCTTCGCCGAAGCGCCCGTCGAGGAGCTCGACGTCGTTCCAGACGCGCGCGGCGATGCGGCCGCTCGGATCGACGAGCTCGAGGGCGAGATACGGCGCCCCGTTCTTCGTCCGCAGCCGCTGCTTCTTCGCGACGGCGTACACGCCTTCGACCGTCCGGTTCTCCTCCAGGTGCGCAATCGCGGTCATGCACCGTGAGTCTAGGCTTGGTCCTCGATGGCGCGCATACGCCCGTTCCGAGCGCTCCGCTACGACCTCCCCGACCTCTCACCCGTCGTCGCGCCGCCGTACGACGTCCTCTCCGGCGAGCAGCGCGCCGAGTACCTCGCGCGGAGCCCGTACAACGTCGTCCACCTGACGCTGCCGGACTCGGAGGAGCAGGCCGCCCGCGACCTCGCGGCCTGGCAGGACGCCGGCGTCCTCGTCCGCGACGATGAGCCCGCGTACTGGTGGCTCGAGCAGGACTACGTCGGCCCGGACGGCGTCGCCCGCCGGCGCCACGGGCTCGTCGCCTCGCTCCGCGCCGAGCCCTACGAGGCGCGCGTCGTGCTCCCGCACGAGCGCACGCACGCCGGCCCGAAGGAAGGGCGTCTCCGCCTCCTGCGCGCCACGCGCACGCAGCTCGAGCCGCTCTTCTTCCTCTGGGACGGGACGATCGAGGTCGACGGCCTCGGCGAGCCGGACCTGCACGTCGACGGCGACAAGCTCTGGCGTCTCGACGCCGGCTTTGGCGACGCGCTCACCGAGGAGCTCGCCGAGGCCCAGCTGCTCATCGCCGACGGTCACCACCGCTACGAGACGGCGCTCGCGTTCGGCGAGTCTCCCTGGCTGCTCGCCGTGATCGTCCCGACCGACCAGGAGGGGCTGACGATCTTCCCGACCCACCGCGTCGCCCGGTCGGTGAACGGCGCGACGGGACGGCCGATCGACCGACCCGGCGACGAGCTGCCCGGCGTCGTCCTCTACCGCGGAGGGCGCTACGAGCTCGTGGACGGAGAGGGCCTCGACCCCGAGATCGTCGACGCGCTGAAGCCGGAGGGCGTGACGTACACACCGCAGCGGGCGGAGGCGGAGGCGGCCGTCGACCGCGGCGAGGCAGAGGGGGCGTTCCTGCTCCGGCCGCCGCGCATCGAGGACGTGTGGGAGGTCGCCGGCCGCGGCGACGTCATGCCGCAGAAGAGCACGTTCTTCTACCCGAAGCTCACCTCCGGCCTGCTCTTCCACCCGCTTGACTGACTGGCTCGCCGTCTGCCGGTCTGCCGCCGAGGACGTGCGCGGCGTGCTTGCCGAGCTGCCGACGCGCGTCGAGCGGGAGCCCGTCGTCGGCCGGGGTCTCGGCGGCGACGACACGACCGCCATCGACGAGGCGGCCGAGCGCGTCGTCCTCGAGCGCCTGCGGCCGCTCGGCGTGTCCGTCGTCTCCGAGGAGATCGGCTTCCTCGAGGGCAGCTCGACGCTCGTCGTCGTCGACCCCATCGACGGGTCGCTCAACGCCAAACGCGGCATCCCGTTCTTCAGCCTCTCCATTGCGGTGGCCGAAGGCCGACGCATGGACGACGTCCACTTCGCGTACGTCTACGACTTCGGCTCGGGTGAGGAATGGACCGCGCGGCGTGGCGAGGGCGCGTGGCTCGACGGCGCGCCGCTCGGCGGCGTGCGCCCGAAGGACGTGCTCGAGACGCTCGGGTTCGAGGCGACGCTCACGTCGCTCGTCGCCGCCCACGTCGGTGCGTTCTCGACGCTCGCGCACCGCATCCGCGTCATGGGCTCCCTCGCGCTGTCGCTCTGCCATCTCGCTGCGGGCCGCATGGACGGCGTGTGCTCGCTGAAGGAGGCGCGCTCGGTCGACATCGCCGCCGCGCAGCTCCTCTGCCGCGAGGTTGGCATCGTCGTCGAGCTCTTCGACGACCCGCGCCCGTTCGGCGAGGCCGAGCTCGACCTCGAGAAGCGTTCGCGCATCGCCGCAGCGGGAACGTCCGCGCTGTGCGGGCAGATCGCAGACGCTCTACGCCGATGAGGCCGCGCGGCGCCTGAGGACGATCGACGGCGGTCGCAGTGCGCCCGTGGCCCCGAGCGCGAACAGGAGCCCGCCGGCCGCGATCAGGATGTCGCCGACGGAGAAGACGTTCCCCCACGGCACCCAGGCGGGCAGGGCCCAGCGGTCGACGAGCCACGCGAGGTGCGGGGACGCCATCGACGCACTGTTCCGGCTCTGCGTGAAGTGGAGCCCGGCGGCCCGGAGCGCCGACGGCAGCGCGGGCATGTGGCCGCCGTTCGACACGATCGCGGCGAGGTTGAGGAGCAGCCCGACCGCGATCGGCGGGATGCCGGCGATGCGGAAGTTTCGCGCCGCGCCGAGGGCGAAGAGCCCGAACGAGCAGAGCCAGAGGACGATCCCGATGCGGTCCGACGTCCGCCACGGCAGCGTCTTGAACGGGAAGGCGACGAACTGGAGCACGATCGCGACGTAGAAGATCCAGACCCCCCGGAGCCGGAGCGCGCCGATCCTGCTCCAGCGGCCGCCGAGGAGCGGCGCGAGCACGAGGCCTGCGAGCAGGGGAAGTGCGAGTGCCATGGCTCAGGCCAGCGCCATGCGCTCGGCCGGCTCGCAGTCGGCGAGGTAGCGCTCGAGCGCCGCCACGACCGCGGGGTCGAACTGCGTGCCCGCGTTCGTCCGCAGCTCGGCGATCGCCGCGTCGACGCTCTGCGCGGGCCGGTAGGGCCGGTCGGCGGTGATCGCCTCGAACGCGTCGGCGACGAAGATGATGCGCGACCCGAGCGGGATCGCCTCGCCGGCGAGGCCGTGCGGGTAACCCTTGCCGTCCCAGCGCTCGTGGTGGTGGAGGACCCAGGAGTCGACCGGCTCGATGCCGACGCCGTCGAGCAGCGCATGCCCGAACTCGGGATGCTGCTGGACCATCGCCCACTCCTCCGGAGTCAGTGCGCGCGGCGCGGACAGGACGGCGTCCGGGAGCGCGACCTTGCCAAGATCGTGGAGGAGCCCGCCGTACCGGAGACGGTCGACCATCTGCTCGTCGAGACCGAGACGGACGCCGATCTCGCCGGCGAGCGTCGACACGATCTCCGAGTGCCTCGCCGTGAACGGGCTCCGCGCATCGACGAAGCGCACGAGGTTCTCCGCCGCGCGCAGCCGGGCGCTGCGCTCAGCTTCGCGGCCGAGCTCGCCGGGCGAGTAGATGCGCACCACGGATGGGCTGTAGAGGCATGACCGGTTCTTGCCGTGCCGCTTCGACCAGTAGAGCGCGCTGTCGGCGACGTGCTGGAGCTCGTCCGCCGACTGGCCGTGCTGCGGGTAGGTCGCGATGCCGATGCTGATCGTCGTCGGGCCGGCAGGTTGGTCGATCTTGGCGAGCTGTTGCTGGAGCTCCTCCATCTCGCGATACGTGCTCATCTCGTCGAGCGACACGAGCAGCGCGAACTCGTCGCCGCCGAAGCGGAACGCCTCGGCGGCCCCGATCGAATCGAGCAGGCGGGCGAGGAGCATGAGCGAGTCGTCGCCCGCCGGATGCCCGTAGACGTCGTTGACCTGCTTGAAGTCGTCGACGTCGACGAGCGCGAGCGAGAAGGGCTTCCCGGACCGGTCCGACTCGAGGATCATGTCGTGCAACGCCGCCTGGTAGGCGCGGTGATTGCCGAGGCCCGTCAGGTTGTCCGTCCGCGCGTCCTTCGCAGCCATGCGCGAGTTGATGAGGCTGCGCTGGTAGCCGATGAGGGAGAACAGCGGGCCGGCGAGGAGCGCGATGAGCCATTCGTGCTCGACCCAGAGGTTCGCGGCGAGCGCGGCGAGCACCGCCACCATGAGGAACACGAAGCCGTTCCGGCGGAGGCCGAGGAATGCGACCTCGCGGTACGGCGCGTTCTGTGCGATCGAGATCGGCCCCGACACGAGAAGCACGTTGCAGGTCATGTGCAGGAACGTGCCCGCGAACATGTACGCCGTGAGCTGCCCCGAGCCGACGTGGTCTGCATGGCCGAAGACCGTCGTCGGCAGGCTCGCCATCCAGGCACCGATCGCGTACATGGAGATGTTGAACGCGATCCGGTCGAGCGGGCGGCGTCCGGCCACGAGCGTGATCGCGATGCTGAGCGCGGCCAGCGGGACGGCGAACCGCCAGCCGAAGAGGATCGCGACCGTGACGGTGAAGATGTTCGCCACCGAGACGTCCGACTTGCCACCTTCGTGCATCGGCATCGGCCGGAGGTCGGCGAGGAGCGCGAGAGCGAAGAAGAGGACGACGGCACCCGCCGTCTTCACGGACGGCGGGTCGAGCGCGATCGATCCGAGCGCGAGCAGGATCAGCGGCGCAGCGACGGCCACCGTCGCGCCGATAAAGAGAAAAAGCCTCCTCGGGAGGCCGCAGATCTCGTCGGGGAGCGTCAAAGGAGTATCCGTGGTGGAAGGACGCTTAGCGGGACCGGGCCCCCGGCACCGGTCCCGACTAAGCCGACTTCTCGACCTCAGTCCCAGCGCCAATCGGCGCCGGCACCGACAACGAGGGCAACGAGCGCCGCCAAGACGACAGCCGCCTTGATGAAAGTCGCCGCATTCAACGTGCGTGTATACCAACGAACCACAGGATTTTCACCTCCTGGGAGATGTCCGCAGTAATCCCGTCTCGAAGAGTATCCTCGCCGGTTCTGTGTCCTGTGCATCCCCTTAAAAGGGGAGGTTTCGGGGCAGAATGAGGTGTGCCGCAACCGCGCGTCCAGCTGTCGAGCGCCGGCCGCGTCCTCTTCCCGGACGACGGCGTCACGAAGGGCGACCTTTTCGCGTACTACGAGCGGGTCGCCCCGACGCTCGTCCCGCACCTGCGCGACCGGCCCTTCACGCTGAAGCGCTACCCGCACGGCATCACGGGCGAGGTCTATTTCCAGAAGCAGGTGCCGAAAGGAGCCCCCGGCTGGATTCCGACCCGGCGGTTCACCACGCATCCGCGTGGGGGCGGTTCACGCGAGGTGGACTTCGCGCTCGTGAACTCGGGTGACGCGCTGCTCTGGATGGTGCAGATGAACTGCGTCGACATGAACGCGTGGTACTCCCGCGTCGACAAGCCCGGTCGCCCCGACTACGTCGTCTTCGACCTCGACCCGCCTGACGATCCGGGCGGCTTCGCGCTCGCCGTCGAGGTGGCGCACCTCATCCGCGGGCTCCTCGACGAGGTCGGCCTGCCGGGGTACGTGAAGACGAGCGGCGCCGACGGGATCCATCTGCTCGCCCCGATCCAGCGCCGGGCGGGATTCGACGACACGTACGCGTTCGCGGAAGCCGCGTCGCGCCTCCTGGAGCGGCGCCACCCGGGCAAGGTGACGACGGAGTGGCTGAAGAAGAAGCGCTCGGGCGTGCTCGTCGACCACCGCCAAAACGGCTGGGGCAAGACGATCGCGTCCGTGTACTCGGTGCGGCCGAAGCCGGGTGCCCCGGTGTCGACCCCGCTCCGCTGGGAGGAGCTGACGGCGGATGTTCGCCCGCGCGACTTCACGATCGACGTCGTGCTCGAACGGGTCGAGCGCCACGGCGACCTGTTCGCGCCCGTCCTGGCGGAGCCGCGCCCGCTCGGCGCGGCCGCCCGGGAGCTGGGCCGCCTCGTGGACTAGATGATTGATTCCAAAGTCGAAGCGCCCGCGGCTGGGGGCCTGCACGCGGCGCATTGCGTCCGCCTCGCCCGGCGCCAAGGCCCACCGGCCTTGACCCCAGTCGAGTCGGCCACACTGCTTGGTGCATGCCCTCCCCGCGGGCACAGCACTTCGGAATCAATCATCTAGTGTTGCCCTCGTGCGGCGTGCTCTTCTCCTCGTGCTCCTGGTGCTCGTGACGGCAGGCGCTTCCGCCGCTCAGGCGGCGCCGGCGAAGCTGCACGTGGTCATCACCGCGCAGAGCCATCACCCGAAGCTCCACCACACGTGGAGCTACGAGGTGCACGTCACCGCGAACGGGAAGCCGGTCGCCTGCAAGATCCACGTGCAGATGTGGTTCAACGGCGCCTCGGTCGGCGAGGTCGGCACGCACGTGGTGAAGAACGGCGTCTGGAAGGAGACGATCGTCGCCAAGGGCCCGAACGCCTTCCCGCCCGCGTCGGTCGGCCAGCCGCTCATGCTGCACGCGACCGCGACCGCGAAGGGCTACGGCGCAGGCGCGGCCGGCTGGAGCATCGCCGTCGTCAAGTGAGCGGCGCCGGCGTCGAGGTTCGGCACGTCCGCAAGCGCTTCGAGGACGGCCGGATCCGCGCCCTCGAGGACGTGACACTGTCGATCGCCGCGGGGGAGCTCGTTGCGCTCACGGGCCCGTCCGGCGGCGGCAAGAGCACGCTCCTGAACCTCATCGGCGCGCTCGACCGTCCGGACGCCGGCGAGATCGTCGTCGGCGGCCTCGACGTCACGCATCTCCGCCATCCGGCGCGCTACCGCGCCGAGATGGTCGGCTTCGTCTTCCAGTTCCACAACCTCATCACGACGCTGAACGCGCTCGAGAACGTCCAGATCCCCATGCTCGGGACACGTGCGCGCGCGGCGCGCGAGCAGCGTGCGCACGATCTCCTCGACGAGGTCGGCCTCGGCGATCGCATCCGGAGCTACCCGCCGACGCTCTCCGGCGGCGAACGCCAGCGCGTCGCAATCGCGCGCGCGCTCGCGAACGAGCCGCGGCTGCTGCTCGCGGACGAGCCGACCGGCGCGCTCGATTCGCAGACGGGAGCGCAGATCATGGACGTGGTCCGCCGCGTCCGTGACGAGCACGGGACGACCATCCTCCTCGTCACGAACGACCACGACGTGGCCGCCCAGGCGGACCGCGTGCTTCAGATCCGCGACGGGCTGCTCATCGACCGGCCGGAGCGGCCTGTGCGGCCAGCGCTCCAACGGCAGTCCTGAGCCCGTCCACGCTCTTCGTCAGGTAGGCGACCTGCGCCTGGACGTAGCCGGCGTCGATCTGCGAGGACGGCGTCGAGGAGAGATAGCTGCCGAGCGCGTGCAGCTCGCTCGTCACCCGGTCGAGGTCGCCGGCGAGCGGCGACGCCGCGGCGGCGACTCCCGCCTGCACGTGTTTCGCGTCGGCGAGGGCCTTGCCGAGCTTCGCCTCGTCACGCGTGAGCGCGCGGTGCGAGGACGCGAGTGACGCTGCCTGCTGCCGCGCGCTCACGAGCGCGGTGCGTGCGACGCCGAGCTGCCCGCTGAGCGCGTGCGTCCGCGCCGTGGCGACACCGAGTGCCGACTCGGCCGACGAGCCGCGCTGCGCTTCGTGCCGCCAGCCGATCGAGAAGCCCGCGGCGCTGAGCAGGCCGCCGCAGAGGAACGCCGACGCGGTGAGCACCCACGTGACGCGCGGCATCCGCTTTCGCGGTACGGCGATGGCCGACCGGCGCTGCGACTCGGCGAGCGGCCAGGACATGCGAACGCCCTTCTCCGCGTCGTGCGCGACTCCTGCTATTCGCGGCGGAGCGCCTCGATCGGGCTCAGCTGGAGTGCGCGGAACGCCGGGTACGCGGCGCCGAGGACGCCGACGCCGAGCGCGAACGCGAGTCCCCAGATGAAGACGTTCGCGGTGAAGTCCGGCGAGACGAGGTCGGAGAGGCCGGTTTGCGCGGTGAACAGGTGCGCGGCGAGCACACCGACGCCGAGGCCGAGCGCGAGCGCGACGAGCGAGATGCCGACCGCCTCGCTGACGATGAGCGCGGCGATGCGCCGTCCCGGCCACCCGACCGCACGCAGGATGCCGATCTCGTGGATGCGCTCGAACACCGACATCGCCATCGTGTTCGTCACGCCGATGCCGCCGACGATGAGCGCGAGCGCCGAGATCACCCAGCCGACGTTGATGATGAGCCGCGACGACGTGTCGACGTTCACGGCCTGGCCCGGTTCGGCGACGGCGGTGATGCCGTAACGCTTCTCGAGCCGCTTCGCGACGGCAGTGGGCCGCTCGCCGAGCTTCGCGATGACGCCGATGCTCGTCACCTCGCCGGGCCGCTTCGCGATCACCTGCACCGTGGACATGGGCAGGACGACGCCTTCGTCCTCGAAGCGGTCGCCGCTGTGGAACACACCGCTCACACGGAACGTCCGGCTGCCGATGTGCAGCGTCTCGCCGACGTGCGCGTCGAAGTGGTCGCCGACGAGCGCGCCCGAGCGCGTGCCCGACACGAGTGTCAGCCGTTGCAGCGGGAACTCGTCCGGACGCAGGCCGAAGACGAGCGACGACGCCTGTCCGTTCACCGTCGTCACGAACAGGAAGATGCCGGCCGTCTGCGCGACGCCGGCGTCGTGCTGGATCTTCGGCTCGAGCGAGACGGGGAGCAGCGACTTCGTCGCGTCCGAGACGCCGCTCTGGAAGAGACCGAAGTCGGCGCGGCCGATGTGGATGAGGTCGGAGGCGGTCTTCTTCGTCCCGGCGGCGATCGAGAGTAGGGCGACGATGAGACCGACGCCGATGGCGACGCCGGCCGCGGTGAGGAGTGTTCGCACCGGCCGCCGGAGGAGGTTCTTCCCGACGAGCCCGAACCAAGTCACGAGCGGGTCACGCCGCCTATCTTCGCTACGGTGGACCCCTGATGCAGCCGGAACGCGACGCGATCCTGAAGGCGCTCGACCAAGTGATCGACCCGGAGCTCCAGCGGCCGGTCACCGAGCTCGACATGGTTCGCGGCGTCGAGGTCTCGGACGGCGTCGTCTCCCTCGAGATCGTGCTCACGGTTCCGGGCTGCCCGCTCCGGCACTCGTTCGAGGAGCAGGTCGAGAAGGCGCTCGCCGGCATCCCGGGCGTGCGCGGGGTCGCCCTCTCCTTCGGCGTCATGACGCCCGACGAGCGACAGCGGCTCACGACGAAGCTCCGCGGGAGCGCGCCGGCCGAAGACCGCACCATCCGCCTCGAGCCGGACACGCGGGTGATCGCCATCGCGAGCGGCAAGGGCGGTGTCGGCAAGTCGTCGCTCTCCGCGAACATCGCAGTGGCGCTCTCGCACCTCGGTCGCCGGGTCGGGATCCTCGACGCGGACGTGTACGGCCACTCGATCCCGCACATGCTCGGCATCCACCAGAAGCCCATCGCGGTCGACGAGATGATCGTCCCGCCGGTGAAGGACGGGCTGAAGCTCATGTCGATCGGGTTCTTCCTCGACGGCAACGAGCCGGTCATGTGGCGCGGGCCGATGCTCCACAAGGCGCTCGAGCAGTTCCTCACCGACGTGCACTGGGGTGCGCTCGACGTGCTCATCGTCGACATGCCGCCCGGTACCGGCGACGTGTCCATCTCGCTCGCGCAGCTCCTGCCGCGGGCCGAGGTCGTGATCGTGACGACGCCGCAGAAGCTCGCGCAGGACGTCGCGTCGCGCGCGGCGGGGATGGCGCGGAAGACGAACATGCGGCTGCTCGGCGTCATCGAGAACATGAGCGGCGACGTGTTCGGCACCGGCGGCGGCGAGGAGCTCGCGGCCCAGCTCGACATCCCACTGCTCGGCACGGTGCCGCTCGACCCCGCGCTGCGCGAGCAGGGCGACCTCGGCGTCCCGGTCGTGAGCGGCGACCCGGAAGCGGCGTCCGCGCGCGCGATCGTCGCCATCGCGGAGGCGGTCGACGCCCGGCGCGAAGCCGGCGGGATCGTCAAGGCGCTCCCGCTCGTCGGCTAGTGCCTACATCCGCCAACGCCGACGCGGTCCGCGAGATCTACGAGCTCGCCCGGCATGGGAAGCGCGACGAGGTGCGGCTGCGGTTGCACGACGACGTCAGCTGGCATCCGGCGCGCGAGGGCGCGTGGACGCCTTGCGTCGACGCCGAAGAGGTGTTGCGCACGCTGCTGTGGCGTGCGGGCATGAACAAGATCCGCCCGGCCGATACGGTCGATCTCGGCGACCGCGTCGTCGTCCAGCTGCGCGGTCGCGGGATGGACCGGCTCGGTGCGAAAGGACTCTTTCCGCGCCTCTTTCAGATCGTCGTGTTCCGGGAGGGGAAGGTGGCGAGCATCCAGGACTATCCGCGCCGCGAGGACGCGTTCGCTGCCGCCGGCCTGAAGGCGAGCTGACGTGGCCGCTGCGGCGTTCTTCGACCTCGATCGCACGCTCCTCCGCCGCTCCTCCGCGCTCGCGCTCGCCGGCTCGTTCCGCGAGCGGGGCCTCATCTCGCGCCGCCAGCTCGCGAAGGCGGCGGCGTGGCAGCTCCTCTTCGTCATGCGCGGCGCGAGCCACGAGGCGGTGCGCCAAGCGGCGGAGGACGGGCTCATCGTCCTGCGCGGGTTCACGCCCGCGGAGCTGCGCGAGCTCGTCGCCGAGGCGATGGAGCCGGTGCTGCGGCCGCTCATGTACGCCGAGCCGCTGCGTCTCGTCGAGCAGCATCGCGAGCGCGGCGACTGCGTGTACATCGTGTCGGCGACGCTGCAGGAGATCGTGCAGGCGATCGCCGACGACCTCGGCTTCGACGGCGCGCTCGGGACGGTGTGCGAAGTGCGCGACGGCGCGTACACCGGCAAGGCCCTGCGCGCGCTCCATGCGGAGAACAAGGCGACGTGCGTGCGCGAGCTCGCGGAGTCGCACGGCTTCGACCTGGCCGAGTGCACCGCCTACTCCGACAGCCACACGGACATCCCGTTCCTCGAGGCGGTGGGCAAGCCCGTCGCGGTCAACCCCGACCGCGAGCTCCGCCGCGTGGCCGCCGAGCGCGGCTGGCCCGTGGTCGAGTTCAGCACGCACGCGTACCCGCACGCGCGCCGGCGCGTCCCGCCGGCCGTCTGGGCGGCGACGGCCGTCTTCGGAGCGGGCATCCTCGCCGGCCGGCGCCGTGGACGCTGACGAAGCACTCGCGCGGCTGCGCGCGCGCGGCTTCTCGGAGGACGACGTGCAGCGGCTGTTCGCACACTTCGCCGAGGCGGAGGCGCGCGGCAAGCTCGGGCACGGCTTCTCGCGCGTCGCGTGGCTCGAGACGCTCGACATCGACCCGACCGCGCAGCCGCGGACGATCGAGGCGGAGGGCTCGTTCGAGCGCTGGCACGGCCGTGGCGCGCTCGGCTACCTCGTGCTCGACGCGGTCGTGCGCACGCAGCTCGCCGATCCGCCCGAACGCACGCGAATCGTCGTGTGCGAGGAGACGTTCCCGACCGGAATGCTCGGCGGTTGGGTGCGGCGGCTGGCGGAGGGCGGCCTCGTCGCGGTGCTGACGGCGACCTCGCCGCCGCGGCTCGGCCCGCCCGGCGGGCCGAAGCTCGCGGGGACGAACCCGCTCGCGATCGGTATCCCGAGCTCGGCCGGCGATCCGGTGGTCGTCGACGTGTCGATGGGAGCGGTCACCTGGGGTGACGTCATCGCCGGGCTCCGCTCCGAGGAGGAGCTCGTCCCCTTCGGCGGCGAGCAGTGGCACAAGGCGTTCGCGCTCGCGCTCGGGCTGCAGCTCTTCTCGGACGCGCTGCGACGCGAGTCCGGCTACGGCGCCGTGCTGCTCGTCGCGCGGCCGGAGTCGGACCCGGTGCCGGAGCTGCGGAAGCGCGCGCCTGGGTTACGGCTGCCCGGAGACTCCTAGCGAGAGGACGCTCGCGCATGCCTCCGTTTCCGCTACTGAGGCTCCCAGGACGGAGCCAAGTCGATATCAGCATGATGTCGTATCGATCGCCACTTTTCAGCTCAGGTCACGCCCGCAGGTGAACGTCACTGCTGAGGCGGCGCGGCGCTTCCTCATCGCACGGCACTTCCTTGCGCCCGCGCGGTCTGTCGAGGGAGGCCTCGACGGCGTGCTCGAGGTCTTCCGGAAGCTCGGGTCGATCCAGTTCGACCCGATCGCGGTCGCCGGCCGGAACCACGACCTCGTGCTGCACGCGCGCGTCGCCGGGTACGAGCCTGCCTGGTGCGACGAGCTGTACGAACGCCGTGAGATCTTCGAGGCGACGAACAAGGCGCTCTCGTTCGTCCCGACGAGCGAGTTCCCCTGGTTCCGTCACGCTATCGGCCGCAAGGGGCCGCGGTTCCACAACGCTGCCCTCGCCGACAACGCCGCGGTGGCGGAGAAGGTCCTCGAACGGATTCGCGCCGAAGGGCCGCTGTCGTCCGCGGACTTCGAGCTCGAGACGGGGCCGACGAAGAACTGGTTCGGGATGCCGGAGAACGCCGTGCGCGCCGTGCTCGAGTCGTACACCGTCTTCGGCGCGATCGGCCTCGCGCGGCGCGACGGCAACCGCCGCTACTACGACCTCCTCGAGCGGCTGCTCCCGGCCGACGTGCTCGCGCACGACGTGCCGGTGCGGGAGCAGCAACTGCACAAGCTCCTCTCTCGCTACCGCGCGCACGGCCTGCTCGGCGCCGGCGGCGCCGGCGGCACGTTCGACCGCATCGCCGCGCCGCAGGAGCGCAACGAGCTGCGGAAGGAGCTGGTCGAGCGCGGCGCGCTCGCGCCCGTCGAGGTCGAGGGCATGCGCGGCAAGCGCTTCGTCCTCGCCGAGGAGCTGCCGCTGCTGCAGGCGCCGCCGGAGCCGCCGCCCTCGGTCGCGTTCATTGCCCCGTTCGACTCGCTGCTGTGGGACACCGCGCTTCTCGCGAGCGTCTTCGGCTTCGAGTACGTCTGGGAAGGCTTCTTCCCAGCGGCGAAGCGCCGCTGGGGCTACTACGTGCTCCCGATCCTCTTCCGGGACAGCCTCGTCGGTCGCATCGAACCGCGCATCGACCGCGACGGAGCGCGCGTGGAGGTGCTCGGCGCCTGGTGGGAGGACGGCTTCGCGCCCGGCCGCGCCGACGGGTTCGTCGACGCGATGCGCGACGCGCTAGGCGCGTACCTGCGCTTCGCCCGCGCCGACCGACTCGAGTGGGCAGCGCACCTCCGCCGGGAAAAGCGGCTGTTCCTCGCCCGCGCCTAGTCGGGGAAGCGCGGATCGTCGCGGATGGAGGCGAAGTCCTCTTCCTCGCGCATCGACGGGAGCAGCTGCGGCCGCCGCTCGACCGCGATCCGCAGCTCGTCGAGCGCGCGGTCGGCATTGCCGGCGCGCGCCTCGACGCACGCGAGGTGGTAGTGGATCGCCGGCAGATCGGCCTCCGCCAGCGCCTCCTCGAGTAGGCGCCGCGCCGTGTCCCAGTCCTCGACGTTCCGCGCCGGCAGCGACGGGAAGATGTACTCCCACGCCGAGATCTCGTGTGCGCCCGGCTTGCCGCCGATCGCGAGCACCGTCGTGCCCGCCTCCACAGCCCGCGCCGCCCGACGCTGCGTCGGGTCGTCGAGGAAGACGAGCGTGCCGGCAGGTGCGTCGAGCTCCTCGCCGTCGACGGTGAACGTCGCATGGCCGTTGACGACGGCATAGATCTCCTCGTGGCCGGTCGGCCCTTCCGTGTGGTCCTCGACCACCTCGTCGCCGGCGTTCGCGGCGGTGTACGCGTTGATGCCGAACGACGTCACGCCGAGCTCTCTGCGCACGGGCTTCCAGACGAGCGTGCCGAAGACGGGGACGCCTTCGACGTCGTCGAGCCGGAGGATCTTCATCCGTACGTCAGCTCGGTGAGATCGAGCGCGAGCAGGTCGGCGCGATCCGCCGGGACGACGACGCACGACACCTCCGGCCGGGCGAGCGCCGCCTTCACCGCCTCCGGTGACGCGGCGCAGACGACGATCGGCGTCCCCTCGTCGAAGGCGCGGCGCAGAGCGGCCTCGTCGCCGACGCCGTCGACGACGAGCGCGCCGTCGACGTCGATGTCTCCCTCGGCGGCGAGCTCGGGCACTCGTCGTCCCGTTGCACCGAACCAGCGCTCCCTCATACCGTGATCGAGCCGCCCGGCTCCATGCGCTCGACCGTCACGCCCGCGGGCACGTCGAGCTGGTCGGGCGTCCCCGTCAGCAGGCCGAAGGTGCCCCAGTGGCATGGGACGACGCGCTTGACGCCCAGCAGCTCGATGGCGACGGACGCTTCGCGCGGGCCCATCGTGTAGTGGTCTCCGATCGGGATGACGGCGAGATCCGGTTGGTAGATGCGCCCGATCAGCTGCATGTCGCCGAACACGCAGGTGTCGCCGGCGAAGTAGATCGCCTTGCCGTCGACCCCGACAACGATGCCGGCGGGCTCTCCGCCGTAGGAGCCGTCGGGCGCCGAACCGGAGTGGAACGCGTTCACGAGCGTGAACGTGACTCCATCGGCGGAAACGGTGCCGCCCTTGTTCGGAGCGAGCAGCTTGTCCTCCGGGACGCCCTGTCTTCCGAGCCAGCCGGCGAGCTCGACGAGAGCGACGACGGTGGAAGCGTGCTTCTTCGCGATGTCGACGGTGTCACCGACGTGGTCGCCGTGACCGTGCGTGACCGCGACGATGTCCGCGCGCTCCGGCTCGCGTTCGTTCTCCGGGCACTTCGGATTGCCGTTGAGGAAGGGGTCGATGTAGATGCGCTTGCCGTCCGCGGTGTCGACGCGGAAGGCCGCGTGTCCGAGCCAGGTGAGAGTCGTGTCAGCCATGGCCGGAATCTAGCGGGGCAGGAGCGTCCGGTGCCGCCGCGAACCTTCACTGATGGCGACCCGCCTGCTCGCGCCCGGCCTCGCGCTCACGGCTCTTCTGGCCGATGCGGCCGGGCTTCACGGCCTCGCCCTCTGGCTCGTCCTCCTCGCCCTCCCCGCCGCCGCCGCGGTTGCCTTCGTGGGGCTCAGCGACGCGCTCGCCGGGACGGGTCCGTGGATCGTGGGCTGGACGGCCACCGCGGCGCTCGTGCTCCTCGTCGTCGGCTCGGCCGTCCGCGAAG
>Ga0265339_10001654_pt1 | contig 16440 bp, 14 predicted proteins | sample 4CB219metaG_FD_202085 | JGI IMG/M metagenome (GOLD analysis project Ga0265339, IMG submission 202085) | Rhizosphere microbial communities from Carex aquatilis grown in University of Washington, Seatle, WA, United States - 4-CB2-19 metaG | ecosystem: Host-associated > Plants > Roots >... | reverse complement strand
ACGCGCACGGTAAGGGAGATTACGGAGCAGCGCATTGTGCTGACCGTGGCCAAGGACGGCACCATCTACCTGGACGACAAGCCCATCAACATTCACGATTTGCCGCAGAGACTGCACACGACGGACCCATCGAAACAGATCATTTATCTGCGCGCGGACGAGCGGGTGCAGTTCGGACTGTTTGCCAACGTGATGGATTCAGTGAAACAAGCGGGGATCACGAATATCTCCATCATCACCCAGCCGGTTGAAACCAAGACGGGCGGTGGAGCGCAATAGCGCGGCGGATGAGCACGATTCTGGAACGCGATGATCAACTGGAGCGCGCGCTGGGCGGTGAGCGCATTGCCGCGCCGGCGACCGGGGCGGTGCTGCTGCACCTGGCGTTGGCCGGAGCAGTGGTGTCGTACTACATTGTCGGCGGCATGTTCAAATCCAACTTGTGGGGCGGTCCCACAAACGGCGGGGCGGTCCGCGTAAACCTGGTATCGAGCGCCATTCCCCTGCCCTCCGATCAGCCGCCGAACCAGAACGTGCTGGCTACCCAGACGCCGAGCCAGTCGCCCGCGCCGCCTGCTCCCAAGGCCACCCAAAAGATGGACGACGATGCGATTGCCATCCAGGGCAAGAAGGCTGATCCCAAACCGCTGACCACACCGCGCACGCCGCCGCGGGTTGTGCAGCCCACGCCGGACAATCGCGCGCAATACGGCGAAGAGCAGGCCAACAACATGCCGCGCGCCATTCAGGGGCAGAGCAATCCCGGCCCCACTTCGATTACCCAGGGAGACTTCGGCAGCAAGTTCCCGTGGTACGTGCAGCAGATCAACACCAAAATGTCGCAAAGCTGGAACAAGTATGAGGTTGATCCGCGGACGCCGCACGGCGCCCGTGTCTATCTCAATTTCACCATCCATCGCGACGGCTCGCCGTCCAACATTCAGCTGGAGCAGTCCAGCGGGAGCCCCACGCTGGATAATTCCTGCAAGCGGGGCGTGCAGCGCGTAGACACATTTGGTCCCCTTCCGCCCGGTTACAGCGGCAGCGCCTTGAATGTCTCTTATTATTGTGAGTATTGAAGCCATTGGGACATCCGTATCCCCTGCTCACGTCCTCCAACTCCGATGAGGCCCATACAAAATTTTCCTCAGGAAGGATCGGCCAGCGCATGAAGGCAAAATCCGCTTTTCTTGTACTTTCGATGGTTGCCCTCGGCAGCTTCTTCTCCGGTTTCTTAAGCGCGCAGGACTGGGTCCACACCGGCACTCATCTGGGCAACACCCGCATCCGGCTGGCCGCGGCGGATTTCAAGCCCACGGGCGCCGATCCACAAACGCCGCCGCTGAAGGCCACCTTTGACGCCACCCTCTACGACGATCTCCAGACCTCCGGGATCTTCGACATGGTTTCAAAGAGCATGGCCGCGCAGCCGGCGCCGGGCTCGCCGCAGGAGATCAACCTGCCGGAGTGGGCATTGCCTCCCGCCAGCGCTCAGATGGTGGCCTTTGGCGCGCTGCAGGCGCAAAACGGCCGTCTGGTGGTGTATGGGTGGCTGTTTGACGCGCAAAACCCCACCAATCCCCCGGTCCTGGCCAAGCAATACAACGAGGCAGCCAGCCAGGACATGGCCCGAACCATCGCTCACCGGTTTGCCGACGAGATCATTGCGCGGCTGGGCGGCGGCGTCAACGGCATCGCCGAGACCAAAATCTACTTCATCAGCAGCCGATCCGGGGTGAAGGAAGTGTGGGCGATGGACTACGACGGCCAGAACCAGCACCAGATCACCCACCTGGGCACCACTTCGCTGTCTCCGCGCATCTCACCCGATAACAGCCGGATTGCGTTCTCTTCGCTCGGTAAAGATGGATGGGCCATCCGGATGTATTCGCTGGACCTTGGCCGTATGGTCAGCGTCCCGGGAGGATCTGCAGGTGGCTCCAATTTCTCTCCAGCATGGTCGGGTGACGGAACCAAAATCGCCTTCTCCTCGGCGCGATCCGGAGATCCTGAAATATGGGTCGCCGACGCGAACGGTGGAAATCTGCGTAAGCTCACGGCGTTTCGCGGACCCGACGTCGGTCCCACCTGGAACCCGCGCACCAATGCCCAAATAGCATGGGAGAGCGGACGCACCGGCCTGCCGCAGATTTACATCATGGATCAGGACGGCGCCAACATCCAGCGCCTGACCGACGGCGGCTACGCCATCTCTCCTTCATGGTCACCCGACGGCGGCATGCTCACCTTCAGTTGGAACCGCAAGTATGGGCCCGGCGCGCCCGGCGGCCAGGATATTTACATCATGGACATCGCCAGCAAGCGCTGGATGCAGCTCACGCACGATTCGGGCTCGAACGACTTCCCATCGTGGTCGCCGGACCAGCGCCACATTGTCTTCGAGCGCACCATTGGCCGCCGCTCCGAGCTGTGGTCCATGCTGGCCGACGGCACCCAGCAGCAGCAGTTGACCCGCGACGGCGAAAACTTTATGCCGAACTGGAGCTGGAAGTAGACTTTTCTGCAACGCGCCGGCGGGCGGCGCACCTTTGCAAGAGGGGAAGCCCGGCACATTCGGGACTTCCCTCCAGTTTTGATAAACGTGCAGCCATCTCCCGGCGGTATCATGGAGATGCTGATTGGAAATTACCGGCCGAAACCTGGCGCAACCCGGCAGAAACGGGCCCCTAAGCACTGCGGCATCCATTGTCCCCTGCGAACCCATCAGGTCCACGTCATTTTCGCCATACAGGAATTACAATGTTCGGTTGCCGTCGAGGACAATACTGTTCCACTCTTGCAAAAGGAGATTCCATCTTGAAAAGACTCAGCCGCTCTCTCACCCCTGTTGCATTGCTCGTTGCGTTGGTTGCTGTTGCCGGTTGCCACAAGAAGCAGGCGCCTCTGCCTCCGGTTGAAACGGCGCCGCCTCCCGCGGCTGGGCCCGCGCCCACCGCGCAGTTGACCGCCACGCCATCCACTATTTCGGCCGGCGATCAGGTGGTCCTCACCTGGCGCACCACTGACGCCACCAGCGTCTCCATTGACGGAATCGGCGATGTGCCTACGTCGGGAGTGAAGTCCGTCACGCCGTCCGCCAACACCACATACCATTTGGTGGCGCGCGGTGAAGGAGGCTCGGCAGATGCCTCGGCCAGCGTCACGGTGAATCAGCCGCCCGCGGTTTCCGTTCCGGCTACGTCAATGAGCGCGGAACAGGAATTCAAGGCCAGCGTGCAGGACATCTTCTACGACTACGACACCGCCGACTTGCGCACCGATGCCCAGGCCACGCTTTCAAAGGACGCCACCTACCTGGTGAGCCACCCCGACGTCAAAATCGTCATCGGCGGCTACTGCGACGAGCGCGGCTCCAATGAGTACAACCTTGGCCTGGGCCAGAATCGCGCCGATGCCGCCAGGAACGCGCTGGTGAATGCCGGTGTTGCGGCCAATCGCGTCCGCGTAATCAGCTACGGTAAGGAAAAGCCGTTCTGCACCGAATCCACTGAGGACTGCTGGCAGCTCAACCGCCGCGCCGGCTTCTCCATGGACCGGTAGGCCGAACGCCACAATGATTTTGGAAAGCCGTCCGCGCTCCCCTGGGCGTGGACGGCACTCCGATGACTGCCCACAGTTCAGGTGACTTCATGATGAACGCACGCACGCTTCGCCATCGCCTCCTGGCCGCGGCTCTGTTGGCCGCACTGGTCAACTTTGCGCCGGTTCGCGCCCACGCCGCTTCAAAGGAAATCATCGCCCTCCAGACCCAGGTCCAGCAGTTGCTGGATATGGTGCAGCGGCTCCAATCCACAATGGACACCCGCTTCGGAGTGCTCTCGAACCTGTCCCAGCAGACCGCCGACAACGCCAACAAAATGCAGGCTGCTGTCGAATCGCTGCAGCAGAAATTCGCAGCGCAGAATGAGGCAATCAGCGGGAAGGTCGACTCGGCATCCGGCCAGGTGCAATCGGTCAGCGACTCCATTGAGGAGCTGAAATCGCGCCTCGACAAGCTCCAGACATCCGTACAGGCGATGCAGAACCAGCTGCAGAATATGCAGGCTCCGCCGCAGCAGGCCCAGCCGGCAACTGGTCCGGGAGGTACGCCCGGCCCGAATGGCCCGCCCCCGGGTCCAGCCGCCAATGCCGCTCCGCCGCTGCAGGATACTTTCCAGGCCGGATTGCGCGATTTCAACGGCGCGCGCTACGCGGTGGCCCAGGGTGAATTTCAAGATGTGATCCAGTACTACCCAAAGGATGACCTGGCCGGACAGGCACAGTTTTACCTCGGCGAGATCGCCTATCGCCAGCAGGATTTTGCCAATGCGGTGAAGGCCTATAATTCCGTGCTGGAGTCTTATCCCGACAGCTCCAAGGCCGCGGCCGCCCAGCTCCACAAGGGCTATGCTTTGCTCGACTCCGGCAAGCGCGCGTCCGGTATCCAGGAGTTGCGCTCGCTCATCCAGCACCATCCCCAGTCGCCGGAGTCGCAGCAGGCGCGCCACAAGCTCGACGGCATGGGCGTGAGAATCAGCCCGCGATAGATTTCCGATCCGGTTTCCTTGAAGTGGCATCTGCAGACGCGGATGCCTCTTTTGTTTGTCGCCCAGCCGGCGGAAGGCTGCGGATTATTGCGGCCGCTGGTGAGCCAGCAACCAGTCGTAGATGCTCTGGTTATAGATGTCGTATTGGGGATCGCCCATGCCAAGGCCGGAAAGGGTGATCACGTCGCCTTCGACCGTGTTATGGTCTGCACCGGGAATGATGGTGACTTTGGCCCGCTCCGAAGGCCCACAGTTGTTGATGGATTGAACGGTCTGGACCTGGTCGGAATTAACCGGCGTATCCAGCGAGCCGGCAAATGCCCAGGCAGGCGTGTCTTTGAGCTGGCACCCGGATACCGTGCCGTAACCGCCGGATATGGGGAAGATTGCGGCAAGCTGGCCGGGGAAGTTAACCACATAATCCCAGCTATCGCCTGATCCCTGGCTATGGCCGCCCAGGTAAATGCGCGATGGGTCAACATTGTAAGTGTTGATGGCGTAATCGATGAAGAGTTTCATGCGGTATGCCGTTACGCCAAACTGCAGTTCGTCAAGACACTTCTGCGGTGAGAGCACGATAAAGGGGCGCGTTTCGTCCCACGATCCGTAGGCGCCGTCAAACATGCCGTCGAAGTTGTCGTCCTGCAAACTGGAGAGCGGAACCTGCACGTCGGTTGGATCCAGAAACCGGGCGTGACCCCAGCCGTGAATGAAGACGATCAGCGGGAATTTTTGATTGGGGTCGTCGCTGTAGTGGACGGGCAGATGCTCATAGTAGCCCATGTGAGCGCCTGTGGTGCCGATGTCGTGGGGCGTGTGGACGGCGAACCCGCCGCTATCGCTTACGCGCACGATGCGCACGACTTCGCGAGCTCTTAGTTGCACGCTGTCGGTGACGTCGTAGCGGATCAGGTAGTCGCCGCGCACTCCGGTGTTGATGGCGGAAAGACCGGTGGCCACGATTTTGCCGCTGATATCTCCGTCCTTGGGATCGGCGGCCGTGGCGCCGGGGTCAGTATAAGTGGACCCGACGGTCAGACTCATAACCCTGGGACCAATCAGATGAATGACCGGCTCATAGGAGGTTTGAGAATCCTGGGGGTCTGTCGAGGTGCACTGGGTGAATTCCGGCAGCGGAGTCACCGGAGGAGGGCTGGAAGTCGTTGACGAGGAGCCGCCACATCCCGACAGGAGAATATAGCAACTAGCGAAAAGCGAAAACGTGCTGACTTTCTGCACGCCTAACTTAATACGCCTGACGCCGTTCTGTGTCAATCGGAGGCCGTGTGATAAATTACTTGATTAACCCAAAACAGGGCGCGAGTTCTAGTGTGGCCATGACGGGGCAGTGGTCATTTTGCACATCTTATGGGCTGATGTTCTTCTTTTGGGCAGTTGGTTTGATTGTGAATGATGGCTGCGGGCCAATCAATACCCTTAGTTCATCGTTTGGGATATTCCATTCAGGGGGAACAATTGTAGAAAAGTGAAAATGTGTTGCCTCGGTTAACGCTGCAGCTAGCGCTGCGGATTCGGACGGGCTTGGCCCGCGAGCGATAGTCCCCGATTCCGCATATGACGATCCGCACGCGGGTTTGGTATCCATTCCTGCGAAGTCGTGCAGCGCGACGGAGATGGACCTGCAAAAGGCTTTTGCTTCTTCGGTGTCTCCCGACATCACGTGCACAACTTTGCCCTCTAACCGAAGCGACTTGATTGGCAGCGTGTCGAATATTTGCCGTCCAGATACGCGAGATTCGAGGACTGCTAGATCGTCAAGGGTAGCATCAGCGGCGTTCTTCGCAATGGTTGCCGACTTTGCAGCTTCCCCTGCTTGTTGTTGGATTTCAGTCGTTTCGAAATCTTGTGCGATGAAAGCTCCCAGTCCGAATATCAACTCGCCAGCAATTCCTAACACAACTAGGACTGGACCGAGAGAGTGCCGAGCCATCTCCTTCAATATGCATCGCTCAAACTCGTTGGCTTTGAGGAGAATAGCTTTTTTCAACAAGTACGCGAGTTTCTCAAGGATTGGCCGATACTCAAGCGCTGCACCTACAACAAGAATTAGAGTTGACGCAACAGATGCTATTTCGAGAATAACGGCCCACAAAGACCATCGAACCGCTAGTTGAATCGCCGCCATCAACATCTGCATTCTCATGAGCGCTCTGATTAGTGTCCCCACATAGGTTCATATTTCCGTCGTTGCGCGGAGGATGTGAAGAACAGCAACGGAATTCCGGTCTCGTGCCATCATCCTAGCAGGACGGGAATTCATGGTTCGAACGCAAATAGCGATTAGGGGAACAGAGACGCCTCCTGAATAATCGCGTATTCGAGGAGGCTTCAGCAACCGCGCTCTTCGATAAGAATCGGAACTCTTGCGCCACGAGGCCAAAAAGAAAGCCCCGCAATCAGCGGGGCTTTTCGTTGTCTACTCGCTTATCCCTGCTCTTTGACTCTCATTCCTTGCTTGGCCCGTAGTATCCCTCGCGCGTGGAAGCGGTGCAGTCCTTTTTGTCTGTCGTGATGGCTACCTTGTGGTAATCGCCCTCGGTGTCGGGCTTGTCCGGAGTGTAAGTCAGCAGGAACTGGGCGTTGATTTCATCATTGATGAGTTTGTAAATCGGAGCCAGATCGCCGGAGTGCTTTGCCTCATATGCGTGGCCGCCGGTGCGCTGCGCCATCTCCTGCATCACCTTCTTGCCTTCCATGCCGTTGCCGGCCTTGGGCTCGGGCTGCCGCCGGCCTCCGCCTCCACCGGGGTAGCCGCCGCCACCGCCGGGATAGCCTCCTCCGCCTCCGGGATAGCCCCCTCCGCCTCCTCCACCCCATCCGCCGCGGCGGTTGTTGCCGGGCATGTCCGATCCCGGCGTGCGGTCTGCCTCACCCTTCATGAAGATGGTGTAAACCTCCACGCCGGAATGGTCGGCTGAGTCCACCGCGTCGTTCATCGTCTCCTTGCTGCCGCGGTCCGCCCCGTTTGAAAACACCACCAGCACCTTTCTGCCCGGCTTGTTCTTCATCATTTCGTCGCTGGCCAGGAAAACGGCGTCGTAAAGCTGGTTGGTGTCGTGACGGCCGCCGCCCAGGCTGGGCGTGTCGTTGGTCTCCGGCCCCTGGTCCTCGGCATGCTGAACTCGCGTCGGCCCCATCTGGTCCAGTTGCTGATAGAGAGTGCTCTTGTCGCTGGTAATGTCCTCCAGCAGCTCCACCTCATGGTCAAAGTGGATGAGGAAGACCTGGTTCTTCGATGCCGCGGGCAGCACCTGGTCAAGAAAGGCCTCCGCGGCCTTGATTTCCGCGCTCTGAGCGTTGCCCAACGACCGGCTGGTATCCACGATGAGCCCGATCAGGAGAGGCTCTTCGCTCGGCCGCGTCAGGCTGGTAATGGTCTGTGGGCGGCCGTCCTGCGTCAGCGTCAGGTCAGCCTTTTTGAGGTCGGTTACCAACTCGCCCTTCTTGTCCCGCACCGTTACAGGAAGCACAACCTGCTGCGCGGCGTCCGCCACGGCAGCGCCGGTTCCGGCCGCCGCGAAGGCGGGCTGCTGCGCCCCCGCACTCGCCGCCAGCAAAGCTCCGCAAACACAACCAGCTATCTGAATCCGCATATTCACCCTGGATGCCATTCTGCCACTGATTAGACGTTCTGGATCGAATGGAGTTGTACTGTCTTGAGTACGGGACCCGAAGGAGCAAGGGTGCAAGGCTCCAAAGTGACCCCGCAGGGGCGGCAGATGGTTTTTGCCGGGGGCTGACGGGTGAGATCCTTCTCTGTAACTACCCCCGAGTTCGGTCAGACGGGTGAATCAACTCCCCCCGAGTTCGGTCAGACGGGTGAACTAACTCCCCCCGAGTTCGGTCACGTCTTTTGCCAGATAATCCCGGGACTCTGCTACTCTGGTAACAATTTCGGCGAAATTGAGCAACTTCGTATCTGGGCGTCGCATCTGTCCCTTTACGAGCAGCCTCAAAACCCGGCCTGTAATGGGAAATCGATGTACCCATGGGGGTTAGGCCTCGCGCTGAAGCTCAGGAAGGAAGAAATACCATGAGCCAGATCGTCAGCCCGATTGTCGCGTCAGGCGTGACCAATGCGCCGGCCGGGGCCCCTTTTCGCAGGAACAAATACTCCGCTCCACCTGTTCCGTTTCGATTTTCGGCTCTAACCCACATCCACGACGATGAAACAGTTCACAGGCACGCAGAACTGTTTTATTTGCAGAAGCAGATCCAGTCCCAGACTCCCATGGTCATCGTCCTGGAGGACGGCGAGCAGGTGGAAGGCTGCATTGAGTGGTACGACCGCCATACGCTTAAAATCCGCGGCCGCTACCGCATGCTGATCTTCAAGTCCTCCATCAAGTACATGTTCAAGCAGGGGGAGAACGGCGCTTAGGGCAGGACTGGGCTTGAGTTGGTGCTGGGCGGGCTGGGGGGTTTGGGTGCTAGGTCCGGGCGGCTTTGTGGAGGCGGTCGCGGATGGCGGCTCCGATGCCGTCGGGAGGGGGAGCTGGGCAGACGATCACTTCACAACCTGCTGAGTCCAGGGCGCGCAATCCCGCGTAGAGGCGGGCTGCCAACTCCACTAGATCGTTCCATTTACCCCATTCGAAGACTACGGTACCGGGGATGGGGTCAAAATGCCACCCGGCGGGGAGCATCAGGCCGACACGCCTGCCATTTTCGCCTAGCTGCCTGGCTGCCTGCAGGAAGGCATGCTCGGAATTGGCCGTTGCAGCGGACTGTCTCCTATTTGCCACACACTGCACAACATCTGTTCGCTCCGGCGCCGATGGGCTGGGGGAGTATCCCTCCGAGTGGGTAACTTGCGCATACGTTAGAGTTAGCTGCGCGCGGGGGGCGTAATGACGGATTCCGACGCCGGGCGAGGGCAGGGCGGCCGCGTCGTCGAGGTCAGCGGCATCGCGGAGGGGCGATTCGAACTGCACGACGTCGCCGGCCAGGGCGCGAATTTGATCGGCGCTGATGGCTCCGGGCCGGTAAATGACCATGGGAGACCGGCAAGGGTCGAGTACGGTGGATTCAACGCCGTGCTGTGTGGGGCCCGCGTCGAGGATGGCGTCGATGCGCCCGTCGAGGTCGTCAAGAACGTGCTGGGCGCTGGTGGGGCTGATGTGTCCGAAGAGGTTGGCGCTGGGCGCGGCCACGGGCACGCCGGTGAGGCGGATCAGCTCAAAGGCGACGGGGTGCGAGGGCATGCGCACGCCGACCAGGGGCCGGCCGGCGGTGACGGCATCGGGGACGGCTGCGGAGCGCGGTAGCAGGAGGGTCAGCGGGCCGGGCCAGAAGGCTTCCATCAGCTTGCGCGCCGGTTGGGGGATCTCCGCGGCGACGGCGGCGAGCATGGCGTTGCCCTCGACCGGGCCGGCGATGTGGACGATGACGGGGTCCCAGGAGGGGCGCTGCTTGGCCTGAAAGATGCGGGCGACGGCGGCGGGGTCAAGGGCGTTGGCGCCGAGGCCGTAGACGGTTTCAGTGGGCAGGGCCACGAGGCCGCCGGAACGGAGGATGGATGCGGCCTGCTCGAGGGCGGCGCGGGAGGCGGGCGCGTCGAGGTGGTCCGGATCGACCTTGAGGCGCAGGGTGGTCACGGTACTATTGTCGCCTGTCCGAAGCGGAGCCGGTAGCTGTTAGCCGGCAGCGGTCCTGGAGGTTCACCGGGGGGAAAAGCAGATTCCCTGCGGGGAATGACAGAAAGAAAAGCAAGAACAAAAGCAAAAACGAGTGCAGGTTGTGGGACGGGCGTTTGTCGGTCCCACCCATCGCGCGATATGGCTGAGCGATGGATGGGGCACACGGCGATAGCAGCGCTGCGGGGTGCCGTATACTCTCAGGTTATGTCCGGGGTGGAAACGGAGATCAAGTTCCGGGTGCGTGACCTTGGCGAGCTGGCAACGCGGCTGAGCGGGGCGGGGCTGCGTGTTGCGACGCCGCGGGCGTTCGAGGCGAACGTGCTGTACGACACGCCGGACCGGCGGTTGCGGGCACGGACGGAGATTCTGCGCATCCGCACCTATGCGGGGCGCTGCTTGCTGACGCACAAGCGTCTGCCCGACGAGGGGCCGGGCGAGGACCGGCACAAGCATCGTGTGGAGACCGAGACCGAAGTGGCGGATGGAGCCGCGCTGGCCGAGGTGTTTGGTTCGCTGGGGCTTGTGCCTGCGTTCCGCTACGAGAAGTGGCGGACTGAGTGGAGCGATGGCGAGGGTCATTGCGTTGTGGACGAGACGCCGATTGGGAACTACGCGGAGCTGGAAGGCGAGCCTGATTGGATTGACGGTGTGGCCGCGCGGCTGGGCCTGACGCCTTCCGATTACCTGACACTGAGTTACGGACGGTTGTTCGACCTGTGGCGGGAGGAACACCACTCGAGCGCGGAGAATCTGACGTTTGAGGAGACCGGCGGCTGATGACCGCCGATTTTCGGGCGGCGCATTGCGGATCGGTTTGGGGGCAGTCGGCGAGTACAAAAGCAAATCCAGATACAAGAGCAAGTGCAGGGTTCGAAAATTCCCAATTCCCTCTCTCATGTTTGGCAGTGTATTGCCGATGAGTTCGGGTGTGCACTGGCAGTGCGCGTGGGGGTTCGATGGCCGAGAAGCTGGAATTGGGATACGAAGCGCAGGCGTGGATGTCGAGGGGGCTGAAAGGAATCGTGCTGGGATTGCTGATGGCGCTGGCGCTACCCGGCCGTGCAGCCGACGAGCGGGCGGTGAAGAGCCGTGTGGCGCCGGTTTATCCGGAACTTGCGAAGCACATGAGAATTACGGGGGCTGTGAAGGTGGAGGCCACGGTGGATGCCGCGGGCAAGGTGACGGACGCGAAAGCGCTCAGCGGCAACAGCGCGCTGGTGAATGCCGCCGAGGATGCTGTGCGCAAGTGGAAATTCGCTCCTGGCGACGGGGAGGCGGTGGTTGACGTGACGGTGAACTTTGAGATGTCGCAGTAGGACCGGCGGTGCGAAAGTGCCGCATCAGGATTTTTTTGCGGGCACTTTTTTTCCTTTGCTGCGCGCCTCAGAGAGGCCGATTGCGATGGCCTGTTTGCGGCTGGTGACTTTTTTGCCGCTGCGGCCGGATTTGAGCTTGCCCTGCTTCATCGCGTGCATTTCGCGCTCCACGTCGGTGCCGGCGGAGGACGAGTATTTGCGAGTGGAGGACTTTTTATGAGAGCTGGTCTTCTTCGCGCTGCTCTTTTTGCCTGAAACGGATTTTTTCGTTGCCATCGGTATTCTCCCTGCGAATCAGATGGCGGAGCGACAAGGCCGGTTGTCTGGTTGTTCAGTGAGGTTGACGTGCATTTCTCGCAGAGGGTGGAAGGGATCTTAGGCCCGCTGAAGCGGGCTTGGGCCTCGTTCTGCATTGACACCCCAGGCTTGCGCCGTGGGGCTACCGTCTTTCGCCCGCTGAAGCGGGCTCCGGGGTCCATCCCGACTACGGCTCATGGGCCCGGCTGAAGCCGTGCCCTTGTTGCAAAGCACCGCGAATTGGAGTTTTTTTCGCGGGTCTGAAGACCCGCGTTACAGCCGATCTGGAGATCGCGGTACTTAGGTCGGCGGTACAGAATGTTGAGCGCTAAGCGGTGGCGCGCTGGTCGTGATGGGCTAGCTGCACGCTGACGATCTTGGAGACGCCGGGTTCCTGCATGGTGACGCCGTAGATCATGTCGGCGGCGTGCATCATGCGTTTGGAGTGGGTGACGATCATGAACTGAGTGTCGTTGCTTAGCGAGCGAAGCAGGTCAGCGAGACGGCCGACGTTGGTTTCGTCGAGCGCTGCATCCACTTCATCGAGGACGCAGAACGGGCTGGGCTGGAACTGGAAGATGCCGACCAGCAGGGCGAGGGCAGTCAAGGATTTTTCGCCGCCGGAGAGCAGGAGCACGTTCTGGAGCTTTTTGCCCGGCGGCGAGGCCACGATATCGAGGCCGCTTTCCGCCTGGTTCTCTTCGTCAGTGAGACGGAGGAACGCCTGGCCGCCGTGGAAGAGGCGGGCGAAGACCTGGCCGAAGTTTTCATTGATGCGAGCGAAGGCTTCATCGAACCTGGTGCGCGAGATCTGATCGATTTCGCGGATAGTTTCCTGCGTGTTTTCGATGGATTCGACGAGGTCTTTGCGCTGAGTGTCGAGGAAGCTGTGGCGTTCAGCGGTCTCCTTGTACTCGTCGAGCGCCATCATGTTCACGGGGCCCATTTGTTCCAGGCGTTGGCGCAGGCCGCGGCAGGTCTCTTCTTCAGATGCGAGTTCTTCGCCCTCGATGCGCCGGAGCTCGGCGTCAGCGCGCAGGACTACGGCTTCGACATTCACCTCAGCCAGGCAGCCGGCTTCAAGGTATTCGAGGTCGGAGTGGAGCTTGGCGAGCTCGCTGGCACGGTTGGAGCGGTCGTCGCGCAACTGATCGAGCGCGGCGCGATGGGTCTTGAGATCGGATTCAAGCTGCGCCAACAGCTGGCGGAGGGCGTGCGCTTCCGCGGCCAGGTTTTGCGCTTCGGCAAGCGCATCGGCACGCTGGCGGACGAGCTCCTGCTGACGCGTGGCGAGAGTGGCGCTTTCGCGGATGCGCTGCTCGCGCTCAGCTTGAGAGGCGGCGCGCTGCTGCTCGATGGCCAGGACGCGACGCTCCAGGTCTGCGTGCAGGCGATCGATGCGCTGGAATGCAGCCTCCGCGCCGCGGCGGCGCTCTTCAAGGCCGGCCAGTTCAGCGGTGAGCTGGGCTGCTTCCTGCTGCAGGACCTCGCGCTTCTGACGCATCTCTACCAGCGCCGACTGCTGTGACTCGAGAGCAGTCTCCGCCTGTGCGTGTTCAGATTCCATGTGCTCGGCCTCAGCGCGCTTCTGCTCAATCAGGCTGCGCTTGGCCTCGGCGGCGTCCTTGTTGCGCGCGGCCTGGAGAGTCCACTCCTGCAAGCGGCGGTCGATGCGCTGGACTTCCGCGTCCATTTGCCTGAGCGCCGCGCCCTGGTTGGCGGTGTCGTGTTCGGCCTGGCGGCGCTCTTCGCTGCGCGCTTCAAGCCGGCGGTTCAAGTCTTCAATCGATCGGGCCAGCGTGGCGGATTCCGACTCAGCTTCAACAAGATTCCCTTCGACGGCTGCGAGCTTTCTCTCGGTCTCGCGCAGATCGCGTTTGAGGGCGAGCGGGCCCTCGCTGGCGGGCTTGCCACCGGTGACTGTGGTGTTGTGGAAGCACTCGCCGCCGGGGGTGAGGAAGAATGCGCGGCTGTGCTGCTCACTGAGCCGCTGCGCCAGCGCGACGTCTTCCACGATGTAGCCGTTTTTCAGTTTGGGGAGGATTGCCTCAAGCGAACGGCCAAAGCCGTTGAGGACCCGGATGGTGTCCTTGAGCGGCGTGAGGCCTTGCATGCGGATCTCTTCTTCATCTTCAATGCGCGTGGTGAAGGCGGAGGGATCTTCAGGATGAACGAGGAAAGTGGCACGGCCGTCGGCGCCGGATTTGAGAAGGTTGACTCCCTGTTCGGCCGCGGTCCAGCTATTGACGACGAGGTAGTTCAGTTCTTCGCGAAGGAACTCATCGACGACGCCTTCGTGCTCGCCGCTGACTTCAAGGAAGTCGGCGAGGGTGCCGACGGGGGCCATGCCGGGGCCGAGCGCGCCGGGCTTGAGGAGCTGGCGCACGGAGTTGGTGGAGTAGCTGTGATTGCGGATGAGCGCTTCAAGGGAGTTGCGGCGGCCGCCGAGCGAAGCGTGTTCGCTGCGAAGCTGATTGGCGCGGGCGCGGGCGGTGTTTTCTTCCGCGCGGCCGGCCTGGAGGGATTCGCGGAGGGCGGCGATTTCGGCTTCAAGGGACTTGAGGCGTTCGGTGGCGGAGTCAAAACCGAGGCGCGCCTGGCCGCTCTGCACGCCAAGGTTTTCCAATTCGAGGCGCGACTGGCGCATCTCCGCTGCGAGGCGCTCAGCTTCGCGCTCCAGCGCGGCCAGGCTTTCCTCAGCTTGTGCGGTGGAGTTGCGCGCATTGCCGGCCAGGGTAAGCAGGTGCATGGCGTGACGGCGGTTGGCTTCAAGGTTGCGCTCGGCGTTGAAAACTTCATCGGACGCGGCGCGGGCTTCCCCTTGGCGCGCGGAGACACGTTGATGGAACGCGCGGGCTTCTTCAGCCGCGGTCTGGAGGAAGCTGTGCTGCTGGGTGCGCTCTTCGAAAATGCCGGCAAGCTGGGTACGGGTCTGCTCGATCTCTGCCGAGGCGGCGGCCATGCGCGCTTCCAGCTCGGCGACGCGCTCAGTGTTGCTGCGTTCGCGGGCGGCGGCACGTTCCAGTTCGACTGCGGAATCGGCGGCGCGCGATTGGGCTTCCTGAATGGCGCCGTCGAGCTGGTAACCGCGCTCGGTCATGGAGTGCTGGCTGGATTCCATTTCACCGATGGTGGCCGCTGAGTCGTTGATCTGCCCGGTGAGTGCGGCGATCTCGGTATCGAGGCGCGCCTGATCCGCATCCATAAGGGCCATGCGGCTGGCGAGGACGACGCGAAGACGGGAGCGGAGCTCTTCACGAACGGCGGCAAAACGCTCTGCCTTGGCGGCCTGGCGCTTGAGGGAGTTCATCTGGCGAGTGACTTCCTCAAAGATGTCGTCAACGCGGGCGAGGTTTTGCTTGGCGGATTCAAGGCGGAGCTCGGCGAGCCGCTTCTTGGTTTTGAAACGGGTGATGCCGGCGGCTTCTTCAATGATGGCGCGGCGGTCGTGCGGCTTGGAGCTAAGGAGCTGGCCGATGCGCTCCTGGCCAATGATGGCGTAGCTCTCCGGGCCGAGGCCGGTGCCCATGAAGATGTCCTGAATATCGCGAAGGCGGCAGAGCTTGCCGTTGAGCAGGTATTCGCTCTCGCCGGTGCGGAAGAGGCGGCGGGTGATGACGATTTCACCCCTGGCGAAGGAGCGCTGGAACTTGCGGCGGCGGATTTTGAGGACGACGGCCTGGGGACCGGCGGCTGCGGTGGCGTCGGCGGAGGGTGCGGGGGCAACGCTGGCGTGAGGTGGGGCTGGAGATTCGATTTCGCCGTCGATGGCCTGGCCGGGCTGTTCAGACGCGATGATCTCCTCGGCCTCAGCAGCGCGCTGGCGACGAAAAGCTTCCTCGTCCCAATCGGAGGGGAGGTCGGAATCCAGCTGGATCTCCGGCTCGACGGGGATTGGGCCTTCGTATGCATCTGGATCGACCATTGTGAGGGTGACTTCCGCCATGCCGAGCGGCTTGCGTTCGCGCGTGCCGGCAAAGATCACATCCTGCATGTTGCTGCCGCGGAGGGATTTTGCGCTTTGCTCACCGAGGACCCAACTGACCCCGTCCAGGATGTTCGACTTGCCGCAACCGTTTGGCCCCACCACCACGGCGATGCCCGTCCCCGCGACCGTCAATTCAGTGCGATCGCAGAAGCTTTTGAAGCCGAGGATGTGGATTTTTTTCAGTTTCAGCATGCGGACTCCCTGGAGGATTGAAGGTTGTTACGCCCTGGTTTGTGCACGGAATCCGACCCAGCTGCCGGGTAGAACCCGTGCGCTTCAATGATTGCCTTTGATTGAGACTTTACGAACCGCGGAGGGCAGGGTCAACCGCCTGGGGCGTGGTTTTTGTGGATAACGCAGGACGGAAATCGCTTTGGGGAAGAAGGGGAGATTTACCGGCAATTCCTGGGGTTTTTCGCCGGATTTCTGGACCGCTTTTCAACAGGCGAAGGGAGCCGGGGTATCCTGATGGTAAATGGCGGAGGGGGATGCCGGCGCGTGGGTGGCAGGGCGAGTCTCTCCGGCACAGAACGTCCGTACATTCTGCGCATAGTGCAGTAAATATCCCCAATCGACCCTCAAAGGAGCGCTCAATGAAAGAACACCATGTTCTTCGGGGCTCTGTGTATTTG
>Ga0265339_10001641_pt1 | contig 16497 bp, 13 predicted proteins | sample 4CB219metaG_FD_202085 | JGI IMG/M metagenome (GOLD analysis project Ga0265339, IMG submission 202085) | Rhizosphere microbial communities from Carex aquatilis grown in University of Washington, Seatle, WA, United States - 4-CB2-19 metaG | ecosystem: Host-associated > Plants > Roots >... | reverse complement strand
CAGCAGATTGTTCGGAATTGCGCGCCGGTGCACGACAATGTCGGGATAGATCGACTTGCTCAGCGTATCGTCGGTCGAAGCGATCGTTCCATGCGGCAGGCGCAGCGTGCGTTCGCCGAGCCGGTTATAGTCGCAATCGACGTCCCATCCCGGAAACTGCCTTTCGACATGCACCGCCAGCCGATGCGTCAGCGCGCGCTCGCCGAAATCCCGATCGAGCAGGAAACCCTCATGCGCATAAAATTCCCGCAGGGCTGCGACGAGCTTGTTCAGTTCGGCCTGCATCGCGCCCCCGACTTCGTTTCGCCCGCAATGACGCGCTGATCGTCCGCGGCGTGGCCGCCTTGCGACCGTACCGCCGGACCGATTGGGTTACATCTGCACCTCGATCAGCCGCGGTCCCGGCTCGGCGATCGCTTCGGCAAGCGCCTTGTTGAACTCCTCGGCGCTGGCGACCGCGCGCCCGGGAACGCCCATGCCCCTGGCAAGCGAGACGAAGTCGATGGTCGGGCGGTCGAGCTTGAGCATGTCGAGCGCGCGCTTTCCCGGCTCGCCCGCGCCGACGCCGTCGAATTCGCCGCGCAGGATCTGATAGATGCGGTTGGCGAACACGATGGTGACGACGTCGAGGCCCTCGCGCGCCTGCGTCCACAGCGATTGAATGGTGTACATCGCGCTGCCGTCGCCAACCATGCAGATCACCTTGCGGTCGGGGCAGGCCACCGCGGCCCCGGTTGCGACCGGGGTGGAGAATCCGATCGAGCCGCCCATGTTCTGCAGCCAGTCGTGCGGAGCGGCGGCCGCCGTCGGCGGAAAGAAGCCCCGCCCGGTGGTGATGGATTCATCGACCACAATGGCGTTTTCGGGGATGGCGCACGCGATCGCCTGGGCGATCGAGGCGAAGGTCAAGGCACCTGTCGGCTTGACCAGTTCGGCGAGCTTCTGCGGCTTGACATCGGCCGGCCCCGCACCGAGCGCGCCTGCAAGCGCCTCCAGCGCCGCGACCGAGTTTTCACCCCACGAGGTCATGCGGTGAACCTCGCAGCCCTCGGGCCTCAGCATGCTCGGCTTGTTCGGATAGGCGAAGAACGCGATGGGATCGTTGGCCTCGACCAGCACGATATGTTTGAAGTCTTTCAGGATCGGCAGCGCCTGCTCGATCACGTAAGGGATACGGTCGATCGAGAAGCGGCCGCGGCCGCGTGCCATGCGCGGGTGATAGGTCTGGCCCATCACCTTGCAGCCGGTTTTTCCGGAAATCTGCTGCGCCAGCGCCAGGCCCTGCTCGGTCAACCCGCCGCCGGTGACGAGAATGAGGGTATGGGCGCCATCGCCGTGCAGCACACCGGCCGCCTCCTCCACTGCTTGCGGGGAATAGCCGATGCGCTGGCTGTCCGCCGGGACCTGCGCGATGCCGTCGGCCTCGTTCCAGGCGGTGTCGGCGGGCAAGATCAGGGTGGCGATCTGCGGCGGCGAACTCCTGGCGGCGGCAATCGCCGCCGCGCCGTCGGCGGCGACCGATTTCGCGTCCGGCGAGGTCCGCACCCAGGCCGACATCGGCCGCGCCAGGCCCTCGATGTCGGAGGTTAGCGGCGCGTTGTAGCCGATGTGGTAGGTCGCGTGCTGGCCGACGATATTGACGATACCCGAATGCGCCTTCTTGGCGTTGTGCAGATTGGCGAGGCCGTTGGCGAGCCCGGGCCCGAGATGCAGCAGCGTCGAAGCCGGCCTGCCCTTCATGCGGAAATAGCCGTCGGCCGCACCCGTGACCACGCCTTCGAACAGGCCGAGCACGCAGCGCATGCCCTCGACCCGGTCAAGCGCCGCGACAAAATGCATTTCCGAAGTGCCCGGATTGGTGAAACAGACGTCGACGCCGCCCGCCACCAGCGTCCGCACCAGACTTTCCGCACCGTTCATCGTTCCACTCCCGTTCGCAGGCCGACGTTCGCGATTGGGTGACGATCAACCATTGTTCGCCGCTTTCGTCAAAGGGTTCGCGGGCATTGCAGCCATCGCTGATCAGTAGTCGTTTTTCGGCTTCACACTCCTCCCCAGATCGAAACTGCACCTTTCACGCGGCTGTGGCTTGAACAAACGTTTCGGTTGTGGCCTCTCTTCTGCTAGATTTGTCGCGAGGACGAAGATGATCCGATCCCTTGTCGTGCTGGTGGCGGCGGTGCTGGTGGCGGTCATCGGCCCGGCGCGGGCTGAAGGCTTCGATAGCCGGGATATCATGGGCGGCGGACCGAACTTCTTCGGCGGCGGCGCAAGTCCCATTCCGCGGGCGACCGTCTACTATCCGACCAGCTACGCGCCGGGTACCATCGTCGTCGACACCGCCGAGCGGCGGCTGTACCTGGTGTTGCCCGACGGCCACGCGCTTCGTTACGGCATCGGAGTCGGCCGCGACGGCTTTCGCTGGAGCGGCGTCCACCGCATTTCGGCCAAGAAGGAATGGCCGGGCTGGACGCCGCCCTCGGACATGCTGAGGCGCCGCCCCGATCTCCCGCGCCACATGGTCGGCGGCATCGAGAACCCGCTCGGGGCGCGCGCGCTCTATCTCGGCTCGACGCTGTATCGCATCCACGGTTCCAACGAGCCGGAGACCATCGGACAGGCGGTCTCCTCGGGCTGCTTCCGCATGACCAACGAGGACGTGGTGGATCTCTATAATCGCGTGTCAGTCGGCGCCACCGTGGTGGTGAAGAATTGAGGCAATGCGAGGCGCGGCAACATCGCCTGGCAATCGTCTCTGCCATCATCGCTTCGGCATGGAATAGCGAACCTCAGCTCTTGCAGATCGCCTTGAGCGATGTCCATTCTTCCGTGGTCAAGAGCGGCGGCCGGCTTGCGGGCCGGTCTTCCTCGCTCATTCGCTGCAACCGGTCCTCGGTCAGCGGGTGGTTCGCCAGGATCGACAGGCTCTTGTCCGCTTCCCTTCCGCTGATGCGAAACAGCAGTTCGCCCATGGGTTTTGGCGATCGGCCGAGCTTATGCATGACCTCGATAGCGAACGCATCGGCACTCTCTTCCGCCTCGCGCGAATAGGACGCGGTGACAAGCGAGCGCGAGGCAAAGATCAGGGCGCTTGAGCCTGTGATGTCGCCGAACAGCAGCCCGATCAGAAATGATGTGCCGCCGTTGTAAATCAGGCTGCGTGTGCTGTCGCGGTGCTTCAGGTGACCAAGTTCATGCGCCAGCACGCCCGCGATTTCGTCCGGGTTCTCCGCCCTGGCCAAGAGGCCGCTCAACAGATAGATCTTGCCGCCCGGCAGAGCGAATGCATTGGGAACCGAACTCGACAACACACCTGTCCGGGCCTGCGTGTTCAGTGCCGCGGCGGCGGTGACGGTGTCGACCAGCCTGAGCCACGCAGCCTGCCCGGCCGCATCCTGACATAGCCTGCTGCCAAATAGCGTCTTGATCTGCTCCTCTGCGACGTCGCCGAACCGCTGCTCCAATGCCTGCGGCACCAGCGGCGCGAGACGGTCAGCGGCGATCGGAAGAGCGAACAGAACAACGGCCACCATCGAAGCGGCTGCCGCCAGCGACCAGCCGACAATCGTGCCGACGCCATGGCGCTCCCGCAATTTCTGGTCAAGCCGTGGGCAGCGCGAGACAAGCTCGGCGGCCGTGGCGCCATCGCGGATTTCGAGTCTCGCCAAGGTGGACGCCGTCAGACAGGACAGCCGGAGCATGCCCGATGGACCGTCGGCTCGACGAATCTCGGCATAGGGCCAGCGGACTGGAGGCTCCGACGGCTCACTGATCTCCAGATGATCCTTGAGGGCCAAGGTCACCTGGCGACGATGATTCGATTGGCCATCGAAATAGATGGCGATCCGCTCCGGTGCCGAGGCACTCTCCGTGGCGCTCTCCGCCGGAGCATTCACGCGCTAGAACCCGACGACGAGGTCGAGCCCATCGGCCAGGCCCTCGCCCACCGCATCCGCCATATCCCCCATTGCGGTGACATTTGCCGCGCCTGCGATGTCATGGACCAGCGTCGAATCGGCTATCCGAGCCCAGAGATCGCGCATCAGATAGACCCGTTTTACGACGTTCAGCGCAAGGATAAACGCCAGATAGCCCAAGCCAATGAGGACAAGCATGGGAACGTTGTCCTTCAGATGGCCGGCAATGAACAGTTGTGCGATTGTCCCCCGGCCGATCAAGGATACGGAGAGCTTCAGATAGATTGCAAACACCGCGGCTGCCAGAACGAACCAGCCGATCACCGTCCAGTAAAGACCGAGCAGCGCGTCGTGCGGCAATTTCGATTCAAATCGCACCTCGCCGAAGCGGATCCCCGAGACCCACCAGCGCCATTCGATAGCTTTGAACGCGCCGTAGATAAACGGCAGCGCGATCATCCAGACCAGCGTCAAGAGCCCGATAACGCGCAGGGCTCCAAGCGGCAGGCCGGCCGCTTTTCTGATCGTCGGCGCCAGGATAGTGGCAATAAACGGGAGCGCCGTAACCAGCCAAAGCTTCCAGCCGCGCTTGAAGAACTCCCAGCCGCGGCCGTCGAAGCTGCCCTGGAGGTCGCCGTAATGGGAATGGCACATCTTGTAGCGTTCGAGGGCCGCCTCGCGCCACGGCAATGCGAGCCCGAGGGTAAGCAGCGTCAACAATGCCCACAACACCGCCCGTGCCGCATAGGCCCAGCCCGAGCCGTCCATCCAGAAGCGCACGCTGCGCCAGACCGTACGCGTCAACCGATAACGTCGCGCCCGGTAGACCGCGAATTGCCCGAACAGATAGAAGAATACGAACAAGGGAAAACTGCCAAACGCCTTGAAGCGTTCGGCTTCGAGGCCGGCGATGAAATAGGCGAGATAGACGGGGACGAGGATCGCCAGCGCAAACAGGAATCCGATCAAGAGCTCCTTGCCGCGCCCGGTGTATTCGGGGGCATCACCATCGACCGTGATATTCGACCACAAATGCCGGCGGATGTCGGTGGCGAGCCAGAACCGATAGAAGCCGGCGGTGACGAGTTCCAGCGCCGCTCCTCGTGCCACCAGCCGGAAGAAGTCGCCGCGGTCACCGCAGAAGGAAGCCGGCGACGCAGGCACCGGCGGCGCAGGCGGCGAGGCCGGCGGATTCAAAGGCTCCCAGCGCATGTGATCCACGGAATCAACCTCTAGGCGCAGACCCGGTCAAATAAGACCATAGATGAGTCGCTCGTCTGGGCGAAGGCAATCCCGGTTGGATCGTTAATGCTTCCCTTTCAAAGTCGGAATGACTTGCAGCTCTCGCGCACCGCTTACGCCGACTTGTCGAACAGTTCCCGCCCGATCAGCATGCGGCGGATTTCGCTGGTGCCGGCGCCGATCTCGTAGAGCTTGGCGTCGCGCAGCAGGCGTCCCGTGGGATAGTCGTTGATATAGCCGTTGCCGCCGAGCAGCTGGATCGCGTCCAGCGCGCATTGGGTCGCCTTTTCGGAGGCATAGAGAATCGCGCCAGCCGCATCCTCGCGCGTGGTCTCGCCGCGGTCGCAGGCCTTCGCCACCGCATAGACGTAGGCGCGCGAGGCGTTCATGGTGGTGTACATGTCGGCGATCTTGCCCTGCACCAGCTGGAAGGTGCCGATCGGCTGGCCGAACTGCTTGCGCTCGTGGACATAGGGCATCACGACGTCCATGCAGGCCTGCATGATGCCGAGCGGTCCTGCCGCGAGCACCGCGCGTTCATAGTCGAGGCCCGACATCAGCACGTTGACACCGCGGCCGACCTCGCCGAGCACGTTTTCCTCCGGCACCTCGCAATTGTCGAACACCAGCTCGCCGGTGTCGGAGCCGCGCATGCCGAGCTTGTCGAGCTTCTGCGCGGTGGAAAATCCCTTCATGCCTTTTTCGACGATGAAGGCGGTCATGCCGCGCGGGCCGGCATTCGGATCGGTCTTGGCGTAGACGACAAGCGTCTCAGCGATCGGACCGTTGGTGATCCACATCTTGGAGCCGTTCAAGAGGTAACAGTCGCCCTTCCTGTCCGCGCGCGTCGTCATCGACACCACGTCGGAGCCGGCGTTCGGCTCCGACATCGCCAGCGATCCGACATGCTCGCCGGAAATCAGTTGGGGCAGATATTTGCGCTTCTGCGCGGCGCTGCCGTTGCGGCGGATCTGGTTGACGCAGAGGTTGGAATGCGCGCCGTAGGACAGCCCCACCGCGGCGGAGGCCCGGGACACTTCCTCAACCGCGATGCAGTGCTCGAGATAGCCGAGGCCCGCTCCGCCATACTCCTCCTCCACCGTGATGCCGTGCAGCCCGAGCGCGCCAAGCTTGGGCCAGAGGTCGCGCGGAAACTGATTGGTGCGGTCGATCTCCCCGGCGCGCGGGGCGATCTCGTTGGCTGCGAAGTCGCGAACGGTCTCGCGAATGGCATCCGCGGTCTCGCCGAGGTCGAAATTGAAAATCCGATACGCGTTCGCGATCATGGTCGTCGGTCTCCGGCAAGGTCTGCAATCTCGCCAAAGCCTTTAGTATCTGGACATCGGCTTGTCACGGCCGGAAATTCCGGCGCATGGGGACACCGGCGCACCCGGGCGCGCCCGCCGCGCCTGATGCGGCAAACTCTCCCTTGCCCTTCCCCGCGCAACGGGTTGTAATTCGCAAAAATACCGTCCGGCGAGCAGGACCGGCGAGGAACGATCGGGGAACTGAGCCATGCACGGCACCAATCTCGCTCAGGATAGCAGCGGCGACACCACGCGGGCCATTCGACCGGACAAGGCCGAGATGCAGCGCCAGGCACGCGAGGAAGCCTATTCGACGCCGCTGCGGGATTTTCATCCCGGCGCACCCCGGCTGTTCCAGAACGACACGCTCTGGCCTTGGTTCGAACGGCTGCGCAGGGAAGAGCCGGTGCATTACTGCACCAAGGCGCCGATCGAGCCCTACTGGTCGGTCACCAGGTACAACGACATCATGCATGTCGACACCAGTCACGGCATCTTCTCCTCCGATGCCCACCTCGGCGGCATTTCGATCCGCGATGCGCCTGAGGGCTACGACTGGCCGAGCTTCATCGCGATGGACCAGCCGCGGCATTCCGCCCAGCGCAAGACCGTCTCGCCGATGTTCACCCCGACGCATCTCGACGAACTGGCGATCCTGATCCGCCGGCGCACGGCGAAGGTGCTCGACGGCCTGCCGCGCAACGAGACCTTCAATTTCGTGGAGAGGGTGTCGATCGAGCTGACCACGCAGATGCTGGCCACCCTGTTCGATTTTCCGTTCGAGGAGCGCCGCAAGCTGACGCGCTGGTCGGACGTCGCCACCGCGCTGCCCAAGAGCGGCATCGTCGAAACGCCGGAGCAGCGCCGCCGCGAGATGGACGAGTGCAGGGAGCGCTTCGCGAGACTCTGGAACGAGCGCGTCAACGCCGAACCGCGCAACGATCTCTTGTCGATGATGGCGCACAGCGAAGCCACCCGCCACATGGACGGCGACAACCTGATGGGCAACATCGTGCTGTTGATCGTCGGCGGCAACGACACCACCCGCAACACCATGAGCAGCTCGGTGCTGGCGCTGCACGAGCATCCCGATCAGTACCGCAAGCTGCGCGAGAACCCGGCGCTGATCGAGTCCATGGTGCCGGAGGTGATCCGCTGGCAGACACCGCTCGCGCATATGCGGCGCACCGCGCTGGCCGATACCGAGCTCGGCGGCAAGACGATCAGGAAGGGCGATCGCGTGGTGATGTGGTACGTCTCCGGCAATCGCGACGAGGAGGCAATCGACCGGCCGGACGAATTCATCATCGACCGGGCGCGCCCGCGCACCCATTTGTCGTTCGGCTTCGGCATCCATCGCTGCGTCGGCATGCGGCTCGCCGAGTTGCAGCTTCGGATCGTCTGGGAGGAGATGCTGAAGCGGTTCGACCGCATCGAGGTGGTCGGCGAGCCGAAGCGGGTCTACTCCAGTTTCGTGCGCGGCATCGAGTCCCTGCCGGTCCGCATCCCGGCGTAGGCCGCCCCTGCGATTAGGCCCTACCGGGGACTATCCGGCCCTGCTAACCAAGGCCGGCGCTGGCGCTTCCGCCGCGGCGCCTGTCCCGACTTCTCTTTATTCGAGTTCCGATGACCGCACACGACTCAGACGACCACCACGACATCCGCGACGCGGTTGCCAAGCTCTGCGCCCAGTTCCCCGGCGAATACTGGCGCAAGCTCGATCGCGAGATGACATATCCCAGCGCCTTCGTCGATGCGCTGACGCAGGCCGGCTATCTCTCGGTGCTGATCCCGGAGGAGTACGGCGGCGCCGGCTTGAAACTCTCGGCGGCGGCGGCGATCCTGGAGGAGATCCAGCGCGCGGGCTGCAACGGCGGCGGATGCCACGCCCAGATGTACACCATGGGCACGCTGCTCCGGCACGGCAGCGAGGAACAGAAGGCGAAATGGCTGCCGAAGATCGCGAGCGGCGAATTGCGCCTGCAGGCCTTCGGCGTCACCGAGCCGACCAGCGGGACCGACACCTCCTCGCTGAAGACCTTTGCCCGGCGTGAAGGCAACAAGAGCTATGTCGTCAACGGCCAGAAGATCTGGACCAGCCGTGCCGAATATTCCGACCTGATGATCCTCCTTGCGCGCACCACGCCGAAGGAGCAGGTGAGGAAGCGCACCGACGGCCTGTCGGTGTTCATCGTCGACATGCGGGAAGCGAGGCAAGCCGGGCTCTCGATCCGCCCGATCCGCACCATGATGAACCACTCCACCACCGAGGTGTTTTTCACCGATATGAAAGTGCCGGCGGAAAACCTGATCGGCGAGGAAGGCAAGGGCTTTCGCTACATTCTTTCCGGCATGAACGCCGAGCGCATCCTGATCGCGGCCGAATGCATCGGCGACGCCAAATGGTTCATTGCCAAGGCCACCGGCTACGCCAAGGAGCGCGCGGTGTTCGGCCGGCCGATCGGCCAGAACCAGGGCATCCAGTTTCCGATCGCGAAGGCCTATGCCGCGATGCGCGCGGCCGAACTGATGGTGAAGGAGGCGACGCGCAAATACGAGGCCGGCCAGGACTGCGGCGCCGAAGCGAACATGGCCAAGATGCTCGCCGCCGACGCCTCCTGGGAAGCCGCCAATGCCTGCATCCAGACCCATGGCGGCTTCGGCTTTGCCGAGGAATACGACGTCGAGCGCAAGTTCCGCGAGACGCGGCTCTATCAGATCGCGCCGATCTCGACCAACCTCGTGCTGTCGTTCATTGCCGAGCACGTGCTCGGCATGCCCCGCTCCTACTGAGAGACGCCATGCTGCCGCTCGAGGGACTCAAGGTCATTGCAGTCGAACAGGCGGTCGCCGCGCCGTTCTGCTCGTCGCGCCTGGCCGATGCCGGCGCCGACGTTATCAAGGTGGAACGGCCGGAGGGCGATTTCGCCCGCGGCTACGATGCCGCGGCGAGAGGCCAGAGCAGCTATTTCGTCTGGCTCAACCGCGGCAAGCAGTCCGTGGTGATCGACCTCGCCAGCAAGGAGGGGCGGCAGGAACTCGAAGAGCTGATCGCCGGCGCCGACGTGCTGCTCCAGAACCTCAAGCCGGGCTCGATGGACAAGCTCGGCTTTTCGCTGGAGCGGCTGCGCAAGGATCATCCTCGGCTGATCTGCTGCACCATCACCGGTTACGGCGATACCGGACCCTACGCGCACCGCAAGGCCTACGATCTGTTGATCCAGGCCGAGAGCGGACTTGCTTCGATCACCGGCGGACCCGACGGTCCGTCGCGGGTCGGCTTGTCCATCGTCGATATCGCAACCGGCGCCACGGCGCATGCGTCGATCCTGGAAGCCTTGATCGCGCGCTCGCGCACGGGCAAGGGCGCCGACATCAGGATTTCGATGTTTGACGTGATGGCCGACTGGCTCACCGTGCCGCTGCTCAATGCGGAAGCCGGCAATCCGCCGCAGCGGATGGGCCTCGCCCATCCGTCGATCGCACCCTACGGCGTGTTCCGCTCCAGGGACGGCAAGGACATCCTGATCTCGATCCAGAGCGAGCGCGAGTGGAAGAAGCTCTGCGCCGAGGTGCTGGGGCAGCCTGATCTGCCCGCCGATCCGCGCTTTGCCAATATGGTCGAGCGCGTGCGCAACCGGACGCTCACCGACAAGGTGGTCGGCGACAGCTTTGCGACGCTGGAGCGGGCTGAACTGCTCAAGCGTTTGTCGGACGCCGACATCGCCTTCGCCGAGGTCAACACCATGGCCGACCTCACGGGCCACCCGCATCTGCGCCGCATCGAGGTCGATACGCCAAACGGCGTGGTGACCCATCCGGCGCCCGCCGCCATTTTCGTCGGCGAGCAGCGCCACTACGGCGCGGTGCCCGGCATCGGCAGCAGCCTGCCAAAAACTCCTCCCGCCCGGACCGGCTCGTCATGACGGAAAAGCTCGACCTCGACCACTTGCGGCAGTGGATCGGCCGCAGCAGCGATGCCTCCGACACCGTGACCGCCCAGCTGGTGAAGGGGCTGCGCTCGACGCTGTTCCAGGAGATCGGCGAGCCGGCGGCGGGAGATGCGGCGCCATTCACCGTGCATTGGTGCCTGGCACAGCCGGTGTTTCCGATGTCGCAACTCGGTCCCGACGGCCATCCGACACGCGGCGGCTTCCTGCCGCCGGTGCCGCTGCCGCGGCGGATGTGGGCCGGCGGCGAGCTCGAATTCTTGGACGCGCTGCGGGTGGGAGACGAGTTCAGGCGTACGTCGAGGATATCCGACATCACCGTGAAGACCGGCTCGACCGGACAGTTGTGCTTCGTCTCGGTCGAACATCTCGTGAGTTCGCCGCGCGGCACCGCGATCCGCGAGCGGCAGGACATTGTCTATCGCGACATGGCAAGCGCGCCGGCTTCGGCCTCCGCCAGGCCCGCGCCACCGCCGCCCGCCGCAAGGCATCGCGAAACCCACAGGTCCGATCCCGTGCTGCTGTTCCGCTATTCGGCGCTGACCTTCAACGGCCACCGCATTCACTACGACCGCGACTACGTGACCAGGGTCGAAGGCTATCCGGGGCTGATCTTCCACGGTCCATTGCAGGCGGCGTTCATCGTCGAGCTTGCGGCAAAACTTCGCGGCGGCAAGCCGCCGAAGAAACTCAGCTATCGCGGGGTGCAGCCGCTGTTCGAAGGCAGCGAATTTTCGGTCAATGGCAATGACAACGGCGCAAGCATGGAATTGTGGGTGGCGAACGCCGAGGGCCAGCCAACGATGAAGGGCACGGCGGTGTGGTGAGGACTGTTCCGTCATTGCGAGCGAAGCGAAGCAATCCAGAGCCGGGAAAAGACTGGATTGCTTCGTCGCTGCGCTTCTCGCAATGACGGCGGCCAAGGATCAAGCAGCCTTGTCCCGCAAACCCGTAAAAACGACCGGCCCTCCGCTCACCGTCAAGCAGGCAACCTGCAATCTGCTGCGCACGTTCGGCATCAGGAAAGTGTTCGGCAATCCCGGCTCGACCGAACTGCCGTTCCTGGGCGACTGGCCCGATGACATCGATTACGTGCTCGCCCTGCAGGAGGCCTCCGCCGTCGGCATGGCCGACGGTTACGCGCAGGCGACCCGCAACGCCGGCTTTGTCAATTTGCATTCGGCGGCTGGCGTCGGCAATGCGCTCGGCAATATCTTCACGGCCCACCGCAACCAGACGCCGCTCGTCATCACCGCCGGCCAGCAAGCGCGCTCGATCCTTCCCTGGCAGCCGTTTCTGTATGCCGAGCGCGCGTCGGAATTTCCGCGGCCCTATGTCAAGTTCAGTGTCGAGCCGGCGCGACCCGAGGACGTGCCGGGGGCAATCGCGCGCGCCTATCATGTCGCGATGCAGCCGCCCTGCGGACCGACCTTCGTCTCGATTCCGATCGACGACTGGAGCCATCCGGCGCAAGCCGTGCAGGCCCGCCAGGTCAGCCGCGAGATCGGCCCCGATCCGCAGGCGATGACGAGGCTGGTCGCTGCGCTGTCCGCCAGCAAGCATCCTGCTCTCGTCGTCGGGCCCGCCGTCGATCGCGCCGCGGCGGTCGATCTGATGGTCCAGGTCGCGGAGAAGGCCAGGGCCGCGGTCTGGGTCAGCCCGTTCTCGGCACGCTGCTCCTTTCCGGAACGCCACCCGCAATTTGCCGGCTTCCTTCCGGCCTCGCCCGGCCAACTGTCGGACGCGCTCAGCGGCCACGATCTGGTGGTCGTGGTCGGCGCGCCCGTCTTCACCTTCCACGTCGACGGGCATGCGTCGATCTTCGACGGCGCGACCACGCTGTTCCAGATCACCGATGATGGTGACGCGGCCGCGGTGTCGCCGGTGGGCACCAGCATCATCGCCACCATGAAGCCGGCGCTCTCGACGCTGCTGGATCTGTTGCCGGCAACGATACGCGCGATGCCTGCGGGTCGCAAATTGCCGCCGGCGCCCTCGCCCGCCGATCCGATTCCGGTGGAATTTCTCCTGCACGCGCTTTCGAAGGAAATGCCGGCCAACGCCGCGCTGGTGGAGGAGGCGCCGTCACACCGTCCGGCCATGCATAAGTTCATGCCGATGCGCGGCCAGGACAGCTTCTACACCATGACGAGCGGCGGGCTCGGTTACAGCCTGCCCGCCTCGGTCGGCCTGGCGCTCGGCCGCCCGGACCGGAGGACAGTCTGCCTGATTGGCGACGGGTCGGCGATGTATTCGATCCAGGCGCTATGGACGGCGGCGCAGCGCAGGCTGCCGCTGACCATCGTCGTCATCAACAATTCAGGCTATGGCGCGATGCGCTCGTTCAGCCGGGTGATGCGGGTGCAGAACGTCCCCGGCCTCGACCTGCCCGAGCTCGATTTCGTCAAGATCGCGGAAGGCCACGGTTGTGACGCGGTGCGGGTCGCCAAGGCGGCCGAGCTGCGACCCGCCCTGTCGCGCGGCCTTTCGCATGACGGCGTCAGCCTGATCGAGGTCGCGGTAGATTGCGCGGTCCCGGTGCTCTATGCGCAGAGAGATTAGTTCACTGAACCGTCACTTCCCGTAGGACTCGCGCATCTTGGCCTGGATCTTTGCCATGCCCGCGATCCAGCGGTCGTAATTCTCGGTCTTCTTGCGCATGTAGCCCAGCACCTGCGGGTGCGGCAGGATCACGAAAGTCTCCTGCTCGATGCCGGCCAGCGCATCCTTGGCCACCTGTTCCGGCGTGAGATCGCCGTCGCCGGATTGCGGCCCTTTCGGAATCGAGCGCAGCATGTTGGTGTCGACGCCCTGCGGACACAGGATCGAAACCTTGATCCCGTCGGCCATGTGCGAGATCGCGAGGTTTTCGGCAAATCCCACCGCGGCGTGCTTGGTGGTGGAGTAGGCGGGGCTTCCGACCTGCGACAGCAGGCCCGCCGCGGAAATCGTATTGAGGAAATAGCCGCCGCCGCGCGCCTTGTAGCGCGGGATCAGGTGCCGCGCGGCATAGATGTGCGCCATGACATGGATAGCCCAGCTCCGCGCAAACGGCTCGTCGGAGACGCCGCCGGCATTCTCCGACAGGGGATCAAACCCGCCGCCGATGCCGGCATTGGAGCAGAACAGCGCGATCGGGCCGAACTGGCGCTCGGTCTCCTCGATGACGTGAAGGACGTCCTTTTCCTTCGCAACGTCGCATTTGAACGCAGCCCCGTCGATCGAGGCCGCAACCGCTCTTGCCGCCGCGCCGTCGATATCGACCACGACCACCTTGGCAGCGCCCGCACGATGAAGGGCATCGCACAGCGCCTTGCCGATGCCGTTGGCGCCGCCGGTGACGACCACGACCTTGCCGGCCACCTGCATCGTTATCCCCCGTTCTTGCTCGTTCCTCAGGCCAAAACCACATCGAGCACGGCAGTGTAGTGACAGGCCGCGCCCAGCAGCACGAAACAATGCCAGATCGCGTTCTGGAAACGCAAGCGTCGCCATGCGTGGAAGATCACGCCCAGGCTATAGAGCGCACCGCCCGCGAGCACGAACCACAACGCCAGTTTCGGCAATGCCGTGGCCACCCGGTCGTAGAGCATGCTGCCGCTCCACCCCAGCGCCAGATAGAGCCCGACCGAGAGCCGGTCGAACCGGCCGGGCCATCCCAGCTTGAGCACGATCCCGAGTATCGCAACGCACCACACCCCGACCAGAAGCGCGACCGCGAAGACGCTCGCCCCCATCTCCATGATGAACGGCGTATAGGTCGCCGCGATCAGGACATAGATCGCCGAATGATCGAAGCGCCGCAGCACCCATTTGGCGCGTGACACCGGCCAGAGATTATAGGTCGCCGACAGCATCAGCATCAGCAACAGTCCCGCGACATAAATCGATACCGCCAGGATATCGAGCGCGGTGGCGTAGACCGCGGTGAGCACCACCAGTGCCGTGGCCGCGATCAGTCCGACGATGATCCCCGTGGCGTGCACGATGCCGTCGGCGATCAGTTCCGCGCGATCATAATTCCAGCCGACCGCCCCCGCCGCTGCATGGACGGAGGTCGAGGCCAGTTGCTTCAGCTTGAAGATCGTCATGAGTTTGGTCCGGGACGCTTTCTACGCAACGATAATACTAAGAGTGAGCGAGCCGTCGGAATTCCCTGCTCCGCGGCGTTCCGCCGCTATGTGGCGCTTGATTTTGGCCTTGCAATGGCCACCTTTCCGGGTGTCTGCCCGCGCGTCTTCGCAAGACCGAGTCTTCTCCCGCATGCCGCCCAGCCTGTCCGATATCGTCGAGGAAGCACGCCTGTCGGCGCGCGCGCTGCTTGACTATACCGAGCAGCTTTTCAATCCGACGGTCCGGCTCGGCGTCACCGGACTGTCGCGCTCGGGCAAGACCGTCTTCATCACCGCGCTGATCCATGGGCTGACCCGCGGCGGCCGCTTTCCGGTGTTCGAAGCCTTTGCCAGCGGGCGGATCGCACGCGCGCATCTGGAGCCGCAGCCGGACGATGCCGTCCCGCGCTTCGATTACGAAAACCATTTGCGGATGCTGATCGAGGAGCGGCGCTGGCCCAACTCCACCGTCGACATCAGCGAATTGCGCCTCGTGATCGACTATCAGCGGCAGAGCGGCGCGGACCGCTCGCTGACCCTCGACATCGTCGATTACCCCGGCGAGTGGCTGCTCGACCTGCCGCTGCTCGACAAGAGCTTCGAACAATGGTCGGCGGAGAGCCTTGCGCTGTCGCGCGAGCGTCCCCGCGCGCATCTCGCGACCAAGTGGCACGCGCATCTTGCGACGTTGAATGCCGAGGCGCGCGCGGACGAGCAGGCGACGCTGACCGCAGCCAGGCTCTTCACCGATTATCTGCGCGCCTGCCGCGATGAACGTTTCGCCATGAGCCTGTTGCCGCCCGGCCGCTTCCTGATGCCGGGCAACCTCGCGGGCACCCCGGCATTGACCTTTGCGCCACTCGATGTTCCCGCCGATCGCACAGCGCCCGAAGGCTCGCTGTGGGCGATGATGGTCCGCCGCTACGAGGCCTACAAGAATGTCACCGTCCGCCCCTTCTTTCGCGACCATTTCGCGCGCCTCGATCGCCAGATCGTGCTGGTCGATGCGCTCTCCGCATTCAACTCCGGCCCCGAGGCGCTGCACGACCTCGAGGCGGCACTGGCGGGAATCCTCGATTGCTTCCGGGTGGGCCGCAACACGCTGCTCAGCACGCTGTTCCGGCCGCGGATCGACCGCATCCTGTTTGCGGCCACCAAGGCCGATCACCTGCATCATCTGAGCCATGACCGCCTCGAAGCGGTGTTGCGGCGCGCCGTCGGCCGCGCCGTCGCAAGGGCCGAAGACACCGGTGCTGCGATCGACGCGGTGGCGCTGGCGGCGGTTCGCGCCACCCGCGAGGCGACGGTCGCGCGCGGCCGCGACAAATTGCCCTCGATCCTGGGCACGCCGGCCGCCGGCGAAATCGCATCCGGTGAAATCTTCGACGGCCAGACCGAAGTTGCAACCTTTCCCGGCGACCTGCCCCTCGACCCGGACGCGCTTTTCAACGGCGAGGGCGCGTTTCGCGGCCTCTCCACCGCGGCGGCGGAAAAGAGCGATTTCCGCTTCCTGCGCTTCCGCCCGCCGCCGCTCGAACACGATGGTGCGAACGAGCCCGCCCTGCCCCATATCCGCCTTGACCGGGCGCTGCAGTTCCTGATCGGAGACAAGCTGCAATGAGCGAAAAACCCCAGGCTCGCAAGCCGCAGACCTTCCGGCTCGACGACCCCGCCGTCATCGTGGTGGATCAGGATGAAGCCGGCCGGCCGGCCCGCGGCATCGTGCAGATCACCCCTGAAGCCGAGCCTGCGCTGCCGGTCCCGTTGGAGGCGCCGATCCGCGAGCGGCGCGGGTTCCGCTGGGGCGCGGTATTCTGGACGGCGCTCGCCGGGCTGGTGCTGCTCGGGCTTGGGCTCAGCGTGACCCAATTGATCGAGGAGTTGTTCGCGCGCAGCGAAGGCCTCGGCCTGCTCGGCCTTGCCCTTGCCTTCGTCGCCGCAGTCGCGCTCGCCGTCGTCACCGCCCACG
>Ga0265339_10001640_pt1 | contig 16505 bp, 13 predicted proteins | sample 4CB219metaG_FD_202085 | JGI IMG/M metagenome (GOLD analysis project Ga0265339, IMG submission 202085) | Rhizosphere microbial communities from Carex aquatilis grown in University of Washington, Seatle, WA, United States - 4-CB2-19 metaG | ecosystem: Host-associated > Plants > Roots >... | reverse complement strand
GCGCTCCGGCCCGATGTTCTTCGCGATCGGCCCGGCGCCTTCGCCATCGTCGCGGAAGAAAATGTAGCCGAGGCCCGGCTGCCCCTCGCCCTGCGCCCACGAATTCATGCGGTCGCAGAAGGCGCGGCTGCCGCCGGTCGGCGCGGGAATCGCCCACACCTCGACGCGCGGATCGTCGGCGATCTGGCCGGCGAATACCTTGAAGCCAGATCCGCGGAACGCCTCGGTCACGTTCGCCATCTCGATCGGGTTGCGCAGGTCGGGCTTGTCGCTGCCGTATTTCCTGAGCGCATCGGCATAGGCGATGCGCGGGAACGTCGGCGTCACGCGGCGCCCGTTGCCGAACTCGACGAACAGGTCGCGCAGCACCGGCTCGACCGCCTGAAACACGTCCTCCTGCTCGACAAAGCTCATCTCGATATCGAGCTGGTAGAACTCGCCCGGCGAGCGGTCAGCGCGCGCATCCTCGTCGCGGAAACAGGGCGCGATCTGGAAGTAGCGGTCGAAGCCCGCGATCATCGTGAGCTGCTTGAACTGCTGCGGCGCCTGCGGCAGCGCGTAGAACTTCCCCGGATGCAGCCGCGACGGCACCAGAAAGTCGCGCGCGCCCTCCGGCGACGAGGCGGTCAGGATGGGGGTCTGGAACTCGAAGAAGCCGGCCCCGGTCATGCGCCGGCGGATCGAGGAGATGATCTCCGAGCGACGGATGATGTTCTTGTGCAGCTTGTCGCGGCGCAGGTCGAGGAAACGGTATTTCAGCCGCGTCTCCTCCGGATACTCGGCGTCGCCGAAAACCGGCAGCGGCAGTTCGGCCGCGGCAGAGAGCACCTCGATGCCCGTTGCGAAAACCTCCACCGCCCCGGTCGGCAGGTCGGAATTTTCCGTGCCGGCCGGCCGCGGACGCACCTTGCCGTCGACCCGGATCACCCATTCGGACCGGACCGTCTCCGCGATGCGGAACGCCGGACTGTCCGGATCGGCGACCACCTGGGTCAGGCCGTAATGGTCGCGCAGGTCGATGAACAGAAGGCCGCCGTGGTCGCGAACGCGGTGGACCCACCCGGCCAGACGCACGGTTTCGCCGACGTTTGCGGCTGTCAGGGCGCCACAGGTATGGCTGCGGTATCGATGCATGGAAGTTCCCGAAGAATCGCCGAATTCAGCGGAGTTTCCGCTGTTCGGGCCGCGGGAAAAGCGCATGCGGTCCCCGGGTTGTCAAGAACGCCGCGCCGTCTCTCGATTGTTGCGCAAATATCACACCCGCGGGCCATCCGACATCAGGCTGAGTCAAAATTTAGCGGCCGAACCCAGTTCAACATAGGGGACAAACCCCCGGACCGCGGGCTATGAAGAGACATGACCATCATTACGACGACTGCCGAGCTGGCCGCGGCTTGCCGCCGTTTTTCACGCGCCGAAAGCGTTACCGTTGATACCGAGTTCATGCGGGAAAGCACTTATTGGCCAAAGCTTTGCGTGATTCAGATCGCCAGCGCCGATGAGGCGGTCATTGTCGATGCACTGGCGCCCGAGCTCGAACTCGACCCATTCTTCAAGCTGATGAAGAATGAGAAAATCATCAAGGTCTTTCATGCGGCCCGGCAGGACATCGAAATCATCTTTCATCTTGGCGGCCTGATCCCGCATCCGGTGTTTGACACCCAGGTTGCCGCCATGGTCTGCGGCTTCGGTGACTCGATCAGTTACGATCAGCTCGTCCAGCGGGTCAGCGGCGAGAAGATCGACAAGTCGTCGCGCTTCACCGACTGGAGCCGCCGGCCGCTGTCCGACCGCCAGACCGAATATGCTCTGGCCGACGTCACCCACCTCCGTGACGTCTATTTCGCTCTCTCGCAGCAGCTTGCCGAACAGAACCGCACGGAGTGGGTGCGCGAGGAAATGGAAATCCTCACCTCGCCGGACACCTATCAGATGGAGCCCGAGTTCGCCTGGCAGCGTCTGAAGCTCCGCGTCCGCAAGCCGACTGAGCTTGCCGTTTTGCAGGCGCTGGCCGCCTGGCGCGAGCGCGAGGCGCAGGCGCGCGACGTCCCCCGCGGGCGTGTCCTTAAGGACGACGCGATCTACGAGATCGCGACGCAGCAGCCGACCGCGCCCGCCGCACTCGGGCAATTGCGCACGATTCCCCGCGGCTTCGAGCGCTCACGCGCCGCCGAGGAAATCATCCTCGCCGTCCGTGGCGCGCTTGACCTGCCCAAGGACAAGTTGCCCAAGGTGCCCAAGCATCGCCCGCCCTCCAACGGCAACGGCGCTGCCGTCGATCTTCTCAAGGTGCTGCTGAAGATGATCAGCGAGACCCACGGCGTGGCGTCGAAGATCATCGCCACCGTCGATGACCTCGAAGCGATTGCCGCCGACGACGCTGCGGAAGTTCCCGCGCTGACCGGCTGGCGCCGGGAACTGTTCGGCGAGACCGCGCTCAAGCTGAAACGGGGCGGCATTGCACTTGCCGTCGACCACAATCACGTCGTCGCGATCGAGCGCTAGGGCAATTCCAGGAAAAGTGGACACCACTTTTCCGTCAGGAATTGCGCAAGGCAATTGATCTGGCCGCTACTCGATCGTAATCGCGGCTTCGAGGCCGCCGAGCTTGGCGAGCTGCGTGAGACGGCGCAGCACCCGCGCCCCGCCGAGCGGCGCGAGATCGCTGGGCAAAATGAGCGTCAGCGCCTTGCCGCGCGCTTCCAGCCGCGTGCGCATGATCACATCGGGCATCGCGCCCGAGATCAGGTGGGCGACCCGCAGTGCCGCGCCCAGTGCCCTCGCCCGCTCGATCAGGCGCGTCGACGCGAGTTCGCGAATGTGCGGCGACAGTGCCTCGTCGATGAGGCCCTCGTGGCGGTAGAAATTGGCCAGCGCGAGATACGCCCGGCCGGGATGATCGAGCGCGATGAAAGACGAATTCGCGATGATGTTGAAGCTCTGTTCCCCGCGATATTCCGGATGCGCACGCCAGTGGATGTCGACCAGGAGGCAGGCTGCGTTGCGCAGTCGCTGCTCCTCGGGCGTCTCGTCGATGCCCATCGCCTTGAGCGCCACTTCCGACCAGGGGCCGAGCTCGCGCGCATGCCGCGGCGAACGCGACCTGAGATAAGCGAGTTCCTCGCACGCCACGATCAGCGGATCGCGCGCCTTTTCCTTGGCGTCGAGAAGATCGTAGAGAAGCCCTTCGCGCAGTCCGAGCGCCGACATCACGATCGACGATGGCTGCATGGTCTTGATGATGCCGGACAGAACGACCGCCCCGTAGGGAAGCAACTCCCGACGATTGCGGGACACCACCTCGATCGAGTCGATCGAGGCGACGTCGCGGCGCATCACCATGCGGCAGAAATCGTCCGCCTCGCCCGGCGATATCGCGTAGTGGTGCATGACGTGCAGCGGGTAGCCCTTCTGCCGCATGTGGAGCCGCGCCAGCGAACGCCACGTGCCGCCGATGGCGTAGAATATGCGGCCCTTGCCCTTGGTCAGGACCGTGGACGACGCCAGCGCCTCCGCAACGATCCGTTCCGCCTTTTTCAGCGAACCGTCGGCGGCCTCTTCCAGCCGAATTCCTCCCAGCGGAAAGGTCTCGCCGTCGCCGATCTTGGGACCGCTGACATCCACCACCTCGAGACTGCCCCCGCCGAGGTCGCCGGCGATGCCGTCCGGCTTGTGGAAACCCGAAATGACCCCAAGTGCGGAGAGCCGCGCTTCCTGTGCGCCGGACAGGGTGGCGACCGACACCTTGGTGATCGCCTGGACCGAGGCGATGAAGTCGCCGCCATTGGATGCATCACGGACAGCCGCCGTCGCCAGCACATGAACCGACGCCACTTTCATCTGCTCGCACAGCGTCGCGAACCGTCGGATTGCGGTCAGCGCGGTCGCGATCGCCTCCGGATCGAGGCGACCCCGGGACGCGATACCGCGGCCAAGACCGCACAGCTCTTTCTCGTTGAACAGAGGCGTCGCCGCCCGCCCCAGATGCTCGTAGACGACGAGACGCACCGAGTTTGAGCCGATGTCGATGATCGCGACCGCACCGCCATTGAAGATACGGCCCGGCGCATCCTCGTGCGCACCAGCGTCGCCCGACGTAGCCTTGCGCTGTTTATCAGCCATCCTTGGAGCGGCGCCGCAACGACTTCGGGCGATCTGTCTTCAACGATTTGCCACGCCCGGACAGGCTGGGGTTCGTCATGAAATATTCGTGCGCATTGAACGGCGCTTCGCCCTTGGCCGGCTTGATCCGCTCCGACCGCCCGTCCGCCATCACGCGCCAGCTCTGCTGGTTGTCGGAAAGGTTGGCCACCATGATCTGCCCGAGAATCTGCTCGTGGACGGTGGGATTGAGAATGGGCACAAGCGCTTCCACGCGGCGATCGAGATTGCGCGGCATCATGTCGGCCGAGCCGATATAGACCACCGCCTCGTCGGATGGCAGCCCGAACCCGTTGCCGAAACAGAATATGCGCGCGTGTTCGAGGAACCGCCCCACGATCGACTTGACGCGTATGCGCTCCGAAAGCCCGGGGATACCAGGACGCAGGCAGCAGATACCGCGCACCACGAGGTCGATCTCCACGCCGGCCTGGCTGGCATCGTACAGCACATCGATGATCTGCGGATCGACCAGGGCGTTCAGCTTCATCCAGATCTGGCCGGGCCGCCCCGCCTTCACGTGCGCAACCTCGCGGGCAATGAGATCGAGAATGCGGCTGCGCAGCGTGAGTGGCGAAACCGCCATGTGCTCCAGCTTGGCCGGCTCGGAGTACCCGGTGATGTAGTTGAAGATGCGCCCGACATCGCGGGCGATCGCCGGGTCAGCCGAGAAGAAGGACAGGTCCGTATAGATGCGCGCCGTCACCGGATGGTAGTTGCCCGTACCGATGTGAACGTAGCTCGCGAGCTGTCCCCCCTCACGGCGCACGACAAGCGAAAGCTTCGCGTGCGTCTTGAGTTCGATGAACCCATAGACGACCTGCACGCCGGCGCGTTCAAGGTCGCGCGCCCAGCGGATATTGGCGGCCTCGTCGAAGCGGGCCTTGAGTTCGACGACCGCGGTAACCGTCTTTCCGGCCTCTGCCGCCTCTGCCAGGGCGCGCACGATCGGCGAGTCGTTCGATGTGCGGTAGAGCGTCTGCTTGATGGCGACGACGTCAGGATCGGATGCGGCCTGTCGCAGGAATTGCACCACCACATCGAAGGATTCGTACGGGTGATGGACGACGATGTCCTTCTCCCGGATCGCCCCGAGGCAGTCGCCATTGTGATCGCGGATGCGCTCCGGAAAGCGAGCCGTGTACGCCTGAAACTTCAAGGCTGGCCGGTCGATCCCGCAAATCTGCGACAGGTCGTTGAGGGCGAGAAGTCCATGCACGTGGAACACCTCGTCGCCGGAGACGCCGAGCGCCTCACCCACGATCTGGCGCAGGCTGTCCGGCATCGCGGCGTCGATCTCGAGCCGGATGACCGAGCCGCGACGGCGACGCTTGAGGGCGCTCTCGAAGAAGCGGACGAGATCCTCCGCTTCCTCTTCCACCTCGATATCGGAGTCACGCACGACGCGAAACGCGCCCATGCCCTCCACGTCGTATCCGGGAAACAGCCTGCCGACGAACAGGGTCACCGCCTGCTCGAGACTGATGAAGCGGTCGGTGGCGGCATCGGTCGAAGGCAGCCGGATGAACCGTTCGACGGTGCCGGGGATGCGCAACAGCGCCGTCATGTGCTGCCCACTGGATTTGCGCGTCAACAGCAGAGCGACCGTCAGACCAAGGTTCGGAATGAAGGGAAAGGGATGGGCCGGGTCGATCGCCAGCGGCGTCAGGATCGGGAAGATCGCATCGAGGAAATGGTTCTCCAGCCACGCACTCTCTTCCGGCTGAAGATCCTTGGGTTCGACGAGCATGACACCCGCTTCGTTCAGCGACTGCCTGAGCGAGCGCCACACCGCCTGCTGGTCAGCGGCCAGTGCCACGACCGCTTCGCCAATGTGCGCCAACTGCTCGGAAAGCGACTGCCCGTCATCCGAGACCATCGCAATACCCAGTCGCTGCTGGCCCTTGAGACCGGCCACGCGCACCATGAAGAATTCGTCGAGGTTGTTGGCGGAGATCGACAGGAAGCGCAGCCGCTCGAGGGCCGGATGCCGCTGGTTGGTCGCCTCCTCGAGAACCCGCCGGTTGAAATGCAGCCACGAGAGCTCCCGGTTGATGAACCGGTCGGGCCGCTGGCGCAGGCGCGCACTTGCGCCCTCGGCCTCGGCCGTCGTGGCGCTTTCTGCAGAAAGAATGGGGCCGCTCTCGTTCATGGTCGGATCGCCCGAAATGTATGGGACCGCAGCGGTAATGCGCAAATGTGACGTTTTTGACAACTACCCGAGGTTAACGGCGCTATCCACAAGACAATAGCGAAGCTAGCCCGGCCGGTCTTCTGGCACCGGAAAGAGGCTTGCCAGGCCCTGGGAGACCAGACGGCGCGTAACCGGCACACTGCTGGCCAGAGCCTCCCGGTCAAGATAATCGACCAGAATGCTGGCCGCCTCGAGAGACCGCTCCATTCTGGCCACGATGTAGTCGATCACGTCGGGATCGACCGTAAGCTGGCGATCCGCGAACAGCTTGACCAGGACAGCCCGTAATAGGCCGTCATCCGGTGCCCCAAGCTCCGCCGGCTGCGCCGCTTTAAGACGCGACAGCAGATCGGGCAACGCGATGGCCAGGGCCGAGACCGAGTCGCGGCTGGTCATTAGAACCGTGGCGCTTCGCTCGCGAGCAAGGTTCAGTAAATGAAACAGCGCAGCTTCGTTCAATCCGGCTATGTGCAAATCCTCCACCGCAACCGCGCTTTGATCGAGCAGACGATCAATCGCGCCATCATCGAGTGCGGCAGCCGCGATGACCGGCGCGTTGCTCTCCGTCCGCCATATTTCGACCAGGTGGCTCTTGCCTGAACCGGGCGGCCCGCTGAGCATGACTGCCGGCACGCGCCATGCCGGCCACGATTCGATCAAGGCAAGCGCCGACGCGTTTGCCGCACCAACCAGAAAGTCGCTCCGCGTCATCTGGGGCCGGTGGGGCAGTTTCAGCGCGAGTTGGCGTTCCCGCGAATTCACGATGCACCGCCGCGCGGTGGCCGTACGCGCGAGCTCCTTGGCCCGCCGTGTGAGGATCGTTCGATCTCGCGCACTGCTCCTGGCGCCATGGGGATCACCGGAACACGCCGTCAGGCCCGCCCGTCCCGCGCTCCGGCAGAACTGTCAGTGGAGGCAGCGGCGGTCGTGCTCATGTGCTTCACCCAGTCGACCAGATAGATCGCGGCCGACGCCACCGTCAGCACCGCTACGATGTAGACTAGCACGACCCTGACGGTGGCAAGATCGATTGCGAATGCCAGATCGCCCAACACGACGGCCGCAAGAATGATCTGGGCCAGCGTGTTTGCCTTCGACACCCGCAGCGGCTTTACCGCCGTCGGCACCCCGAGCATCCATGAAAGGACGAACGCGCCCACGATCAGCACGTCCCGGCTGACCGTCAGGATCGCCAGCCAGATCGGAATCGCCGCCACCGTGGCAAGCGTCACGTAAATTGATACCAGCATGGCCTTATCGGCGATCGGGTCGAGATAAGCGCCAAGGTCGGACCGCAGATCGAATTGACGCGCAAGAAAACCATCCACCGCATCGCTGACACCGGCGACGATCAGCACGGCAAATGCCGCGCCCGGCTGGTCGGCGGTGATCAGCCAGATGATCAGTGGCACAAGCAGCAGCCGGCCAATGGTGATGAGATTGGGAACCGTCAAAAGCCGCGCGTCTCCTCGGCTGCCGGCCGCATTCGCGATCGTTGAAAATCCGCAACCGTCTAAGGAATGGCACCGTCGGCGACGAAAGCCAAGCGCCACCAAACCTCCCGGGCCGCTTGCATTTCCCGACCCGTTGCCGTTTGGATGCCGCTGTGGAGGCGCCCCGAACGATGACCGACGCGGATAGCTCGATTCGACCGATGACCTATGCCGACTCCGGCGTCAACATTGATGCCGGCAATGCGCTCGTCGATGCCATCAAGCCCCTCGTCCGGGCCACGCGCAGGCCTGGTGCCGACGCCGAGATCGGAGGCTTCGGCGGCCTGTTCGACCTGAAGGGTGCCGGCTACCGCGATCCCATACTGGTGGCGGCTACGGATGGCGTCGGCACCAAGCTGAAAATTGCGATCGACACCGGCATCCTCGACACGATCGGGATCGATCTCGTCGCCATGTCAGTAAACGATCTCGTCGTGCAGGGCGCCGAGCCGCTGATCTTTCTCGACTACTACGCCACGGGCCGCCTCGACCCGGTCAAGGGTCGCTCGGTCGTCGCCGGCATCGCCGCCGGGTGCCAACTGGCGGGCGCCGCCCTGATTGGCGGCGAGACCGCCGAAATGCCCGGAATCTACAGCGGCGCCGACTTTGACCTCGCCGGCTTCGCCGTCGGCGCGGTCGAACGCGATAAGGTTCTGCCGCGCACGGACATCGCAGTGGGCGATGTCGTGCTTGGCCTTGCCTCCTCCGGTGTGCACTCCAATGGGTACTCGCTGGTGCGACGCGTGGTGTCGGAAGCCGGCCTGACCTACGCCGCTCCCGCTCCCTTCAATCCTGCGACGCCGCTTGGCGCCGCCCTGCTCACGCCGACCCGGATTTATGTGAAGCCGCTGCTCGCCGCGATCCGAAAAACCGGCGCGGTCAAGGCGATGGCCCACATTACCGGCGGCGGCATCACCGAGAACCTGCCGCGCGTGTTGCCTGCCGGCCTCGCGGCGCGCATCGATCTGGCCGAGGTCAGCGTTCTGCCCGTGTTTCGCTGGTTGGCAAGTGTCGGTCGCGTGGAACAGGCCGAAATGTTGCGCACGTTCAATTGCGGCATCGGCATGATTGTCGTAGCCAGCAGCGATGGCGCCGAGAACGTGACCGCCGTGCTCGAGGATAACGGAGAGACAGTCTCCCGCATCGGCACAATCGAAGCCCGCACCGGCCCGGCAGTCGCCTACGAGGGTGCACTCAATCTGAGACTGGCGTGATGCAGCGTCGGCGTGTCGCTGTTCTGATCTCCGGGCGCGGCTCGAATATGGCGTCCCTGATCGAGGCGGCCCGAGCCCCCGCCTACCCTGCCGAAATTGCTCTCGTTGTCTCCAATCGCTCCGATGCGGAAGGCGTGAAACGTGCACGCGATGCCGGCGTCACCGCAATCGTCATTCCCTCACGGGACTATAGTGATCGGTTGGCGTTCGAAACGGAACTCACACGCACGCTCGAGACCGCAGGCATCGAGATCGTCTGCCTGGCCGGCTTCATGCGCATTCTGTCACCGACGTTCGTCCGACGCTGGTATGACCGCTTGATCAACATCCATCCGTCTCTGCTGCCTGCGTTCAAGGGACTGGATACCCACGCGCGTGCCCTTGCGGAAGGCGTCGCCGAGCACGGCTGCACGGTTCACTACGTCCGCGAGGGCGTGGACGACGGCCCCATCATTGCCCAAGCCAGGGTGCCCATACTGCCGGGCGATACGCCCGAGACGTTGACGGCACGTGTCCTGATCGAAGAGCACAAGCTCTACCCCGTTGCTTTGGCCAGGGTCGCAGCGGCGATGCAGGCCGAACACAGCCACGAGCGATTTGGCATCAAGCTTTCGTGACCGATCGATCGCAACGCTTGTCTGGGGTGTTCGCTTCCTGCCAGCATCGGCCGTGAACCGGAGAACCAGCCATATGCATTTGAAATTGTCCGTCGCCGCTCTCGTGGCGATCGCTGCGGTTGCGTCAGGCGTGGCCCTCGCGGATGGCGATCCCATCGCGGCGCGCCAGCAACTGATGAAGCAGAACAACGATGCCGCCAAGCTTGGCTTCCAGATGGCCAAGGGCCAGGTCCCGTTCGACGCCACGGCGGCGGCGGGTGCCATGAACCAGATTGCCTCGGATATGGCGACGCTTCCCTCGCTCTTCCCGCCGGGCAGCGAAAGCGGCGAGAAGACAACGGCCTCTCCGGACATCTGGACCAGCATGGACGACTTCAAGGCTCTGGCTGCCAAGCTTGGGACTGACGCCAAGTCGGCAGCCGACGCCGCCGGCAAAGGTCAGGACGCCTTCGCGGCGGCGTTCGATGTCGTCGGCGAGGACTGCGGCGCCTGCCACAAGCGCTTCCGCGTCAGATAGCGGTCGCAGGACCACCTTCGGCCAGGGCAGCGAGAATGCGCGCCCACGAGCGAATGCCGCTGCGGTAGCTCGAGAGTTCGTACTTCTCGTTCGGTGAGTGAATTCGGTCGTCATCGAGGCCGAAGCCGACCATGACGCTGCTCAGGCCGAGGATGCGGCTGAAGTCGCCGACGACCGGGATCGAGCCGCCGCCACCCATCAGGACCGGCGATTTGCCCCACTCGTCGGCGAGCGCCTTCTCAACGCGCGGCAGCCACGGCCCGTCGAGCGGCAGCTGTTGAGCCGGGCTGGCGCCGTGTGGGGCGAACGTCGCGCGGCAGTCAGACGGTAAGCGCGCTTGCACGAAGGTGCGGAAGCCGCGCGCAATGACCTCGGGATTCTGGTCTCCGACCAACCGGAACGACAACTTCGCCGAGGCGGTCGCCGGGATCACCGTCTTAAAGCCGGCCTGGGTGTAGCCCCCGAAAATGCCGTTCACTTCGGCCGTCGGCCGCGCCCAGATTTGCTCGAGCACGGAGCGGCCGCTCTCCCCCGCCGGCTCGGACAATCCGACATCCCGAAGAAAAGCCGAGGCATCGAAATCGAGCGCTCCCCACTGCTTACGAATCGACTCCGGGAGCTCGGCGACGCCATCGTAGAAGCCGGGAATCGTCACTCGTCCGTCGGCATCGTGCATCTCGGCCAGTATTCCGGCCAGGACGTGGATTGGATTGCGCGCTGCGCCGCCGTAAAGGCCGGAGTGAAGGTCCCGGCCGGCGGCGTGAATTGTCACTTCCTGCCCGACCAGTCCCCGCAGCGAAACGGTAATCGCGGGGGTTGTCCGATCCCACATCCCGGTGTCGCAGATAAGCGCGACATCAGCGGCGAGCTCCGCACGACTGGCTTCGAGAAAAGGCCGGAGACTCGGACCGCCCGATTCTTCTTCACCCTCGAGGAGCAGCGTAACTCTCACCGGCAACGATCCGGTCACCGACTTCCACGCCCGCAGCGCCTCGACGAAGGTCATAAGCTGCCCCTTGTCATCCGCCGCGCCCCGGCCCGCGATGTAGCGACTGCCATCTGGCCGCGTGATCACGCGCGGCTCGAAGGGCGGCGTCTCCCAGAGCGACAACGGGTCAACCGGCTGCACGTCGTAGTGCCCGTAGAAGAGCACGTTTGGCCCCTTGTCGCCGGCGTGGCCGACCACGATCGGGTGACCACCGGTTTGGCGAGCGGAAGCGTCAATTTCGAGCTCGGAGAGTGTACCGACCAGCCACTCGGCTGCCTTCTGGCACGACTTGGCGTGAGCAGGATCGGTCGAAATGCTGTCGATGCGCATAAGGTCAAAGAGCCGCTCCAGGCTGCCGTCGAAACTGTTGTCGACGGACTTCAGAACAGCGTCGAGCATCGGAAGCTTCCTGTCGGGGCTGGTTGCGGGATAGAACCACCCACCGTACCTCAGCATCAGGCTGCCGCGCAGGGAAAAACCGTCGCCATGGATGATCTCATCGCCGATCTTGCCGAGAAGACCGGCCTCGAGCCTGATGCGGTCCGCAGTGCGCTCGGGCGCATCATCGCCTTCCTTGAGCGCGAAGACCGCAGCCGACAGGTGAGCGCCATGATTGATCGGCTTGATGGCGCACGCGCGCTCGCCGCCGGCCGCAGCGCTTCTGGCGGCCTCTTCGTTCTCTTCGCGCAATTGAGCGGCGCGGGCCTGGGCCTCGATGAAATCAAAGCCGTCGCGACCGGTTTCCTCGCCTTCGCCAAGAGCCAGCTCGGTGTCGAGGAGGTGGACCAGACACTGCGCTCCATCCCGTCGCTTTCGCAATTTCTCTGAGGTTCACACGTTTGTCATAACCGGATGTCCTGTCTGCCGCGATGAACGCCGAAGACATGCCACGGCCTGACAGGACCGAGAGCCAGAGAATCGATCGTTTGCCTGGCCTCGTCTTTGCGTTCCGTTTTGGCGAAGAAGGCGATCCCGAGCCGGTCCATCCAACCGAGTTTCCCCATGTTGCCGCTTCCGGCGATCTGCGGAGTTGGTACTGGCTGAACTTCAATCTCGCCGACAACCGTGCGTGCCAGCAGATCGCGCAGCACCTCGATCTGCCTGAGGCAGCGCGGGCGCTGGTTGTTGCCCAACACGATCACCAGCAGCTCTACGCCAGTGCCGGCTGCATCTATGGTGTCTTTTCCGATCTCGTGCGCGACTTCGATCACAACAACGAGCAGACGGCGCATCTGAACTTCGTGATCACCGAGCGCCTGGTGGTGACCGGCCGTCGCCAGCCATTGCAGGCGCTCGAAGCGGTCCGCAACGCGCTGACGCATGGTCGCCGTGCGGCGACGGCAGCGGGCCTCATAGAACTGATCGTCGAGCAGGCTGCGGTCGGCATCGATGAACTGCTCGACGAGCTTGCCAAGGGCCTCGACCACGTCGAGGACATGCTCTTGATCGATTCGATTTCGGACGAGCGCCGCCGGGTCGGCCGCGTCAGGCGCACAGGCGTCCGGCTCCATCGTCAGCTGGCTGCACTGCGCGTCCTTCTAAAGCGCTTCGACGTCACCGACGAGATCGCGCGCAAGCCGGCGCTTTTGCTTAACACCGACCGCCTGGTCCAGAGGCTGGATGCACTCGATCAGGAGGTCGTCACAATTCAGGAACGTGCGCGTCTCCTGCAGGACGAAATTGGCGCGCGGCTCTCCGATGAAACCAACAAGAACATCAACGCGCTCGCCGTCATGACCGCGCTCTTTCTCCCGCCGACGCTCATCACCGGCATCTTCGGCATGAACACGTCCGATCTGCCGATGACTCAATCCCACCACGGCTCGTTTTGGGCCATCGGCCTGGCCCTCGCGGCCGCGGCCGCCGCCTATCTCCTGCTGCGCCGCCTGGGTATCATCCGTCGGTAGGCCGCCACCGATAGATCCAGTCGACCTCGCCGAGGATCAGGCGCTCGCCGGCGACCCGCAACGCCAAGTCTCGTACGGCGGCCATGGCGCCAGTGAAGTGATAGCGATTGCCGGTCAGCGTCGCGGCAGCAGCCACCCTCGCCACCCTGCTCTTGCGCTCCATTTCATATCCCTTCAGCGCGGACGCCACATCGATTGTCGACGATAGCCAGTGTGCAATCACTGCTGCATCTTCTATGGCCATGGCCGCACCCTGCGCGAGAAACGGCAGCATTGCGTGAGCCGCGTCTCCCAGAAGTGCCAAGCGACCATGCACCCACGAACCGCTGGCATCGACGCGCATCAACGAAAATTTCTGCCAGCGTTCGGGAATGGCAACAAGCGACCGCACGCGCGGCGACCACGCTCCAAAACACCGGGCAAGTTCCAGCCGATCGCCATCCACGCCCCACCCCGGATGATCAGCGGCTTCCTCCACGACGGCGACCAGGTTGACGTCCGCGCCGCCGCGGACCGGATAGCAGACCAGGTGCCCGGCCGGGCCAAGCCAGGCGCTGACCACGTCCGGCGACGCAAGTTCGCCCACCGCACCTGCGGTCGCCAACGCACGCCAGGCCGTACGATCGGCAAAGGCCAACGGCAGCCCGCCCGGAACCAGCCCGCGCATCGTCGAGCGAACGCCGTCCGCGCCGATCACAGCGTCAAATGACTCTTCGCTCAGTGCGCCACCGAGGATCCTGACCTCGCCGTTGCCGTCGATATGCGCGGTCGACGACACCCCGAGATGTAGTTCAACGGAAGGCTGACGCCGCGCGGCGTCGAGCAGCACCTGCTGGAGATCGGCGCGATGAATGACCAAGTAGGGCGTGCCATACCGGGCCCGAAAGATTGCTCCTGGCAATGCCGCGAGAGCCGCGCCGGTTAGCCCGCTGCGTACCACGATCGCGGACGGCTCCACGGCGACGGCCGCCAGCGCTTCGCCCAGGCCGAGCTGGAGCAAAACCGACGTTGCGTTCGGAGAGAGCTGAATCCCCGCCCCGATCTCGCTGAGCGCCTCAGCGCGCTCGATGATGTGAACCTCAAATCCGCGCTGGCTGAGCGCCAGCGCCGCGGTTAGTCCGCCAATGCCGGCACCAACGACCAGAACCCGGCGCCGCGGTGTACCTGCCGGATCGCTGCGCTGGCTCACGCCGTCGCTGCGGTCAGGCCGCGAGCTCGCGATAGAGGTGGCCCGGAGGAACCGTGTCGATCGCCTTGAGCGACGGATCGTAACGGTACAGCGTCGAACAATACGGGCAGACCTTTTCGTCGTCCGCGCCCATATCCAGGAACACATGCGGATGGTCGTAGGGCGCCGAAGCGCCCACGCACATGAACTCCTTCACGCCAATCGTAATGACGTGGACGCCTGCGTTGTTCTGAAAATGGGGAATGGCGTGACCGGCCATGGATGCACTCCTGAGCTGGTCGGACGATAGCCGAAGCTCTCGCGGCGCGATAGCGCATTTTGGCTGAAAACGGTTCAATTGCGACGGAAACCAAGCTCGGAAAGATACTCGTAAGCAATATCGACAGATATATCTTGACGTCTCGACCAGCTCAGATTACCTATGTCGTACGACATAACGTACGGAGATAATTATGCATCCACATTGGCATCATGGCGACGCGAGCGATTGGCAGTTTTCGGGCGGCGGCCCGGGAGGGGGCAGAGGCTGGGGCAAGCCCGGCGGCAGGGGCGCCCGGGGCTTTGGCGGCGGGTTCAGCGGGCGCGCCTTTCGCGTTGGCAAGATGCTTGCCGATGGCGACCTGCGCATCGTGGTCCTCGCCCTTATCAGTGACGGTCCCCGTCACGGCTACGATATCATCAAGGCGCTCGAGGAACGGTCACACGGCGTCTACAGCCCCTCGCCCGGCGTGATCTACCCCACGCTGACTTACCTTGAGGAAGCCGGCTACGTATCGGCAACCGCCGAGGGCAACAAAAAGACGTACGCCATCACCGAAAGCGGCAAGGCCTATCTCGAGGAAAACCGCGACGCGGCCGACTTGGTTCTCGACGGACTTGAACGGTTCGGCCGCAAGATGGCGCAGGCTAAGGCCTGGTGGGACGGCGAAAGGCAGGGCGGCCGCAAGGAGCGCGACCGCGACATTCCGGGCGTCATTGAGGAAGTGAACGACGCCCGCCGCGATTTGAAGGCGGCCATTGCGGAAGCGCTGCAGGACGCCGGCGAGGATATCCAGCGCCGGGTCGCCAAGGCGATGCGCGACGCCGCCCAGACGATCAGGAAGGCGACCAAGAGCGACGTCATCGACCTCTAGAGCAATTCCAGGAAAAGTGGATTCCACTTTTCCGTCCGGAATTGCGCAAGGCAAAGGAACCAAGAGCAATTCCCGATTCAGTCAAATCGGGAATTGCTCTAGGAGCGCGGCAGTATCATTGCCCAGGCCGTGCCCCCTCAAGCTCGGGGGCACGGCCGGGTGCAACGTTTGGCCGTCCGGCGGCTTTCTGGAAGCACTACCAGATGGGGCTGGCCGAATCCGAAAATCCGGCTAGATAGTGCCGCAGTCGCCATCAGGCGGCGCTTTGTGATCCGGGATATAGTCACGTGGATACGCCTGCCGCAGGTGGCGCCGTCGCCGCCAAGAAGAGCGCGACCGTCTTTACGATTCTCTCGGCGATCAGCATTGCCCATCTCCTCAACGACGTCATCCAGTCGCTGCTGCCGGCGATTTATCCGGTCCTCAAGAACTCCTTCGCATTGAATTTTGCGCAAATCGGCCTGATCACTTTCGTCTTTCAGGTCACCGCGTCGCTGCTCCAGCCCCTGGTCGGCATCTATACCGATCGTCGCCCGATGCCGTACTCGCTGGCGGTGGGAATGGTGCTCAGCCTCTGTGGGCTGCTGCTGCTTTCGGTCGCCCCGACTTATGCACTTCTGCTCGTGGCCGCCGCCCTCGTCGGCACCGGTTCGTCGATTTTTCACCCCGAGTCCTCGCGTATCGCTCGTATGGCGTCGGGCGGCCGCTTCGGTCTGGCCCAATCCATGTTCCAGGTCGGCGGCAACTTCGGTCAGGCGCTGGGGCCGCTGCTCGCCGCGCTGATTGTTGTTCCCGGCGGACAGCACAGTGTTGCGTGGTTCTCGATCGTCGCCATCGCCGGAATAATCGTGCTGTGGAATGTGGGCGGCTGGTACAGCGCACAACCGCGTCCCGTCAGGCGAGCCGGAGCTACCGCTCGACACGAAAGCCTCTCCAGCAGACAGGTAACGACCGCAATCGTCGTTCTTGTCCTCCTGATCTTCTCGAAGTTTTTCTATCTGGCGAGCATCACCAGCTACTACACGTTCTATCTGATCGAGCGTTTCCACGCGCCAGTTCGGAGTGCACAGGTGCTGCTGTTCGTTTTCCTGG
>Ga0265339_10001637_pt1 | contig 16530 bp, 12 predicted proteins | sample 4CB219metaG_FD_202085 | JGI IMG/M metagenome (GOLD analysis project Ga0265339, IMG submission 202085) | Rhizosphere microbial communities from Carex aquatilis grown in University of Washington, Seatle, WA, United States - 4-CB2-19 metaG | ecosystem: Host-associated > Plants > Roots >... | reverse complement strand
GCATCACGGCGGGGAGAGTGACGAGACGGGCGGAGGAATTCGTCGCAGAATTGCGCTCGGAGCTACGCTCCGGCACATATCGGCCATCGCCGGTGCGGCGAGTGCTCATTCCGAAGATCGGCACACCCGGGAAGTTTCGCCCCTTGGGCATCCCGACCGTGAAAGATAGGGTCGTTCAGGCAGCACTCAAGAACATCCTGGAGCCGGTGTTCGAGGCGGACTTCTTTCCCGTCTCGTTCGGCTTTCGGCCTGGCAAGTCGGTCCATGGGGCGCTGGAGTACCTGCGGGTGCTTCTCCGTCCCAAGAACCACAAACAAGGTCAAGAGCTGCGGCTTCCGTACCAATGGGTCGTGGAGGGGGATATCAAAGGATGCTTCGACAACATCGACCAACATGGTCTGATGGAGCGGGTCCGCCGGAGGGTCTCAGACCCCCCGCGGATGACTTCCTTCTCCTCGTTCGCGCTGCGCCCGGCCCACAGCAGTTTGAACGGGCAAAGCTCGACGCGGAGAAGGAGAAGGCTGCCGTGGCCGCGCTCCTCAAGCAGCAACTGGGACTGGAGCTCTCGGAGACGAAGACCCTCATCACGCCGGTGACGAAGACCTTCGCCTTCCTGGGGCACCACGTATGCGTACGCCATAGCCGTGGTTTCAAGCGGATGGCGTGCGTGACGTTGATCCCAAAGGAGCGCAGCCACCGGTTGCGCGAGCGAATCAAGCGACTCTGCCGAAATAGTACCGAGCAGAGCCTGCACGATTTGCTCCGCGGCCTGAACTGGCTGCTACGAGGTTGGAGTGCTTTCTATCGTCACGCATGGGGCGCCAAGCGAGTCTTTGGCTCGCTCGACTACTACGCGTGGTGGACCGTGTTTCGCTGGCTGCGCAAGAAACACCAGCACACGTCAGTGAAAAGGTTGAAGGCACTGTATCCACCTTCGAAGGAGCCTGGAACGCGTCGGGGACAGTGGCACCATGACGGTGTCACGTTGTTTGTCACCGGCCGCACTCAGGTCGAGCCATACCGGCTGGCCTGGGCTCGCCCACCTCACTACGCCATCCATCACGGAGAGCCGGGTGCATAACGAAAGGTGCACGCCCGGTTCGGGAAGGGGGCGCTCGGAATCCTACTGGCGAAAGCCGGCAAGGCGCCGAGCGCCCACCTCACCAAAATCCACGCCGCTTACATGCGAACGCCACGACCCTGCTGTGCCCACAGTCTTTACATCGGACGCGAAGAAGGCCGTGCACGAGGATGCCACAGCGAAGGTACGCCTCGAATTCGTCAAGCACGAAGGCGGGCAGTTCGCCGCCTCCTGCTTCCAGGTCGGCCAGGAACGTCGCCCAGTGTTCCTGTATCGTTCGGTAAAGCAAAGTCGTTTCGGGACAATGGCGTTCGTACGCGCCCGCGCCCGCGGTCGCGTGGGTGAGAGAGCTTCCTGCTGGCTGCGTGGAAAGCACCACCAGGAGTTGTCGACAACAGGGCCATATTTGTTGCTACGACACCGAGAAGGCGGCGGCGAGCAAGGTCGTGCAACTGGCCAAGGACGCGGGCGTGGCACTCACGCCAGCGGGCGCGACCTATCCCTTCGGCAAGGATCCGAACGACCGCAACATCCGTATCTCGCCCACGCGCCCGCCGCTCGACCAGGTCCGCAAGGCCATGGAAGTGGTCGCGGTCTGCGTGCAGCTCGCGTCCGAGTAGTCCTAAATCCCTTCGAACAAGATGGTCGAGAGGTAGCGCTCGCCGGAATCGGGCAGGATGGCCACGATGGTCTTGCCCGCGAACTCGTCGAGCTTGGCTAGGCGCAAAGCCACGGCTGCGGCGGCGCCGCACGAGATGCCTGAAAGAATGCCTTCCTCGCGGGCCAAGCGGCGCGCGGTTTCGATGGCTTCCTCGTCGGCGACTTGTTCCACGCGATCGACGATCGAAAGATCAAGGGTGTCGGGAATGAATCCGGCGCCGATGCCCTGGATCTTGTGCGGGCTAGGCTTAAGCGGCTCACCATTGCGTTGCTGGGTAATCACTGGGCTCTTGGCCGGCTCGACCGCCACCGAAAGCAGCGGCTGCTTCTTGATCTTCTCGAAGTAGCGCGAGATCCCCGTGATCGTGCCGCCAGTGCCCACGCCAGAAACCAGGATATCGACCTTGCCGTTGGTGTCGTTCCAAATCTCGGGGCCCGTGGTTTCCTCGTGGATGCGCGGATTGGCTGGGTTCTTGAACTGCTGGGGCAGGAAGTAGCGATCGGGCTCGCCTGTTGCCAGGGCTTCTGCGCGCCGGATGGCGCCGGGCATGCCTTCCGGACCGGGTGTGAGCACCAGGTTGGCGCCGAAGGCAGCCAGAACCCGTCTTCGCTCGATGCTCATGGTTTCGGGCATGGTCAGCGTGAGCTTGTAGCCGCGGGCCGCGCACACGAATGCGAGCGCGATCCCGGTGTTGCCGCTGGTCGGCTCGACGACTTCAATCCCAGGGCGCAGCACCCCGCGCGCTTCTGCGTCCCGGATCATCGAGGCGCCGATGCGGCACTTGACCGAGTAGGCCGGGTTGCGGCCTTCGATTTTGGCAAGCACTGTTGCCTTGGCTCCGGCGGCAATGCGCCCGAGCTTGATGAGAGGAGTTCCACCGATGGACAAGGAGTTGTCGTTGTAGAGCATGATCAATTCCTATAAAAACGATAGGTAAAACGTGATATGCAGTTGTTCAAGTGTCAAGTGCCAAATCGCAGGTGTCGCACGTGTGGTGAAAACCTGACTCACATGCGGCCTTGGGTCCAGACCGAGGTTGAGTTCGCTTGGGTTCTCTCTTGGTCGTGGTTTTGCTTCCAGTCCGCGCATGCTTGCGAAACATCTCTTCGCGATCTTTCTTATTGGCGCGGGTTCGTTGCTGGCGGGACCAGCCATGGCTCAGCCGAACCCCACACCCACTCCAGCGCAGCTGACCTCGTGGCACGCGCGATACAGCCGAGCGCGCGCGGCCATGCTCGAGGGAGACTTTTCCACCGCAGCCGCGAAGTTCGCTGAGTTGGTGGACGGCGCGCCCGATCCCGTCGACCGCATGTTGGCTGCGGAGATGTTGTCTGCTTGCCGGATCTGGGCTCAGGGCGGTTTTGTCCTGACCACACCGCAAAAGATGGCGCTGACCGCTCCTGCCTTGCTCGAAGATCGCCGGACCACCGACGAAATCGCGATTCTCTACACCAACGCGATCCTCTACGGACTGTACGCGGGGATCGTGCTCGACGCGTGGACCGACGCAAACTCCCCTGGTAGTGCGATCCTGCCTCCGCTGGCTTTGGCCGGAGCATCCGTGGGCATCGTTGCCATCCTTGATCGTAGCGTGCACCTTGGCTACGGCGTGGCGCAATCGATGGTGTCGGGGATGTACGTGGGATTCGAGGAGGGAATCGCGTGGATCCTGTGGCATGAGGCCAGCGTGCAGTACTCCTCGAAATTCGGTACCAAGGCTTCGATGACCTTGATCTGGGGGCTTGGAACCGTCGGAGCGATTGCAGGCGGCGTGGTCGGATCGGCCTACGGAACGACGCCAGGCAGGGCATCCTTGATGGGCTCGGCCGCCATGTGGAGCGGCCTCGTGGTGGGAACTCTTGCGGGCGGGATCACCAAGCAATCGGACACGGCGCTTCTGTCGTCGGCCATCGCCCTCAACGCGGGCGCGGTGCTCGGCGCCTTCGCCGGGGCCGAGGTTTCGCCCTCGATTGCCCGCGTGCGGTTCATCGATCTGGGTGGGCTCAGCGGCGGACTCCTCTTGGGCGGACTCTATTGGGCGGTCCAGGACAGGCACGCCAGCGGGCAGGGCCTGCTGATCGCGACCAGCCTGGGCATGACCGCCGGGTTGGCGGCGGGGTGGCTGCTTACCCGGGACATGGAAACCGATCAGCCGAGAAAGGACCGCGAGCCGAGCCTTGCCGAACGGCTGGTGCCGACCCTGATGCCGGCGAGCTCCGGGACCGGCCTGGTGCTCGGCGTGGCCTCGACAATTTGAGACAAGTTGCCCATGAGTCGGGCACACTAGGCGCGTGGGACGATCCACGCTCCTTCTATCGATCGCGCTGTGGTCATTGGCAGCGGATAGCTTCGCTGCCGAATCGAAACCGCCGTGGCCGGCACGCAAGCGGCGCTCCGAGGAAGGGCTCTTGCGTCCCGGAGTGCACGAGCTGAAAGATCCCAAGCGCTGGCCGGCCGAGCCCGAGTCGCCACCCGCGCCCATCGATGAGGCGCGATTCCGGAAGGCATTTTCCGGCTTGTGCGAAGGCATGGCCTCGCCACGCATGCTGGGACGAATCTCCGACGAGATCCGCCAGGTCGCCGACGAGGCGAAGGTCGACCCGTTTCTGCTGGCCGCGCTGGTCTACCGCGAGAGCCGGTGCGTGCCCACGTTGGTGACGTCCTTCGGGACCGGCCTTCTGCAGGTTCAGACGCGCATGATCCAGGGCAACGTGCGCGGCGATACTTTGCGCTACCAGGTGCGCGAGGGCGACGCATGGAAGGAACGCGCGCGACCCATCCCGCGCGGCGCCCTTCAGCGTTTGCTGAATTCGTTGATCAATCTGCGCCTGGGCGCGGCCATGCTGGCCATGTGGCAGGAAGAGCACCCCGCCATCGATGAGGTCTTTGCCGACTCGGTTCCCCATCGCAGCGCGGTCGCGCACTTTGGCTGGGGCGATATCGTGCGCGGCACGGGCGGCGAAGATCGCGCGCTCATCGCACGACGGCGACTCATCAATCGCTACCTCGACACGAAAGTGGTGCCGCGCAAGACGGACCTGGGATTCGAGGTTGTGTCGCCCTTGGAAGGCATTCCGCGCGTGGCCCCCAGCGGGCCAGGCGATGATCGCGACGAGGGTGCGCGCGCCCATCGTGGCTTGGACATCGACGCCACGGGCGGCGAGCCCATCGGCAGCATCGCCGACGGCGTGGTGTGGTTCACTGGGTTCGACTTGCCCGGCCGGGTGCGTCCGCAGGTCGTGCCGCCCGACGAGCTGGCGACCACCAAGCGGCCCGAGCTAGGGCCAGGCGGCCTGTTCGTCTGCATCCGACACGTGCCACACATTTTTTCGTGCTACATGCACCTGCAAAGCTACCGCGTGGCCATCAATGACCACGTGCAGGCCGGGCAAATCATCGCCAACGTGGGGCACTCGGGAGTCAAGGTTTCGGGCACGCATTTGCATCTCGAAATCCATCGCGACGGCGACGCCCTCGACCCCGCCCCTGTGCTTGGCCCCGAGTTCGTGATTCCGCCGCAAGAGACGGTGGCCCACGACATCGCCATGGCTAACAAGAAACATCGCCTGGTGAAAGAGCGCCGCGCGCGCTGGAAGGCCCGCCTAGCCGAGCGGCAAGCCAAGGCGAACTGATACGACAAAAGTCTTGGCCTGGAATGCCAAGCGTGTAGTGTCCTTGCTTGGCGTCGTCGCAGGCAGGCAGCGCGTCTTCGGGCGGGGACGCTTCGGTAACATGGTTTGGTGCGTTCGATGAGGAGAGGAAGGAGTGCCCCATGAAGCGAAGGTGCGGAGAGCGTGCTTTTTCCGTCGTGGTTGGTTGGGCGGCTGCGGAAATGATCTTGCTCGTTGGGTGCGCGTCGTCGCCCAAGTCGCCCATCGTGGCGGACGCAAGCCCCGACCGGCCAGCCGATACGAGCATTGCCGTCGACGCAACCTTGAGGTCGGACGCAAGCGCAGCGGCGAGCTTCTGTATCGGTCCCGCGTCTGGGGAGCTCATTGACGACATGAGCGGAACGAGCATTAGCTTGAGGCCACCGACCTGTGGGACGAAGGGTACCTGGTACGCAAATTCGAGCGGGACTCTCACCACCCCGGCTGGGGACCCCTCAACCTTGAACAACTGCGGAAGTGACTGTCTTTCTCTCTACAGCCCGCTCCCCAGTGGATTCCCGGGGTCGACAGCGACCGCAGATGGCGGTGGGGTCTCTGGCCCACAGGCCATGTGCGTCGCGGGGCAAACGGGAACGTCGCAATATGACGGAGCCGGGATGCAGCTCTGGCTTGCCTGGTCTGGCCCGGTGCCCGATGGAGGCACATACTGGGACAACGATGCTGGCACGATAGTGCCGCCGCCGGCGCTCATCGATGCGAGCGAGTACGGCGGTATCCAGCTCTGGCTGTGGGTTTCACCGGACACCGCTGCGTCGGTTGGCGCCAGTCTCCTCGTTGGTTTGGGCGATGAGAACCAGACCCCGGGGGACGGCGTATGCGACGCGAATGACACCGGGGTTTTCGCCTGCGGCCCAGCCGCCGCCGCCGTCTCCTCCACTTTGGCCCAAAATCATGGTTCGGGACGGTTCTTCGCCGACGATGGCAGCAGACTGAACGCGCTGTCCGGCGGCTGGCAGCATGTCTGGGCACCGTGGAGCAGCTTCACCACGAATCCGTACTATGGTGGGGCGAACGAGGCGAAGGTCGATCCCAGGACTCTGGTGTGGGTCATGTTCTGGGTCGAACAAGACAGCGCGAGCGGACCTGCCGTCCCCTTCGACTTCTGCATCTACCAGCTGAGCTTCCTGCCCAAGTCTGACATTCTCGCGCCAGACGGCGGCGCCGAAGATGGAGGCGAAACGGCAAGCTTCTGTAGCGGTCCCGCGACCGGCGCGCTCATCGACGACATGAGCGGCTCGAGCATCAGCTTGACGCCACCGGCCTGTGGGACGAAGGGTGCGTGGTACCCAATTTCTTCCGGGACTCTCACCACCCCGGCCGGGGACCCCTCGACACTGTCGAGCTGCGGAAGTCTTTGCCAATCTCTCTATAGCCCAATGCCGGCTGGATCGCCGGGACCGACTGCGACCGGAGATGACGGCGGGGCACCGCAAGCCATGTGCATTGCGGGGCAGACCAGCCCGGAGCAGTACACCGTAGGCGGCCTGACCCTGGAGTTTGCGCTCTCAGGCGCGGTGCCTGCTGGTGGCCCTGCCTGGATCAACAGCGGGGGCAGGGACTGGGGCGGCAGTGTTTTTACCACGGACCCACCGCCAGCGTTGATCGACGCCAGCCAATACTCCGGCATCCAGTTCTGGCTGTGGGTTTCCCCAGATACCGCCGCAGCGGTTGCGTCCAGCTTCGAAGTCGGGCTGGTCGACAAGAACCAGCTCCGTGGGGCAGGCATCTGCGACCCGAATGTCACCACAGGGGTCGACGCATGCGCCGGCGGGACCGCGGGGGTTTCCTTCAGCGTCGCGGCCGCGTCCCTAGCTTCGGGGCCTCTTTTCGGCGCCGACGGCAGCGAGCTGACCACCCTGATTGGAGGGTGGCAGCTCGTCCAGGCCCCGTGGAGCAGCTTCCTTGCAAACCCTTACTATGGCGGCGCCAATGAAATCATGGTCGACCCGAAAACCCTGGCGTTCGCTCAGTTCATGGTTCAGCAGACCCGTCCCAGCGGACCTGCGATCCCATTCGACTTCTGCATCTACGGATTGAAGTTCTACTAGCAGCCCCGACGGGGTTCCGCGCACGCTACTTGAAGCGCGCGAAGAACGCCCAAACCGCCGGGCCGGCGTCGAAGCATACGCCGCCGTCAAGGCAATTGGCCATGCTCGGCCAGCTATGGCCTTCGCTGTGGACGCACCAGACCACGGGCAGATCGGGCCGGCAACCTTGGTACTCCACGCACTCCGCCGGGCTGACGGTGACTGGCGCCAGCGTCGTCGAGCAACCGTTTCTGGCGATCCAGAAGTCGCGGGTGGCGATGCCGCCGGTGGTGAAGTCCACAAGGTTGTCGTTCGAAGCGTGCGCGATCCAGGCGCCGACGTTCCCGGTGCAGGTGACCGGGCTGGAATCGGAGGAGCTTGGCGGCCCACCAGCCACGGGCGCGATGGCGCGCAGTACGCCGCCGCGGAAGCAACCAAGGTCGTTGGTGAAGTAGGCGCCAGCGCTCAGGCCGGTGCTGAAGATACGGGCGCGGTCGACACAGTAGGTGCTGGTAAGGTAGTCAACCAGCGTATCGAAGAGATCCACATCGAGGCCGGTCGCGGCACGATCCCAGTCCGTATAACCAGCGGCACCCAGGCCATCCGGATACACGAAGATCGCGCCGCCCGCTGCCGCGGGCTCGATAGCGAATTGCTGTCGCGCCCAGTTGCCCGTGCCGCCAGAGCCGTGCCAGCCGAAGACGAGGGGCAGGGGCGTGCTGCCGTCATAGTTCCTCGGGACGGAGAGTAGGTAGGTGCGTGCCCGGCTCCCGACCGTGATGGTCTGGTTGCCGAGCACGCCGGTCGGTGCTCCGGCAAGGCCGCATCCCGTCGGACCATCGAGGCTGGCATACTCTGCGGCGTCAACGGTTGCAGCGATACTCGCGTCGACACGCGCGTCGATGATGGCGCCACCGCTGCCGCTGCCACCTGTGCCGATTGGCCCAACGGTTCTCCCTGAGCCCGCTGGCGACGGCGCCTTGGCGCAGCCGGCGACCACCAGGCAAAGGCCGATGGAAACAGCGGATCCGAGAACGCAAACATCACGCATGGCACCCCCTCCGTGATCAAGATCGCGGGCATCATAGTACAAATCGGGAAAGGGCGATCCAGTACGTAGTACGACTAACCTTTGTAGACGACTTCCATCACGCAATGGCGGTCCTCGCAGCGAAAGCGCAGGCGCAGGCGGCGCCCCTCATCGTCGGTGATAAACCATGGCTCCGGTGGGGGCGTCGATGGCACAGAGGAGGATGAGAGCACAGAGGGCGGAGAGGACGTCTCTTCCGGGGCGTGAATCTTCTTCTCTGTGCTCTCTCCTGGCTCTCTTGGGCACAGCCTAAGTTCGTATTTGAGGCAGTAGCGCGTGGTCATGACCGTGCGGCCGGCGAGGTCGAGGCCGCTCTCGGCGGCGGGCTCGATGTTCTGCACTTGATGACGGCGATAGAAGGCGGCAGCTTTCTGGTTGAGCACGTTGCCGAGGTAGGAAAGCTTGGTGGCGGGGAATGGCGTGTCGTTGGGGGCAAGCAAGTTCTCCCGCGTGGGCCGGGCGTGGATGCGCGCGGACGCCAGGTTTTCGGCCAGGTTTCGGCGCAGCGAATTCACCTGGGCCGCGGAAAGATGAAGTGGCTTTGCCCACTCGATCGCGACAGTGCCGGCAGCGAACTCGGTGTCGCCCAATTTGGCCAGCTGTTGCGTGACGCTGGCTTGCGCTCGTTCCGGTTTGTCGGCCACGACCTTTTCGCACAGGAGCGCGGCCTCTCCACGAACCCCGTCCTCGTCGGTCGCTTCCACAGCAATCCCATCAGAAGTCTCGCGAAGTTTGAGCGCCACCGCGATCTTTCGCGCCGGACGGCTTAGCGCGATTTGCTTGGCGAAGGCGTGGTCGTGGTTGCGGAACACGCGTGCGCCCGCGGCCAGACCGTCGAGTTTCTGCGGGAACACGGTCTTGCCCAGCACGCGATTGACCGTCGATCCTTCGAGTTGATGGTCGCGATCGTAGAAGGTGATGCCGTCGCCACTTTGCAAGGGCGCGGGCGCATCCAGGGTGAACGAATCGCGCCCCAAGGCTGTCACCTCGCCGAGCGATTCGCCCACGTGCTTGGGCGAATCGGGCGAGGCCACACTGGCGCCGCGGCCGGTGAGAAAATAGCTGGTGTAGCCGCGGTTGAAGGTCTTGTCGGGATTGGGCACGAAGCCCAGCGTAACGATCCCAGACGAGGATTTGCGGTCATCCCGCGCGGCCAGCAGGCGGTCGAGTGCCTGGCGGTAGTGGCCCACAATGTTCATGACGTAGGCCTTGTTTTTCAGGCGTCCCTCGATCTTGAACGACGACACGCCAGCCGCGAGCAAGTCGCCAAGGTGTGGAGTCAAATTCAGATCACGCAGCGAAAGCAGGTGGCGGCCGGCCACCACGGCCTTTCCGTGCGCGTCCACGAGGGAGTATTCCCGCCGGCAGGGTTGCGCGCACTGGCCGCGGTTGCCGCTGCGACCGCCCATGGCGTAGCTGAGCGTGCACTGGCCACTCATACACACGCAGAGCGCGCCGTGGATGAAGACCTCCAGCTCGATGGCGGTGGCGGCGCGGATCTCTCGGATCTGGTCGAGGTCGAGTTCGCGGGCCAGGATCGCGCGCGCGAAGCCGACCTTCTCCAAGAAGGCCACGCGCTTTGGCGTGTGGTTGTGCATTTGCGTGCTGGCAATGAGCGGCAGCGGCGGTAGGCCGCATTCGAGCAAGCCCACGTCTTGAATGATGAGTCCGTCCACGCCCGCGCGATGCAGGTCGTGACAAAGGGCCACGGCAGATTCGATCTCGTCGTCGCGCAAGATGGTGTTGACCGCGGCGTAGACCTTGCCCCAATAGCGATGCGCGTACGCGGCCAGGCGTTCGATGTCGGCGAGCGAATTCGCCGCGGCCTCGCGCGCGCCGAAGCGCGCGGCGCCAACGTACACCGCATCGGCGCCACAGTTGATGGCGGCGATCCCGGTTTCCAGATCCTTGGCGGGTGCCAGCAGTTCGATGACGGACACGACTGGGTTCGTGATACCATTTTTTGCCGACTGAGGCCTGACGACCCATGCGCGCCCTGTTTCTCGCCGCGGTCCTGTTGATGCTCGCCCCCGCGGCTCAGGCCGCGGAGCCGAGTGGACTCTACGTTCTCGCCATCAACGGCGGCGGCGACAAGCTCGACAACTTCGCGTCGCACTTGGCGCACCTGCGCCAGCTAACGGATCTTCTGGCCGCGTCCGGCATTCCACGCGATCACATCACCGTGTTGGCCAGCGATGGCAGCAATCCGGCGCCCGATCTGGCCACGCGCGAGCCCGAACCTGAAAACGCCTGGCTTCTGCAGGGCACGCGCGTGGATTCGCTGCTGCGCGATCTCACGACCTACGAAGATTCCGTTTTGCCCGGCATCGACTTGCGGCCCGCGACGGTGGCCAGTCTGTCGCGCACGCTCGGCGAACTGCGTGGGCGCTTGCACGCGGGCGACACGCTGCTGGTCTACGTGACCGATCATGGAACCCAGAGCCAGCGCGATCCCATCGAGAATCGCATCACGTTGTGGGGGCCGCACGAGTCGATCTCCGTGCGCAAACTGGGCGCCTTGCTCGCGCGCCTGCCACCCTCGGTGCGCGTGGTGTCGCTGATGTCCCAGTGCTTTTCCGGCGGGTTCGCCTATCTGCACGAGGCGCGCGAGCACAAGCCACTGCCCAGCGGCAAGACCTGCGGGTACTTTTCCTCGACACCGGATCGCCCTGCGTATGGCTGCTATCCCGAGGTGCGCGGGCAGAAGGCCATCGGGCATTCGTTCGAGTTCTTGACGGCGCTGGCCCGGCGAGGACGTTTTTCCGCGGCCCAGGCCGACATCATGGTCAGCGACGAGACACCGGACATTCCCCTGCGCAGTTCGGACGTGTACCTGGCCGAGCAGATCGCACGCGCCGCGGGATCGCCCGAGCGCGAGGCGGCCTTCGCCGATCCACTGGTGGGGCAGGCATTCGCCGGTCGTGACTTCGTCGAGGAGAGTCGTCTCATCGACAGGATCGCGTCGGTCTATGCCTTTGCCCGGCCGGCCTCGCTCGCCGAACTGGACGAGCGCGCGCATGCCCTGTTCGCATTTCTCGACCAGCTCGAACTCGACGGCAAAACCTGGGAGGGCGCGCTCGGCGACTTCAATCAGGCGAACCTGGATGCCTTTGTCGCCAGCCAGCCGCGTTGGCGCGCTCGGCTCGAAGATCGCGCGGTTCGCGGGCTCGATGTTGTTGCTCGGCGTGGCCTCGCGCTGGAGCTGCTCGCCGACCTGGCGCCCTACGTGATGTCCGATCCATCGCGCTTGGCCGAGGCCAATCGGCTGGTCACGGGACTTACCACCACCGACGAGATCAGCTATCGCAGCGAGATCCGCGTGGCCGCGCTTCTGCGCACGCGCTTCGTGCTTACTTCGGTGGCCGGACGCCTGTGGAGCAAGCGCGACCCGCACCAGGTGCAGGCGGTCGAGGCGCTCACCCGCTGCGAGGATCTGGCCTTGCCCGTGCCGGCGCCACCGCGCATGGCCGAACCAGCTGCAGCGCCGAGGCTGCCGCCCTTGGCCGAGGATCAGCGTCGCGCGGCCGCGGTCCGGCCGGGCTGGCTGGGCATCACCTTCGTTCCGGTCAGTCGCGATCGGCGCAAGAACCTGGGCGTGCCCGACGGCGCTGCGCAGATTACCGCCGTGGTGCCACGCTCTCCGGCGGCCGAGGCGGGGCTTCGCTCGGGCGACATCGTACTGGGGCCGCCTGGCCGACCTTTGTCGCACTCACGCGATTTGCGCCCCTTCATCGCTTCGTCCGCGATGAACGTGGCGTTGCCCATCGAGGTGCTGCGGGGAAAGGGCCGCGTGGTCCTGCGTCCGGTCGTTGGCCAGGCGCCCTCGGCCAAGGCGAGAAACTAGAACACGTAACCGGCCGTGCCGCCGAGGAAGAAGGCGTCGTAGAAGCCGCCCTCGAGACGGAACTCCAGCCCCTTGGCGTCGGGGATGGGGAAATCGAGGCCGAAGAGCAGATTGATGATGGGGATCGCGCCGGGAATGTTGGTTTCCTGGAACCGGTGCGGATTGTCGGGGCCGAGATCCTTGCCTTGGCCTGCTGCAAGCAAGGCTTCGTTGCAGTTCGCTTTGGCATCGCAAATGGGTGTGCCATCCGCCGACACAACGGTGTAGTTGCCCGTGGCCGCATCGTATCTGGCCGACGTGCGCAGAATCTTGCCACGCACGACAGCCAAGCCCAGACCCGCGCCGTAGTGGATGCCGAAGTAGGGGGTGAAGTACTGGCGTGAGATGAAGGCAGCGTCCATGGTGATAAGCGAAAAATTCCGGGCCTGAACCAGATCCGCGTCCTGGCTGGGGTCTTTGCCCTTGCCTAGCCAGTAGCCGTCAGACGGGCTCATGTTTTGAAACCCAATGCCGACGACGAGTTCCCAGGTGCGGTGGGGGTCGTCCCTATCGAACTTGCGGCGATAGCCTTCGAGCGCGTAGGCGTAGGTTGAAAGCGGTACGCTCTTCTGTGCGAAAAGGCCGAGAAACCAGCTCGGCACCGAAACCCAACGAAGGCGGAACGCGAGCCCGTACTTCGCATCATTGCGTGGGGCGGTGAGAGGTGGCGCAATCGCCTCTGCCGCCGGGGCACCCTCTGTTGCGGGCGTCGCGCCCGGTTCACCAGGGGACGCGGTATCTGGTGTTGGACCAGCCGTCTCTGGCGGCGGCATCGGGGGACTATCTTGTGCGAATGCGGCGGGCGCGAAAGCGAGCGCGGCGATGGTGAACAATTGGAACACGCGCAAGTAACGATGCATGGAGGCCTCCGAGGGATCCGGTTGAGGCGGACTATACCTTAACCTTCTACGCAGAAACCCTGAAAGGGTTTCCGCACCCTCGGCACCGCCTTCCCCCCACCTACCCCCTCGCTCGCGCTCGGCCTCGCGCGATGGTACGTCGCCAGCAAAGCTGGCGAGCTTCCCACGCGTTTGTGCTACCGTCTCATCGTGCCTCTGACGTGTCTGGCCATCGTCCTTTCCGCCTTGGCTGCTTCCCCTTCTTCCGCGCCTGCCCCCAATGTGGGTCTGGGCAAGGATGGCGGCAAGGATCTCGGCAAGGTCACTGATGGGCGCCCGCAAATCGAAGCCTATCTGGCCGTGCACGACGTGTCGTCGGCCGCCGGGCTGCGCGCCCTGGCCGCGGCGCCCGAGAAGGCCCTGATGGCCATTGCGTCTGACCCTGCCGCCGAAGGGTTGATCCGGTCGCGCGCGGTGGCCGCGCTACGCCTGGTCGCCACGCAGGAGGTGCGGGTTTTCCTCGGCAAACTCATCCAGACCAAGGCCAAGGCCACCGACATCACGGATCGCCTGATCGTTCGCCGGGCTGCCGTGGCGCTTGGCTGGATGGCCGGGTCGGGCACGGTCGAGCAGCTCGCCATGCTCTTCGACAACGAGGACGCCGAGGTTCGCCTCGACGCGGCGATTGGCCTAGGCCTGACCCGCTCCGCGACCGCCGCGACGTATTTGCGCAGGCAGCTGGCTGTCGAGTCGTCGCCGCGCGTGCGCGATCAGATCGAGCGCCAGCTGCGTGCCCTTGACGAGTCCCCGGTGGAGCCGGAAAAGGCGCCAGCCCCACCGAAAGGGCAACCCATGCGGGGAAGCTGGTGACCATGACCCGCGCGCCTTTCTTGTGTTAGCTTCCGACCCCGATCCCTGGCCCGCGAAGGAGACGTAGATCGTGCCCAAAGAGAAACTCGGCATTCTGGTCGGCGGTGGCCCCGCACCTGGCATCAACAGCGTGATCAGCGCCGCCACCATTCGCGCTCTCTTGCAGGGCGTGGAAGTGCTTGGCATTCGCGATGGGTTCGATCGCCTGATGAAAGGGCGCCTGGACGACATCCGGCCCTTGCAGCTCGGCGATGTCAGCCGCATCCACTTCAGTGGCGGATCGTTCCTGGGCAGCTCGCGCGCCAACCCGACCCAAAAGGACGAGGATCTGGTCATGGTGGTGGATTCGCTGCACCGCCTGGGCGTCACCCAGCTCATCACCATCGGCGGCGACGACACTGCCTATTCCGCGATGAAGGTTTCCGAGAAGGCCGCGGGCAAGTTGCGCGTGGTTCATGTGCCCAAGACCATCGACAACGACCTCGACCTCGACCCGTCGGTCGATTCGTTTGGTTACAACACCGCCCGCCACCTCGGCGTCGAACTGGTCAAAAACCTGATGGTCGACGCCAAGACCACCTCGCGCTGGTACTTCGTGGTGGCCATGGGGCGCAAGGCCGGTCACCTGGCCCTCGGCATCGGCAAGGCGGCGGGCGCGACCCTGACCGTGATCCCCGAGGAATTCCCGCGCAACAAGGCGACCCTGCGCATCCTGGTCGACATCCTGGCGGGCGCCATCATCAAGCGTCTGGCCGAAGGGCGGCGCTACGGCGTGGCGGTGCTGGCCGAGGGCTTGGCCGTGGCGCTGCCCGAGGATGACCTCAAGCGCTTGGGCAACATCGAACGCGACGAGCACGGGCACATTCGCGTTTCCGAACTCAATCTTGGCGATGGCCTCAAGCGAGCCGTGAACGCGCGCCTGCGCGACCTGGGCGTGCCCAAGGTCACCATCGTGTCGAAGGACATCGGCTACGAATTGCGCTGCGCCGACCCCGTGCCCTACGACATGGAATACACGCGCGACCTCGGCTACTGCGCGGCCAAGTTCTTGTTTTCGGGCGGCAACGCGGCCATGGTTTCGCTGCAGGCCGGGAACTTCGTGCCCATTCCTTTCGCGCAGCTGCTCGACCCGCAGACTGGACGCACGCGTGTGCGCATGGTGGATATCAAGTCCACCCGCTACGCCATCGCCCGGCGCTACATGATTCGTCTGCGGCGCGACGACTTCGAGGAGCCGGCCGTGCTGACCATGTTCGGTTCGGTGTGCAATCCGAAGAAATCGGCCGAGGAATTCAAGCGCGAGTTCGGCTACGTGGTCGAGAGCGAAGCGCCGCCGCTTGACCTGCTTCACTCGCGCGACCGCGACGGAAACGGCCGCTGACCGGCGCCGCCTTGGCCAGTCCGTTGATTTTGCGCGATCTCGACTGGCCGGCGATGCGCCAGGCGTTGGCCGAATACGGCGTTGGCGAACGGGTGGCGCGCAAGGTGTTTGCGCGCGTGCACGCCCAGTGGGCGACAAGTCTCGACGATTTGGAGCAACTGCCGGCAGAAGTTCGGAGGGTGCTCGCGCGCGAAGTGAGGTATCCGGATCTCGACATCGTCGAACGCCGGCGTGCCGACGATGGCTTCGTCAAGTACCTGTTCCGGCTTCTCGATGGCGCGCAGATCGAGGCCGTGCGCATCCCGCTGCCCGATCCCGCGGATGCGCGTGCGCTGAAGGAAAAGCGCCGGCGTGGCGAGGCCGAGGGCTTGGTTGCCCTGCCCACCGCCAAGTACACCGTGTGCATCAGTTCGCAAGTCGGCTGCGCCCTGGCCTGCGCCTTTTGCGCCACCGGCGGCATGGGGTTTTCGCGCAACCTCGCGACCTGGGAAATGCTGGCCCAGGTCGAGACCATTGCCCGCGAGGCCGACCATCCCATCCGCGGCGTGCTCTTTCTTGGTATGGGCGAGCCGCTACTCAACTACGACAACGTCATGTCCGCGGCGCGCATTCTTTGCCATCCCGCGGGACTCGCCATTTCCGCCGACGCGATTTCGATTTCGACCGCGGGCATCGTGCCGGCCATCCGGCGTTTCACCGCCGAGAGAGAGCGCTTTCGCCTCATCGTTTCGTTGGCTGCGCCGACGCGCGAGATGCGCCTGTCGCTCATGCCCATCGAAGAACGCTGGCCGCTCGCCGAGCTGGCCAAGGCCGTGCGCGAGCACGCTGCCATCAGCAAGGATCGCGTGACCCTGGCCTACGTGGGCGTTGCGGGCGTAAACATGAGCCGGCAGGCCGCGCAAGATCTGGCGCGCCTGTTCGCCGGCGTGCGCGTGAAAGTCAATCTCATCGAGGTCAACGACCCGAGCGGAAGATTCCAGCCGCCCAGCGAGGCCGAGGTGCGCGACTTCCGCGACGAATTGTCCCA
>Ga0265339_10001632_pt1 | contig 16566 bp, 15 predicted proteins | sample 4CB219metaG_FD_202085 | JGI IMG/M metagenome (GOLD analysis project Ga0265339, IMG submission 202085) | Rhizosphere microbial communities from Carex aquatilis grown in University of Washington, Seatle, WA, United States - 4-CB2-19 metaG | ecosystem: Host-associated > Plants > Roots >... | reverse complement strand
ATGCGTGCGCCGTAGCGGTCATGCGGTCCCGAGATCACCCCGCAAATCATCGCATTGCCGAGCAGCGCGAACGACACGGTCGCCGCCAGCAGCGCCACATCGTCATAGCGGCGGCGGATGACGGCCAAGCCGAACATCGCCGCCACCAGCAGCATCGACAATCGCGCAACGGGAACATGCAGCCAGTTGACGGCCGCGAAATTGATATCCCAATGCTGCTGGTGCGCGGCGCGCATCGGTTTGACCTGCGCGGGGACGTAGCGCTCGATGATGCCGTAGGTGTGGGGGAGCCAGCCGTTATTGCCTTCGCCGGTCGCGACATGCAGCAATTGCTGCGCGGTTGCGGCGAGCGCGGCTTCCGCCTGCCAGGCCGGATATTCGGAGAGCGAATGGGTGACGATGAAGCCCATCTCGTCATTCAGCCCCTCGAAACGGCCGAGCGTGTCGAACATGCTGTGGCCCCACAGGAAGTCGTCGGCGGTGGGGGGAAGCTCGTTGCGATAGGGGCACAGCTTCAGCTTCTCGCGCGGGCAGTGATCCCTGAGATATTGCGCGACGATGCCATCCTGCAGCATTCGCCCGAAGGCGACGCCGTAGCCTCCGGGCGTCCACGCCAATTGCCCCGACAGGGCGTAATTCGCGCCCACCAGCATCGCGGCGCCGACCACCAGCGTCATGCTTCCCTGCAGCAATCCCGACCAGGTAATCCGCCCGCGCAGGAAGGGTTTGGCGATGACGCCGAGACAGCAGAGGCCGGCGAGCACGCCGAACGTTGCGCTGTGGGTGGCCGCCGAGAAGGCGGTCAGGACGAACAGCGAGGCTTTTTCAATCGCCGAAGTCTTGTCGCCCAACAGCACGAGGATGAACAGCGACAGCACCGAAAGGCCGGCGAAAATATCGGTCAACAGCATGCTGGAAAGCCAGGGCAATGCCGTGGTCAGGATCAGGAGCAGGCCGATCGCAAGCAGCCGAAACGGCTGCGCCAGGCCCAGCACCCGCAACGTCAGCTGCAGGATCCAGAACGTCGCCAGGGCCTGAATCCCGAGATCGAGCCAGAAGCCCGAACCTTCGCCATAGTGCAGATAAAGACCGAAGACGGTGGAGCGGCTCGGGACCAGATAGCCCTCGTACCAGCGCGCCAGATAGCCGCCGGTGTCCCACTGCAGCAACGGGTAGCCGTTCCACAGCGCCGGCGCGACCAGGAACAGGGGAATGACGACGGCAGCGATCCATGCCGCGCCGGTGCTGGTCAGGCGCGCGGGCAAAATCCGGGTGTTGATGGCTTATCCTCCCCTTGTTTGCACCACCATGCCGGGTGCGGCAGGCAGGCCGAAATACCCCAATAGTCGCAAACCCCTACCTTGACATCGTGGAATCCTTGACCACGTGTTGCTAACGCTTCCCGTAAACGGCCATCTTGCGAGGAAAAGGGCCGATTTGAGGCTCGGATGCATCGGAAACGGAAAGCGGGCCATTCACCTCCGCAGGGTGCGTCAGGACACCGTCTTGTGGCCGTGCTATATGGCCCGGCAAGACAGTCTGAATTCGCGAGGTAGCCCATGGCTATGTACCAGGTCAATCCGCAGGGCGGCAAACTGGCGGCGCTGGATCCGATCTGGGAGCGCATTCGCGGCGAGGCCGAAGACATCGTGCGGCGCGAGCCCGAGCTTGCCACGTTCATTTTCTCGACGATCCTGCATCATGAACATCTCGAGGACTCGGTCGTGCACCGTCTTGCCGACCGGCTCGACCATCCGGCGCTGTCGGGAGACCTGATCCGGCAGACCTTTGACGAGGCGCTGCGCGACGATCCCGATCTCGGCAACGCCTTCCGCGCGGACCTGGTGGCGGTTTACGATCGCGATCCCGCCACGTCGCGCTTCATCGATCCCTTGCTGTACTTCAAGGGCTTTCACGCGCTGCAGACCCACCGCCTGGCGCACTGGCTCTACGTCAGGGGGCGCAAGGATTTTGCCTATTATCTGCAGAGCCGCTCCTCCGCGGTATTCCAGACCGACATCAATCCGGCCGCCAGAATAGGCCGCGGTATTTTCCTCGATCACGCCACCGGCTTCGTCTGCGGCGAGACCGCGGTCATCGAGGACGACGTCTCCATTCTTCATGGCGTCACCCTCGGCGGCACCGGCAAGGAGAACGAGGACCGCCATCCAAAAATCCGCCATGGCGTGATGATCGGGGCGGGAGCGAAGATCCTCGGCAATATCGAGGTCGGCCATTGCGCGCGTATCGCCGCGGGTTCCGTGGTGGTGAAGCCCGTGCCGCACAATGTGACCGTCGCAGGCGTTCCGGCCAAGATCGTCGGCGAGGCCGGTTGCGCCGAGCCCTCGCGCACCATGGATCAGATGCTCAACGCGATCGGGCTGTAGTGCCCGTGAGCAGGTCGCGGCTTTTCTGCCCGATAACACTGGCAGTCCGGTCCGTCTCGTCCTAATACTTCCCCGAAAACCAAAACCGGATCGGAGACTGCCGTGGACGTTCAGGAAGTCAGGAAACTCGACGCCTATCTCAAGCGCGTGTTCGGCAATCCCAAGATACGCGTGGTGCCGCGGCCGAAAAAGGACGATTCGGCCGAGGTCTATATCGGCGAGGAATTTATCGGCGTCCTGTTCGTGGACGACGAGGACGACGACCGCTCATTCCAGTTTCAGATGGCGATCCTCGAAGACGACCTGGTCTAGTGGTCCGATTCTAACATTCGCATCCCGTTGCGGCAGGCATGTTTGCGAATGTTAGAATCAAAGGGCCACTAGCAAAATCAGTTAGGTAGTGGAGCTTTGGATTTGACGTTCGCTTGACGAACTCGCGGCCAGCAGGGTAGCGAACGTCAAATCCGCTCCACTAGAGCATTTTCGGTTCTGATTGAATCAGAACCGAAGCTCTAGATCTTTGTTTTGACGCGTTTTCTTCACGCGAACCGGTGTCCACTTCGCTCGAAAACGCTCTAGCGCAGACGTTCGTCAGCTTGCGCCGTGCAACTGCACGGTGAGGCGGTCCATGGCATCGGCGACGTCGCGCCACCGCGCAAGCCAGCTTCGCGGAAAGCGGAAAATCAGATCGGCGCCGTCGATGCGCCGCTCGCTCAGGCACATTCCAGGTGTGGCGGCGTCGCGGTTGCAGCGGGCAACGAGGGCAGGCGCCTCGGCGACGAACAGGTCCTCGCCGCCGTAAGGGGTGCCCGCGCGAAATGCGCGCATCGTCAATCCGTCCTGCAACGCGGTCGAAGCCTGTTCGAGATAGCGCGGGTAGATCGTGCTCACGCGATCCTCCGGCGCCAGCGTGTCGTGATGGGCCGTGATCGACAGGAAAATGCGATCGACCGGCTGGATCGTCTCCTGCATCGTCTCCTGCACGGTGTCCGCGCTGATGCGTTTGGGCGGGTCCGGCGGGTCGAGCGAGGGAAAGCTGAAGCCGAGATCGACGCGCTCCTGAGGCCCGGAGTGACGCTGGATCCTCATGCGGACCGCGGCGGTCGGAATGTTGAACAGCGTGCCCCCGATGCTGACCGGCAGCCGCGTGGGGCCGCCCGAACGCTGCGCGCCCCAGGTCGGCCACAACAGATACGCGACCAGCGCAAGTGCGCTCGCCGCCGCAGCCAGCCCCAGCACGACCGGAAGCATATGGCCGCCACTGCGCCAATCGCGCGCGCTGAACCGGGCAGTCGGAAACATCGTCATGAAGGGACAATCGCGAGGAGGACGTCGAATCAGAGGCGACTATGCCACGCGGGCCGCAGTTTCCGGGAGGATTTTGCCGCGCTGGAGCATTGTGGGCTGCCCGGTCACAATTAACCCTTTCTTAAGGATGATGTAGCGGCGGACCGCGGTTTTTGCCAAAGCAGGATGGGGTCTGTTGTTGAGTACGGGAAGGTGCCGATGTCGCCCGATGCGTTGAGTTCGCTGTTCTCCCTTTGCATCGGCTTCGCGCTCGCCGGCGCGTTGGCCAGCGGATACCAGACGTTCGCGCAGCGTCCTCCCGGTTTTTCCTTGCTGCAGGAGGGCGTCACGCCCAGGCGGTTTGCGGCTGTGCCGTTCCTGGTGTTCGCCGCACCTTTCATCATCATGCGCAACACGCTGCTCGGGGGGCAGATCGAGCACCGGCGCTTCGAATTCGTCATGCTGGCGACCGTGATTGCCGGCTTCTGGAGCCTGATGTCCGGCACCTTCTTCGTGATGACGCTGCGCGCAGCCGGACTGCTGGCCTGAGCGCGCGCGAACATCGAGTGCTGTTGCTCCGGCCTCGCGTGTCGACCGGCATCGCTTGAAAACACGTTTCCCCATGTGCCAAGGTCGCCTGCAACCAGGAGATTTGAATGGCGATCTACGAGCTTGACGGGCAGGCGCCCGAACTTCCCGCCGACGGCAACTACTTCATCGCGGAAACCGCAACAGTGATCGGCAAGGTGCGCGTGCATGCCGCGGCGACCGTCTGGTTCGGCGCGGTGGTGCGCGGCGACAACGAATGGATCGAGATCGGCGAAGGCTCGAACCTGCAGGACAATTCGATCTGCCACACCGATATCGGATATCCGCTGACCATCGGCCGGAATTGCACGATCGGCCACAGCGTGATCCTGCACGGCTGTACGCTGGAGGACGACACGCTGGTCGGGATGGGCGCGATCGTCATGAACGCCGCCAGGATCCGCCGCGGCAGCATTGTCGGCGCGGGCGCCGTCATCACCGAGGGAAAGGAGTTTCCCGAATATTCCCTGATCGTCGGGGCGCCGGCGCGCGTGATCAGGACGCTTGACCCCGCGCAGGTCGAAAGCATGAAGGACCCGGCGCGATTTTATGTCGCCAACGGGCCGCGATACAAAAAGGGCCTGAGGAAGATCGGCTAGACGAGTGGAGCGGATTTGACCTTCGCTGCTCCGCCGGCCGCGGCCTCATAGAGCGGACGTCAGATCCACAGCTCAACCAGTCCCGTCGTTGCGAGGAGCGAAAGCGACGAAGCAACCCAGATTGCATCCGCGGAGAAGGTCTGGATTGCTTCGCTCGCAATGACGGCGGAGGTTGGGCGCGCGTTTCTCGATTCGCTCAGTTCGGCGGCTGCTCTAGTGTGGTTTGGCTCAGAAATTCACTTGTCGAACTCGCCGATAAAATGAAGCGAATTTCTGAACCGCCACACTAGTCGCCGTCCTCCCGCGCCACGTCGCGCAAGAGCACAACGAGCTGCGGTGCATCGCGGCGGATCTGGGCCAGATGCTCGGCTGAAAGCTTTTCAAGCAGCCTGTTGGCCTTCGCCGTGAGGCTGAGGAAGACCCTGCGGCGGTCGACCTCGTCGCGCGCGCGCCGCACAAGCCCTGCGTCCTCCAGGCGATCGACAAGTTCGACCGCCGTCTGCGGCTTCAGCAGAAGCTGCTCTGCGAGATCGTTGACCGTCATGCCGGCCTCCGGTGCAAGGCCGCGAATCGCAAGAATCGCCTGATGCTGTTGCGAGGGAAGCCCGGCTTTTCGCGCGGCATCCTCGCTGAACGCCAGAAACATCCGTAACGACCGCCGGAATGATGCCAGGGTCGCGTAATCCCGCTGATCCAGCGCTTCGGCGGGGGAGGGGCTGCGCTTTCGACTTTTGTTCATGATATCCGTTGAATTGGTTCGCAATACGAGTTATTCGCACTGCGATATAATTGAAACAGTGCAGGCTCCGCTTCCCGGGCGGCTGCCCGGGAGAGGTCGTTGTGCATCGTTCACAATCTGCCAGCGCCGCGCCGTCGCGGCTCGGCGACTTTACCACCGATCGTCGGGTTCTTGTCCTTGTTGCCATGGCCGTCTTTGTTGGGACGGGCGGGGTGGCGGCGGCCTGGGTGTTGCTCCGGGCAATCGCGCTGGTGACCAATCTGGTCTGGTTTCAGACCATCGATGCGCACTCGGTATCGCTCGCCGGCGCCAGGGCCAACTGGTGGATGGTGGCTGCACCCGCGCTGGGCGGCCTGATCATCGGGCTGATGGCCCGATTCGGCTCGGAAAAGATCCGCGGCCACGGCATTCCCGAGGCGATCGAGGCGATCCTGATCGGCGAGAGCCGGCTGTCGCCCAAGGTCGCGCTGCTCAAGCCATTGTCCTCCGCCATCTCGATCGGTACCGGCGGGCCATTCGGCGCCGAAGGCCCGATCATCATGACGGGCGGCGCGATCGGCTCGCTGTTTGCGCAATGTTTCAGCCTCAGTGCCGCCGAACGCAAGACGCTCCTCGTGGCCGGCGCCGGGGCCGGCATGACCGCGGTCTTCGGCACGCCGATCGCGGCCGTCCTGCTTGCGGTCGAACTGTTGCTGTTCGAGTGGAAGCCGCGCAGCATGATTCCCGTGATCACCGCCTGCGCGCTTGCCGCTGCCCTGCGACCGCTTGCGATCGGGTCCGGTCCCCTGTTTCCGTTGGCGGCCGGGCTTGATCTGTCCTGGTGGCGGCTTGCGGCGACGATCGGGGTCGGCATTGTCGCAGGGCTGCAATCGGGCCTGCTGTCCGGCCTTGTGTACAAGGCCGAGGACCTGTTCGGATCATTGCCGATCCACTGGATGTGGTGGCCGGCCATCGGTGGCGTGGCAGTCGGGCTCGGCGGCCTGATCGAACCGCGAGCGCTCGGCGTCGGCTACGATGTAATCGGCGATCTGCTCGGCGGCCACATGACGGCAGGGCAGGTCGGGACGATCCTCATTGTGAAGTCGATCATCTGGATCGTCGCGCTGGCCTCGGGCACGTCGGGCGGCGTGCTGGCGCCGCTGTTGATCTTCGGCGGCTGTCTCGGCTGGCTCGAGGGCCAGTTCCTGCCCGGCGACGTCGGCGCCTGGGCGTTGATCGGCATGGCGGCAATGATGGGCGGCACGATGCGCTCACCTTTGACCGGCATCATGTTCGCCGTGGAACTGACCGGTGATATTGCGCTGCTCGGACCGCTGCTGGCGGCGACCGGCGCGGCCTATGCGGTCACCGTGTTGCTGCTCAAGCGCTCGATCCTGACCGAGAAGATCGCGCGGCGCGGAGGGCATGTCGTGCGCGAATACAGCATCGACCCGTTCGAACTCCTGCGCGTCTCCGACGTGATGGTACGCGAGGTTGACGCGCTGCCGGCGGACATGACTGTCGATCAGGCGGTCGCCTTCTTCTCGGCCGATGAACACCGCCACAAATCCTATCCGATCCAGAGCAGGGACGGTCGCGTGACCGGCATGGTGACGCGGGCTGATATCCTGCGCTGGCGGACCGAGCCGGACATTCATTCCGAAACACTGTTCGATCGCCACTCCGACGACTCGCTCGTCGTCGGGCATGCCGATGAGACGGTGGCGCGGCTGGCCGACCGGATGGCGGCAGAAGACGTCGGGCGCGTGCCGATCGTCGAGCGCAGTACCATGCGGCTCGTCGGCCTCGTCTCGCGCAAGGACCTGTTGCGGATCCGCCGCACGGCACGTGCGGCCGAGGAAACGAGAACCAGCTTTCGGCCAGACGCCCGTGCCTGGCAATGGGGTGCCGAACGACGCGCAGTCGTCAACGCCGAGGATTGAGCAGCAGGGCGGATTTCGGCGGCGCTTCGCCTCAGCGCGATCTTGTCTTGCGCTGGCGTTTCGATGGCTCGCCTGCCGTGGCCGGCTGCCGCTCGAGCGCCGCGCTCTTGCGCAACGCATCCTTGAGATCGACGGGAATGCCGTGCTTCCTGAGCAGGTCGGCGAAGGCCTCGTCCGCCAGTTCCTGAAATGTCGCCATCCTGTCGCGGGCGAGTTGCTTCAGCTTGTCGAGCGTGTCGTCGTCGAACTCGATCAATTTGCGCATGGCTGGCTGTTTCCGCCGGGCAGATTTCGCACCTCGCCCGGACAAAAGCCGAACAGGAAAGCTTGCGCCGGTCAAGCGCGGCCAGCGTCCCCGTCCCACTGAGGTTGAAATCGGACGACTAGCCGGATGTCAGAATAAAGCGCCGCTCGCGGTCCTGCACCGGACGGGCGTTCATCGGGTAGAGCCTGGCGAAGCGCTCGATATCGGCCTTTGCCACCTCGATCCGGTGGGCGAGCACCAGCCACTCGACCGTCTCGCTGCAGGGCGGCGTGGTCAGCGATCCCTCATAGCGGTAATAGGCCCGCTCGGCCGGCAGCAATCCGTTGGGATCGATGGCGCGATCGGCCGGCACGGGCGGTCCCTGTTCTGCCGGTATTGTCGACACGATCTTGTTGAACACCCTGTTGGCCTTGCCCGGCGCGATGAACACGCCGACGACCGCGAGCCCGCCGCCGGCCCTGGCGGCATGGACGAAATGCGCTTCCATGGCGAAGCCCTTGCCGTCGACCTGGTGCTCGCTCGGATGATGGAAGTGGAACTGTCTCAGTTCGTAGCTGCGCTGGCCAACATGGAGCGTGCTGCCTCCCGCAAAATCAAGCTGGATGGTGTGTCCGTTGTTGACGATCGTGTCGGGCCGCCTGGTCCAGCGGATGTCGAGCGGCGGCTGTCGGGCGCTGATGGGCGAGGAGATGTCGATGGGGGACTGCTGCTGACCGGTCGAGCACACGGCGTTCGCTGCGTCGAGACTGCCCCACTTCCCGGGCCCGGCCGCTCCCTCATAGCTCCAATGGCTATCCGCGGCGAAGCCGGTCGGCGCACACAGCGGACACAGCGCCAGGCCAGCGAAAAGCTTCAATGCGTCGCGACGATGCATGATTGCCTCCTTGCGATCACCCGGCCTACCTTGTCTTTCGGCTCGCCGTTGAGCCTTGGTGTCCCGAATCCCGGCCGATCCTGGGCCTTCCATCGGCGTCATGGCAACAATATAACCGGCGAGCGCCGGACATACCGGAGTGAAGATGTTCTCCAACGCACGCTTTGTCAGGAAGCCTGAGGATGCGCCCCGGACGCCCGGCGCCTACGTGCTGCTGATCGAGCTTGAGGGGCCGGTCGAGGTGACGTTGCCCCATCAGCCAGCGAGGGTCCTTGAAGCCGGTCGTTATCTGTATTGCGGCTCTGCCAGGGGACGAGGAGGCATCCGGTCGCGCCTGTCGCGCCACATGCGGTCCGGCAAGTCGGTCCATTGGCACGTGGATCGGCTCACCGAGGTGGGAACGGTGCGTGGTGCGTGGGTTTTCCCTGATGGCGACGCGTGCGAGCTGAGCGCGGCCTTGTCGCATCTGCCGGCGCCGATCGGCGGTTTTGGCAGCACCGACTGTTCAAAGTGCCGAAGTCATCTTCTGAGCTGGCCGGGAAAAACGGACCACCAGATGTTGCCGTCAGCGCCGCCTTCGTCGCTTCTGCCTGAGCGACGGCCTCCTGCGAGGACCGCCCGACAAAAATCCCAATGAGAGGCAGGCAAAAAGAAACAAGGCCGTTGACGCAGTATGCCGCCAACGACCTTGCCAGCCCCGGAAATTAAAATCGGCTCGCGCCTTCCGGTTAATGCAGCTTGCACCGGATTCGTACCGGGAAATGTGAGCCAGTTCACAAACCGCGCAAAAAACGCTGCGGAAGGCTTAGGCAATCGCAAGGGACAATCTGCCCAAAATTGCGCCGAGTCCGACGCGGCCGAAGTCGAAACCGCTTTGCCCTCAACAAGATAGGTGCGCGGCCTCAGCCGAACTATTGGGTCCGGTGCATGATCCGGACCCGAAGGGCCGCATTAGCGCAAAGCGCTACGGCGTTCGGCTCAGTCAGCCGATCTGGCGCGCCGATGCATGACGGCATGATGCGCCCGGGTGCGGATCGACTTGTCTCGCTCCGGCAGGTCGGACGGCTCGGAAGGCTGCGCGCTGGCGAAGGACTTTCGCAGGCCGTCAATCGCCTCGGTGAGGCCGGCAATCTGATCGGACAGCCGTTTCGTATCAGCCTGCTGGGCTTCAAGCAGGTGTCTGACCGTTCGCAACTGGTCCTGCATCACCTGCAGATCGTCGATCGATTCCTGCTGGGTGGCTTCCAATCCCTTGGTCTTCTCAACTAGTTGCTCCGAGACCTGCGCCACCCGCGCCTGCTGCAATTGGCGGGCGAAGGCGATCCTGTCCAGTTCGGGTGAGACGCCGGTGTAGGTGCGCCATAGCGCGATAATGGCCACTCCGAGGATGAGGACAAGGAGCATCGCCGCGGCGAGTGCGATCGGGTGCCCTTCCGCGCGCGCGATAATGTCGGCTCTGGCGTTACCTGTGAACTGCCCCATCAGATGGCAAATCCCGGAACGAAAGCGGACGTTAAGTCTTTAGAAGGAATTGGACAAAACCGAGGCTATTGCCCGCGTCCGCGGCCTTAGTCACGGGGACCGGCGACAAAAAGTCCTTGCGCCAAAAAGAGCGGCCGCCGCAGCCGGGTCCTGTTGCGGCGGCCGAGTCCTTTGGGAGGATGCAGCCTTCAGGAGGTTCCTGAAGCGCGAGCTTCGCCATGCATTTTGCGGGACAGCTTTGAGCGCGCCAATGCTGCTTCAAGGCGCCGATACGGCTGTGACGCCTCTCTCCCCGGTCGCAAGTCCAAGGCCGGCGACCCTGCGCCCCAGCCGGTTCGCCGGAATCTCCACGAAGCGGTTCAGGAGATCTGCGGCTGCGATGCTGACGATGATGACGAGTCCGGCGGTGGCGAGCGGGTTTGCATCGGGAAGGACGCGAAACAGGATCCCGATGCAAACCATGTGCACGAGGTACAGCGAGTAGGAAATCCGGCCGAGATATCGCAGCGGCGGACTTCTCAGCAACTGCCGGGCCCATGGGGTCGACATGCACAGGATAATGAATGCGCCGGACAGAAGTCCTTCCTGAAGATATCCGGTTGCAGTCGCCGATTCAGATCGGAACCAGACGTAGTATATGCAGATGGCCACAAGCAGGACACGCAACCAGCGGTTTGAGCTGAGAAACAGGATGATCCGGAATCGGTACGCGGCGATGAACATGCCGAGCACGAAAAAGCAGGCATAAAATGCCACCATCGTCGCGGTTGCGAAGTCCAGCGCCGCGGTGTGCGTCGCGATTGCGATGATCGGGATGGCGAGAACGGCCAGCGCGGCGCGGGACCATCGAAACAGCAGCACGAGCAACGGGAAAACAAGCGAAACTCGCCACTCGACGATGAGGCTCCAGATCGGGCGCAAAAGGTCGGTCGAGCCGCCCAGCCAAAGATGGTTGAAATACTCGGGAAGGAAAATGCCCGGCGGCCACGTATTGGACGTCAGGAACTCGCTTCGCGTTGCCGGCAAGGGAGTCCAGGTCACATAGATCAGGTAGGAAATCGTCACGACGACGGCACAGGCGGGCAGGATCCGAAAAGCTCGCCTGATGACGAAGCGAACGTAATTGATCCGGTCGTTCTCGACTTGCAGAAAGAGAACAAAACCGCTGAGGACGAAAAACAGCGAGACGGCGAAAACAGACGCCCTGAATGTCCGCAGCACCCAAAGGTCCAGGAACCATGCATGCCCGTCCGTCGCGAAATTGAGATGCGCTGTGAGAACCACGAACGCAGCCAGACCCCGAATAGAGTCCAAGAAAGTCAGACGCACCAAGTCCCCCGCTTGCTTTCGAGAGACGGAGCCTAAGTCCGACCCGGTAAAAATCAACCGGCTGGGACCGGGGATATCGCCGGCAATGATCGTCCAGACGGCATTTTTGCGGACGATCTTGACGCGAAGTCGTCCGCGAACCCGGCGATAATGGAACCCGCGGCGCAAAACGGTGCGGCGCGCCCTTGCGGGACGGCCCGGCTCTTCCATTCACCTGCGCGCGCCGGTACGATTTTGGAAAATTAAAACCGGGGAGGGTTCACATGAAAGCTTCTGTTCTGAGCTTCCGCGCCGCCGTGCTGATGGTTGTCGCCGGAATGATCTGGGGCATCGTGATGGGCATCAGCCAGGATCATTCCACCTTTCCTGCTCATGCTCACCTCAACCTGCTCGGCTGGGTCTCGCTGTTTCTTTTTGGCGTCTACTATCACCTGCATCCGGCAATCGACCGGGACCGCCTGGCCTTCGTGCAGGTCTGGATCTGGATAGCGGCAACGGTCGTTCTCACAATCGGCGTTGCTCTATTGCATTCGGGGCAAACAATAGGTGGTCCGATCGCGGCAGTTGGGTCCTTGGTTATTCTCGCTGATATGCTTGTATTCGGCTGGCTGGTTTTTCGGCGGGAACGGACCGAGTTGGCAAGCCAGCCATTAACCGCCCCCGCGGAATAGGGAAAGGGCGCGCATCAAACAGGCAATTCGGCATGTCTCGTGCCCCCAAAGGGGGTGCGGCCAGCCTTGGGGGAGGCTGGCCGCGCGCGATCCGGTCTGGGACGGGGAGGGGTGGGGATGTGACCGGGTCGCGTAACTCCGTGAATGTTGTCTCCTGATCAGCCTCGTCAGCGATCCTTCGCGCTTGCGGTCGAGACCGCCGGCTGAACGTCGCCGAGCGAAACCCAGACGTTCGGGTCGCCCTGCGATTGCCGTTTGACGAAGCGGTAGCCGGTCTCGGTCCAGGCCACGACGTTTTCGTTCTGGTTGTCGAGGATGAACTCGCCCTTGTCGGTCTTCACCGTCAGCACCGCGTGACCGTCGCCTTTGCGGTCGCGCACCACTGTGATCAGCAGCGCCTCGCGCGGCCAGCCGGCTTCGATCAGCAACTTGCGCTTCAAGAGTACGTAGTCCTCGCAATCGCCATAGCCGTCGGTCGGCAATGACCATTTCTCGACGACACCCCAATGATCCATGTCGGTCATCGGCTTGACGGTTTCGTTGACCCAGTGGTTGACCTTGAGCAGGTCCCGCCACGCCGTCTGCGTCATCACGATATCGCGCGGCTGCGATGGGCCGCCCCGGCATTCGCCGGGATTATCCGCGCAGAACTCGACCCAGCCGATCGGTGCGCGGGTGGTGTCGCCCAGGCTCGCATAGAGCACGCGTTCCTCGCCGGCATGGGCCGATGTGCCGAGCCCTACGAGGATGGCGATGACCGCCAATCCCTTGCCCTGTCCCCTGAAACCAAACATTGTGGCCCCCGTTTTTTGTTGGGACCATGTTTCGCACAAAGGCTTTGCGCCGCCGCTAAGTCGAACAAGTACATTTTAGGAGGATGAAAGTAAAAACTGCCGGCAAATCAAATTTTACTTGAGAAGTATTCGATTAAAATTTGAAACAACTGCAATTGAATAAGATTTTAGGCATTAAGGTCTGAGCCGCGGCCAATGCGGCGTTTGTGCGCGGCAACGGCCGCGGCATTAACGGTGTTTCGGCCGCGCCGGACTGGCGCCGCGGGCGCGGCTCTGCCGTCACCCCTTGGAAAAGCCGGGGATTTGTCGGGTCTTGCCCTTTACCGCGCGGTAATGCTCTCTTCGAGAGTTTCCACCGCCTGCGGGTGGATGAACTCGATGGCGAAACCATCCTCGAGGTTTCGCACCACGCGCGACTGCACCCTGCCGAGCATGATCAGCGAGCGCAGCGGCGGCCGGTTTTCGGCGGCAATCGCCGCGCCCGAGAGCGACAGGTCGATGATCCGGCAGGTCATCTTGGTGCCGTCCTCCAGCGTGAGCATGGCGATCGGGTTGCGCGGCACGATACGGTCGTGGCGGCGATCCTCCGGGAGGTTGAGAATGTCGCGATTGGCAAGCCAGGTCAGCTGCGCGGCAAGCTTGTCGCGCTTGCGCGCGGTGGCCGCCAGCGTCATCGCAAAGCCGTTGTCGATGATGCGGGTGATCCTGCCCTCGACCCGGCCGATATGGTCGAGATAGGCGATGACGCGGTCGCCGACATTGCCGATGCCGGGCGCGAGCAGCGCCAGCCCTCCCGGCGACATGTTGATGACCTGGCATGGAAATTCCCGCCGGTCGGGCAGCATGTAGCGGCCGAGCAGGTGCACTTTGACCCGCTGAAACCGCCGGCGCTCTTCGGTGGCCGGAAGTAGGGTTTTCTTGTTCGCCAGAGCCATTTTTATTGCCCGACCACCGGACGTTCGGTGTCGCCAAACCCTACGTCCGACACGGTTAATGAGGGGTTAGCGGCGGTTGCAACAGCCCCGGGTATGTGCGCCTCAAGGTTGTGTGGCTGCGATGCGGTTGAAGCACCAAAGCAGGAGCGGACAGACCAGCAGGACGACGGCGCCGACGTCGAATGCGGCCGCAGCGCTTCCGGTCCATTTGGCGCCGGCGCCCGCGATGATCGGCCCCAGCATCATCGCGGCATAATAGACGGTGTAAAACACGCCCATGCCGATGGCGCGGGTCGCAGGTCCGAGCACGCGCGCCGGCAGGCTCATGACCGGGCCGGCCGGCTGACCGCTGACCAGTCCGAGCCCGACCACGATCCAGATCACCGCGTTGCTGCGAGCCATGGCCGCCATGAGCAGCGCGAACACCACGCAGCCGATGACGAGAACGGATTGCGGTGTCTTGAGGCGGTCCGCCAGATAGCCGCCGAACGGAACGGAAAACACGGCGAGCCAAAGCACGATGCTGATCGTCGATCCCGCCGCAGCCATCGACCAGCCGCGCTCTGCCAGCAACGACGGGCCGAACGAGAAGATCGTGGCAAAGCCGACATTGAACAGGCCCCAGAGCAACCCGGCCGCGGCCACCGCCATCGTGGCATGGCGGTCGGGACGTGCCTGGGCCGCGGCAGCCGCCACGAGGTTTGCAGGCGGCCGGTACGTCACGGCCAGAAGGATCATTGCCAGCGCGATCAATGCCGCGACCGAGAGGCAGACTGCGCCGATTCCGCCGGCGGTCCCGATCAAGGGCAGCGTCAGCAGCGAAATGCCGATGCCGGCCGGCCATGAATTGACGAAGATCGCCATGGCGGTCGCGATCTCCTTGCCCGCAAACCAGTCGGTCATCATCTTGGTGAGCTGGACGTTGAGCATCACGCCGCCGGCGCCGGCGACGAGCCGTCCGGCAATCTGCCAGCTCCAGACGTCGCTGACTGCCATCAGGAGGCTGCCGGCCAGCATCAGGACCAGCGCAAGCAGGGTCGCCGGCTTGTCGCCGAGTTTCTGTCCGATCGCGCCGCCCGGCAGCGCCAGCGCAATGCCCGGCGTGAAATAGAGCCCGATCAGGAGTCCGATGTCGGCGAGATTGACGCCGAACTTGCCGGCAAGCAGCGGCGCGACCGCCGCGACGCTTTGAAACTGGAACGCCATGGTGAGGCGGACGGCGAACAGAACCGCGAGAATGCCCCAGCGATTGCGCAAACGCCTCACTCCCCGGATACGGCGCGCTAGTGGCCCGATTCTGACGTTTGCACCCGCTTTGGGAGGCACCTTTGCAAACGTCAGAATCAAAGGACCACTAGCAAATTATTGTTTCTAGTGGAGCTTTGGATTTGACGTTCGCATAAGAGACTCGCGGCAAGCGGGTAGCGAACGTCAAATCCGCTCCACTAGCGTGAGGCGAGGGTGAGGTCATGTCAACAGGTGATCGGCGCGGTTGGCAACGTCGCCAGCGTCTCCTAAGTTCGCAGCCGTCCACAAAGATGCAATCAAGATGTGATGCGGGGAGAAACGTCCATGCCAGACATCCGCGTCTGCACTTATGACGGCCCCGGCGCGCAGCCGGTCATTCGCAGCGTGCCATGGCCGGCGATTCCAAAACGGGCGGCGCTGATCAAGGTCGGCGCCTGCGGCGTGTGCGGCACCGACCTGCATATCCTGAAGGGGCATTGGCCGAAGCCGCTGCCGTGGCCGTTCACGCTCGGTCACGAGCTCGGCGGCGTGCTGGTCGAGGTCGGCTCGGAATTTTCAGAAGACTTCATGAGCAAGCCGTTGAAGGTGGGCTCGAAAGTGATGATCCCGCCCTTGATGCCGTGCGGCCGCTGCTACTACTGCATCCATTATCCGCAAAGCGCCAACAAGTGCCTGACGCCGGTCTACTATGGCCGCTATCTCGGCTTCGACAAGGCGCCGCATCTGTGGGGCGGCTGGGCGGAATATGTCTATGTCGATCTCGACATGCTGCCGGGCACCAAGATCTACAAACTGCCAGACGACATGTCGCTGCGGCTGGGTGCGCTGTCGGAGCCGCTGACCTCCTGCATCCGCGCCTTCAACCGCGCGGCGCGGGCAGGGGGATTTTCCTGGGGCGACACCGTGGTGATCCAGGGCTCGGGGCCGATCGGGATCCTGGCGGTGGCCGCGGCGCAGGAGATGGGGGCTGGGCGCGTGATCTGCGTCGGCGCGCCGGAACAGCCGCGGCTCAAGCTTGCGCGCAAATTCGGCGCGGAAGCAACTGTCGACATTGAAAAATTCAAGACGCCGCAACAGCGCATCAAAGCTGTGCGCGACATCGTCGGCGGCTTCGGCGCCGATCTCGTGATGGACTGCTCGGGCCATCCGAGCGCCGGTCCCGAAGGCATCGAGATGCTGCGCGACGGCGGCACCTATGTCGAGATGGGCCAGTTCACCGATGCCGGCGCGATCGAAACGTCATGGCATCGCATCTGCACCAAGGATCTCAACCTGCTGGGGTCCTGGGGCTTCACCGGCAACGACCTGCCGCTCGGCGTCGACATGCTCTATCGCACGCGCGACAAATATCCGTGGCTGGAAACGCAGACGATCTATCCGTTTTCGGAAGCGGGCGTCGCCGGCGCGGTTGCCGATGCCATGGCGATGAAGACGGTGAAGTCGACC